>RCNC010002104.1_pt1 | contig 13309 bp, 13 predicted proteins | sample 2041301 | NCBI WGS metagenome assembly RCNC01 (sample SAMN09708231, study PRJNA481090) | Marine sediment metagenome, whole genome shotgun sequencing project. | biome: marine sediment; feature: ocean; material: sediment; isolation source: Sewage treatment plant 13A marine sediment (STP13A) ... | reverse complement strand
TGGCCATGCGGCCGCCAACGGTGGCCAATCGCGGCCGCGTACCGTTCTGGCGCTTTCCCTGGGCCTGTCAGGATTGGTTTTCACCGCTGGGCTATTGGGTCCAACTCGTCGGCTGGACCCTGTTGATTGGTGCCCTGGTCCGCAGTGCACTCTGGGCCTTCGCAAGCGTCTGAACCAAAAAACGTTATACATGGTCTGACGTCCTCGCCCGCGAACCCCAAGATCCCGGCAACGAAAGACCAGCCACATGAAAGCCATCACTCAGGACAAATATGGCACCGCCGAGGTGCTGAAATTCAGCGATATCGACCAGCCGACCGTTGGTGATCACGACGTGCTTGTCGACGTGCAGGCGGCGTCTGTCTGTCAGGGCGTCTGGCACCTGATGGCTGGCCGGCCGTATATGATCCGGGCCATGGGCTTCGGTTTCAGCGGCCCCAAAAACAGTGTTCTGGGTATGGACGTGGCGGGCAAAGTGGCGGCCGTCGGCGCCAAGGTGACCACCCTGAAGCCGGGCGATGAAGTGTTCGGCACGTGCGAGGGGTCTTTTGCCGAATACGTCTGCGTGCCGGCAGATCGGGTGGCACTCAAGCCGACCAACCTCACCTTCGAGCAGGCAGCCGCGGTGCCGACCTCTGGCTTCTCGGCGCTCAAGGCCGTGCGGGATGTGGCCAAAATCCAGACGGGGCAAAAGGTCCTGATCACCGGCGCCTCAGGAGGCGTCGGCACTTTTGCGGTGCAAATGGCCAAGGCGCATGGTGCCGTGGTCACCGGCGTATGCAGCACCGCCAAGGAGGACCTGGTGCGCTCTCTGGGTGCCGACGAAGTCATTGATTACACGCGTGAAAATTTTGCGGACGGCAATCATCACTACGATGTGATTCTCGATATAGCCGGCAATACGGAATTGTCGGCCTTGCGTCGGGTGTTGACCCCCAAGGGCACTCTTGTGCTCGTAGGCGGCGAAGAAGGGGGCGCCTGGTTCGGTGGCATCGGTCGCAACGTGCGGGCCGTGATGTTGTCGCCGTTCATTGGTCAAAACCTGCTCGGTATGGTTGCCGATGCGCCAAAAGAAGATCTGCAGGCCCTCAGGGAACTGCTCGAAGCGGGCAAAATCACTCCGGCGATCAGCTGCACTTTTCCACTGAACGAAGTTCCTTCAGCAATCAAGTTGCTCAAAAAAGGCCACGCTGGCGGCAAGATCGTCATCGCCGTTTCCTGAAAAAAGGCCCGCGATCCCCAGGGGTTCGCGGGCCTTGTCTCTTTCTCAGGCGCTCAGGCTTTTAGAACCTCCGCCGAATCTCCATGCCAAACGTCCGCGGCTCGTTCACAAACCCGGTCAGGTTGTTGAAGTCGATGCCACCGGTGCGCGACAGGTTGTCGGTGATGTTCCGGCCAAAGGCCGCCAATTCCCAGATGCCGTCGTAGGTCGTGTAACCGATGCGCAGGCCGCCTTCGATCAGGCTGCCTTCGGTGAACTCGACCGACTCGTACAGGAAGAAACTGACTTCGCTGCGGTAGGCCCAGTCGGTGTACAGGAAGACTTCGCCACTGTCGCCGGCGGGCATGGCCCCGCGCAGCGTGATATTGAAGACCCATTCCGGGGCGTTGGGCAGGCTGTTGCCATCGATCGAAACGATGCCCGAGCCAGGAGAGGTTTCCGGATCCAGAACCGTCAGGCCAGCGGCGCCACCAGGGGCCACACCGAGCTTCTCGCCGTCGATCATGTAGTCCTTGATTTCGGTTTTGTTGTAGCCGGCGCCGAAGGTCACCAGGACCGCACTGGTGGGCAGCCATTCGATCTCGGCTTCAAAGCCCGCGCCGGTGGTTTCGTCGGCATTCAGCAGGCGGGTGGAGTTCGAGGTGCCACCCACGGCGGTCAATTGCTGGTCGTTCATGATGTACGTGAAAACACTCACGTTGGCGCGGGCCTTCTGGCCCAGGTTGGCCTTGGTGCCGATCTCGTAGCTGATGATCTTTTCCGTCTCGCCAACAGTGACTTCGTCACCGAACAGGACGCGACCCTGGAAACTGGGAGCGCGGAAACCGCGGGCCACCCGGCCGTAGACGTTCACGTCGGGGCTCGCGTTGAACATTGCGTTGACATCCCAACTCAGGAAATCGGAGTCACGGCTGTCGGTGATCGGGGCCAGGTTCTGACCAGTCGGGTGAACCCCCAGTGGCATCGTCAGGGTTCGCTCAGCCATGAAATCCTTGGTTTCATCCGAGTAGCGCAAGCCACCGGAGGCCTTGAGTTTTTCGGTCAACTGATACTCCAGCGTACCAAAGAGGGCGGTGGCCTTGGTCTGCTGTGACTGATGGGCAAAACCGTTCTTCACGCCGCCGCCGAGGGTGTCGTAGTTGAACGTATCGATATCCAGGTCTTCATCAAATAAGAAGAAACCGGCCTGGAAATTCGCTTTGCCGTCATAGTTGCTTGCCAGTCGGAATTCCTGGGTGATTTGCTGCAACTTGGGAATACCGTCGGCGGATTCCGAGGGGAAAGGAATGACACCAGGACCGGAAGAACCGAGGAAGTCGGCGCCCCAACCACCGTCGATATCACCGCGGCTGAAGATGTTGGCCGATTCCAGGCCCGTGACCGAGGTCAGGGTCATATCGTCAAAATGGTAGTCCATGGTCAGTACGCCGCCGCGCTCGTTGACGGTCTGCTCGTTGGCGCCGTCGTAGGCGACTTCGTCGCGCTTGAACCCGTCACGGATCTCGTTGCTGCCCGATTCGACGATGTTGGCGCGAAAGAGGCGGGCGGTGCCGTCGAGGTCGCGCATGTGCACGTTCAACAGGGCGGTGAACTTGTCGCCAGGGGTCAGCAGGAACTGCATCCGGCCGGCGAAGTCGGTGTAGCCACCGAGGGCGTCTTTTTCATTGGTGTGGGTGTTGGTCACCCAGTCGCTGCGTTTCTGATACAGGAAAGAGGCACGCGTGGCGAACGTCCCCTCGTTGACCTCGCCACCGACAGCTCCTTCGAACTGCATGGTATTGTAGGTGCCGTAAGAGAAGCGACCGTAGCCCTCGTTCTCGAAAGTCGGTTTGCGGGATTCGAATTTCACGATACCCGCGGGGGTGTTGCGTCCGAAAAGCGTGCCCTGGGGCCCGCGCAGAACTTCGACCCGCTCCATGTCGAAAATGGGGTAACCCTTCAAAATCGGGTTCTCCAGCACGACGCCGTCATAAACCAGGGACACGGGCTGGGAAGCGTTCAAGTCAAAGTCGGTGTTGCCCAGGCCGCGGATGTAGAAGCGGGGCAGGGTGCGGCCGAAGGAAGATTCAATGTGCAGGCTGGGCACCCGCGAAGAGAGCATCCGGATATCCTGACCACCGGAGGTGATCACATCCAGCTTCTCGTCGCTGAGGGTGGCGACCGACGAGGGCACGTCGCGCAGGGCCTGTTCTTTTTTCTGGGCCGTGACGACGACTTCTTCGAAGGCTTCGTCCTTGGCGGGTTTTTCGCTCTGGGCGACCGCGATGCCGGTCAGGGAAAGTGTGAGAGCCAAAATGGCTGCAAGGCTTAACCATTTTCTGAGGTCCACCATGACATCATCCTCCTGGGGTTTTTTCAGTCTCGGACGAACACACCTGAGGGCCGGATCGTAGCAGTGATTCCGCGGGATGTCTTGCATGAATAGGGGGTGGTTGAAGCGCTATTGCGAATCATTTTCAAAAAGCAGAAACTTGAGAATTGGCACCCGAGCGAGCATGTTGGCGGCCCAGTATCCCGAGACTCAAAGGCAAAGGCTTGGCAGCAATGGCGGACCAAAACCGATCGCGGCCCTCTTTTGAAGAGGTCTATATGAATTTTGCGCACCTCATCTCAGGGCGCTCCACCTGCAAGCGACTGCAGGTCGGAACGGTCATCACCACCACCGACTACCGCAAGGTGTTGGCCGTGGGTTACAATGGCAACGCCTCGGGCCTGCCCGATACCTGCGACAGCGATGAACCGGGCAACTGCGGTTGCCTGCATTCCGAAGAAAACGCGGCCATCAATTGCGACGCCCCGCGCGAGACCGACAAATACGTCTTCGTCACGCACCTGCCCTGCACCGCCTGCGCCAAACGATTGATCAATCTGGGCAATGTCCTGGAGGTCATCTATCAGAACGGTTATCGCAGCGAAGCATCCATAGAGTTGCTGCAGTCGGTGGGCATCAAGGTCCGGCAGTTCGCAGCTCAAATCTAGGGTCGCACCGAAACTGCAACCGTTCTCCGGTTTCCGGATGGTCAAAAGCCAGTTGCGCCGCGTGAAGCTTCAATTGTCCTGGCCCTGTTCCAGATCCATACAACCGATCGCCAACAATAGGGCAGCCCAAACCCAGTTCGTGGGCCGCATGCAGCCGCAGTTGGTGGGTGCGACCGGTGACCGGCGTGAATTCCACTTCCGTACATCCATCAGTAATCTGCAGTTTGCGCCAACGCGTCAGGCCAACCTTGCCCTGCACCGGGTCGTAGACCTGATGGGGCCGATTGTCAGGTTCGAGCCGAAAGGCCAACTCGATTTCCCCACTGTCCCGATCAATGACTCCGTCCAGAACCGCCAGGTAGATCTTGTCGATCTGTCTTCGCTCGATCTGCAACGCCAGATGGTGCTGGGCAGTCTTGGTCAACGCCAGAACCATCAGGCCGGAGGTGTCCATGTCCAGTCGGTGGACCGCAGGATGCTCGATGCACTCAGGGCAATAAGCCTTCACCCGGTTGACGATGCAGTCCTGCATTTCGGGGCCGCGGCCGGGCACAGCCAGCAAACCGCTGGGCTTGTTGACCACGATCACGGATACATCCTGGTGAATGATTTCCAGGTCACTCATGCGGTGACCCCGCACAACATGAAGCCCAGAATGGGCTGGCACCGGTCTGCACAACCGTCATAGAAGTGGCCGTGCTCGCGAGTGCCCGAGCGGTTGCTGGCGCCCCAATAGAACTCGGCCAACCCGAGTGGGCGCAATTTCAGGCGGGCAGCCTGGTGCAGCAACTTGGGCGCGCAGCAATCGCCGGCGCCGGTGGGGATGCCCTGGACCGCGCCGAAAAAGTGGGCCATTGGTTGGGTGTCGCCGCGAAAGTTGGTCAGTTGGTAAAGGTCGTGAAGCTCTTTCATGAGCGATTGCGAAAGGGCTTTGCGCTGTCGCTTCAGGTCGGCGCAGTCGCTGCCGCCGGCATTGATTCTGCGGCCCAGATCCTTGATCCGCCGGTCACCGGGAATCATGATCCCTTGGTAGGCCTCCAGATCGAAGATCGGTGGTGCCCAGCCGGGAACCTTCCAGACTCCGTTGTACTGGCCTGAAAAAGCCCGCAGGACAACAGTCTTACCCCGGCTGTCTTGGCATTCCAGGACCCCGAACATCTGACCTAACGCGGGGCCCAACAGATAGTCGGTATGAAAGCGGGGGTCGGCGGCATCCGGTTCGGCCAGCAGGTCAATCCTGCGGGACGACTCCAACTCACGCCTGAGGGCAATAGCGTGTTTTTGGGCCCGAACCGAACCCAACCGGTGTTCGGCACGGCAGTCCTGACACCACCCGAAGGAGGCCGGTTCCTGGCATGATGGAGACGTCTTCGACAAGGTTGGGGCCCGTTCGATCCTGGGTGTGGCGTCGGTCCTGATAGTATTGCTGACCAGTATATGGGATTGGGTGCCCGGGGCCAAGCAACTGAGGCAAACCCGCCGACAATGGCCGCCGGTGGCCAACTTCTTCGTTTTTGATATGCTGTTCCCTTCAGGCCATCATCCAGGATTGACTCGCTTCAAACATCAGGTCGGGTGCAGGCCCGACCTCTGACATTAAGGTCACCATATGTCCAGAATCGCCAACCTTACTCGTTTGATCGCTGTCGCCGCGGTTCCACACGTTTTTCCTGGGCTCGCCCAAGGTCGGCGTCTGGCCGGTCGGGGAAATTGAACTCAACGAACTGAATGCCGGGCGGGTGTACGTCAACATCCATTCCGATCTGTTTCCCATGGGAGAAATCCGCGGCGATCTCGAATTTTCGGCAGTGGGCACCGACAAGATTTCTTGGGGCGCAATCAAGGCGCTCTACCAGTAGACCAGTCTCAAAGTTTTTTCAGAGCAGCGCCCCGGTCCACCCGGGGCGTTGTTTCAATTTTCCGCTTCCTGGGCCATTGCTTCCGGCGCCAACTCTTCTGTTTCCTGTCCCGCATGCATGGTCACCACCGGGCAGGGCGAGTTCTTCACGACCTCTTCGGCAGTCGAACCGAAGATGGCCTTGCGCAGGCGATTGTGCCCATGGGGTGCGATCACGACCAGGTCGATTTTTTTCTGCCGGGCCATCTCCAGAATGGTCGCGGCCGGGTCGCCCTGCACGACCCTCAGCTTCAGGTTGAGCGCTGGCGGGAATATCTCGCTGGTTTCGGCCACCAGGTCCTTTTCCCGCCGAACCATGGCCTCCGGCGTGCTGAGGCCAGACTCATAGGGATTGATTCCCAAGCCTTCGTACGGCCAGACAACCGGTTGAGTGGGTACCTGCACATACAGCACGGTCAGCTCAGCCGAAAAATAAAGCGCCATCTCACCGGCAACCTTCAGGGCTGCGCGGGAATCGGCGCTCAGATCGGTGGGGCAGAGGATCCGTTTCAGGGGCAACATGGGACTTCCTCCTTCTTTTGTCCGGAGCAATAGGTGCTTCGGTGTCCTTTCAGGTTAAAAACACTCGCCCGTTGCCGCCATGGCCTATTTGCCACTACCTTGAAATAGCGATACTCATCCTCGGATATTTTGGGGGAATGCCATGCGCTCTTTACTCACCGTTTCATTTTTGTTGCTCCTGGTCCTGTCCGCCCAGGCGGGCCAGCCATTTGGAGAGCGCTGAAGGCGCCGTACCGCTAGCGGTTACCAGTAAAGCGCCTTGATCGAACCCCAACTGGCTTCTTCAATACCCATTTTCCCCGAGTTGGTCAGATCCTGCTGCCCGATCATGGTGAAGTACCGCTTGGGCTGGCCGTTGATGACCGTATCTCGCGTCGCCAGGTGGAATTTGATCTGGCCCTGCACCGGCAGCGTTGAATTGCCGGCCCGGTCAAAGAGAAACTGCACGTCAAAGAGGGCCGACCGGGCGTTGGGAAAAGGATCAGCGGGGCCGTTGGTCATCCAGGTGCCTTGTTGCTCGAAAATATTGAATGAGATGCTGGAAACCGCAGCGATCACAACACCAGCCGAATTGGTGACCGGCTCGCCGGAGAACATCCGTTGCGCGATCCGGGTTTCTTCAGCGTGGTCGAGGGTCGGGCCCACGTCGGGAAATTGTTCGATGGTGGGCGCCTGCAATAGCAGCTCAAAATCCGGGTGCAGCAGGCTCAGCAGGAGCCCGGAATCCATGTCTTCATAGGCTGTGCGGAAATTGGACATCACTTGAGCCTCGGTCACGGGCTCCACTATCGGCACGGGATCGTCCTCCGGCGCAACCACATCATCATCACTGCAAGCACCCAAAACCACGGCTCCAAAAATCAGAACCAGCGCTACAAATCCTATCCGGATTTTCATGAATCTCTCCCCCTGAATGGTAAAAAACCTTCAGCCTACCGCATCGTCAAAAAGATCACCGACAAAGGCTCGGCATCCTCCTCAACCTCTTCATCCTCTTCGCCGCCGCCATCCATGGCTTCACTGGCGGCCTCGAAATTCTTGATCACCATGAAATGCGTGCCATCGATAAAGAACAGCACGTCCTGGTCGCCATCAAAATCGGGCACCAGCAAAGTCAGTTCTTCCACATACTCGCCCGTCGGGCTGATCACGTCATACTTTCCCGCCGTGCCCGCGGGTAATTGCATCCGGTACTGGTAGCAGGTGGTCACGAACAGGCGCCCGTCGGCGGCCACGGCCAAACCGCGAAACGCCGGGTCGGTATCGAGGGCCTTGTTCTCCACTTCGAGGCGCTGGCCGTTCATGACCATGCTCACATCATCGCTCAGGGCGTCTTTTTCGTCCTGGCTGCGCCGGCGGGGTGTGAAAGGGCGGTGCATGGTGCGCAGCACATTGCCCTGCAGGTCGCGCGCCTTCAGCACGTATTGATCCCGCACCGGAGTGGTGTAGATGGTGCCGTCGGGGCCCGCAGCCGACACCTGAAACTCGGAAAAATCGGCGGCCTCGTCAAAGACCTGCCGCGTCAGGTCACTGGCTTTGGCGTGTTCGGCGATGGTCGTCAGGAGTTTGCCCTGCCGGTCGTACACGCCAAGCGTCGAAGTCAGATCGCTCTTGCCGGTGTTCATATCGAAGACCATGCGGCCGGTCGAGGCCACGAAGCCGTCGCCAACGCGCAGGCATTCGCGCACGAAGCTGAAGCCACCTTCTTCGGCCCCGCCGCCGAGGGTGACGTCGCCCGCGGGGGTGCCGTCGAAATTGATTCCAATGATGCGGCCGGGAAAGCCCTGGATCGCTCCGATGGCCTCGTCATCCAGCAGCAACAAGGCGTGGGGCTGTCTCAGTTCGCCGGGGCCCTCGCCTTCGCGGCCCAGCGTCGTGACCAGTTCTCCATCCGGCCCGATGACCAGGATTTGGGAGAGTTGGCGGTCGATGAGATAGACCTGGCCCGCGTCGTCCATGACCGCGCCGGTGATCACGCCGAGCAGGACATCGCTGTCGTCTTCGCCCAGGCTCCATTTTTCGGTCAATTCGATGGTGCGGGTGGCCGGCGGGTCGGCGGGCAGTTCGATGGTTTCGGCCCAGGCCAGGAAAGGCGCGCCCAATACGGCTAGCGGGAACAAGAGAGTGAGCAGAATCTTCAAGGGGCCATCTCCCAAATAGAGGAATATTGTCGAACCCGGAGTATACCTCGGCCAGGCGATTTCGTTGCGCAAAAAAATCCCCCGGTTCCTATCGGAGCCGGGGGTAAGCCATTTGGCCGGTGGGGCTGACTAGAAATTGAACGTTCCGGTCAGGCTCCAGTAGAAGGCATCACTTTCGCCGTGATAGGCAACGCCATCAGCAGCATCAACAATGTCTTTCACGTCACTCATCAGGGTGGTGTAGGTCACACTCGGGGTGATGGTGAAGAACAGGGCCAGTTTGTAGGGAAGCGAAGCGTTCACGTAGAAATCTGTCATCGTGGCATTGCCGGGCACTTCGGGCACCGTGGGCAGTATCGTGGCGGGACCGAAGTAGCCTTCAATGTAACCCTTGGAACCCAGGCCCAGGCCAGCGGCCAGGTCCAGGTTGGCCGTCGGGCTCAGCTGCAGGCCGTGGCTGACGCTGGCTTCCCAGTAGGCGCCCTTGTACTGGTCCAGATCCTGATAGAACGTCAGGGACGGCGATAGCAATACATTCACTCGTCCGTTGAGATAGAACTCGGTGGTGCTCTCCATGTCGACCAGGGAGTTGGGGAACGAGTAGTAGATGAAACCCGCGCCGAAATTCAGGAACGGCAGCCCCAGTTCATATCCCAGGGTCCAGTCGATCTCGTTGAACTCGGATTCCTGACCGTTGACGTCGCTGGAATCAATGTTGCCCCAGAAGCCTGCCGTGAAGCCCATCACGCCCAGGGTCGCCTCGGGCTGCAGAACCATGTCCGGAGTCACGACCATGCCGCGCCAGACGTACTTGCTGTGCAGTCCCAGGCCGGCATTGACGTCCAACGGGCCCATCGCCAGCACGGGAGTTGCCAGAGCCACCAGCACCAGGCCGGTCAGGACTGACATGATCAGCTTTTTCATCAGATCTCCTTGTGAGCGCTCAAAACGCCCGATTCAGTTGCCCGGAACCGCCATGTCACCGGGATATTTGAAGTTGCCGAGACTTATCATCGTCTTCTCTGCCGATACGTAAAGCAATTATCCGGCCAATTTGCGAAAATCACCCCTGCAATTTTGTCCCATATCTCTCAAGTGGGTGGGTTTCCGGTCGAATTATCACCTAAGAGGACCTGAGTATCTCGATTTCACCCGACCGGAGGACCCCATCGTGAGCACGGATTTTGCCCTTCCCGGGCCCGACATGCCCGTCATCGACGAATCTCGGCTGATGGCCGAATTTGGTGGCGACCGGGAAATTTTGGCCGAATTGCGCGACCTTTTCCTGGAACACGCGCCACCCCTGTTCGAAGCCATCAAGCAGGCGATTGCCGACCAGGACATCACCGTCATTGCGCGTGACGGCCACAGCCTCAAGGGGGCTTGCGCCACCTATGGCGCGCCGCGCCTGGCGATGGTTTGCAAAGTGATGGAGTTGGCCGCCAAGGGCGACGAATGGTCGATTATCAACGACCACCGCGACATTTTTGCAGAGGAATACGAGAAGGTCTTCGAGGCGATCGGCAGTTTGACTGTCAGTTGAGATGATCAAAGCAGAACTCGATGAGCGGCTGACCCGGACTTGAACGTCCGGGTCAATCTTTTGGGGTCAGATCGTCGTCTTCAGCAAGGTCGGGCACTTCATCCAGGTCGGGCACTTCCGCCAACCCCGTGAATTTCGGAATCCGCAAAGTCTTGCAAATCTTGCGCGCCAGAATGTGGTAGATGTGCGTTTCCCAGTTCACGATGCCGGCCCGCATGTGCAGCTGCCGCAGGTAGGTCAAAAACTTCAATCGTTCCTGATCCGAATACCCGACCTTGTTCATGGCGTAGGCCAGGTGGGCGTACATGTTGTCCAGTTCCCACTGGGTGGGCAACTTGGTCGAACGGTGGGGATGGCTGACCCGCATTTCGGGTCGTCGTACGGTCGCGGTCGGGTTGGTTTCCTGCCGACCTGAAGTGGAGGTGCTCGGCGATTCCGCCCGCTGCATCGCCTGCCGGATTTCCCAACTGAAGAGCATCACGGCCTGGGCCAGATTCAGCGAAGGCTGTTCCGGCGCCGTGTCGACCGTCGACAGGTAGCGGCACAGGTCGGTTTCGTCGTTGGTCATGCCCGTGCGTTCGGTGCCAAACATGATCACCACTTTTCCCGAGCGCGAATGGTCGGCAATCTGGTCGCCCAATTCGCCTGGGGTCAGCAGGGCCCGCTTGCGCAATTTGCGGGTACGGGCCGTTGTGCCGGTGACGACCAACGCATCACTCACCGCCTCGATCACGTCGTCCACGACTACGGCATTTTGCAGAATGTCTTCGGCCCCGTGGGCCAGCGCCCGCGAGCTGCGCCCTTTGGGGTTGATGGGGTCAATCAACCGCAAGTGCTTGAGCCCCATGGTTTTCATGGCGCGACAAGTGGCCCCGATGTTCATCGGTTCGGTGGTGCGGCTGAGCACCACGATCACGTTGTCGAGATTGGCGGGGCCGAGAGTGTCGGCGATCCGAGTGGGGTTGGTTTCGCTCACGATTCCTGGTTTTCCGATTTCTCCAACAACATCAGGCACTCGATGTGCGCCGTCTGCGGGAAGAAATCCATGACCTGCAGCTTGCGCATTTCATAGCCGGCCTCGACGAGCGCCTTGGTATCGCGGGCCAGGGTCGCCGGGTCGCAGCTCATTGAGATAATTTGCCGCGGATTCAAATCGATCAGGGCCTTGACGCCCTCTTTGCCCAAGCCGGCCCGCGGGGGATCGACAATGCACAGGCCAGCGGCCCAGGCTTCGGGCTTGGCCAGCCCGGGCTCAGTCACGACCTTGTCCATGGCGCCCTTGCGCAGAGTGATTTTGTCGCGCACGGCCTTGGCGTGCTTGATATTGTTGGCCGCATCGCGGTGACTGTTGCGGTCGGTGTCCACGGCGATGACCTGCTCGAACAGGTCGCCGAGGGTCAGGGCAAACAGGCCCACGCCACAGAACAAATCACCCATCAGGCCACCCAGTCGACCGGCTTCGCTGATCTCAACGATCCACTCGCGCATGGTGGCTACCGCAGCTTCGGTCTCGGCCAGATTGCCCTGGAAAAAACTCTGGGCCCCGACGCGGAATTTCTGTCCCGCCACCTGGTACACCAGATGGTCACGGCCCCACAACGGCAGGTTGTTGTACAGCAGTCCCACGCAACCGGGCGCCGGCGCCTCGCCTTCGGGGTTGGCGGCCAAAATCTTCTTCATCACCTTCATGCGCTGGGGCTGACCAAAAATCGAGAGCAGCCAGCCGCCCCGGCCATCCATGCGCACGACGACCTGGTCGACCGGCGGCAAAAAACGCAGCCAAGGCAGGATGTCGCGGTTGAACTGCTCGTCCATCAGGGCGCAGCTCTCCAAGGGCACCACATCGTGGGTGCCGCGCCGCACCATGCCGTAGTGGCCGGAGGGATTGGCCACAACCCGGATCCGGTTGCGATAACCCAGAACCAGCTCGGGGTCCGGGCCGGTCAACATTTCCGAAACATCCATCTTGCCCAGACGTTGGAAACAGTCGGCCACGATGTCGGCCTTGGCCTGCCGCTGCGTGGCGGCATCCAGGTGCTGCAGGTCACAGCCCCCGCATTCCCCATAATGAGGGCAGGGCGCCTCCTGGCGGCCTGGGCCCGGGGTGACGATTTCGATGAGCTTGGCGCGCACGAAACCTTTGCGCTGTTCCACCACTTCGGCCTTCACGAGGTCGCCAGGGGCAGTCAGGGGCACGAATACAGCCTGGCCATCATGTCGGCCGAGGCCCGCCCCACCAGTGACCAGCTTTTCGATCTGCAGGTCGATGGCAGGGGTAGAGGGCGCTTCAGGAGCGCTTTGATCTGGATGCTTGTCATTCATAGTGCCGTTAAACTAGCATGGGGGCGGGATGGCTCCAAACCCGAATTTGCGGGCTGGAGTTCAGCAAAAGGAGTAACGGACAGTGATTTGGCGAATAAGCGTCATCATGGCCCTGTGGGGAATCCTTCTGGGCGGCTGTTCGCCCAAGCGGGTCACCTCGACTGGCGTGGTGATCGCAGAGCCTGCGCCAGCGCCGAATTCCGAGGTCGTGCCCACTTCAAGGACGACCGCCAAATCCACCAAAATCCTGCTGCCCGACCCTGAGCCGATCAGCAGATCCGGTACTGATGTGGTGCCGTCACAGACTTCGAAACCAACAGCCCTGGGCCCCCGAGCCGTGGAACTGGCCAAAGACCAACTGGGCAAGCCCTACCAGTGGGGCGCCGCCGGCCCCGACAAATTCGACTGCAGCGGCCTGGTGCAATACGTGTATTCAAATCTGGGCGTGCCTTTGCCGCGGGTTTCGGGGCAACAGGCCGGCGCCGGCGTCCACGTGGATCGCGAAGATCTGCAGCCCGGCGATCTCGTGTTTTTCCGTTTGTCCGGCACCCGCATCGACCATGTGGGCATTTACGTGGGCCGGGGCAGGTTCGTGCACGCCCCGAGCAAGGGCAGCCCCGTACGCTTCGACAGCCTGAACAATACCTGGTGGCGCGGCAAATTTAGGGGGGGCAGAAGAGTGG
>RCNC010002102.1_pt1 | contig 13315 bp, 11 predicted proteins | sample 2041301 | NCBI WGS metagenome assembly RCNC01 (sample SAMN09708231, study PRJNA481090) | Marine sediment metagenome, whole genome shotgun sequencing project. | biome: marine sediment; feature: ocean; material: sediment; isolation source: Sewage treatment plant 13A marine sediment (STP13A) ... | reverse complement strand
CCTGGTTGAGTGCGTTCTGCCCGGTGCCGGCATCCACCACCAGCATTACTTCGTGAGGTGCTGACTCGTCGATGCGGCTCATCACACGATGGATCTTCTTCAACTCTTCCATCAGGTTGTGCTGGGTATGCAGCCGTCCGGCGGTATCGGCGATCAGGACATCGACACCGCGTGCTTTTGCAGACTGCAGCGCGTCGAAAATTACCGCAGCCGAATCGGCGCCGCTGTCCTGGGCAATCACGGGGATCTGGTTGCGTTCACCCCAGGATTTGAGTTGTTCGACGGCTGCGGCGCGGAAGGTGTCACCTGCAGCCAGCATCACGCTTAGCCCGTCTTCCTTGAAGCGCTGGGCCAGTTTGCCGATGGTCGTGGTCTTGCCGGCGCCATTGATCCCTACCATCAATATCACGAACGGCTTTTTGCCTTCATTAACGGCCAGAAACTGTTCGCAGGGTTCGATAAGTTCATAAAGCTCGGCCTGAACAGCCGGCAGTACCTGGGCTGGTTCGGTGATTACCTTGTTGGAAATTCCAGAGCGCAGGTTTGAAACAATTTCCAATGCGGCGTTCACGCCGATGTCGGATGTGATCAGCGTGGTCTCGATCTCGTCCAGCAAGTCTTCGTCGATGGAACTGCGTTGGCTGAGCAGGGCGCCAAGGCGTTTACCCAGCTGTCGGCGGGTGTCCTCCAGGCGTAATTCCAGAGGGTCCTGGCCGGATTGTTCGGCGGGACGCAGTTGCACATCCTGGACGGCACCCGATTTTTTCTTGTTTTTACGGAATATGCGCAGCATCATGCTAGTTTTGGGGTTCGAGCAGTTATGTTCAAGGCGAATCGCCAATGAAAAAGAAACCAGTAGGCAGCGTCAGAATCATCGGCGGCATGTGGCGCGGAACACGCCTGCCTGTCGTCGACCTTCCCGGCCTGCGCCCTTCCGGCGATCGCGGCCGCGAAATGCTGTTCAATTGGCTGCAAATGCAGATACGCGGTGCTCATTGTGCTGACCTGTTCGCGGGTAGTGGCGTGCTCGGGCTGGAGGCCGCCTCACGTGGCGCGGCTGCGGTGACACTGGTCGAGAAATCACGCCAGGCTGCCCGGCAGATTCGGGCAAGCCTTGAGCGCCTTGGAGCGCAGCAGGTGGAATTGTTTGAGACCGACGCCATCGGCTGGTTGTCCGCTTGTGACCCACAGTCGCTGGATATCGTTTTTGTAGACCCACCATTTGGATCCGGCCTGGAACAGCGTTCGCTGGAGTTGCTGACTGCCGGAGACTGCGTCCGTAGCGGTGGCCTGGTTTACATCGAGACGGCAAAAACCGAAGAGTTGATCACGCCCGGACCGGGCTGGGAAATCAGCCGCGAGAAGCGCCTGGGTGATGTGCAAATGCTGTTGCTGAAAAGGATTTGAAATTTATTGAAAGAAAATCATTCCTATTTAGGTCATCTATTATGCAGGCGTAATTCGCCTGTGTAGTAAGACTCCTCAGTCCCTGCTAAGGGCACCTCCCCGGTGCCCTTTTTTTTGTTCAAATAAAGTACAATGCTCCTTTGTTGACGCCATAGGCGATGATTGTATGACTCCCAACCGTATCGCGGTTTACCCCGGCACCTTTGATCCGATCACCAATGGCCATACGGACCTGGTGACGCGGGCGGCCAGGGTGTTTTCCAAGGTCGTCATTGCCATTGCTGAAAGCCCTCACAAAAAGCCTCTGTTCAGTCTGGAGGAGCGTATCGAGCTGGCGCGTAATGAGATGGCCAACCTCGAAAATGTTGAAGTGGTGGGATTCAGTAATCTGCTGGTGGAGTTTGTACAGCAGATTGGCGCCTCTGTAATCATTCGTGGTCTGCGCGCGGTATCGGATTTTGAGTATGAATTTCAGTTGGCCAGCATGAACCGCCATATCGCACCGTCGGTCGAAACACTTTTCCTGACTCCAGACGAGGATTACAGTTTTATTTCCTCGTCCCTGGTTAAGGAAGTCGCTCGTCTTAACGGCGATGTGTCGGAGTTTGTCTGCGAGGAAGTCCAGCAGGCTATGAGCAAGCGCTTTGCGGAACTGAGGTAGAACCTTGTCGCTCAAGATCACCGAAGAGTGCATCAATTGCGATGTCTGTGAGCCGGAATGCCCCAACGAGGCCATTTCGCAAGGCGTTGAATACTATGTCATCGACCCGCTGAAGTGCACCGAGTGCGTGGGTCATTTCGATACACCACAATGCGTCGAGGTTTGCCCGGTAGAGTGCATTCCCAAAGACGAAAGTAACGAGGAATCTGAGGAAAAACTGTGGGAAAAATACAGACGGCTGATCTCCCAGGCCAGTATCTGATCAAGAAGGGAACACAACGGGTAATTCTTTGCCTGTTTCTGGTTTTAACCAACACGGCGCTGTGGGCCGGCGACAAGCCCGGCAAGGCGGCCATCGCAAGTGCTCATTACATGGCAACCGAAGCCGGTCATGAAATCCTCGCACAGGGCGGAAACGCGTTTGATGCAGCCATAGCCGTGAGTGCGGCCCTGGCCGTTGTCGAACCGACCAGTTCGGGTTTAGGGGGCGGCGCGTTCTGGCTGATCCACCGGGCCGAAGACGGTTTCCAGACCATGATCGATGGCCGTGAGCAGGCACCTGCCGCAGCCCACAAAGACATGTACCTGGATGCAGAGGGCAACGTGGTTCGTGACCTTGCAGTGAACGGCCCGCTGGCGGGTGGTATTCCGGGTGAAGTCGCCGGGCTGGCACACCTGGCTGAAAATTACGGTCGCCTGCCGCTCGCCACCAGCCTGCAGCCAGCCATCCGGATTGCCCGCGAAGGCTTTCCGGTCGACGAGAAATTTCATGCGCTGATGGGCTACCGCATGAAAACGATCAAGCGCTGGCCGGCTGCTGCAGAGGCCTACCTGGCTGACGGCGAAATGCCGCCTGTGGGCCATATCATCAAATTGCCGGACCTGGCCTGGGTGCTGGAACAGATTGCAGAGCACGGAGCAGAAGGGTTCTACTCGGGCCCGGTTGCAGAACGCCTGGTGAAGGGTGTGCGCGATGCCGGTGGTATCTGGACACTGGAAGATTTCGCGGCATACAAGATCAAGGAACGTGACCCGATCCGTACCATGTACGGCGATTATGAGCTGGTCACGGCACCTCCGCCTTCTTCAGGTGGCGTCGCCATAGCTGAAATGCTGAATATCCTGGAACCGTACCCGATTAACGAAATGCCCACGGTGTTGCGTACACACCTGATTACAGAGGCCATGCGGCGCGCTTACCGTGATCGGGCGATTTACCTGGGTGACCCGGACTTTGTTGACGTGCCCGTCGATATGCTGACCAGTCAGTACTACGCTGACGGGTTGCGCGCGTCGATCCGCCCGGACCGCGCCACTCCCAGCAGCATGCTGGCCGGCAACGATCAGATCCCGGAAGGCACCGACACCACGCATTTCTCCATCATCGACGCCGAGGGCAACATGGTCGCAGCTACGCTGACCGTGAACACGCCATTCGGCTCGGCCTTTATGCCGCCGGGAACGGGGCTTGTGGTAAATAACGAGATGGATGATTTCTCGGCCAAGGAAGGCGAGCCCAACGCCTATGGCCTGATCGGTTTCGCGGCCAACGAAATCCAGCCCTTCAAGCGACCCCTCTCCAGCATGACGCCGACCTTCATGATCGGTGAAGACAAACGGGCAGTGATTGGAACGCCGGGCGGCAGCCGCATCATCACCATGGTGTTACTGGGCATTCTGGATTTCATGCGCGGTAACGAGCCGGAGTCCTGGGTTTCGCTGCCACGTTTCCATCACCAGTACGTGCCGGACAAGATTTCTGCCGAACCGGATGCATTTACACCGGAGCAGGTCGAGGGGCTCAAGGCGATGGGTCACGAAGTTGAAGTTCGCAACAGAACCTGGGGCAATATGCATGGTGCCATGTGGAACCTGGAAACCGGTGCAGTAACCGCAGGTTCCGATCAACGCTGGCCGTCGGGTCGCGCGATCGTTAAGTAGCCTCACTCATAATTTAGGAAAATGCCATGGTCAGGATATTCACCCTTCTTTTCTTGATAGCCCCTGTTTTTGTCCAGGCACAGGTCACACCTGAACGACTGGACGCGCTGGCCTCTGAGGCCCAGCCGCAGGTCGTCGAATGGCGTCGTTGGTTCCATCAGAACCCGGAACTGAGCAACCGAGAGTTCAACACATCCGAGAAAATTGCCGGAATTCTGCGCGAAATGGGCCTTGAGCCGATGACCGGGATTGCGCACACGGGGATCGTCGCCATTATCGAGGGCGGAAAACCGGGTCCGCTGGTCGCCATTCGTACCGATATGGATGGTCTGCCGGTGATCGAGCAAACCGGACTGCCCTTTGCATCAACCGCCACGGATGTATATGACGGGCAGGACGTTGGCGTAATGCATGCTTGCGGCCACGATGCCCACATGTCGATGTTGCTGGGCGCCGCCTGGGTGCTCAATTCCGTCAAGGATGAACTGGCTGGTTCTGTCATGCTGATTTTCCAACCGGCTGAAGAGGGGCCGCCTGAAGGGGAAAAGGGTGGTGCCAAGCTGATGCTGGAAGAGGGTATATGGGCTGATGGCAAGCCCGAAGCCGTGTTCGGCATCCATGTGGGTATTACCGTACCCGGTGGCCAGATTGCTACCAGGCCCGGTCCGCTGATGGCCGCAGCCGATACCTTCAAGATCACCGTCAAAGGCCGGCAGTCGCACGGTGCCCGTCCGTGGGATGGCATTGATCCGATCGTCATTTCTTCGCAGATCATAATCGGCCTGCAAACCATCGCCAGCCGCCAGGTGGATGTGACCCTGGCGCCTTCGATTATCAGTATTGGCCGTATCTCGGGCGGTGTGCGTTTCAACGTGATACCAGACCAGGTTACGCTGGAAGGAACGATTCGCACATTTGACGAAGACATGCGCCGTGATATTCACTCACGGATGGAGCGCACCGCTCGCGCTATTGCAGAATCTGCAGGTGCCGAAGTTGAATTTGAATTAGTGTTGGCGGCGCCTTCCGTCTACAACAACCCCGAGTTACTGACACGCATGATGCCGACCCTGGAACGTGTGGCCGGGAACGATCCGGTCAACATTGTCACGCCACAGACCGTGGCCGAGGATTTCTCCGAATTTGCGGCTGAAACGCCGGGCATGTTCCTGTTTCTGGGTAATGGCCCACCGGGAGTCGACCCGACAACACTGGCCGGCAACCATTCACCGTACTTCGACATGCACGAGCCGAACCTCGAGGTGGGTGTCCGGGCGTTCAGCAACCTGGTGGTGGATTACCTGAACGGCCGGTAAGCTACTGGTTGTTTCAACTGGTGGGGATGGTCAAAACAGGCGCTTTTTGTGCGCCCGTTGTGTTGGTCAGCGTGGTTATGAACAACATCAACGTGAAAACACGTTTGGAGGCCATGTCAGTGTTTTCTATCCAGTACCAATAATCATGATACTTGACGGCCGCAAAGCTCTCTTCCGGCCGGTCCTTTCCGGATAAGACATGAAAGGGGCGTTTTGTACCCGCTGGAAGGTTGTGACCGGCGGACGCATGAGTGTAGAGTTCAGGCGGAACATCAATAAACCCTGCCATTGCACTCAGCATCTGCACCACGGAACGGGTTTGAATGGTCAGGGTATCTGCATCCGTTTTAAAAGGTGCATAGATCACGCGGAACTGCTCTTTGTCGTCGTCCAGGCCTATGATTTCTCCGACGCGCCGGCTCTTTTCCCGGGTGGATTCAGCCAGGCCTATCTTGTTGAGGGTAAAAACGACCTGGTCACCGGAATCCGGATCGCTTTTTATTTCGAACCCAATAGCGCCCAGGCTTTGCAACTCCTGCATCAGGCTGACGAACTCAATAAATTCGGGCTCTGCGGAACGGGCATTTGATGCCTTTGCCGTCCAGTTATGGACGCCGTTGATGGATTCGACAGCCCAGGTAAACAGTAGCTCACTGCTATATCCAGCCTGGACCAGGGCCAACAAACTCTTGGGTTCGATCGGCTCCAGGATGGCCCGCAAATAGTCGTCGCCTGTCTTGGGCATGTAGGTGATGGTGGGCCGGTCTGTATACGTGCCGCTGGCGCCCAGTCCGCTGGAATTTCCACCGATAAGACTGTCATTGAAGCCCACTCTGCCGTCTACGCTGGTGGAAAGCGAATAGCCACTGACAATCGTGCCGACGTCCACAAATACCGGCATATCCACATAGCGAATCTTGACGATGTTGGCCAGCATCTGGTTCTTCCAGTTTTCACCGATGCTGTTGCCATAATCGAGTTGATCCCGGTCCATGGATTTGGGGCCATAGCTTGAGCAGGCTGCCAAAATGGCGCATAACCCGATCACAACAATGTTTTTGAGCAGTCGGCTGCTGAAAGGACTTTTCATTATCTCAATCCAAATACCTACGGTATTGTATAGACCCTATGGTTTTACATAGGCACGGGGTAGTTCTGATTGTACCGGCAAATAGCGGTCCCGTAACAGTGTTTGCCGTGACACCATCTCAACCGGCTTGCCGGCGATAATGACCTGGTCGGCGGCCGAAGTAACTTCCAGCGGGTCGCCGCTCCAGATAACGAGATCGGCGGTGCTGTTGTTCTCGATGCTGCCATATCCATCGCCCAGGGAAAATATCGTGACTGGACTGATGGTCATGGCTGCCAGTCCCGCTTCATAGGGCAGTCCATTGGCGACGGCGTTACCGGCGAATTGCCTCAGCTTACGCGCCTGGTGTGTGCCGGCACCCTGGAATGCGATGGTCACGCCCGCCTCATTCAGCAACGCTGCGTTGTCCAGCCGTGCTCCCACCTGGTCGAAACTGGCGGGCAGGTTGGAGAGCGCGTTGATCAGAACAGGGACGCCCGCCTCTGCCAGTTGATCTGCAACCATCCAGGCCTCGGTGCCTCCGCTGATTACTGTATTGAGTTCATGCCGTTCCGAAAATACCAGTACCTGCAGAATGTCGCTGGCGCGGTCCACGTTGAAAACCACGATCCCATTACCACGGAAACCGGCTAATGATTTGCGGCCGGCAGATGTCAGCAACGGATCCGGAGACCAGCTTACTTCCGATCCAGCCTCTGTCATGGCTTGTTCCAGCAGCATCCACTGTGCTGCGCGTGAACCGCCACTTTGGTCCGAAGCGTCGGCCCCAACGTCGATAAACAGCACTTTGTCACCCAAAAATGGGCGATAAGCTCCATTCAGGGAGACGGCCTGCCCCTGGCCGCCGATGATGCTGCCTGAACGGCTGGCACCCAGCATGCTCCAGGTATAGCCCTCGATCCGCGTGACCGGGATGACGGTTGAGTGTGGGTTGTATGCCGGCGTGACATCAAACTCCGGCCTCAGGGCCTCGGTGTCCAGGCCGCTGTCCACCGAAGACTCGACGGCGCCGATCTCAACCAGGCCCAGTTCGGTGATGCCGGCGAAGAAGCCGGGCGTTACCGGCCGGCCTTCGGCTTCGATTACTGTTGCATCCGCAGGGGCCGTGAGGCTTGTTCCTACTGCCCGAATCTGGCCGTCACGGATCAGGATGTCGCCTTGCTGTATTACACCGGAGCTGCTCATGGTGTGAACGGTGGCGTCATTGATGAACAGGGTTTCTGCCTGCGCGGTGAGGGAGGTCGCCAGGCAAAGTGTCAGTGCAATCCCGCCGGCCAGTCGTGTGCGTTTTGATTGAATTTTTCTCATTGGTCTGCCCCCGCTTGCTGGCCCAGTTCGAAGTCGGAAAGTGCCTGTCTGTCTGGGTTTTCGCGGTCATACAATAATGCACCATCAACGAAAACCTGGTCTGCTTTGGCATAGACGCTGAACGGGTTGCCGTTCCAGATCACCACGTCAGCCATCTTGCCGGATTCCAGGGTTCCGGTCTGGTCCAGGATGCCCATTGATTTGGCCGGGTTGGCCGTTATCCATTGAATGGCGTGTTCCGGTGTGATGTCCATGCCGGCGCGACGTCCTCTCGTCATAGCCTTGGCGGCCTCCTGGTTCAGTCGCTGAATGCCTTCTTCCGAATCTGAATGAACGATGGCGCAGCCACCGGCTGGCCGGTCAACCAACGCTATGTTTTCCTGGATGCCGTCGTAGGCTTCGGCTTTAAAACCCCACCAATCGGCCCACAGGGCTCCGCAGACTTCATTTTCAGCCAGCATGTCGGCAATTTTGTAGGCTTCAACACCGTGGTGGAAAGCACTGACCCGGTAGCCGAACTCGTCGGCCATATCCAGAATGGTGGCCATTTCGTCTGCACGGTAGCAGTGCATGTGGACCAGTACTTCTCCCTTGAGAACGGCAGCCAGTGTTTCCAGCCTCAAATCGCGTTTGGGCGCTTTGTCAGAATCGTTTTTGTCGGCCTTCCTGTCGTTCTTTTTGTCGTTTTTCTTGCTCTCGTATTCTTCCCAGTCCTGGATGTACCGCTGCGCTTCTATCCACTGTGCCCGGTAACCGGCCACGTTACCCATGCGGGTTGAAGGCGCTTGCGTTCTTTCGCCATACACCCGCTTCGGGTTTTCGCCACAGGCCATTTTCAGGCCATAGGGTGCGGCGGGAAATTTCATATCCTGGTAGGTGATGGAGGGTACGTTTTTCAGGGTGACGCCACGCCCGCCGATCAGGTTGGCTGAACCTGGCAAAATTTGCATGGAGGTCACACCACCCGCCCGGGCACGGTTAAAGCCGGGGTCCTGCGGCCATACGCTGTGCTCTGCCCAGACTTGTGCGGTGGTAGGTGCTGTCGCCTCGTTACCATCGGAGTGGGCTTTGATGTTCGGGCTGGCGTAGACACCAAGGTGCGAATGGACGTCGATCAGTCCCGGCGTGACCCAGCGGCCCTTGGCATCGATGATGGTGGCGTCGCCGGCATTGATTTTCATCCTGGCATTGCCAACTTGTTTGATCTTTCCGTCGGACAGCAATAACTGGCCGTTTTCGATACGCGCACCGGTGCCGGTCAGGATGGTCGCGTTGATGATCAATACAGAATCGGAGGGCAGCGCGGAGTAAGTCGAAGGATAAGGTGCGGCCCAGGCGACGGTCTGCGTCAGCAGCAGCAGTAAAGCGCCAGAGAATAATTTTCTGAAAGTCATTGTGGTCCTCAATGTTATGATTCCGGACTATCGGAGCGATGCAGCCGGGCGGCTACTACAACATAAATGAAAAAGCTGATCAATCAGCCTGAATTCCGCGAATGGATCGAGCACAGCCTCGTGCAGCGCGAAAACATCCTCACCGTTAGCAACCAGGGCACCCTGCTGCACTACCAGGAGCAAGGCGTAGAGCTGATTGTGAAGACCGCCATGGGCAAAGGTTTACTGCGCAAGTTACGCGAACGAACCCTGCTGCGTGAGTACCATGCCTATCAGCGTCTGGAGGGCGTGCAGGGGGTACCCAGGTGCTATGGCATGGTTGCCGGCCATTACCTGGTGCTGGAGTTTATTCGTGGTACGCCGTACCGTCAGGCGCAATGGGTTGACCGCGAAAGTTGGTTTGATGAATTCCTTTTCGTGCTGCGTTCCATTCACGAGCGCGGCGTGAGTCATGCTGACCTGAAATCAAAATCGAATATCCTGGTGACCGAGGATGAAAAACCCTGTGTCATTGATTTTGGGACCGCCTTTGTCCACGAGGCTGGGTTTCATCCGCTTAACAACCCGTTGTTTGAACACAGCAGGCGGATGGATATCAACGCCTGGGTTAAGCACAAATATCACGGCAGGTACGAAAACATGTCGGCTGAGGATCTCGAATTACTGGACCTCAGCTTTATCGAGTATTACGTGCGCAAGCTTCGCGGGCGGCCGATGGATGTGATCCCCAGGGCCGGCCGAAAGAAATAATCATTGCTTCCGGCTTACAGTCCGGCCGAACTCAGCAGCTCCAGCCCCTCGGCAATACTGATTTCCGGGGTGTATCCAAAATCTCTTGTTGCTGCGCTGGTGTTGAACCAGTGTGCGGTCGCCAGCTGCTCAACTGAAAAACGCGTCACGGGTGGCTCGGATTTGAGTCCAAATATGCGCCACGCTGTCTCGCATAAGGCGCCGGCGGTCCTGGCCAGGCCCACCGGGACCGCCCGGATCTTCACGTCGACCCCGATGGCGGCCAGTAGTTTGCGGATAATTTCACCCTGGGGCATGGGCTCATTGTTGGTTACAAAATAAGCCTTGCCGGCACAGCGTGCCGAACCCAACAGTTCCTGCAGCGCATTCACATGCGCCTGTGCTGCATTCTCTACGAAAATGGTATCGATGATCTTGTCCGGGCCGGGCAGCGCCAGGGTGCCGCCGCTGGCTTTGGCCACCAGCCTGGGTAATATGTGCGGATCGCCAGGGCCCCAGATTAGATGTGGGCGCAGGGAGACTGTTTTTAATTCAGACGAATTGGCCGCTGTAACCCGCTTTTCCGCTTCCGCTTTGGTTGCCGGGTAGGGTGCGCTGAAATGATCGGCGATGGGAAGGGATTCATCCGCCCCGGCGATGTCTCCACCCGCATGCACGATGCTGGGTGAACTGGTGTGCACCAGTACCGAAATCGCCTGCGACCGGCAGGCCTCAATCACGTTGTTCGTGCCCGTTACGTTGATGCGCCGGTAATCTTCCGGGTCGCCCCAGACCCCGGCTTTACCTGCAGTATGGACGATGGCTTGCGCGCCTTGTGCGGCTGCGCAGACCTGTTCCAGATGGGTGATGTCGCCGCGAACTGTACGGATTCCTGCTGCCTCCAGGTGTTTAGCCGGGCTGCGCTGGAACGCTACAACTTCGTGGCCGAGGGCGGTAAGTTGACGACAGATAGAACTGCCGAGGAAACCACCGCCGCCGGTGACAAGGATCTTCAAATGTTAGCTCTGCATCTTCTTTTCAGCCCACTCAGCCAATTCTTCGCGCCCGATCTTGGAGTTGTGGCGGATGTCCACCGGAAAACCGGAATGAAACAGAACGGTCCGAATTTCCCTGGTAATGGAGTGGGCCTGGGCCAGTTGCAGAAGGTCAAAATGGACCCGCTCGACGTCCACAGGCTCCAGTTTTCCTTTTACCTCGATGCACAATACGGGCATCTGGCGACCCTTCGTGCCCACGCCCACTACGGCTGAGCGAACCAGGTCGGGATGCTGGTTGAAAATGGCTTCGCACTGGTCGGCGAACAGGGTTTCCTTACCGGTTTCGATACGCTGCGAAACACGACCGCAGTACCAGAGCCTGCCCATGCCATCCAGGATGCCCACGTCACCCATCCGGTGCCATGTGTCGCCCAGTTCATCAGTTATTTTAGACAGGGCTGTGTCGGCATCACGCTCCCAGTAACTGTCGGTGCAACTGGGGCCTGACACGACAATTTCACCGGCCATTCCACGCGGCATTTCGGTGGTTTCAGAAAGGTCGTTGAAGGCCATGTCGCTGATCTTGATGATGCGCACTCGGTTCGGCTCAACCAGCTGTCCAACACAAACGCCATCACCTGACTCGATCCTGTCGACCATCCGGTCGTCTAATTCGGAGGCACATATACTACTGACCGGCAGGCACTCGGTGGCGCCGTAGGGCGTATGTATTTCGGAATCCTGGTAAAGCGAATCCTGCATCCGGCGGACAGTACGAATAGGTACCGCGGCACCGGCGGAAATAACCCGGGTTACGCTTTCCAGCCTGATCTTGTTGTCAACACAGTAGCGGCTGAGGGTGTCCAGCAGCGCGGGTGAGCCAAATACATTGGTCACCTTGAACCGGTTGATGGCTTCGATCAGTTTTTCCGGATCGGCATCGGCCGGGCGGGTCGGATCCATCTCCGGCACGACGGTCGTCATACCCAATGCCGGATCGAACAGTGCAAAGGGTGGAAATGTAGGCAGGCTCACTTCGCCCGGCTCAATGTTGAACGCTTTCTTCAGCATTGTGACCTGGGCATTGAAATGGCGGTGCCGGTAGACCACGCCTTTCGGTATGCCGGTGCTGCCGGAAGTGAACAGGATTGCGGCGATATCATCAGGCTTGGCCTCATGCATGCCTTCGCTGTTGTTGCTCTCGCCCATTGCCTTGAGTTTCTTGAGGTTGATACCCCCCAGGCCAAAGGTAGGGCCTGCGGTGATCAACAACTCGCAGCTTTTCTTGGCCCAGCCGAGAATCTTACGCGCGAAATGGGCCTTGGTGACTCCGATGAACGCCTTCGGCTGTGCTTCGGCCAGACACTGTTTCAGTGGTTTCATGCCAATGCCCGGATCGATCAGAACCGGTACGGCGCCAGCCTTGAACAGCGCGAAGAACATGGCGAAGAAATCGAGGCCGGGAGTGAGCATCAGTGCAGTGCGCGTGCCTGGGGTGATGCCGTATGCAAGCAGCCCACGAGCATAACAGTCGCTCAGCTCGTTCAGCTCGCGGTAAGTGCAACTCGCGTAGGCGTTCTTTTTGAAAGCGCCACTCGTGGGGTAGTGAATGGCAGTGACGCCGGGTTGACGCTCAGCCTGCCAGCTTAGTGCACTAGCGACGTTTATAAATTCATCCGTGTTCCAGGTTTTATCCACTGGCATGTCCATTTGTTGATTCATCCCTGATTCCGATAAAGTGACTGATCGCTTTGATCAGCTCGGGTCCGCCGTCTTCAAGTATGTAATGGCCGCAGTCCGGGAAGCGGTGAAGTTCAGCGTCCGGAAAGTATTTCAGCCACTGGTTGAGAAAGGGTGCGTCGAACACGAAATCCCTTTCTCCCCATGCGATCATGCATGGTTTGTTCGCCAGTAAGTGTAATCGTTCCGCTGTATTTATCAAAATATCGTAACCGGGGTCCGATTCACTCAGTGGAATATCCTGTACAAAACGCCAGGTGGCGATTCGATTCTCAGGCGAATCGTAGGGCAATGTGTATGCCTGCCGGATTTCTTTTGTCACCGGCTTCTTGAATGCCACTCGCGCAGCGATTCCGGAAAAGGCATTAAAGCGTTTGACCAGGAAAGCCCCAAATGCTGTATCCCTCACCAGGCTCAGGGCGGGCGGCATCTTTTTATCTTCGGGTATCGGAAACGCGGCGGTGTTAAGAACCACCATTTTTTCCACCTGCTCCGGGTGAGCGGTAGCCCAGGCGAATCCGATCATTCCGCCCCAGTCGTGAGCGACCAGGCTTAGCGGTTGCTTAAGGTCGAGGTGGCTGAGCAGTGCGGTAAGGTCTGCAACCCGGCTTTTCAAACGATAGTCATAGTCGCTCTCGCCTGGCTTGTCGGACAGCCCGCAGCCCATGTGGTCCGGTACGATGCAGCGGAACCGACCGCGCAGAGCAAGCCCCAGGTTGCGGTAATAAAAC
>RCNC010002101.1_pt1 | contig 13318 bp, 9 predicted proteins | sample 2041301 | NCBI WGS metagenome assembly RCNC01 (sample SAMN09708231, study PRJNA481090) | Marine sediment metagenome, whole genome shotgun sequencing project. | biome: marine sediment; feature: ocean; material: sediment; isolation source: Sewage treatment plant 13A marine sediment (STP13A) ... | reverse complement strand
GAGGTGCTCGGTTCCTCCGAAACCAGAACCCTCGACGTGCGGGTGATCTCGGCCACCAACCGCGACCTGGCCGCGGCGGTGGAGGAGGGGCGTTTTCGCGAGGATCTGCTTTACCGCTTGAACTTGATCAGCGTCCATCTCCCCACCCTGGCCGAACGGCGGGAGGATATCCCGCTGCTGGCCCGGCACTTCCTCGGCCAGGCCCGGGAAACCTATGGCCGTCAGGCCTCGATCAGTGCCCACGCGGCCGCCTGGCTCCAGGCCCGGGAGTGGCCGGGGAATATCCGCCAGCTGAAGCACCTCCTCGAGCGGGCCCTGCTGGTCACCAGCGCCGACGAGCTCCAGCCGGGCCACTTCGAGGAGACCCTGGCCATGGAGCGCGGCGAGGGGGCCGGGGACGGTCTGCCGCCGGTGGGCAGCATGACCGTGGACGGCATGGAGAAGACCATGATTCTGCGCAGCATCGAGCACCACCGCGGAAACCTGACCCGGGTGGCCGAATCGTTGGGCCTCAGCCGTCAGGCACTCTACCGCCGGATGGAGAAATACGGAATCAAGCCCTGAACGCCTCACTCCCAGTTGCCGGCGGCGATCCGCCCGCCGTACGTCATCCATTCATCGTAAGCCAGAAAGTTCAGCGATTCGATTTCGGAGACGGTTCCGTTGTCGGCTTCCCAGATGCGGACCCGGGCGCCGGCCGCCGGGTTGGGGCCGGGCATAGTGAGAATCTCCGCCGTGCCGTCGTTGTCCAGGTCGGCGGCACTCACCACCGCGCCGAAGACCGTGCCGTAGGCCAAAAAGCTGATTCCGGGCGCCGGGTTGACCGCGGCGCCATCGTAGTCCCAGGCCCGTACGTGGGCACTGAAGGCGGGGGAGGGGCCGGGTGCGGTGATGATCTCGTCCAGGCCGTCACCGTCGATGTCGCCACTGCCCACGTTCACTCCCCACTGCGGGGTGTTGTAGGCGAAGAAACTGATTCCGGACATGGGGGACGCGGATCCGCCATCCGCATCCCAGCCCCGGACGTGGGGGCCAAAGGGCGGCCCCGGGCCGGCGCCGGTAATGATTTCGTCCATCCCGTCACCGTCCAGGTCACCGCAGGCCACATTGACCCCCCAGCGGAGCGTCCCGTAGGCGAAAAAACTGACCCCGGGCAACGGAACGGCCGGTCCGCCGTCACTATTCCATCCGCGGACGTGGGGGCCGAAGACCGCCCCAGGTCCGGCGCCGGTGACGATTTCGGCCATGGTGTCGCCGTCCAGGTCGCCGCAGGCCACATTCACCCCGAACCGGCGGGTGCCGTAGGCCAGGTAGCTGAGCCAGGGCAGCGGCGTTCCGTCGGCTTTCCAGCCGCGGACGTGGGCGCCGAACACTTCGCCGGGACCGGGGCCGGTGATGATCTCGTCGATGGCATCACCGTTCAGGTCACCGGCCGCCACGTTGACGCCCCGCTGCATGACGCCATAGGCCAGCCACTGGCTGTGGCTGGTGCGCACCAGCGGCGGGTTCGCCGGGCCGGGGCCGGGGCCGGTGACCAGCGGGCCCCAGAACTCTGCCTCGTCCCACGGCTCGACAATTACCCGGCGCCGGGCAGGTGTGGGGTCGAAAAAGCCGTCGCTGTTCCGGCTGCGGACCTCGAAGGTGTGCGGCCCCGTGGTCAGGTTGCTGAACGACGCCCGCTGCCTGCCGGCCCAGCCAGTCCAGTTGCCATTATCCACCCGCCAGGAATAGGTCAGACTCTCCGGCGGGTCATGGCTGTCGACACCGCTGAAGGTCCAGACCAGCACCGGGGAATCCGCCGTGCCCTCCGCCCCGGCAGTGATCATCGTTTCCGGCGAATTTTCGGTGGGGTAGGGGGCGTGCCAGCCCATGTCCAGCGTCCCGTCGTCCTGCCGTTCGTCGGTGCGGGTGGTGCCCCAGACCATGTTGGCCAGGGGATGGCCGGTGTCGACGCAGGGGCTCTGATCGGCCTGGCCGGCCGCAGTTTGACTGAGATAGTAGCTGCTCAAGGGTCCCGAAATGAAAAGTGGTTCGGCCGTAATCATGCCCGAGCCCCAGATCATCTCATTATCGTAATTGACATTGATGGCGTCGCTGTCCACATCGGTGTAGTCGAGGGTGAGATAGAAGGGATAGGGGTAATAGCTGTAATCAGTCCAGAAATCAATCTCCCGGCCCGAAACCCAGCCAGCGTTATTGGCCCAGATGATCGAGTTCTCGATGGTCAGGTCCGTCTGGTAGCAGTCGATACCGCCCCCACCATTTACAGCCGTGTTTCCGCTGATCGTGCAGGAGGAGAGGAAGAGCGGTTCCCGATTGACACCCACGTTGATCGAGGACGAGATTCCGCCGCCACTGTGTTCGGCGATGTTTTCGCTGATTTGGCAGTTGCGCAGAATCGTATGGCTGCTGATGTAGATATTGACCCCCGCGCCGGTACCAGCGCTGTTCCCGACGATCAGCGAATCCTCCACCAGGCATTGGTTGTTGTTGCCGACGAGATAGATACCGCCCCCCCTGACCCGGGCGATGTTGTCAAGAATGGTGCAGCCGCGAATGATGCAGCCTCCACTGGAACAATGGATTCCCCCGCCATCGGAAGCCCGGCAACGAGCAATCACGCAATCAGTTATGGTGATGTTGACCGACTGGCACCAGATGCCCCCGCCGTCGGACCAGGGAGGATCGTCATCCATGCAGTATCCAAAGGCGATGGTGAACCCCTCAATCACGCAGTCGTTGCCTTCGCCGCTGTGGATGTGAAACCCGCGGTGAGGGGCTGCTGCGTTTCCCTGGCAGTCGATGACGCAGGCGGCCGGGCCGTTCGTGGAACGGATGGTGATCGCCTTCCCGCCAGGGTCGAGGTCGCGGTTGCCGGGCCCGGTCCACATCCCGTCAGCCACCAGCACCGTGTCGCCGACCATGGCGTCGTCGATGCCGGCCTGGATGGTGGGCCGGTCCTGCGGCACGCGGATGGTCTCGCCATAGGCGAAGGAGGAGGGAATCAATACCAGGGTGATGGTAAGAAGCAGGGGTAGTAAAATCACGTTTCCATTCGGCATGGCTTTACCTCCTTGCGCTGGTGGCGGGACGACTGCCGTCCGGATCTTTCCATTGGATGTATTGTACATCTATTAATACGTCCAACTGCAGAGTATTGGCAACCGGACGCTGCCGCCGTCTGATCCGTTTGAACCACAACGGCCCGGGACGTAGAATCGGACGGAGCCCTCAATTGGAGATCAGCCCTTGAGCCTGCGCGCAAAGTTCATCCTCTACCTCCTCTTCATCCACCTGGTGTTCTGCTCGGTCACCGTCTGGCTGTTGCGGGACCAGCGGCCCTGGCTGCTGGCGGTGGAGGGATTCTTCCTCATCTCCTTCATCTTCGGGCTGGTGCTGGTCCGCCGGCTCTTCGAGCCGATCCGGCTGATCCGCAGCGGTATCGAGTTCATCCAGGCCAGCGAGTTCGGCACCCGCTTCCGTGAGGTGGGGCAGAGCGACCTCGACCCGCTGATCCGTGTTTACAACGCCATGGCCGACCACCTCCGCGAGGAGCGGATCCGCAGCGAGGAGCAGGAGCACTTTCTCGGCCGGATCATCGGTGGCTCGCCCAGCGGCATCCTGACCCTCGACCTCGAGGGCCGGGTGAGCATGGCCAACGACAGCGCCGTCCGGTTGCTGGGGGCCGAGCGGGGGACACTGGTGGACCGCCGGCTGGAGGAGCTTGGGCCTTTTGCCCGGGATCTGTCCCGGCTGGAGACCGACAGCTCGAGTGTGCTCACCCTGGACGGTCGCCGCCGGGTAAAGTGCCAGGCCTTGACCTTCATGGACCGTGGATTCACCCGTCGGTTTTTGCTGATGGACGAACTGACCGAGGAACTGCACCGAACCGAGAAGGCGGCCTATGAGAAGCTGATCCGGGTGATGAGCCACGAGGTGAACAACACCACCGGTGCGGTGGGCTCGCTGCTCGACTCCTGTCTCGGATACGGTAGCCAGATCGGCGAGGCCGACCGGGCTGATTTCATTCAGGCGATCAGCGTGGCGATCAGCCGCACCGGCCGGATGAATCTCTTCATGCAGAATTTTGCCGACGTGATCCGCCTGCCGGCACCGGCGCGGCAGAAGAGTGATCTTGCCGAACTGATCAGCGAGGTTGCGGTGTTACTGCGGGAGGACAGCGCCAGGCGGCGGGTGACCTGGGACCTCCGGCTGGAGGAGGGGATTCCCCTGATCAACCTTGATCCGGTGCAGATCGAGCAGGTGCTGATCAACATCTTCAAGAATGCGCTGGAGGCCATCGGCGAGGAGGGTGTGGTCACGGTTCGTCTTTCGCTGCAGCGGGGCCGCCCGGTGCTGCTGGTGGCCGACACCGGCGAGGGCTTCACCGCCGAGACCCGTGCCAATCTCTTCACTCCCTTCTACTCCACCAAGACGGATGGTCAGGGCATTGGCCTGACTCTGATCCGCGAAATCCTCATCCGTCACGGTTTCGACTTCAGCCTGGAGCGGAGTGGGGCGGGGCTCACCGAGTTCACCATCATCTTCTGATGTCCCCGGCTCTCACCGTCATCGTCGCACCGGTGATGGTAGCCGATGTCCAGGGTTCCCTGATCCACCTGACCATCGGTTCGCGTGGTCATCTGGCTCATGCAGATGGTATCCCCGAGAATGCTGAAGCACACCGCGGCGGCCAGGTTGCTGCCCGCATCGACACAGAGGCTGTCCTGGGCCTGACCCGATGCGATCTGGCTCAACTGGTATTCATAGACAAAGAGCGGATCGGCGTCCAGATTCCCCTCTCCCGGGTACCCGCCCTGCACATCGGAGTAAATGATCTGTGGATCATCTCCCGCCTCCACGAAGACCTCCACCGGAGAGCTGTCCCAGAGGATGCAGTCAGTGAGCACCGGTGCTGAGTTCCAGCAGTAGAGGCCGCCGCCGAGTTGGTCTTCATAGACTACCTGGTTCCCCCGGAGGGTGGTGTTGGTAATGGTCGGCGCCGAGTCCCAGCAGTAGATCCCGCCGCCCCTGTAGTAGCCGGCATTGTGGCAGACCAGGTTGTTGATGATCGCCGGACTGGACCTGACACAGCAGATGCCGCCACCGCCGGCGCCGAAGTTGTTGTAGATATAGCAATCGAAAATCAACGGTGCGGATGCTTCGCAGTGGATGCCGCTGCCCCGGTTTTGTCCCAGATAGCAGCTGATGATGCACGGAGACGCGTCGATACAGCAGATGCCGCCGCCATCGTTGGCATGGCAGTGGATGAGTGACAAGTCGAGCAGGGTGGGTGAAGCGTGGTGGCAGAGTATGCCCCCGCCCTGGTCGGCACGGGCGTTTTGAATGGTGAACCCCTCGAGCACCGAATGCTCGTCTTCGCCGCTGGTGAAGGAAAAACCGCGATGCGGGTCATCGTCCCCCCCGCACTCGATGATGCAGACGTCGGGTCCGCCCATGGATCGCAAGATGACCGCCTTGCCGGCGAAGTCAAGGTCCACGTTTCCCTCACCGCTGTAGGTGCCGTCCGCCACCAGGATCAGATCGCCGTTTCGGGCCTGGGCCAGGCCTTCCCCGATGGTACAGAAGGGGTCGTCGGCGGTGCCGCTGCCCGGCCCGGGACAATTGTTCCAATCCACATACCAGGTGACGGGATCCATGCCTTCCACGGTGCATGAGGCGGTGGCGGTGTCTCCCGCCGGCGGATAGGGCGGCAGGTTGTAGGGGGGCGGCGTCACATCCCGGGCGCTGAGCGTGAAGCGGTTCAGCCCCAGGGTCGATCCGCCCAGGGGGATCAGCTCGGTCCAGGCCTCGGTATGGGTTTCCCCCGGGGCCAGGTTGGTCCAGCCGCGCCGATAGCTGGTGTAGCCGGTACCGTTGCTCAACTTCAGGTCCAGCCGGGCCGCGACCCGGCGATGCACCGGAGAGAGGTTGCCGATCTCCCCGGTGATCGTGGTGCTCAAAGGGAGCTCTCCGGCCACCGGCGTGGCGGCGAGCTGAACCTCGATGGTTCTCGGCACGCTGCCGCTGGTGACCACACAACTGCTCTCCCGGGGAAAGAAGTTTTGCGCCGTGACCGTCACGTCCAGCACGCCGTCGCTAAGCGGCTCGATAACCAGGGACGCCTGGCCCAAGGCATCGGTGAAACAGCGCTCATACAGTTCCTGGTCCTTCATCACACAGACCAGGGCCCCGGGAACCGGCAGGCCCTGTTCGACAACCCGGACCACGAAGGGCTGGGTACCGCAGCCGATGGTTTCGGGGTGGAGTACCTGGTCGAAGGCCTCGGGACTGCTGGTCCAGAGCGGCAGCTCCGGGTCGCCAAGAAGAGTCAGCTCGGTGAAGATCATCTCCGAGTGTTCGTTGCCGAATTGCTGGCCGGAGTTTTTATGCTCGGTGAAACAGCAGCCCAGGTGGTAGTTGTTTCGGTCGAACAACGAACGCCAGAAACAACGGTCATAGCGCATGGAGAGTGTGTCGAACTCGCCATGGGTGTACCACCCCTGCAAGGTGTTGCCGATGAAGGCCAGGCTGCCGCCATGGGTATTGCCCACCATCCGTTCGGCAAAGCAGTCGGTGTGCTGGAAGCCGCAGGCATGGCAGGCGATGGAGTAGAAAAGCCCAAACACGTCGTTTTGCAGCCGGTCGACCTCCCAGATGGTCATACTGGTAGCGCCCATGGACACGGACTGCGGGGTGCCGTGGCCGATGTGATTCATCAGGTTCTGACCCTCTTCGATGGCTGCCGCCACCCGCGCCTCGTGATCATATCCGGGGTCGCTGTAGTACACGGTGGTCATCTGAAAATGGTCGGCAAAATAGAGGTCGTCGATGTCGGCCTTGCAGACCTCACCGGGCGTGTCGTAGTTGAGGTCGAAGCCGAAGAGGGCCGCACGGTCCGCGTGGCCGGTGCTGGCGGCCGAGCGCTCGTAGTTCAGGTTCTTGCTGATGAAGCTGTCGATCTGTCCCAGGGAGTCCACCGAGGCCCGGCCCACGAACACCTCGCAGAGACGGTCGCCGTCAAAGTCGGCATAGTAGGTGTCGTTGTAAGTGGGAACATACGGTTCGAAATAGTAGCGGTGGCAGGGCACGGTTTCCATGTCTCCGCCGAGGAGGAAGTAGGTGGTGCCCCAGGCGGAAAAGGCGTCAATGACAAAGTCCCGGATTCCGTCTTCATCCAGGTCATTGCCGCCGTTGTAAGTGGTTTCGATCCATTCGGTGGTGACGATGACCGCCGGCACTCCTTTTCTGGTTTTCCACGCAGCAAGCGGCTCAAAGGAGTGGCTGCCCGCCTGATTGGTGATGATCACATACTCGTAGTCACCGTCGGGCAGTCGTGACGCTGCCCGTGTTTCGGCACTGCGCGGTTCAGTCGCCTCGGGGTTGACCACCAGGTCCCGCAGCATGTCCTGGTACTGCTTCCGGGTTCTTTCACTGCATCCTGATGGAAGGTAGTCCCCGCAGACATAGCCGCCGGTTCCCGCCAGGGTGAAGAAGATCCGCTCGTGCAGGTCCAATCGCCCGCCGGCCGGCCGGTATTGCAGGGGGTGTATGAGCACCACGGCCATGGCCTGTCCCGCCAGGTCGACCTGACCCACCAGCTCCACCACGGTTTCCGGGTAAGGCTCATCCCGTGAATAGACCGTCGGATCGGGTCCGGTGAAAGGAGGAATCCGGCTGCTGCTCACCGGTAAGGGCGGCTGTGCCGGCTGCGGCAGCCAGGTCCCTTCCAGGTGAATGGTCCGGATGGATTTTTGGGAAATGTCCACCACCCGCATCCCCGGGGGCAGCGCCACCAGAATTTCTCGCGACGGAAGCCGGGGGCTGCCGGCCGGCGACAAGACGTCACACCCGGTAAGCGAAATTTGGTGAAAGGCCGCCATCCCCCTCTCTATGCTGAGGTCATCCGGGGAACAACTGAACTCGCACACCAATTCAAAGGGGCCCGTTTGTTCAACGGTGATATCCTGCTGCGCCGCCCGGGCCGGGGAGTGGCCGGTTAGCTGACAGATCAGGCAGACGGAGATCACCAGCAGGATACCGCCTAAGGTCGTGAGACTCTGAGATAATGAAATTCTTCTCATCGCCATCCTCCCAGGTTCCGGCCGTTTTACAGCATGTTGAGCAGCGAGCGGATCTGTGCCGCCTGTGGATCGTTGGGCGCGGCCTCGAGAAAGCGGCCGTAGTATTCGCGGGCCTTGAGCATCTCGGCCAGACAGAGGTTCGGCTCGTCAAGGAGCTTTTCATCGTTGGTGTGCACGCCGTGGTGCGGGGGATAGCAGCCGGTGAATATCGAGGCGTGGGATGAAACGGTGAGGGGCACAGGAGTAAAGGCCTGCTCGAAAAGCACCCCTCCGCCGGCCAGCCAGTCGATATTCGGCGTTACGGCCTTTTGATACCCGGAGCAGCCGAAGCGGTCGGCCCGGGCCGTGTCGAGGGTGATCAGCAGGAGGTTCGGGCCGGCCGGTTGCGACGTCGTGTTCTCGGGAGGTTTCGACTGTTCCGGCCCGCCGCAGCCTGCGAGCAACAGCAGCGCGACCAGAACCGACAAAAGGAACGCTCGGGAAATCACGGGTATCTCTCCTCAAGGTCCGGCACTTCAGGACGTGACTATATCTTACAGGGAGATGGGCCACCGAAAAAGCTGCTTTAATTAGTATCCTGTCCCCTTTTTAAATGGACGTTAAAAAGGGGACAGGATACTAATTAAGGCCGTTGCGGGTGGTGAGCCGGTAGACCGGGTATCCGGCCAGCAGCAGGACACAGGAACTGGCGGCGATCAGCGGGCGGTAGGCCACCGCGCTGTAGATCAGGAAGGCGCAGACCGCGCAAAAAATGATCGTGGGCCAGGGATAGCCGGCCACGCGGTAGGGGCGTTCCACGTCAGGCTCCTTCCGCCGCAGGACAAAGACGGCGATGCTGGTGGCGAGGTAGAAGGAGTAGACCGCGGCCGCCATGTAGAGGATGGTGTTGACGAATGAGCCGAGGGCCAGGACCAGGGTGACCGAGACCCCGGCCTGGACCAGCAGGGAACGGACCGGCGTGCCGGTGCGCGGGTTCCAGCGGCCCAGCGCCCGGAACGCCCGGTGCTCCGTGCCCACGGCAAAGGAGATCCGTGCCCCGGCAAAGATCAACCCGTTCACCGCACCGAGGGCCGAGATGCAGATCAGCAGGCTGATCAGCCGGCCGCCAGAGGCGGGGAAGAGACCGGAGACCGCGTCCACCGCCACCGCCCCCGAGGAGGCCATCCCCTCGTAGCCCAGGCTGCTGAGGAAGGCGATGTTGGCCAGCAGGTAGAGCAGGGTCACCACGGCTGTTCCCAGCACCAGGGCGCGCACGATGTTCCGCTTCGGGTCGCGCACCTCGGCCGCCACATAGACCATCTCGTTCCAACCGCCAAAGGTAAAGAGGACGAGGATCAGCGCCACGCTCACCGGCATGGGGTCGAAGCCGGTTGCCGCCGAGCCCCTCTCCTGCGCCGGCGCGGCCAGCGCCGCACCGATGATCACCAGCAGGCCGATGACCTTCACCGTGGTCAGCAGGTTCTGGGTCCACTTGCCCTCCCGCACCCCGATGATGTTGATCGCGGTCATGGCCAGCACGGCGGCGCAGGCAAAGACCTGGTCGCCGTAGGCAAATGAACTGCCGGCAAAGGGGTCCCAGATGGTCCGGCCATACATGGCAAAGGCGAAAGCCATGATGGCGATGTCGCTGGGCCGCACGATCACCGTCTGGATCCAGCCGAAGAGGAAGCCGGCCCACGGGCCGTAGGCCTTGCTGAGGTAGACGAAGTCACCGCCGTGCCTGGGCCAGGCGCTGGCCAGCTCGGCGTAGCCCAGGGCCCCGAAGAGCGAGATCAGCCCTCCCGCGGCCCAGAGGGCCAGCACACCCCAGCCGCTGCCGGCCCCGCGGGCGATGTCCGGCGCCATCTGGTACAGACCGGCGCCGATGATGATCCCCACGGTGAGGCAGGTGGAGTCGAAGAGGGTCAGTTCTTTTTGCGGGACCTGGGACAAGGCGATTCTCCGATTCCATTCGCGCCGTTGTTCACTCTACCCCGTATTCTACAAAGTATTGCTCGGGCAGGAAATCGTGGGAGCGGAGCACCTTCAGCCCGGCCGCGGCGAAGTCGGCGTCCACTTCCTCCTTCGACATCTGCTGCTGCGGGGGCGGTCCCCAGGGCCGTTCCTCAAAGGACTTGGGCCGGTAATCGATGATCACCACCCGGCCGTTCGGGGCAAGGCCGTATTTCAGTTTTTCCGCGTAGGCCGTGCGGTCCTTGACGTAGTGCAGGGTGTCGATCATCAGGATGGTGTCCGCCCCGGCTTCGGGCAGTTGGGGATCGGTGGAATCCACCCGCATCAGCCGCACGTTGTCCAGCTCTTCCTCCTCCAGCCGCCCGGCCACGTGGTCGAGCATCTCCTGGCGGATGTCGATGGCCCAGACCACACCGTCCTCACCCACGGCATGGGCCGCGGGGATGGTGAAGTAACCCGAGCCGGTGCCGATGTCGGCCACCTTCTCCCCCGGCTTGAAGCCCAGGGCCTCCATCACCTGGTCGGGATGCTGGAACTCCTCCCGCTCCTCCCGCTCCAGCATGGACAGATACTGGCCGGTCCAGGCCGTGCGCATCATCTTGCGGAACCGCCGTTCCTTGCTGATGGCGGCCAGATCCTCGTCACTCATCAAAGCGCGGAAATCCCACCACCCGGCGTCCAGCGATTCCTGCATCCTCTGGTAGGCCTGCTCGGTGTTGCCCAGCCGGCAGTGCATGGCCGCCACGTCACGCAGGGTGAAGATGTAGTCGATCTGGGCCAGCTCGTTCTTCTGCTCGGCCAGTTCCAGTGCTTTTTCATAGTCCCCGGCCTCGTGGGCCTCCTTGAACTGTTCCTGCAGAGCTTCAAAGCCGGGTTCGTCCGCTTCCCCCTGGGCCAGGCACCACGGGCAGGCCAGACAGAGGACCAGCAAAAGGGACATGGTCAGCAGCGGATTGCGGCGGTCGGATAAGGGCATTATTTTCTCCTCATCAATCAAAACGCGAAGGGCGTCCAGGTCGTTACCACAGTGATAACGGACCGCCGCCGCCGGGGGTTCGAAATAATTCAGAATTCACGTTATCATTGGGGGGATTGGGAAGATGTGTCGAAGCGGCGCAAGAGGCGAAGGCGAGACCATGAAACCGGAATACAACAGGCAGTTTCTCGAGCTGATTCTCAGTTCCATCGCCGACGGTGTGTTCACCGTGGACCGTGACTGGAAGATCACCTCGTTCAACCGTGCCGCCGAGCGGATCACCGGGGTCTCCGTCGAGGATGCCATCGGCCAGCGCTGCTGCGACGTTTTCCACGCCAACATCTGCGAGTCGGGCTGTGCCCTGCGCCAGACCCTGGACACCGGGCTGGAGCAGATCGACCTGCCGGCCCGCATCCTCGATGTCAAGGGCAAGTCCACGCCGATCAGCGTCTCCACCGCCGTGCTGCGCGACGCCGACGGCACGCTGATCGGGGCGGTGGAGACCTTCCGTGACCTCTCGGCCATCGAGCAACTGCGCCGCGAGATCAAGAGCCAGTACACTTTCGAGGACATCGTGGGCAAGAGCGAGGCCTTCCGCAAGATCTTCGCCCTGCTCCCCGACATCGCCGAGAGCGAATCCACCGTGCTCATCGAGGGGCCCAGCGGCTCGGGCAAGGAACTGCTGGCCCGGGCGGTGCACAACCTCAGCCGCCGCAGCAAGCAGCCCTACGTGGTGGTCAATTGCGGTGCCCTGCCGGTGACCCTCTTCGAGTCGGAGCTCTTCGGCTATATCAAGGGAGCCTTCACCGATGCCAAGAGGGACAAGCCGGGTCGGCTGGCCCTGGCCGAGGGGGGGACCATCTTCTTCGACGAGATCAGCGAACTGCCGCCGGAGACCCAGGTCAAGCTGCTCCGCGTCCTCCAGGAGCGGGAGTACGAACCGCTGGGCGGTGAAGGGCCGCTGAAGTCCAATGTGCGGGTGGTGGCGGCCACCAACCGCACGCTGGCCGAGCTGGTGAGCCAGGGCAAGTTCCGCGACGACCTCTACTTCCGGCTGGCGGTGATCCGCCTCACCGTGCCCCCGCTCCGCGAGCGGCGCCAGGACATTCCCTTCCTCGTCGAGCACTTCATCCGGCGCTTTTCGGCCAAGCGGGGCAAAAAGATCACCGGTGTCACTCCGGCGGTGATGGAGATCCTGATGCGCCACGATTTCCCGGGCAACGTCCGCGAGCTGGAAAACCTCATCGAGTACGGTTTCGTCCTCTGCCACGACCAGCGGATCGACGTCCACCACCTGCCCGAAGACCTGCAGACCGGGGTCCGCCGCCAGGCCGCCACAGCGGGCACTCCATCCCCGGCCGCGGACCCGAAAAAGAGGTTGAATGCCGCCGAGGGGGATGCCATCCGCACCGCCCTCCGTGTCAACCAGGGCCGGGTGGAGGATACCGCCCGCGACCTGGGCATCAGCCGCACCACCCTCTGGCGCAAGATGAAGAAGCTGGGAATCGACACCCGGGAATATCAAGCTGATTGATCAACCCGCTGGACCCTTCTTTTTGATCCGCGGTCCTGCTACAGTTGCACTGAGGATGCCCGGGAGAGGAATTCAGTATGTCAGACCGGAATTTCGACAAAAAGAATGAGACTGTCGGGGATGATGAGGTTCGGACCCACAGTGAGGACGGGGTGGACCTGACCCTCATTCGCTGGATGCTCTCCCTGACACCGGCGGAGCGGCTGAAGACGCTGCAGAATACAATCCGGTCCTTCAAGAGGCTCACCGATGGCGTCCGCGAACCCTGATTTTTTCCACATCCTCCAGACATTGACCGACCACCGGGTGGAGTTCATCCTCGTCGGGGGAGTATGCGCCGTCCTGCACGGTGCGCCGGTTTCGACGTTTGATATCGACCTGGTTCACGCGCGGAGCGGCGAAAACGTCTCCAAACTGTTGAGAGCACTGGAAGCACTTGATGCGAGATTCCGCGATCCGGCGGGACGTTCATTGAAGCCGAAGGAGTCCAACCTCGAATCACCCGGCCACCAGCTGTTGATCACATCGGCCGGGCCGCTCGACATGCTCGGCGAGATCGGCGATGGAATGGGATTTGATGAACTGCTGCCGAACACCAGCTTCATTGATGTGGGCAGCGGTTTACGTGTCCGCGTCCTCGACCTGAAGACGCTCATCGAAACCAAAGAAGCTGTCGGCCACGAAAAAGATCTGGCCGTCCTGCCGATACTGAAGCGGACCCTCGAAGAACAGGGAAAAGACTGATTCCTCCTAGAACCGTCCCGCCGCCAC
>RCNC010002100.1_pt1 | contig 13320 bp, 10 predicted proteins | sample 2041301 | NCBI WGS metagenome assembly RCNC01 (sample SAMN09708231, study PRJNA481090) | Marine sediment metagenome, whole genome shotgun sequencing project. | biome: marine sediment; feature: ocean; material: sediment; isolation source: Sewage treatment plant 13A marine sediment (STP13A) ... | reverse complement strand
ACAATCAAACGGTTACTATTGTGTTGTCTGAAGCTTCTACAATTTTGGATGAAATTGTCATTTCAGCTTCTAGAACGCCGGAAAGATTGTTCGAATCACCTGTGACTGTTGAACGTTTTGGGCTTCAAGAAATCAAGAATACGGCTTCAGTGGATTTCTATGATGGATTGGAAAACCTAAAAGGCGTAGATGTAAATACTAACAGTTTAACTTTTAAATCTATCAACACAAGAGGTTTTGCAACATTCGCAAACAATCGGTTTATGCAATTGGTAGATGGCATGGATAACTCGACACCCGCACTGAACTTTCCGATAGGAAATTTAGTGGGTATGATCGAAACCGATGTACAAAGTGTTGAACTCCTTCCCGGAGCATCTTCTGCTCTTTATGGTGCAAATGCTTTTAACGGTATCCTTTTTATGAGAAGTAAGAGCCCTTTTGACCACCAAGGTATAAGTGTTTCTGTAAAAAGTGGTATTACCTCTCAGGAAGCGGCGGGAGATAATGCCTATACAGATATTGGAATACGTGCGGCATACAAATTCAGCGAAAAATTTGCCGGCAAAGTTAATTTTGGGTATTTAAAAGGTACAGATTGGGCGGCCACTAGCGAAGTTGATAAAAATTCAAACGGAGGAACAAGAACCTCCAATTTAAACTATAATGGTGTTAACGTTTATGGTGATGAAGTAAGTCAAAATATAAAAAGTGTTGCAGTAACACTTGAAGGATTAGGTATTATACCTGCTGGGGCAAATGCTTTGGTTCCTTCAGTGGATGTAAGTAGAATTGGATATAATGAACGTGATTTAACCAATTATAATGCAGAAAGCGTTAAAGCAGATTGGGGTTTGTATTATCGTCCAATTACTGATAATAGTTTAGAAATATCTTACGTCGGTAAAGTAGGTACAGGTACTACGATTTATCAAGGTTTGAATAGATACAATATTGACGGGTTTTTCCAAGAACAGCATAAACTGGAAGTTAAAAATGACAATTTCTTTGTAAGAGGGTACGTAGTTGCGGATAAAGCTGGGGATTCATATGACATGGTATTTACTGGTATTAATATTTTAAATGATTGGAAAGCGCATAGAACATGGTTTGGAGAGTATGTTGGAAATTATGTTGGAGCTACAATAGGAGGAGCTACAAATGAACAAGCACATGCCGCTGGTTTAACTGCCGCTGAAACTGGACGTTTTGAGCCTGGATCTCCAGAGTATAAAGCTGCTTTTAATAAAAGTATAAATGATCCTAATTTACTAACAGGTTCTAAATTCCAGGATGCTTCAAAATATTACCATGCCGATGGAAATTATAATTTTGCTCATTTAGTTGATTTTGCTGATATCCAAGTTGGAGGGTCTTATAGAGAATACAGTTTAAATTCTGGAGGCACTATCTATACAGATTCTGATGGCCCTATTGAATACTCAGAATTTGGTATCTATACTCAGATTCAAAAAAGCTTGGAGTTAAATCAAACTTTGGATTTAAAATTGACGGGTTCTGTTCGTTATGATAAATCAGAATTTTTTGATGGTTTCGTATCACCTAGATTTTCTGCAGGTCTAACCGTTAATCGCAATCATAATATTAGAGCTTCAGTGCAAAAAGGATTTAGAAACCCAACGACTCAAGATTTATTTATTGGTTTAGATTCTGGCCAGGGCTTTTTAGTTGGTTCCGCTCCAGATAATTTAGAGCGATGGTCGAGAGATTTGGCAGTTAGTGGCGCAGGGCAATTATTAGGCCAACCGGCAACTATAACTCAAACTGGTGCTGCTCCTTACACTAATTCATATACAGGAAGTTCATTGGAAGCTTTTGGAGCTACTGGAGACCCTTCTGTTTTAGAAGTAGCTAACTCAGATGTAGTAAAACCTGAAAAAGTAACTTCAGCAGAAGTAGGGTATAGAGGTAAACTCAACAAAATTATTGTAGATTTTAGTGTGTACCATAATACCTACGAAGATTTTATTTCGCAAGAAGGAGTTGCTGCGCCATACTATGGAACCGCTGGAGACGGTTCATTATCTGTTTTAGCCATAGCCAATGGAGACTGGCAAGGCTATAGTGCCTATACAAATGCTAAAGCTGATGTTAAATCCTATGGTGCAGCTATAAGTTTATCTACTAAAGTATTAGGCGATTTTGATTTAAGTGGAAGTTATACATTCTCTAAATTAGATTTCGACCAAGATAAATTTCCAGATTTTACAACTAACTTCAATACACCTGAACATAAATTCAAAGCCTCTTTTGGAAACGCTGCATTATTTGAAAACTTTGGGTTTAATATAGCATACAGATTTAGCGATGATTATTTCTGGGAAGCTACCTTTGGTGATGGTGTTGTTCCAGAATTTCATACTGTTGATGCGCAAATAAATTATACCGTTCCCAGTATAAAATCCTCATTTAAAGTAGGAGCAACAAATCTTTTAGGTGATGAATATTTTACTGCTTTCGGCACCGGGTTTATTGGGTCTATGTATTATTTATCATGGACAATCAATAACTAATAAAAACTAAAAAACTTTACGATGAAAAATATAAAATATATAGTATTGATAGCCATTCTTGCTTCTTTTGTTGCCTGTAATGATGAAGAAGACTTTATTACTATCGAAGAAGTGGTTGAGTTACCATCACTATCTGAAGGATCAGCTGATTTCTCTACTTATGTTGCTGTAGGTAGCTCTCTTTCTTCAGGATTTACAGATGGTTCTTTGTTTATGGCATCGCAAGAAAATTCATTACCCAATATTTTAGCGAGTCAATTTGCTTTAACTGGTGGTGGAAGTTTTTCACAGCCAATGACTAGTGATAATTTTGGTGGTCTTGCTGCTAATGGAACAAGAATATTAGACCCGCGATTGGTTTTTGGTGGCGCAGGTCCGGTTGCTTTAGAATCGCTTATCGGGGCAATAGCTCCTTCGACAGATATTGTATTAAATAACCCAGTAGGACCTTTTAATAATATGGGCGTCCCTGCAGCAAAGAGCTTTCATTTATTGTTTGATGGGTATGGAAATTTAGGTAATTTGGGCATTACGGCGAATCCTTATTTTATTAGAATGGCATCTAACCCGATGGCAACGGTATTGGGAGATGCCATGGCGCAATCACCAACCTTCTTTTCTTTGTGGATTGGTAATTATGATGTGCTAGGTTATGCAACTACAGGAGGTGATGGAACTAATTCAATAACACCAATTGATGGCCCACCAGGGTTTGGTTTTAATCAAACCTATGGGGCTTTAATAGCAACACTTACAAGTGGAGGTGCAAAAGGGGTCGTTGCTAATATCCCTTATGTTACAACAACTCCTCATTTTACAACCGTTCCGCATAATCCTTTAGACCCTTCGAATCCTGATTTTGGACCGCAAATCCCAACGTTGAATACCATTTTCGGAGCATTGAATCAAATATATGCGGCTGTTGGTGCTACCGAACGTATCGTGGAATTTTCAAGCACCGAGGCTAGTGCAGTTATTATCCAAGATGAAAATTTAGCCGACCTATCGGCTGTAATCACAGGGGCATTGAATGCCAATCCCGGCTTTCCTATTTTTGTGCAACAATTTGGCCTCCCAGCGCAAGCTGCACCGATAGTTGCGAATTTATTGGGCGTGACATACGGCCAGACAAGACAGGCCACAGAAAATGACTTGTTAGTTTTGCCTAGTAGTACGGTCATCGGCACAGTCAATACGGATTCGGTGGGTGCGCTTGTAGGCCAGGGATTGCCTTTGGAAATAGCGGGTCAATTTTCGGTTGAAGGAGTTAGTTTACCATTAGCCGATAAATGGGTCTTGCTACCAGAAGAGCAGGCTGAAATTAATGCGGCCACTGATAGTTTTAATGCGACCATAGCATCTGCAGCAGCAGGTGCCGGACTTGCTTTTGTGGATGCTAATGTACTCTTACAGCAATTGGCCGGTGGGGGTATTACCAGTGGGGATTATACTTTGACGGCAAGTTTAGTGACAGGTGGAGCGTTTTCGCTCGACGGAATCCACCTAACGGCAAGGGGTTATGCCCTGGTAGCCAATGAATTTATGAGGCAAATAGATAATACGTATGGTTCTAATTTTGAGGAATCTGGAAATTATGTTGATATTGGTAATTATCCAACAAATTATTCGCCCACACTCCAATAATAAGGGAACAACAAAATTGAGAGCGCCTTCTAATAGAAGGCGTTTTTTATATTTAAAAAACAGCTCAAAGTAGTTTTCAATTTAAGTGGAATAACATATCTTTGCAGCCTGAAAAACATAAGCATGTGAAAGTTGTTTTTCAATGCGAATTAGTCCTAATACAAAAACACGTTAGTAATGTCGAAAGTTACAGGTAAAGTTTCCCAGATTATTGGGCCAGTTGTAGATGTTGAATTTCAATCTGGATCAGATCTTCCAAAAATTTATGATTCCCTTGAAATCATCAATAAAGATGGTTCAATCTTGGTTTTGGAAGTTCAATCACATATTGGTGAGAACACGGTAAAAACTATTGCCATGGATTCTACTGATGGTTTAAGTAGAGGCATAGAGGTGGTTGCAACTGGAAGTGCTATTCAAATGCCGGTTGGGGATGATATTTACGGACGTTTGTTTAATGTGATTGGTGATGCTATTGATGGTATGGGTAATTTACCCAAAGCAGGTAAAGATGGCTTACCTATTCACCGTGATGCACCTAAATTTGAAGACCTTTCTACTTCTACTGAAGTGCTTTTTACAGGTATTAAAGTTATCGATTTGATTGAACCTTACGCAAAAGGAGGTAAAATTGGATTGTTTGGTGGTGCAGGTGTTGGTAAAACAGTATTGTTGATGGAATTGATCAACAACATTGCAAAAGGCCACGGTGGACTTTCAGTATTTGCAGGGGTAGGGGAACGTACTCGTGAAGGAAACGATTTACTTCGTGAAATGTTGGAATCTGGAATTATAAAATATGGTGATGACTTTTTGCATTCTATGGAAGAAGGCGGATGGGATTTATCAAAAGTTGATAAGAAAGCAATGAAAGAGTCTAAGGCTACTTTCGTTTTCGGACAAATGAACGAACCTCCTGGAGCACGTGCCCGTGTTGCACTTTCAGGTTTGACTATCGCTGAGTATTTCCGTGATGGTGCAGGTGAGGGTCAAGGTAAAGACGTATTGTTCTTCGTAGATAACATTTTCCGTTTTACACAAGCAGGTTCAGAGGTTTCGGCACTTTTGGGTCGTATGCCATCTGCGGTAGGTTACCAACCAACATTGGCAACTGAAATGGGTGCCATGCAAGAACGTATTACATCAACCAAAAGAGGATCTATTACATCGGTACAGGCGGTTTACGTACCTGCGGATGATTTAACGGATCCAGCGCCAGCAACAACATTTGCCCACTTGGATGCAACTACAGTATTGTCCCGTAAAATTACTGAGCTTGGCATTTACCCTGCGGTGGATCCATTGGAATCTACCTCTAGGATTTTAATGCCTGAGATTTTAGGGAAAGAACATTATAGCTGTGCACAACGTGTAAAAGAGTTGTTGCAACACTATAAGGAATTACAGGATATTATTGCCATTTTGGGGATGGAAGAATTATCTGAAGAGGATAAATTAGCTGTAGGTAGGGCTAGGCGTGTACAACGTTTTCTTTCACAACCTTTCCATGTAGCAGAACAGTTTACAGGTATCCCAGGGGTGTTGGTAGATATTAAAGAAACCATAAAAGGATTCAATATGATTATGGATGGTGAATTAGATCACTTACCAGAATCTGCTTTTAACCTAAAAGGGACCATCGAAGAGGCTATTGAAGCTGGCGAGAAAATGTTGGCAGAAGTGTAGCCGTATTATCTATTAGAAAATCGTAAGACCCTGAAACTAGTGCAGGGTAGTTAAACAAGTTTAACTATGTATTTAGAAATTGTATCACCGGAAGCAACTTTATTCGCAGGCGAAGTAACATCGGTTACCGTACCTGGAATTAGTGGGGAGTTTCAGATGTTGAAAGATCACGCACCAATAGTTTCTCTACTTCAAAAAGGGAATGTGATTGTAGATGGGGATATTACAATTGAAGAGGAATACGAAAGTAAGTTTACCAAAGATGCCAAGGGAAAAGCGGTTTTAGCGATTACCAGTGGTACTATTGAGATGAAGGACAATAAGATTATTGTACTTGCTGATTAATCGTCATCAATTACATAAAATAAAAAAGTGCCTCTTTAAAGAGGCATTTTTTATTCACGGTATTCTAGAATATCGCTGGGTTGGCAATCTAAGGCCTTACATATGGCTTCTAAGGTAGAAAAGCGTACAGCTTTCGCTTTACCTGATTTAAGGATCGATAGATTCGCTGTTGTAATGCCAATTAGTTCAGCCAGCTCTTTACTTTTCATTTTGCGTTTGGCCAACATTACATCAAGGTTTACGATTATTGGCATATCTATATGGTTAGATCGTTTTCAGATTGAACATTATATCCATTTTTGAATATATGAGTCAAGAAAAGGGCTACTATACCGAAAATCAAATGTAAAATGAGGTTGTGAATATCGCGGAAATTCGTTTTCTGCATAATGGGGTAGTGAATAAGAAAGTATAAAATAGGGCCAATCACTAAATTTAAAATAGTAAAGTACTTTAGGTTCAGAATCGCTCCTCTGTTGAAAATCACTTTTTCTTTTAGGGCTTTAAAAATGTTGGATATTACAAAGAAAAACAGAGCTCCAAAAAATAATACTAAGGAGATAGTTAATATCACATTAAACTCATAATCCCCCTGGATAAAAGTTCCTGTTAATGGAATATCCATATGATACCTTCCATTAGTAAGGGTGAAATTATCAGTTAGGAATGAAATATCAATATATATAACAAACATTAACGGTAAAACTGATATTAGTCGAAATAAATAGAATAATGCAGTGGAAAGTGATTTAGGACCAAACATTTTCATTATATATAAATTATTGTTTAACGATAACAAATATATAAATATTATTGATAAACAATAATAAAATATTGAAAAAAGTAAAATTTTAACTGGAGGTACTATAAAAAGGTGATAACAACTAAGTCATTACTCACTCTTTAACCAATCTTTTCGATTAGCCAATGCCTCTGTAAAAGCCTCTTGATTTAGCGATATTTTATAAATAGGACTCGCATCTAATTTAACCGTGGTCTTTTTTTCTTGGCCAAAGCGTGTAAAGTTCATTTCTAAAACATCACCCACTTTATAGTGTTGAATAATGTCATTGAACTTTTGTCCTTTCTCAAAACCATTGCCATTAATGCTAGTAATTACATCCCCCTTTTCTAAGCCTGCGTTATAGGCAGCTCTATTCATTGGTGTATTTCGCTGTATTATTGCTGTACCTTGCTCTGATATACCCACAGATGCTCCAAAATAAGGCTCATTCGTATTTTGCTGTATAGTAACTCCCACAGATTCAAACAGTGTTTTAAAATCCGGCATTTCGCTGTTGTAGATATAGGAATTGAAAAATAGGTCACCAAATATTTTACCGGCATATTTATTCAGGGATTGATGTAAATCTTCGATTGTATAGGGCATTTCATTTTTTCCATAGTGCTGCCAGACCATTTTTAAATAGTCATCCAAGTTCAAATCTTCTTGTCGCAAAGAAAGATCCAATGCCAAGCCAAGAACACTCCCGTAGGAATAATACGAAATAAAAGTATTATTTCGATTTACAGGGTCTACAGACCTAGCTGCATCGACAAAAGGAGCTTGGTAGCTCATTTCTATGGGATTAAAGAATTGCCTTCCACTGGAATTCCATACATAATTGAAACCGCCTGCTAAACCTTCCACATAGGCTTTTGGTGTTATAAGTCCGGCTCTGCATAAAATAAGATTGGTATAATAACTTGTAAAACCTTCTGCAAACCAAAGTTCACCACTCATATTGGCTTCCTCAAAGTTAAAAGGTTCCAAAGATTGAGGTCTAATTCGCTCTACATTCCAAGCATGGAAAAATTCATGGGAAACCGTTCCTATATTTCGCTCCATACCACCCTTAGCCAAACTACGGGTGCTGGTTAAAACCGTTGAATTGCGATGCTCCATTCCATCTCCGGAAGCATTAGGGACATAGCAGGCCAAAAAGGTATAAGTGCCATAATCAAATTTTGGGAGTTCTCCGAAAACTTCCCTTTCTGCCAATACGACTTTTTTTACTTTTTCAAAATAAGTATCTACTTCTTGTTCGTTGCCATGATGGTGCAACGCCAATCTCACGTTTTGCGAACCGACCTTGAATTCACGAAGGCTGAAATCACCTATTTCAGTAGGACTATCCATAAAATATTGCAAACTAGGTGCAGAATAGGTTGTACCAGAGACGAGTGGCAATTGCGTCGCCACGTTCCAGTTGAGGTCTTCCCTTACATTAAACTTGACCTTCAAAGGGATTTCACTCAAACTAGGTGCGAACATAAAAGTTGCCGGGATGTTTAAATGGGCATGGGTTTCATCTACTTGTGAATAAGTGCCATCACCGCGATTCGCAAATAAGGTATAACTGATGTTTATCGTTCCATCATGGCCAATAATTCGCCACTCATGGTTATTGGGACGCATTATTTGTAATTTATTTCCCTTACTATCGGTGGCGTTAAGGCCATAAACATTTTTTGCGAATTCATGCAAGGCATAACGACCTGGCGAAGTACGACTCATTTTTACCGCCAAGGTATCTTCCTTAATATTAGAAAATAAAGCTTTAATCTGTGCTTCATGATGAACAGCATTATCGAATGATATTTCATAGGAAATACTCTGGGAGGTTGCCGTAGTGGTAAAAGTGATTAAAGCAACTAGATAGAATAAGTTTCTCATTTTCTTAAGGTTAATGCTAACGAATATAGCATTTAAATTGTTAAATATTACCTTTACTTTATGGACCGATTCCCAAAAAAATTATTGAATAAACTCTCAGAAAGAGGGCATAATAATGCATTGAGAGGTTTGCCTAATTCAAATAATTTGATTGACTTTTCATCCAATGATTATTTGGGGTTGGCCAAGAATGAAGATGTATTTCTTAATTCTATGGAATTATTGAAAGAACATAATTTAATTCGAAATGGAGCAACCGGGTCTAGATTACTTACAGGAAACCATCCTCTCTATATTGAACTTGAAAAAAAACTGTGTGAGTTTTATGAAGTTGAAGCCGCATTGGTATTTAACTCGGGTTATGATGCCAATATTGGTTTTTTCAGTTCAGTGCCCCAACGCGGTGATGTTGTGTATTATGATGAATTCATCCATGCCAGTATTCGGGACGGAATTAGATTAGGAAATGCGAAAAGCTACAAGTTCAAACATGATGATCTTGAGGATTTAATAAAAAAATGTGATGTTGAGCGCACCTTGCCTGCCAGCAGGCAGGGTCGAGGCCAACTAGAAGGTGAAGTCTACATCGTTACTGAATCCGTTTTTTCAATGGATGGTGACTCACCTGATTTGAAAAAGTTAATCAATTTTTGCAATGCTAGTAACTATCATTTAGTGGTTGATGAGGCACATGCGGTCGGCGTTCTTGGGGATAAAGGGAAAGGTCTTGTTCAGCAATTGGGCCTTCAAGAAAAAGTGTTTGCAAGAATCATGACTTTTGGGAAAGCCTTGGGTTGCCACGGTGCTGCGATTTTGGGAAGTGAAAACTTAAAGAGTTATCTTGTTAATTATGCACGGAGTTTTATTTATACCACTGGTTTGTCCCCACATTCGGTTGCTACTGTAATAGCTGCATATGATTATTTACAAACAACGGAAGGAATAAAAGCGCAACAAAGGTTAAATCAGAATATTGAATATTTCAATCAAATTCTAAAAAGCTCAAACCTGAAACTAAAATTTATCGAAAGCGATTCGACCATTCAGTGTTGTAAAATACGAGGGAATGAAGATGCAAAAAAAGTTGCCAAAACCTTGCAGGAAAATGGTTTTGGTGTGAAACCTATCTTATCGCCAACGGTACCTGAAGGGGAAGAACGTTTGCGCTTTTGTATTCACGCCGATAATACAGAGAAACAGATTGAAGAAGTTTTAAATCACTTACAGTTAATTATTTAAGGAATATGGAAGATGTTTTTTATACGATAGGTTCTTTTGATTACCCTGCCGATGTTCAAATCATAAAAGGAAAATTGGAATCGGAAGGCATCCCGGTTTTTCTAAAAGATGAGAATACTCTTAATTCAGATCCTTTGATCAGTTTTGCTATTGGGGGGGTTAAACTTCAGGTATATAGTAAGCATAAGCAAAAGGCTTTGGAGATTTATAATGAAATTCGTGCTTATGCCGTTGATGCTAACGGAAATCCTATAGTTTGCCCAAATTGCAAAGCCAAAAAATCGGAAGTGTATTATCATAGAAAAGGTTTTTTTCTAAAACTGTTTCCCTTTTTTGAAAGTAGAAAGTATAAATGTATGCAATGCGGAATGATGACTAAATAAAATTAGAATGCAACGAATTTTTGTTACCGGAATATCTACCGAAGTGGGCAAGACCATAGCCTCAGCGATAATCACAGAAGCACTTGAGGCTGATTATTGGAAACCCATCCAGGCTGGGGAATTGGACAATACCGATAGCCATAAAGTGGCGCGACTTATTTCCAACAACAAGTCCAAAATACATCAATGCAATTATGAACTCAAGACCCCCATGAGTCCACATGCAGCGGCAGTAATTGATGGGGTCAGCATTGAAGTAAATAAGATCTTTGAACCTGAAACCGATAATCATCTGGTTATTGAAGGAGCAGGCGGACTTTTAGTGCCACTAAATGATACTGATACAGTTCTGGATTTGATTTTGCCTAACTATAAGGTTGTCGTTGTTTCCCGTCATTATTTGGGCAGTATAAACCATACCCTCTTGACGATTAATTGGCTTCAATTAAAAGGATATGATGTTTCAATTCTATTTAGTGGTGATGAACATGCTACATCGGAAAGTATCATTCTTAAAAAGACAGGTGTAAAATCCATCGGAAGAATCAATGAGGAACAAGCCTTTGACCAAGAAGTAATTAAAAAATATGCTGATAAATTTAGATCAGCTTTGGAATCAATCTAAGCGTTGTAGTATTTCAGCATTTTCAACTGTTGCATGAACTTGATAATGCTTTAAAAAGTAAGCATCGATATATTCGTTTTCCGCAATTTGTTTCTTGTCAAAAACCCGCCTGTTCTTCCTGGTAACAATGGTTTTAGGGCGCAAGGTTTCCATAATATATTGTATTTCCTCCATCCCTGTTTTTCGGGGATTATCGTAAGCTTCGAACATTTCATCCTTACATATATTACTTGGGTGGGTAGCCGATTTAGTAGGTGGATTTTCGCCCAATACCCAATACCCAATATGATAGCCTAGAAACAAAATATTCTCGGTTTCCAAATGGTTCTCCTTAATATATTTGGGCACTGAAATACCTTCGCCATTAAAGAATGTGCCTTGCTCAAATTTGTTCTTAACCACATTTACGTACTCAATATAAGATTCCAGAGGAATCAATAAAATTAGAATTATGTAATAAGGTTTCCATATCATTTTTTTCAGGAATGATATTTTACTTAAAGTAATGACAATCAATGGCAACAGAATAGGATGCAATTGAATCAAATAGTGCCCATTAATCCTTCCACCTTTAACAAAAGATAGTACAATTCCGATGATTGCCACCAACAGCAATTGTAATGAGAGATCTTTAAAATCGATATATTTTCTTTTCCATATCCAAATAAAAAACCCTGAAATCATTACAAGAAAAGGAGCCATTTTTAAAATGGAATAGCGTCTTGCCGATGAATAATCCAAAGGAGCTTGTACAACAGATTTGTACCATAACATACCATTGTCTTGAAGGTAATAAGGTAGAATGGTCAACAAAATAATTATGATAATTCCAGTACCATAAGCAATGGCATTAAGTAAGCCATGCGAATATTCTTTTTTGCGGATTCTTTCATAAAACAAGTAAAGCCCTATAAAAAGAATGGCGTAGGCCATATTCAATTTTACCATAACAGAAATACCCATTAAAATTCCAGCGATAAAAACCATGGAAATTGTTCTATATCTTAATAATAAATAAAGAGCTGGCATAAAAAAGGCCATGGTTATATGCTCGGACATTACCCCTTGTAGGCTTCCAAACAAACTTTGAAGAACAATACTCCCAATTGCCGACCAAAAAGCAATTTTCTTGGTGGTGATTTGCACACCGATTTTGTAGGTGAACATTGAGCTAATAATGACCAATATTGTTCCAAAAAAACGAATTGCAAAAAGGCTTTTGCCAAAAATGTAGATAAGCGAAGCGAAGTAGAGAAAGGTAAGCGGGGGCTTAACATCCCATAATTGGGTATAAGGCAAATGACCGTCGACCCATGACTGTGCGACTAGTATAAAAGTACTTTCATCCCTATCAACATAATCCCTAAAAAAGAAAGGGAAACGAATGAATAAGGCCGTAATGGCCAACCAAAAAATTACAGCAGTAATATTCAGATTTTCATAATCCGGCGTTAGGCGTTTTATGGCTTTATTTATCATGAATTGATAAGGTATTATTTCCCATCTTTGCAAGATATATAAAAAGCGTTGTATTGAATTCTATGGCAGCTAAAAATCTTTCTGAACGCGATAAAAAACATTTGTGGCACCCTCTCACCCAACATAAGTTGCACCCTGATATGTTGGCAATCGTAAAAGCAAAGGGGTCATTGCTCTATGATGAAGATGGGAAGGAATATATAGACGGTATCGCCTCGTGGTATACTTGTATGTATGGCCATTGTAATGAGTTTATTCTTGAGAAGGTCCATAGCCAAATGCTTCAATTGGACCAAGTGGTTTTTAGTGGATTTACCCACGAGCCTGCGGTTAAATTATCTGAAGAACTTATAAAAATATTACCTTACAATCAGGAAAAACTTTTCTTCTCTGACAATGGGTCTACTTCCACAGAAATAGGAATTAAAATGGCACTACAGTACCATTTTAATAAAGGGGAAAAGCGTAATGTAATGCTCGCCTTTGAAGACGGATTTCATGGTGATACTTTTGGCGCCATGTCGGTTTCAGGTTTATCGGTTTACAATGGGCCGTTTGAGGATTTCTTCATTGAAGTAGAACGTATTCCCGTGCCCACAATAGAAAATATTGGAGAGGTCATTGCTCAACTGGAATCAAAATTAAAACTGTATAAGATTGCCGGCTTCATTTATGAGCCTCTGGTTCAAGGTGCAGCATCCATGAAAA
>RCNC010003132.1_pt1 | contig 13322 bp, 15 predicted proteins | sample 2041301 | NCBI WGS metagenome assembly RCNC01 (sample SAMN09708231, study PRJNA481090) | Marine sediment metagenome, whole genome shotgun sequencing project. | biome: marine sediment; feature: ocean; material: sediment; isolation source: Sewage treatment plant 13A marine sediment (STP13A) ... | reverse complement strand
GCAGGCATGAAAGACCAGACCCGCAATATTCCAGATGTCGCCGACCGCGCATCCGAGGAAACCGACCGTGCGCTCGAATTGCGCACACGGGATCGTCAGCGCAAATTGGTCAGCAAGATCGACGCAGCCCTGCGCCGCATCGACGAAGGCGAGTACGGGTATTGTGAAATCACGGGCGAGCCTATTTCGCTTAAGCGTTTGGATGCACGTCCTATCGCGACCATGAGCCTTGAGGCCCAAGAGCGCCATGAGCGCCGCGAGAAAGTGCACCGCGACGACTAGATGGGCAATAATGCTTCTCGCAACATTGCCATTATCGGTGGCGGCATTGGTGGCCTGACTGCAGCCCTTGCGTTTGCCCGTCAGGGTGCCGCCGTGACTATATACGAACAAGCACCTGCGCTGACGGAAGTCGGGGCAGGGCTGCAGATCACCCCGAACGGCGCGCGCGTTTTGAACGCATTAGGGATGGAAAAAGCGTTGAGCGTCACAGGGATCACCGCCCAAGCGGTGGCGCCAATGGACGCTATTTCGGGCAAGAAAATCACGCAATTTGATCTATCCACCCAAAAACCGCCTTACCGCTTTTACCATCGCGCAGCACTAATTGACGTACTGGTAGGCGCTTGCGCCGCTGCAGGTGTCACCGTCAAATTGGGCACGCGCATCGAAAAACTAGATGCTGCTGGCTGTTTTGAAGTGGGTGGTGCGCAGATCAAGCCTGATTTGACGATTGGTGCGGACGGGTTGCATTCTATCGTCCGTGGACAGATCAACACCGCCACAAAGCCGTTCTTTACGGGCCAAGTTGCATGGCGTGCTTTGGTTAAAACCGATAATGCTGATCCTATCGCGCGGGTCTGGATGGCGCCGGGGCGGCATTTGGTGACATATCCGCTATCGGGCGAACGCATGAACATCGTGGCCGTTCAAGAACGCAGTGCTTGGGCCGCCGAAGGCTGGCACCACGACGATGATGCGGGAAACCTGCGTCAAGCGTTCTCTGACTGCGCTTGGGAAGTCAAAACCATTCTGGGCAATGTTGAAAAGGCCAATCTTTGGGGCCTTTTCCGGCATCCGGTGGCTGCAAAATGGCATAGCGGTTCTGTCGCGATCTTGGGCGATGCCGCACATCCGACGCTGCCGTTTCTGGCCCAAGGGGCCAACCTTGCACTCGAGGATGCATTCGTTCTGGCACGTACTTGCGATGAAAATACATCGCTTGAACAAGGGCTTGCGGCCTATCAGGACCTGCGCCGCGCGCGCGTGGTTCGGGCTATTTCTGCGGCCAATAGCAACGCACGGAATTATCATTTTGGCGGTGTGAAAAGGGTCGTCGCACATACCGGATTGCGGGCCATGGGCAAGGTTGCACCAGACGCGTTTCTCAACCGGCTGGGTTGGCTTTATGATCACGATGTGACGGCCTAAGCCCTACCAGTTCCGGTTTGCCTGATCCGTCACGTTTTCCAAGACCTCATGGGAACGCCAATCAACACGGTAAATATCGTCTTCGATCCGCATGTAAACCCAGCCATCGCTGACAAACGGCAAGCCATAGTAGCGCGCATTAAGCAGCATTGAATATTCACCACGTTTCAGTACATCGCCAATTGCAACCGGTGGTTCTGGTGGGGGCGATGTCTGGGGAACGGTCACGCAATTGGAACCCGCAATGGCCATGCGGCATTGTGCTTGGGCCAGAGTTGGCAGCGTTGCAGCAATCGCCAACATGATGAAATACTTGCGCATAGCCTTTATAATCAGGGCTTTACAGCGCGAGGTCAACCCAGACAGGTACGTGGTCGGATGGCTTTTCGCGCCCGCGCACGTCTTTTTCGATCCAGCATTCGTTCAAAAGATCGGCGCATTGCGGGGTTAAAAGGAAATGATCGATACGGATGCCATCGTTGCGATCCCATGCGCCGGCTTGGTAATCCCAAAAGGAATAATGCCCTGCTGCGGCTTCGCGCGCGCGAAACGCTTCGGTGTAGCCAAGGTTCAAAATACGGCGGTACGCGTCGCGACTCTCTAGGCGGAACAGCGCGTCGTCGCGCCAAGAGTCGGGCTTGGCGGCATCTTCAGCTTGAGGGATTATGTTGTAATCACCTGCAATTAGCGCGCATTCTTCATTTGCAATCAGTTCAGCAGCACGCACCCGAAGGCGTTCCATCCAGCGTAGTTTATAGTCGTATTTCGGGCCTGGTGCCGGGTTGCCGTTGGGCAAGTAAAGCCCGCAAATGCGCAGTGCTTTTTCGCCCACCACGGTCGCCTCGATATAGCGTGCCTCGATGTCGTCGATCCCGTCACGGCCAGCGCCCTCTGCACCGGGCAGGCCGCGGGTAACGTCCTCTAACGGGTACTTGGATAGCAGTGCGACGCCGTTAAAACCCTTTTGACCGTGGGTTTCGACAATATAGCCTTTGTCTTCGAATATCTCGCGGGGGAAGCCTTCGTCGACTGATTTGATCTCTTGCAGAATCGCTACATCTGGCTGGGCATCGTCAATCCAGTCGCTCAGCGCATTGATGCGGGCTTTGACGCCATTGATGTTGAATGTCGCGATTTTCATATGCGCCCCCAGAGTTCACGTCGGTTTTGACCCACACGAGGGCAGGGCGCAAGGCACTTACATAGAGAAGGACGTGCCGCACCCGCAGGATGATGATGCGTTGGGATTGTTGATCACAAAGCGCGCGCCAATCAGTTCTTCGCTGAAATCGATGACAGCATCGGCAAGAAAGGGCAGTGAGATACTGTCGATCACGACTTTCTCGCCCTGTTCGGACAGCACCAGATCATCGTCTTTGGCGTCATCAAGGTCGATTTCATACTGAAACCCCGAACATCCACCACCTTCTACGGCGATGCGCAAAGCCTTGCCTTGGGCAGACGCGCCAATTTCGGCGAGGCGTTCAAACGCGCGGGTGGTGACTTTGGGTGGAACAGTGAACATTGGACAGGCCTATCGGTTCGTTGATAACTCTAATATAGGGGTAACAGGCAAACACGACAAGACAGGCAAACAACAATGGCAGCGCCATATGCAACCGATCCTGCTAATCCGCGGGGGCGGCTCTATGCGGAAGAAGAAAGCACCTTCCGTTCGCCCTTTCAGCGCGATCGGGACAGGATCATTCATTCTAGCGCCTTTCGGCGCCTGAAACATAAAACCCAAGTGTTCATTGAACACGAAGGCGATTATTTCCGCACGCGCCTGACCCATTCGATTGAAGTGGCGCAAGTGGCGCGTACCGTGGCCGCGTCGCTTGATCTGAATGTGGAACTCACCGAAGCCGTCGCATTGGCTCATGATCTGGGACACACGCCGTTCGGGCACACGGGCGAAGAGGCGTTAGATGCGTTGATGCAGCCCTACGGCGGCTTCGATCATAACGCCCAAGCCTTGCAAATCGTGACCAACCTTGAACGACACTACGCAGAATGGGACGGGCTGAACCTGACCTGGGAAAGCCTTGAGGGGATCGCCAAACACAACGGGCCTGTGACCGGCGATATTCCTTTCGCGCTGGCCGCTTACAACGCGCGGCACGATCTGGAATTGCACACCCATGCAAGCGCAGAGGCGCAAGCCGCCGCGTTGGCGGATGATATCGCCTATAATAACCACGACCTGCATGACGGATTGCGCGCCGAACTTTTCAGCACAGATGAATTGGCCGAACTGCCTATCCTGCGTGATTGCTTTGCGCGGGTAGATGCCAAATATCCTGACCTTAACTACTACCGCCGCCGCCACGAGGCATTGCGCCGCTTCTTTGGGGTGCTGGTCGAGGACGTGATCACCGTCAGTCGCCGTAACCTGACTGAATTTGCGCCGACATCCGTCCATGATATTCGTCACGCAGGACGAATGATGATACAGTTTTCACCAGCACTTTGGACGGATCTAAAGGTCATTCGCCAATTCTTGTTCACGCGCATGTACCGTGCACCTGCTGTGGTCGAAATGCGGGTTGTTGTGACGCAAATGATCGACGATTTGTTCCCGTTTTTCTTGGAAAACACCGATGAATTGCCGAAACAATGGCGCAAGGATGTGGCCGATGCGCCGGATAAAACAGCGCTCGCGCGGATTGTGGCAGATTACATCGCAGGCATGACCGACCGCTTTGCCATTCAAGAACACAAGCGCCTGATTGGGGGCGAAGTGATCCCCGCAGGCGTCATTGACGGGAATTAAGCCTGCGTTGATTGACGCCCGCGCGGGGGGTGATACATGAAGCATGAACCAAATCTGGACCTAAAATGAACCTTTTTGCTGATATCCGTACCCGTGTGCTGGCCTGTCTTGACGAACTTGTAGCCGAAGGCACGTTGCCTGCCGGTCTGGCGACTGCTGCCGTGTCAGTAGAACCGCCGCGTGATGCCTCACATGGTGACATGGCGACGAATGCCGCGATGGTGATGGCCAAGCCTGCAAAAATGAATCCGCGTGTGATAGCGGATGCTCTGGCCGCGAAATTGCTAGAGGACCCGCAGATCATGGTGGCCGAGGTCGCAGGCCCCGGGTTTTTGAACATGCGTCTGGTTCCCGATGTGTGGCAAGGCGTCGTGAAGGCGGTTTTGACCGATGCGGGGTACGGTAAATCCAATCTCGGGCAGGGCCAAAAGATGATGGTCGAATATGTTTCGGCCAATCCGACGGGGCCTTTGCATGTGGGTCACACACGCGGTGCTGTCTTTGGCGACGCACTCGCGCGGCTGCTGGATTACGCAGGCTACGATGTGACCAAAGAATACTACATCAACGATGGCGGCGCGCAGGTCGATGTCCTCGCGCGGTCGGTTTATCTGCGGTATCTTGAAGCACACGGCCAAGAGGTCGCATTCCCTGACGGGACCTATCCGGGTGACTATCTGAAACCCGTTGGTGAGGCGCTGAAAGCCAAGGTCGGGGATGCGTATTTAGATCAAAGCGAAGATGTGTGGTTGCAGGAAATCCGCGAATTCGCGACCGAAGCAATGATGGATTTGATCCGCGCAGACCTTGCCCAGCTTGGCGTGACGATGGATAATTTCTACAGTGAGAAATCCCTTTATGGCACTGGCCTCATTGAAAAAGCCATCGCAGAACTTGATGCAAAGGGCTTGATCTATCGTGGTGTGCTGGAACCACCCAAGGGCAAAATGCCCGAAGATTGGGAGCCGCGCGAACAGATGTTGTTCAAATCCACAGAACACGGCGATGACGTCGACCGTCCTGTGCAAAAATCTGATGGATCGTGGACCTATTTCGCACCAGACATCGCGTATCACTATGACAAGGTCCAACGCGGCTTTGATCAGTTGATCGACGTGTTTGGCGCCGATCACGGTGGTTACGTCAAACGGATGAAGGCTGCCGTGTCGGCGTTATCTGATGGCCGTGTACCGCTCGATGTAAAGCTGACGCAGCTTGTGAAGCTTTATAAAAACGGCGAACCATTCAAGATGTCCAAGCGGGCAGGGACGTTTGTGACCCTGCGTGATGTGGTCGATCAAGTTGGCGCAAACGTGACGCGGTTCCATATGCTGACCCGCAAAAACGACGCGCCTCTGGATTTTGATTTCGACAAAGTGCTGGAACAGTCCAAGGACAATCCGGTGTTTTATGTGAACTACGCCTATGCGCGTGTGAACTCTGCTGTGGCCAAGGCTGCTGTGTTTACGGATGTTGCTGACACGACTTTGGCAGGCGTAGATATCTCTGGCCTGACCCATGAGGCTGAACTGACAGTTATCAAAAAGCTGGCAGAATGGCCGCGTTTGGTGGAAATTGCCGCCAAGGGCCACGAGCCGCACCGCATCGCTTTTTACCTCTATGATCTCGCGTCTGACTTCCACGCGCTTTACCACCAAGGCAATGCGGATCAGGCACTGCGGTTCGTGCAAGAGGGTGACTCAGATACCACACAAGCGAAAATTGCCCTCATTCGGGCCGTTTCGATTGTTATTTCGCACGGTTTGAGTATTCTTGGCGTCACTCCGGCGGAAGAGATGCGTTAACGTACAAGCTGTCGGATTGCACAATAACGACCCCGCAAAGCCATAAGGCATGGGGCGGCGAGAGGCAGATATGGCAGTATATGATGAGGGGTTCGCCCCAACTGCGGGTGTACCCCGTGTTACGAGTTTAGTGAATTATTCAGGCGCGGCTTTATCGCTCGCCTTGATCCTTGGCGTCAGTTTCTGGGGTTACAAGTTGATCATGCGTGACGTCAGCGGCATTCCCGTTGTGCGTGCCATGGAGGGCGACATGCGTGTCTTGCCCGACAATCCTGGTGGCGCGGTTGCATTGCACACAGGCTTGGCCGTGAACGAAGTGGCCGCGATGGGCGAAGCAGGCGGTCTTGAGGATCGTTTGGTTCTTGCTCCGCGTACCTCGGGTTTGGCGCAAGAAGACCTAGAGGCGCAGCCGACGTCTGAGGCATCTACCAGTCTCGGCGCTGTAGCACAGACAGCCGTGATAGCACCGGTTGCACCAGCCGCAGAATTCGATGAAATTGCAGCTCTCACCGAGCAGTTGGCGGCAGGTATCATCCTGCCTGCGCCATCCGTTGATGCAATTGCTGCAACCGTGCCCGGTGTCGCCAGATCAGTACGGCCAACAATCCGCCCTGCAGCTTTGCGTATCGTGGCCGCGGCACCAGTGGTAGCAGCCCCGGCAGGTGCCACCGAGGTCGCAGTCAACACAGAGATTTTCCCCGCAGGTACTAACTTGGTGCAACTGGGCGCTTTTCCTAACCCGACGCTTGCAGGCCAAGAATGGGACCGCTTGCAGGCGCGTTTTGGGCAGTTGATGTCGGACCGCACGCGCGTCATTCAAATAAGTAATCAAAGCAGCGGCACATGGTACCGCTTGCGTGCGAGTGGTTTTAATGACCGCGTTGATGCACGCCGCTTGTGTGCTGCATTGCAGGCTGAAGGCACCGATTGTATTCCTGTGGTGGTTGACTAAGTGGCGATGAATGCGACGATTTTCGGCCCCGAGGGGTTTGAAGTCAGCAATTGGGAACGCGGTTTTTTCCGCGAGGTTCAGCCGTTTGGTTTTATCCTATTTGCGCGGAACATCGACACACCGGACCAGCTGCGCAAGCTGACGGATCAACTGCGCGAAACTGTCGGACATCATGCACCGATCCTAATTGATCAAGAAGGCGGGCGCGTGCAACGCATGCGCGCACCTCATTGGCGCGAATACCTGCCTGCGCTGGATCAAATGGACCGCGCCCGCGATCCGCTGCGCGCGCAATGGGTCCGCAATCGCCTTATCGCAGATGACCTGCACCGTGTCGGTATCGACGCCAACTGCGCACCTTTGGCCGATATCGCAGAGGATGCGACCCATCCGTTTCTGCACAACCGCCTTTATGGGCGTGACGTAAAATCCGTTATTGATGCCGCCCGCGTTTGCGCTGACGCTCATATAGCCGGCGGCGTATTACCGGTCCTTAAGCATATTCCCGGCCACGGGCGCGCAACGACAGATAGCCATCTGCAATTGCCGCAAGTTGATGCGCCGCGTAGCGAACTTGCCGCCTATGATTTTGCACCGTTCGCGGCTTTGAATGATCTGCCGATGGGCATGACAGCGCATATTGTGTTCTCTGATATTGACCCAGACCAATCGGCCACAACATCCACCAAAATGATTGAAGTGATCCGCAATGACATTGGTTTCGATGGCATTTTGATGACTGATGATATCTCAATGGAGGCTTTATCGGGCGCGTTGACTGACCGCACGACGGCGTCCATCGCGGCTGGCTGTGACATCGTTTTGCACTGCAATGGCGACCCAGATGAAATGGCCATGATCGCGCAATCTGCGGGGGACATGTCAGGTCCGGCCCAAATCCGCGCAAATCGCGTCCTTGGTATGCGAAAAGCCCCTGAAAATATTGACATCCCTCAGCTAGAAGCCGAACTTGAAGCGCTACTAAGCTGAGAGGGTCCATGGCGGGCGAAGAGTTTCAAGAAGACGTCGTCAGCGTCAGCGAGCGCGTTGCTGCCGAGGCGTTGATCGTCGATGTCGGTGCCTTTGAAGGCCCGCTTGATTTGTTGCTGACCCTGTCACGCACGCAAAAGGTAGACCTGCGCCAGATTTCAATCTTGGATTTGGCGCGCCAATATCTGGCTTTTGTTGAACAAGCGAAGAAACTGCGTCTTGAATTAGCCGCCGATTATCTTGTGATGGCCGCTTGGCTCGCGTTTCTGAAATCCCGTTTATTGCTCCCCCCTGACCCGTCCGAAGAAGGACCGTCAGGCGAAGAACTTGCCGCCCATTTGGCGTTCCAGCTTGAGCGTTTGCAAGCCATGCGCGAAGCGGCCGCAAAACTGATGGCGCGTGATCAATTGGGCCGTGATTTCTTTGCCCGTGGCGTTACCGAAGACGTCCAGCGCGTGCGCCGTGTGACCTATACCGCCACGCTGCTGGATCTGATGCAAGGCTATGCGCGCATTCGTACCCGTGATGATTTCCGCCCTTTTGTGTTGGATCGTCAGCACGTTATGACGATGGAACAGGCGCTGGAACGCATGCGCGGGCTGATCGGCTTTGCGGGTGGGTGGACCGAACTGGTCAGCTACTTGCCTGACGGGTGGGACGTTGATCCCCAGCGTCGCCGTTCGACCACCGCAGCCACATTTGCGGCCACGCTTGAGCTGGCCAAAGAGGGTAAAATCGAAATTCGGCAGGGTGAGATTTTCTCGCCTATCCTAATCCGCAAGAAAGTCCCTGATGCGTAAAGACGACACAAAACCCGCAAACGACAGCTTGTTTGAAGCCCCACCAATTGGCGAGCAAGAACGCATGGTAGAAGCGATCATGTTCGCGACTGCAGAGCCCGTTACGGTCAACGAATTGATCGGGCGGATGCCACATGGCTGTGACCCTGCAGAGGCATTGGCGCATCTGCGCAAACGCTATGACGGGCGCGGCGTGAATATCATTAAGGTCGGCGATGCTTGGGCCATTCGCACGGCGGGTGATCTGGGCTTTTTGATGCAGAAGGAAACGGTCGAGACCCGCAAGCTTAGCCGTGCTGCGATCGAAACCCTTGCCATCGTCGCCTATCATCAGCCTGTGACCCGCGCCGAGATCGAAGAGATTCGCGGCGTAAGCGTGAGCCGCGGCACAGTTGATCAGTTGATCGAATTGGAATGGATCAGGTTCGGACGCAGACGCATGACGCCGGGTCGCCCGGTGACATTCGTTGTCACCCAAAGCTTCCTTGATCACTTCGGTCTTGAAAATGCGCGCGATTTGCCGGGGCTGAAAGAACTACGGTCTGCTGGATTGCTCGAAAATCGCCCGCCACCCGGTGCGAATGCTTTGGGTGAGGCCGAAGACGGCGATGATGACGATGATAACCAGACCGAATTGTTTGAAGATTAAGATCTACGACTTAGATCAATGTATAGAATTGGTGAGGGACACCCGATGAATATGAACCGGTTGATCAATATGGGCGTTCGTATGCTTATGAATAAGGGCATCGATGTCGCGTCACGGCGCGGCAAGAAGCCTGAAGATATGACACCAGAAGAACGCCAATCAGCACAGGCTGCGCGCAAAAATACCGGAACCGCGCGCCGCAGTTTGGGTATGCTGCGCAGGTTTATGCGCTAGGATTTGAAGTGTTTCGACAGTTTCAAGCCTTGGCCTTGATAGTTTGATTTGATCTCGCGACCATAAAGGGCCGCAGGCATTGCTGCCATGTGTTCATAGACCAATCGGCCCACGACTTGGCCATGCTCCAGCACAAACGGGGCCTCGTGGCAGCGTACTTCAAGGACGCCGCGTGATCCCGACCCTCCTGCTTGGGCATAGCCAAATCCGGGGTCGAAGAAGCCCGCGTAGTGCACGCGAAATTCGCCCACCATCGCCAAATAGGGTGCCATTTCAGCAGCTTGCATGGGCGGGATGATGATCGATTCGCGACTGACAAGAATATAGAACGCACCCGGATCAAGGATGATCCACCCATCGTTGGTATGTACGGGCTCCCAAAAATCGGCAGGTTCGTAGTGGTTCAGTTTGGACAGATCAACGACGCCGGTGTGGGGTTTGGCGCGGTAGCCGACCAAGTTTCCTTCCGCAGGGCGTAGATCAACAGAAAACCCAAGCCCGTCAGAGATAACTGGATCACCTGACACAATCGGCGTTGTGGCATGGAGTGCTCGCAAATCATCATCGGACATCAGCGTTTTGCCTTGCCGAAAAATGATCTGGTTTAGCATTTGTCCCGGTTGGGCGACGACAGAAAACGATCTTGGGCAAATTTCAACATACAGTGGGCCATCGTAGCCTTCGGGGACGCGGTCAAACTCAACGCCATGATCGGTGATGATGCGGGTCAGCAGGTCCAGCCGTCCGATGGATGACTTTGCGCTGGCCGCGGCCGTCATGCCTTGGGGCAGGCGCAGGCGCTCCATTAATGGCACGACATAGACGCACCCTTTTTCCAGCACTGCACCGCCGTCCAGATCAACGGCGTGCATCTGAAAATCAGCAAGACGTTCTGTCACAGTGCGCGTGCGGCCCGCCAAGAAAGACGCCCTGACGCGGTAAGCCGTGCCGCCTAGGCGCAGATCAAGCGATGCGGGTTGAATTTGGCCATCGGTGATCGGATGATCCGCCGAAATGCCGCCAGAGGCGATCATATCGCGGATTTGATGGTCGGCCAGTACGCCAGCAGTCGTCATTCATGTTCCCCTTGCAGGTACAAAAACGCCCGCCGTGCGCGTTATGATTGGTCGGGCTAGCAGGACTCGAACCTGCGACCTTCCGTCCCCCAGACGGACGCGCTACCAGACTGCGCCATAGCCCGACTGTGCGCGTTCATACCCGAAATGGATGCAGGGGCAAGCCTGAAAAGCATGTGCTTTAGCCTGCCACACGGGTCTGCAGTGTTTGCAATCGTGCAAGCAACGGCGCGATCTGTGCGGCACGTGCTTGTATGCCTGATGGATCAGCAGGGGCACGGCCAATCAGGCGCGCAGGCACGTCTGGCAAGCCTTGCGGAAGTGCAGGGAAGTCAATCTTGGGCGCAGGCTGTGCTGATGTCTCTAATGGCAGCGCGTCTTGAACCGGAGCAGGTGTAGGCGCTGGCTGAGGCGTCGCAGCCGCCTTCGGCGCAGTTGCTGGCTCAGGCGCTTGCGTCATTGACAGCCCCAAGGCTGCCACATGCTTAATGCCATTTTCGCGCAGCAGCTTTTGCGTGCCTTTGATGGTTAAACCATCTTCATGCAGTAACTGTTTGATACCACCTAATAAATCCATGTCAGCAGGGCGATAGTATCGCCGCCCACCAGCCCCTTTGACAGGCTTGATCTGACTAAATTTAGTTTCCCAAAAGCGCAGCACATGGGTGGGTGTGTCCAACCATTCGGCAACTTCACTAATTGTACGAAATGCGTCTTTGGCTTTGGCCATAACTTAGCGTTTGTTCCCCGCAGCGACGCGGTCTTTCATCAGATGCGACGGACGGAACGTCAGAACACGGCGGGGGTGAATTGGCACCTCTTCGCCAGTTTTTGGATTGCGACCGACGCGCGCTGCTTTTTCACGCACTGAAAACGTCCCAAAGGATGAAATCTTGACGGTTTCACCAGACACGAGACTGTCAGAGACATGGCTCAGTACGCTTTCGACTAAGTCGGCGCTGTCGTTTCTCGAAAGACCGACCTGGCTATGCACCGCATCTGCCAAGTCCATCCGCGTCAATGTCTTATCAGCCATCAAAATACCCTTCACGTTACAGCGGATCATAGTCCGTGCGCAAATTCAGAGTCAATAACAACGGCTTGGCAATCGGTATTCAAGGCCGCTTTGCGCCCGTTACCAGCGGATCACGACCGAACCCCAGGCCAAACCGCCGCCAATTGCCTCTGTAACCACCAGATCACCCGGTTTGATTTGGCCATTTGCGACCCCGACGGACAGGGCAAGGGGAATCGATGCGGCGGAAGTGTTGCCGTGGTCTTGGACTGTCACGATGACACGGTCCATTCCGACACCCAGTTTCTTGGCTGTGGATTGGATGATGCGGATGTTCGCCTGATGGGGGACGACCCAATCGACATCATCTGCGCCAAGGCCGATTTTACCCAAAGCGGTATCAGCCGTCTTGGCCAGCTTTTCGACCGCATGGCGGAAGATCTCTTTGCCTTCCATGCGCAACATGCCTGTGTTTTGGGTGGACACGCCACCATCCACGTACAGCAGGTCTTTGTAGCGCCCGTCAGAATTCAGGTCAGTCGATAAAATCCCGCGATCACTGTTGTCGCCTGCACCATCTACGGCTTCGAGGATCACAGCCCCTGCGCCATCACCAAAGAGCACGCAAGTGGACCGGTCTGTCCAATCCATGATGCGACTGAAAGTTTCGGCACCGATCACTAAAACGCGGTCCGCTTGACCTGAGACGATCAAAGCGTTCGCATTCGACATCGCATAAACGAATCCAGCACAAACTGCTTGTACATCAAAGGCATAGCCCGATGTGTTGCCGATTGCGTGCTGGACCATTGTTGCAACAGACGGGAATGTCAGATCAGCGGTGGACGTGGCGACGATGATTGCGTCAATGTCGTCGGGATCCATATTCGCCATTTTGAGTGCTGCTTTGGCAGCTTCGGTAGCAAGGTCTGATGTGGTCTGCCCTTCGGCTGCAAAATGGCGCCGTTCGATGCCTGACCGGGCTTTGATCCATTCGTCCGATGTCGCGAGTGTTTTCTCGAAGTCAGCGTTTGGGACGACACGTTCGGGCAGGTAGTGACCGACCCCTTTTACGACTGCACGACGCATCATTTCTACTTGCCTGTTTTTGTTTTGAGACCTGCGGTCTCACTTTCCGTTGGTGCATCTTGAGCAAGTGATGCGGCGGATGCAACCCGTGCGGCAAGTTTATCGGAAAAACCGCTTTGGGCGAGGCGGTAAGCAAGATGCAACGCGGCGGCAACGCCTGTCGCATCAGCCGATCCGTGGCTTTTGATGACCGTATAGTTCAGTCCCAAGAACACACCGCCATTGACGCGGCGCGGATCAATCCGTTTGCGCAAACCGCGCAAAGACCCACGTGCCAGAAGCGCGCCAAAGATGGACCAAGGGTTTTTCATAAGTGCTTTGCGCAAAAGATCGCTAATCAACGTGGCCGTGCCTTCGCCGGTTTTCAGCGCGACATTGCCCGTAAAGCCATCAGTGACGATGACGTCCACTTTGTCAGACGGTAAATCACCGCCTTCGACAAAGCCGACATATTCAAGATCACCAAGCACTGCAGCATTCGCTATCAGCTCGTGCGCGACTTTGAGTT
>RCNC010002097.1_pt1 | contig 13330 bp, 4 predicted proteins | sample 2041301 | NCBI WGS metagenome assembly RCNC01 (sample SAMN09708231, study PRJNA481090) | Marine sediment metagenome, whole genome shotgun sequencing project. | biome: marine sediment; feature: ocean; material: sediment; isolation source: Sewage treatment plant 13A marine sediment (STP13A) ... | reverse complement strand
CCGCAGGACCCGATCGCTCTTCTACATCGTAATCCTCCACCTGATGATCGATTCGATTCTTTTCTACATGATTGCGAATCGGTGGTATCCTGGGTGGGGGTGGCATCCGTAGTGAGGGGGCGTTGTTCCCCTTGCACGGCTTAGGCTCCCAAACTGAGCCATCGGGTAATTCGAGGAATGGCTGTGTCGCAATGCGCCGTGCAAGGGGAACAACGCCCCCTCACTACGGATGCCACCCCCACCCAGGGCGCCAATAAAGGTGGAAGAGTGAAGAGAGCGGGACTGGCAGCATTGGTGATGGTGGTGGCGACCGCGGCAGTCGCCGATGAGGTTTGGACCGAGCTCGAGCCGGGGCTGGATCTCGCTCGGTTCGATTCCAAGGCCCGCACGAGTGCCAAGTGGGGGGACCTCGTGGTGCTGCGGGTTGACCCCGGGGTCTGGGATCTCAAGGTGGAAGCGGCGACACTTCAGGGTGACGACCGCAACCGGAACATCCGGGAGTGGTCCGAAGAATTGGATCTCATCGCGGCGATCAACGCCGGCATGTACCAGGCCGACAAGAAGACCCACGTGGGTTACTGTTTGGTGGACGGCGAGGTCATCAGCAGATATCCCAACAATTATCGTTCCGCCGCTGCTTTCGGCCCGGTGGACGAAGCCGATCCCCCCTTCCGAATTTTCGATCTGGACGAAGTGCCGCTCGAGGAGATCAAGGAGCGATACCACACCGTCGTTCAGAATTTGCGGCTGATCAAGCGGGCGGGGAAGAACCGCTGGGAAGAATCGAAGGACCGCTGGCGCGAGGCTGCCCTGGGAGAGGATAGCCGGGGCCGGGCGCTGTTGATCTCCTGCCGTAAAGCCTGGTCGATGCACGATTTCAACGACCTTCTGCTCGAATTGCCCCTGGACCTGGTGTGCGCCCAGCACCTGGAGGGCAGCGGGACGGCGCGGTTCTGGCTGAACCATCCCGGCCATGGGGAGTGGAAGGAACCGGGGTATCCGGGGCCTGACCTGCCGATCATTCTCGGGGTGACCCGGCCGAAAGCTGTTTCGGGGACTGATTAATCTTCAGAGACTACCAGGTTGGCGCCGTTTCCCAGTCGGGGAAGGGATCGAACTCCACGCGGAAACCCTCTTCCGCGTCGGCGTCCAGGACGGCTCGCATATTGGTCTGGGCACGCAGGACGGCCAGGAATTCGTTGTGGGGGAGGGTGTGGGTCCGAGGGCCCGAGGGAATTTCCCACACGCAGACGAACCCGTCGGGGCTGACGGTGCGGATCTCGTCGCTGGCGGGAGAGATCCAGATTCCGGTGATGGCTTTTTCATGACCCCAGAGGACATGGGGATCATCCGAATCCAACGGGAGAACCATCAGCTCGCCATGGTCTCCAGCCATGGCCACGAATTCGGCATTCGGGGATATGGCCAGTGGATTCCATGCATTCGCGGGGAAAGGAAGGACACGCTCCTGTCGTTTGTCCAGGTCCCACAGCACGACACCGGTAAAGGTGCCGCCCACCAGGTTCCGCTGCTCGGCGTCGAGGTCCACCCGGATGAATCGCCGCTCGCTGAGGGCCTCGTAATCGCCCGTTTCCAGGTCCCAGAGCAGAAGGCCATCGTTGCCGTGGGCGATCAATCGATCACCGTCCAGGAACCGCAACCCGATGAACCCCGATTCCCCCTCGGCCCTTAGTTCCCGGACCTCGCCGGATTCGAGGTTATGCAGGCGGATGACGGGTTTGTCGGGCATGTTCTCGGCGATGAAGGTGCCGCCGACCGCCGCCCGGGGAGATTTCGGATCCAGGGCGATGCCCCCGAGCGGTCCCTCCAGCTTGTCCAGCAAGCGCGGTTCGGACCCATCGGTGGGAATCAGCCAGGCATCCATGATGTTGAAACCGTTGACCAGCACGTAATCTCCGAGAGGGCCGGGGCCAAAGGTCTGAAATTCCCCAGCGGGATTTTCCCAGAGAAACCGAGGTGCGGATCCCTCAGGCGACATGTTGGCCAGCCACAACTCGCCAGACTTTGTGCAACCGGCGAGCCGGGATCCATCGGGAAGGAAAAAACATTCAACGATCTCGACATCCGGCGGAAAGGCCTTGAAGATCTTTGGCCGATTCTTCGCCAGGGCGTAGAAGAACACCGAATGCCCGCCGCCGAACCTCTCGTCCGTCCAGGGGAACACCACCCAGTCACCCGCCGGCGTGAAGCTGGCCTGACCCGGCCACGCGCAGGCTGGCCGCAAGGCCATGGGCAGCGACCCAGGGTACAGCAGCGAAACCATTTCCATCCGTCCTCCCCCTCTCGACTTGAAGATGACCCAGGTGTCGGTGGGGTCGAATCCCCCGACCCAGACCATCTGGGAGGCTGTCGGCTGGCCGGATGAAAACCGGAACTGACCATCTTCATTCCTTGCCCAGACCTGGATCCGACCGCTCCGGTCGGATGAGGCGATGAGGTTGCCCCGGCTATTGATGGTGGTATGGGTTACTTCCCTTTCATGATGTCCCACCAGCTGGGGCGCCTTATTGTCCAGGCTGTCCAGAGGTGAGAGATGGACGGCCCTGTCCTGGCCACCGACCAAAAAGCGCCCGCCCGGGTCCAGCGAACTGACACCAATTCTTGAAACCGCGGACGGAAAACCCCAATCACCAAGGTCGGTGGCTGTATCCGAATCCAGATCGAAGCGCAGCCACCTGATCGGCAACGACCGGTCGGTTTCCAGGGCGGTGATCACGCTGGGAGGATTGAGGCGCGGGTGTGGATAACAGTATCCCTGCTCGGGACTGTCCCAGGTCCGGAGCCGCTTCCCTTCCGGAACCGACCAGATGGTGATCTTCTCGCGGCCCGCGGCCACCCGGTGGGGGAGTTTCTTTGGCCGTCGCGTCGCGGCCAGGAAACCGCCCTCCGGATGAAAAGAAAGAGACCGGGCCTGGTACGGGGTTTCGGTCGCCTCGGATTCCAGGCTCAAGGGAGGGCCCCCGTCCCGGGGCCAGAGAAGGATTCCGTCCTCGTTCACCATGGCGAGCCACCGCCCGTCCGGACTCAGAAGCGCCGGGGCTCCGGCGTGAAGGGTGTCGGAAACCGTCATGACGAAACGAACCGGGGATTTCCACAGGGCCCGCATGGCGGTCCGTCGTGTTTCCGGATTGTCATCCCGTTCCAGGATCGCCGTGGCCAGGGCGAGGGCCCGGGTATTGTCCTCCTCCATTAATTCTTCGGCGAGCATGTGAAGGCGTCGGGCCTCGCTGATCCAAGCCTCCTGCCGAGCTTGGCGCCAGAGTCCGCCGACCACCGCCAGCACGATCAGAAGCGCTGCGAAGGAAAAGCCATAGGCCTGGCGCCGCCGTCGTCGTCGCCGGGTCGCCCTGGTCGCCATCGCAACCGCGAAGGAGTGCTCGGTGCGGGACAATCCGCCGGGATAGCGTTCCCGCCACAGCTCGAATTCCTGGTAGGCCGTCCCCGTCCACAATAGATCGTCCGACCGCCCTTTCTGTTCCCATAACTGCGCCGCCTGCCGCAGCTGGTCGCGCAGCTGGCCGCTGTCAGCGTCCTGGGTCTGCCACCGGACAAGCCGTGGCCAGGCTTTCAGCAGGGATTCATGAATGATCTCGATGCGTTGGCGCGTGGCACCGTCCTCGTCCCTCGTTTCGTAGGAGGTCAACAGGCGCGCGTCGATGAGCTCGGCGAGCACGGACTCGGCGGTGGCGCGATCGGATTCAGGAAACACCGAAAGCAACTGCTCCCGGTCGTGAACCGCCCGGGTGCCCTGGGCGGTGACCAGGTTGCGGAACAGCTCCCGCACCAGGGTGTGCCGGTCGGCCCCGATCCGGTCCATCATCGATTCGGCGTGCTGGGCCAGCGCGCCGCTGACCGAGCCGATCTGCTCGTATGCTTGGCGGGTCAGCAGGCCCTGATCCCTATCGCGGTGTTCCCAGAGACGAGCCATAGCGAAGGCCAACAGTGGGAGCGCGCCCCGTTCGCCCTCGACTTCCGCCATCATCTCGTGGACCAGGGTTTCGTCTTCGAACTGGAACCCGCAGTCGAGCGCCGGCTGGATCAGGGCGTTGCGCAGGGTCGGTCCGGCCAAAGGGACCAGGACGGTCAGGGATTCAAAGAGGGGCGTCAGGCCGGGATGCTTGCGGCAGTGATAGAGAAAATCGTCCCGCATGGACAGCAGGATGTGGACATCCGCCTCGAAGGTCAGGCGGCTCAGAAGCTCGGCGAACCGTTCCTGCTCCTCGAGAGGGCAAAGGGTGAACAGTTCCTCGAACTGATCGAGGATAACGAGCGCCTGGCCGTGATGGGCACGCCACCGCTTCATGGTGGCGACATCGGTGTCGGGATCGCTCTCCCGCAACAGGGCCACGATCCCTTCGGTGTCCCCGGAGATTTTCCGCACCAGGGCCTCGCGCAGCGAAAGCAGGGGAGAGGCCCCGGGTTTGGTGACGATGACCCCCCAGTCGGCCGGCTTGGCCGGGATGAGACCCGCCTTCAGGAACGAGGTTTTGCCAACGCCAGAGGGACCGGTGACGGCGAGCAGGCGGCCCCGACGCAGCTTCTGCCAGACCGATTCGACCTGGGTTTCCCGGCCGTGGAAATATTCGGCGTCGTGTTCGGTGAACGAGGCCAGCCCGGGATAGGGCTGGACGAACTCGGCGTCCGCGAGCGGACCACTGCCCGAGGTGCGGGCCCGCATGGTCTGGGTGACTCCGGCCGAGGCCAGGGGTTTGAGATCCAGGAGGAGTTCCTCGACCCCCTGGGGCCGCTCGGCGGTGGCCTTGCACAGACACTTCGCAACCGCTTGGGCCAGTTCCGGCGGTACATCCGCGCGCATCTCGGCCAGGGGTTCCGGCTCGGTGTTCAGGATGGCGTACATGACCGCGGGTGGATGATCGGCCGTGAAAGGCAACCGACCGGTGAGCATCTCGTACAGTACCACCCCGACCGACCACAGGTCCGCCCGGCGGTCCACCTCATCGCCCTGCAACTGTTCCGGCGGCATGTAGTGAATCGTGCCCAGCACCGACCCCGATTTGGTGACCTGGGTTCGGCCGACCAGCTTGGCGATGCCGAAGTCCAGCAGCTTGACCAGCCCGTCCTCGGTCACGAACACGTTGGCCGGCTTGATGTCGCGGTGCACGATGCCCAGCCGGTGAGCCTTGGCCAGCCCCTGCAGGGTCTGCAGCGTAATGTCCACGGCCACGGGAATGTTCAGAGGGCCCCGCGCGATCATGTCCTTCAGGGTCTCGCCCTGGTAGCTGGCCATGACGATGAACAGGCGGCCGTCGTCGGTCTCGACGAAATCGTGGATGGTGCAGATGTTGGGGTGATCCAGCGAGGAGGCGGCCTTGGCCTCGTGGATGAAGCGGGCCTTGGCGTCGGGATCGCGGACGGATTCGGGCGGCAGGAACTTGAGGGCGACCGGCCGATCGAGGATGTTGTCGACGGCTTCGTAGACCACGCCCATCCCGCCCGCGCCGAGCTCGCGGGTGATCTTGTAGTGGGAGATGGTCTGGCCGATCATTTGGTTCTCCAATCCCCTGGTTTGATCCCGAGTTACCACTCAGGAACCGTTTCCCAGCCAGGGAAACGGTCGTACTCGATCCGATAGCCTTCCTCGGTTTCGACATCCGTCACGATGCGCATGTTGGTCTGGGCGTGGAGGGTTTCCAGGAATTCGCCCAACGGTAGGGTGTGCAGGGGGCGGCCCTGGGGAATGTCCCAGATGCGTACGGTGCCGTCGGCACTGGCACTGAGGATTCCGCCGTTGTCAGGCAGGACATCGACAACGGTTACTTTATTTTGGTGCCCAAACAAAAAATGCCTTTCCCCGGTTGCGAGGAAATGGCAGATGACAACTCCGTTGCTGGAACCGAGGACGATGAATTTGCCGTCCGGGGAAATGGCCAGGGACAGCAAATTTTCCGCTGGAATCGGCTGGCCAAGTTGGGATTTCTCCTGGAGATCCCAGATGTTGATTCCCGTGGTTGAACCGATGGCGAGAATTCTCTTGTCCGCATCGATCGCGCCTGCGTGGAGGAACTCCCGATCACTGAGTTGCTCAAACTCCCCTGAGGCAAGATCCCAAATCCTGAGTCCGGCCTTGCTCGCAGATAGGAGCTTGTGACCGGGAAGGAACATCAATCGCTGGGGTCGGCCCGGATAGCCGGGATGAAGAACCTGGATGTCGCCGGTCTCCAGGTCCCAGATGCGGATCAGGGACGAGGGCGGATCCAGTTCCTGGGAGAATCCGCCGACTGCAGCATAGCGAGCGTCCTCGCTGAGAGCGGTGGCCTGAACCCTTCCGCTGAATCCGCCGAGAACGCGGGGTTCCCCTTCCTCCAGGGGAATCAGCCAAGCCCTTCCGTTGACCATGTCGCCGGCCAGGAGGTAACGGCCGAGGAGATCGGCGGAAGGGGGGAATAAATATCGTTTGGTGGGATGAAGGAACAAAAGCCGACATTCGGGGGGATCTGTGAAGAGGTCGGTGATCCAATATTCCCCGTATCCCCGATCGGCAACCATGCGCTTCCCCTCGGGAAGGATGAATTTTGGTGTCAGGCCATCGCCGACAAAGGCAGCTTGGGTCTTCAGGGAGTCCGGGTAGAAACGCCAGACGTCGGGATACGGGCCGGTCTGAGGGTAGAACCAGGTCTGGTTGGGATTGGGTCCCGAGGCGACGAACCAGGAACCATCGGCCGTGAAGTCAACCCAGGACGCTAAAAAACGCGTGGGCCAAAGTCGGAGCGGTTCGGTCCCCTCCTTATCCAGGTCGTAGATGCAGTGCTGGTGGGGGCCTTGGGGCTTGATGGCCAAACGCGACCCGGAGAAATCGAACTCGGGAAACCGGATCTGGGTCTGGCCCCGATGCCGGTGGCGGAAAACCGGCTCATCGCTGTTGCCCACTTCCCAAACCCTGATCTCACCCGACTTGTCGATCGAAGCGACCTGGCGCCCTTCAGGGTCCATGGCCACGGATCTCATGTCGATTTCATGAGAGCCGACGGGGATGGGTCGGGCCGACTCCAGGCTGTCCAGAGGGAACAGGAAGACATCGGGTCCCTTCCAGTCGAGCAGGTAGCGCCCGTCCGGCCCCACGATAAATTCGCGGAGGTCCTCAACCGTGGTCTCGGCCCGGCCCAGTTCGTGCGGTTCTTCACTCTCCATCGAAAAGCAAAGCCAGTTCCAGGGCTTGCTGTCGTCGGGCTTTTGGGCCACCAGGAGCCGGGGTGGGAAGCCCCGGACGAAGGGTCTGACATTGTTGGGCAGCATCCACTCCCAATAATGAAGGATCTGATTGCCGGGATGGGCCCACACTGTCATCAGGTAAGGAGAATCCAAATCGGATTCATCGACGGGACCCATGTCGCTATACAGGTACTGGTTCCCCGGGTCGAATTCCACCATATATGATTTGTAAGGGACGGAAGTATCTGGCTGGGGGAGCGTTACCGGTTCGGATCCATTCGAGGGAAAAAGTTGCACTTCCGAATCGCTGCCGACCGCCAACCATTTTCCGTCGGGGCTCATCCGAACATTGAAATCCGGCCTTCGCATAGATTCGGGCAGGGTCAAAACCTGTCGGCACGGTCCTTTCCACAACGCTGCCAAGGCCAGCTTCCTGACCACGGGAGAGTCTTCCTGTTCCAGACTCGCCGTGGCCAGGGCCAGGGCAATCGTGTTATCGGTTTCCAGCTGCTTCTCCGCTAGCATATGGAATCGTCGCGCCTCGCTCACCTTGGCCATCCGGTCCGCTCTTCTTCCGAAGGCCCCGACAACCGCAAGCACAGCAAGTAAGGCCACGAATGCCCCTGAGACTGCCCAGCGTCTCCTCCGCTTCCGCCGCAGATTTCGCGATTTCATTGCTGCCGCGAAATCTGCCTCTTCATCACTGAGCCCGCCGGGATAGCGCCCGCGCCACAGTTCGAATTCCAGGTAGGCCGTGCCGGTCCACAACAAGTCGTTCGAGCGGTCCTTCTGTTCCCATAGCTGCGCCGCCTGCCGCAATTGATCCCTCATCTGGGCGCTGTCCTCGTCCTGGGTCCGCCAGCGGACCAGGCGCGGCCAGGCGTGAAGGAGCGACTCGTGGACGATCTCGACCCGGTGGTGTTCGGTCCCGTCCTCCGCCTTCATCTCGTAACTGGTCAGCAGCCGAGCGTCGATCAGCCGGCACAGGATTTCGGCGGCCGCCGGTTGGTCCTCTCTGGAAAAAACAGACAGGATCTTCTCCCGGTCCTGTACCGTCCGCGTGCCCTGGGCGGTGACCAGGTTGCGGAAAAGCTCCTGGACGATGGGATGTTTTTCCGCACCGATCCCGTCCATCACGGACTCGGCATGCTGGGCCAGGGCGCCGCTCACCGCGCCCATCTCTTCGTAGGCCCGGCGAGTCAACAGGCCATGCTCGCGATCCCGTCTTTCCCACAGCCGCGCCATGGCGAAGGCTAGCAGCGGCAGGGCGCCCCGCTCGCCTTCGACCTCGGCCATCATCTGGTCGACGACTGTTTCGTCCTCGAAGGCGTACCCGCAGTCCACTGCCGGCTGGACCAGGGCGCGGCGCAGGCCGGTGCCTGTCAGGGGGCCGAGCACGGTCAGGGAATCATAGATCGGCGCCAGCCCCGCAAACTCCTGGCAGTGGAACAGGAAATCATCCCGCAGGGAGACCAGCACATGGATGTCGGCTTCGAAGGTCAGGCGGCTGAGCAGGTCGGCGAACTGTTCCTGTTCGGGGCGCGGGCTCAGGGTGAACAGCTCCTCGAACTGGTCGAGAACGAGCAGCGCCTCGTCGTGCCGGTCTCGCCAGCGGCGGATGCCCGTCACGGTGGCGTCCAGATCCTGGTCCCGCAGCAGGGCCTTGATCGCCCCGGTGTCGGCCGCCAGTTCGGGCACCATCGCCTCGCGCAGCGAGAGCAGGGGGGAGGCGCCGGGTTTGGTGAAGATGACGCCCCAGTCGTCGGGCTTGGTCGGGATGAGGCCCGCCTGCAGGAACGAGGTCTTCCCGACTCCCGAAGGTCCGGTGACACCGAGCATTAGTCCCCGGCGCAGCTTCTGCCAGATCGCTTCGACCTTGGATTCCCGGCCGTGGAAAAATTCCACCTCCTTCTCGGTGAAGGAGGCCAGGCCCGGGTAGGGCTGGACGTTCAGGGCGTCGGCTTCGCCGCGGAGGCCCACGGTCCGCGCGTCCGCGGTACGCGTCACACCTTGGGATACAAGCGGCTTCAGGTTGAGCAGCAGTTCCTCGACGCCCTGGTGCCGTTGGGTGGGCGACTTTTCCAGGCACCGCGCGACGGCCGCTTCCAGCTCCGGCGGGATGTCCTCGCGCACGTCGGCCATCGGCTCCGGATCATGGTTCAGGATGGAATACATGACCGCGGGAGCGTGATCCCCGGTGAAAGGCAATCGCCCGGTGAGCATCTCGTACAGCACGACCCCGACCGACCAAAGGTCCGCCCGCCGGTCCACCTCTTCGCCCTGCAGCTGCTCGGGGGCCATGTAGTGGACGGTCCCGACCATCGATCCGGTTTTCGTGACCTGGGTCTGCCCGATCAGCTTGGCGATGCCGAAGTCGAGCAGCTTGACCAGCCGTTCGTTGGTCACGAACACGTTGGCCGGTTTGATGTCGCGGTGCACGATGCCCAACCGGTGGGCCTTGCCCAGTCCCTGCAAGGTCTGGGTGACGATGTCCACGACATCCGGGATGTCGAGCGGGCCCCTGCCGATCATGTCCTTCAGGGTTTCACCCTCGTAAGCCGACATGGCGATGAACAGGCGTCCGTCGTCGGTCTCCTCGATGGCGTGGATGGTGCAGATATTAGGATGATCCAAAGAAGAGGCGGCCTTGGCTTCGTGGATGAAGCGGGCCTTGGCGTCGGGATCGCGGACCGATTCGGGTGGGAGGAATTTCAGCGCGACAATGCGGTCCAACTTGGTGTCGACCGCTTCGTAGACCACGCCCATGCCGCCGGCTCCGAGCTGGCGGGAGATCCGGTAATGGGCAATGGTCTGGCCGATCACGCTTCTCCCCAGGTCGTCATGGGCGAGAAGAGCGGATTCGCGGATGCGATCCCCCAATGTTGAACAGTCTATATCGTTTAGGGAATTCGAGCAAGGTGGGAAAAAAGGAAAGGGCCTCCGGGGGCCCTTTCCAAAAAGGAAATCAAGTTAACGAACGATAACAACCCTGTCCGTCAGGGCTACCCGTCCGGTATCCATCCTCACGAAGTAGACCCCGCTGGCGACGGCCTGACCGTGGCTGTCCCGGCCGTCCCAGACCAGGACCCGGGTGCCGCCGGCCATGGAGCCGGTGTGCAGCCGGCGGATGCGGGCGCCACGGGCGTCGTGGATGTCCACGGTGACGTCCGCCTGGCCGGGCAGGCTCAATTCCAGGCGAGAGGACGAACCGGTCACGTTGCCGAGAATGCGCAGCCGCGGTCCGCCGATCACCACGTCACCCACGGCGCTGATGCCGTTGACCGTGAATCCGGCCGGCTGATTGAGCGGCGTGCGCTCGATGCCGTCGCCGGCCCAGGCGCGCCACCAGTAGTCGCCGTCCGGCAGACTGGGCGTGGTCCAGGAGGTCTGGTCGCCGGCCTCGGGCACGTCGTCCACGCTCGCGACCAGTTCGGTGAAGAGGGCGTCGGCGTAGACCCGGAATCCATAGTACACCCCATCGGCGGCATCCTTGGTGCCGGCGGTGACGGTCAAGGTCACGTTGGCGCCGACGATCGCGCCATCGGCGGGCGCCACGGCCTGGGGTGAAACCAGGGTCAGGGTGGGCGCCGGGTTGCCCATCAAAACGACGTCGTCGATGTACCAACCGTCCTCGGTCACCGAATAATCGGTTTCCAGCGCGAAGCGAAGGCCGATGTCCTGGCCCGCGACCTCGGTCAGGTCCAGTTCGACCTGGTTCCAGGCTGCCGTGCCGGTGTAGGAACCGAGGGTCGTCCAGGGTCCGCCGTCAGCGGAGATCTGGACCTTGCCGTAGTCCCAGTCCAGCTCGATGAAGTAGCGGTGCCAGAAGCTGATCGACGTGGCCTTGAACGTGCCGTTCAGGGTGGCATAGGTGACGCTCTCATCGTTGTAGTCGCCGCTGGGCGAGTCGGTCAGGCTGGTGGTGGGGGAGTGGGAGTCGCTCCCGGTCATGCCCCATTGCCCGGTGGTCGTCCAGTTCCCGACGCTCAATTCCATGTCGTCGGCAAACAGCTCCACCGGAGAGCCGACGCTGAAACTCAGGGGATAGTCCAGATCGCCTTCGGGCATGTGCACCGTCACGGTGAACTCCACCAGATGCCCGCTGGGGCAGGCCGCGTCCACCGAAACCCCGATGGGGTCGCCGGCGAAGTTGACGAGATCCAGCGTTCCCAGGTAGGGGATCGTGCGGCTGGCAGCGCCGAGCTGGATCCAGGGATCATCGGTCTGGATGGTGATGTCCAGATTGGTGACCCCATCGAAGACCGACTGGTTCTCCACCGTGAAGTCGAGGGTGCCGCTCTGCCCCGGGCCGATGTTCTTGGCGGGGGCGGACAGAACCGGCGAATGCGCGACCACGAAGGCGCCCGCGACCCGCATCAGGTAGATGTGGGGCCAGATGTTTTCCTGGAAAAGGGGCTCGCGACGGCTTTCGTCCGGCCAGAAACCGTCGCCGCTGTTGCCGATTTCGTTGCTGAAGGAGTAAACCAGGTCGTGGTCGGTCAAGTCCCCGTACACCCAGTCGAAGGTCCCGCCGTTGACCTCGTAGTTGATGGCTTCGAAGGGCTGTCCCGGCGTGTAGCCGTTGTACTTCACCATCTCGCCGGCCATGAAGTCGAAGAGCGAGCCGTCACTGGTCGGCTGGTCGGTGTAGCCCCAGGGAATCAGCGTCAGGTTGCCGTAGCAATGGATGGTGTCGTGGGTGCGGAATTCGCGGCTGTTGACGAAGCCCATCAGGGCCTGGACCTCGGGCTCGCTTCCCGGCGAAGGCCCGCGATAGGTTTCGTCGTCGGTGTAGGGACTACTGCCGTTGTCGTCGTAGCCCCACTGGAAGGGATAGTTGCGGTTGGGGTCCACCCCGTAGGTGCCGTCGCCGTTGTTGCGGCGGTTCTTGCGCCACATGCCGCCGCCGGTGGGACTCATGGTCTCGTTGTAGACCGAACCGTCCGGATTGACCACGGGCACGATGTAGAGCTCGCGGTTGTCCAGCAGCCAGGTGATTTCGGGGTCGGAGCCGTAGTTCTGCGCCAGGTACTCGGCGAACATGATGGTGAACTCGGACGACATGATCTCGCGGGCGTGGTGCATCGCGTCGAACAGGATCTCCGGCTCGTTCTCGTCGACGTCGGGGTTGTCGGAAATCCGGAATGCCCACAGGTTCCGTCCCCCCACGGTCTGCCCGATGGGCCATTTCTCGCTGATCACCTCGGGGTAAAGCAATCGCAGGCTGTCCACGAAGGCGAAGGTCTCGCTGTAGGTGTGGTAAATGCCGTAGCCGACCCCCTTGTCGCCGTAGCTGTTGGCGGTTTCCATGTCGTCCTGCAGGATTTCCATGGGCACCCCGGAGGCGCGCAGGAATTCCAGGTCCCGTGGGCTGGCGGAGATATGGGCGAAGGACCCGGGCTTGACCATGAGGATATCCAGGCGTCCCCCGTTGGCGCGGATGAAATCGTTGGCGCCAGGCGCATCGAGCTTGAGTTCCACCAGGGCGTGGTGGGGTTCGGCGGCGGTGGCCGCCAAGGCTGCTCCGAATACCAAGAGTGCCAGAAGGGCGAAAATCCGGGACGTGGACATGAGAAGGCCTCCAGTAGAGCAGGGAAGTCTGAGTGTTCAGCTATAATTCTACAGGATAAATATCCACAGTGGGCCAAAAAGGTCCAGTTCACAGGGTAAAAAAAACGCCGGACCCCCTCGCGCAGGGGTCCGGAGTCGCTCGCGCAATACCATGACAGGAAGTCTATTTGACCTTGTCGACCGCGCCGGCGGTCTTCTTGACCGCGTTGATCGAAACCTTCAGGGCCTTCTTCTCGTCGGGGGTCAGCTTGATCTTGATGATCTCCTCGATCCCGTTCTTGCCCAGGATGACCGGCACGCCCAGGAACAGGTTCTTGACCCCGTACTCGCCCTTCAGGTAGGCGGCCACGGGAATGATCTTTCGCTTGTCGAAGGCGATGGCTTCCACCATTTCCAGGGCGCTGATCGCGGGGCTGACGAAGGCCGAACCGCTACCCAGCAGACCAACGATTTCGCCACCGGCGCCGCGGGTGCGCTTTTCGATCTTGGCCAGGGCGGATTTGCTGACGAACTGCTCCACCGGCAGGCCGTAGATCCGGCAGGCGCTGCGGATGGGCACCATCGTGTC
>RCNC010002096.1_pt1 | contig 13334 bp, 12 predicted proteins | sample 2041301 | NCBI WGS metagenome assembly RCNC01 (sample SAMN09708231, study PRJNA481090) | Marine sediment metagenome, whole genome shotgun sequencing project. | biome: marine sediment; feature: ocean; material: sediment; isolation source: Sewage treatment plant 13A marine sediment (STP13A) ... | reverse complement strand
GTGCGAGCGCTGCAGATGCTGCATTTCAGCAAGCAGGAAGCCTAAATGCTCGCTATGCCGGCCCTGTTTGCCGCCCGACGCCATCCACTCATCGTCCGGTTTGCTCAGCGTAGCTTCATCCAGGACGGCGGCGACATTGATGTGCCATTGTTCGCGAATCAATTCGAGGTTCGGACCCGCATGTGTTTTTTCGAACGCATCGTCGACGTCGTCCGCGAAAAATAACTCACCTGTGAACTGCCAATGGTCGTTAATAGCCTGCTGCATGCGTGCGTGACTATCTTGCGTGCCGTCGCCGAGACGTACGACCCACTGCGAGACATGCCGCAAGTGATAGCGAATTTCCTTTACGGCTCGTGCCGCGATTTCTGCGACGCCCGGCTCGCTGGACTCCACTAACGCTTCGAGCTGCAACAAATAGAACGACTCAAACAGAAACTCGCGCGCCATCATGTCGCCGAAATGGCCGTTCGGTTGCTCGAGAAGCAATACGTTGCGGTACTCGTGACCGTCGCGCAAAAACGCGAAATCGTCTTCTTCGCGATCTTTGCCTTCGAGTCTTGCAGCGAGGGAGTAGAACAGACGAGCCTGACCAATATAGTCGAGCGCGAAATTTGCGTTCGCCAATTCTTCTTCGAGCTCCGGGTACAGTGTTACTGCCTCAATCATGCGTTGACTGAGAATCAGAGCGTTGTCGCCAAGACGGGTGACGTACTCAAGTAAAGCGTCGTCTTCGCTCACAGGTTTTCAACCCCGTCCGGAATCTTGTAGAAGGTCGGGTGACGGTAGATCTTGTCCGCAGCCGGCTCAAAAAACGCCGCTGTCTCGTTTGGATCAGACGCGACAATCTCACTTGAGCGTACGACCCAAAGACTGATGCCTTCAGATCGTCGGGTATAGGTATCGCGCGCATGATCGAGTGCCATCTGATCGTCGGCCGCATGAATACTGCCGGCGTGGCGGTGACTCAGTCCTGCTTTGCTGCGAATAAAGACTTCGTATAGTGGCCATTCTTTGTTGCTCATATTTTCCTCACGCGGCCTTTTTCGCGGCCAGTTTCTCGCCATAGGCACGGGCAGCTTCTCGCACCCATTCACCATCGCTGTGTGCTTTGCGCCGGCGCGTTATGCGTTGCTTGTTGCACGGGCCGTTGCCTGCAATAACGTCACTGAGTTCACTCCAGTCAATCTCGCCAAATTTGTAGTGCCCGCTATCTTCGTCAAAGACGAGATCATCATCCGGCATGCGCAGGCCAAGAAAGTCCGCTTGAGGAACGGTTGCGTCGACAAACTTTTGCCGCAGCTCGTCATTGCTAAAGCGCTTTATCTTCCACGCCATCGACTGCGCAGAATGCTTGGAATTCGTATCGCTGGGACCGAACATCATGAGTGATGGCCACCACCAGCGATTCAGAGCGTCCTGCGCCATCGCCTTCTGCGCGGCCGTGCCACGCGAAAGCTCGTGCATGATGTCGAAGCCCTGACGCTGGTGAAAACTCTCTTCCTTGCACACTCGCACCATGGCGCGCGCGTATGGCCCGTAGGAACAGCGGCACAGTGGAATCTGGTTCATGATCGCCGCACCGTCAACCAGCCATCCGATTGCCCCGATATCTGCCCACGTCAGTGTCGGGTAATTGAAAATACTCGAGTACTTGGCTTTGCCACTGAGTAGGTCGCCGACCATTTGGTCGCGCGACGTGCCCAGCGTTTCGCCGGCGCTATAGAGATACAGGCCGTGTCCGGCTTCGTCCTGAACTTTGGCGAGCAAAATAGCTTTGCGTTTCAGCGTTGGAGCACGCGTCAGCCAGTTGCCCTCAGGCTGCATGCCGATTATTTCCGAGTGGGCGTGTTGCGAGATCTGCCGGATCAGGGTGCGACGGTAGGCCTCCGGCATCCAGTCCTTTGCTTCAATTTTTTCCTCAGCATCAACGCGCTTTTGGAACGCCTCGAGATCCGCGGCCGGCTCCAGCGAGTCGCGCTTGTCGGGGGCTTGTCCTTTTTGATCAAGGCCTTGCGTGTACATAGTTAGAACTCCATTGCGCGCGGCGCCAATGTGTCACAGTTTTTTCACATATTCAAGGATTTTTGTATCACTTTATACTTCCGTTAGAATCGGCTCGCCGCGACTCACAGATCGGCCCTGGAACAGCGCAACTAACTTGTCGTCCTGATTCTTTACCTCGACTTTGTAGATGCCGTTGCTGCGGCCGCGATGCTGTTCCTTGGCGACAGCTCGCAGCTGATCTCCGCGCACTGACGGGCGCAAGAATTCAATACTGCCGCCGCCGGCGACCGTCAATTCGTCGTAGGCGTTGCAGGCGAACGCGAACGCGGTATCGGCAAGAGTAAAAACCAGCCCCCCGTGGCAAATATTAAAGCCGTTCAGCATATCCTTGCGTACGCACATCGTTGCGATAGCAGAACCCGCTTCCGGGATTTCGATCTCAATACCGAGCTCCCTGGATGCCCGGTCGTTCGCATACATCTTGTCGGCACAAAGTTGTGCCCGTTGCAGATCAGTCATTGATCAAGTCCGCCAAATCGGGTAATGAAAAGCTTGTTCGGTGGCGGCAATGGGCCATCCGCTGTTTCCATGGTTGCGGTCAGGTAGCGATCTGCTTGCTCGTAGACCGCTCGATACAAATTGCGACACAACTGATACGCCGCACTCCCGTGCCAATTCGTCGGCAGCAACTCAACCGGTAACTGCGGATCACGCAACAACACCTTGCGGTATTCCTGGATCAGCAACGTGCGTACAAGAAATGCCGCCCTTGGCTCGACTTCAGAATTTTTGCCGTAAGCAGCGATCAAGGGCCTGAATCTTTTCACGAAACTCGCGTATCCCGCATCGATCTGCGCCAGGCTCCAACTCGCTTGTGCCAGAGTGCGCATGCCCGACTCATTGCGAATCGTCTGACCACTCATGACAACGACATCATCAGCAACTCCTATGCGGCGCATCGCTGTATCCAGCTCTCCCATGTCCGGAGCTGGATGTGCAAGCACGCCGGACGTGAGCACACCAAATCCCAGCCAGGCTAACTCCTTGCGTACTTTATCTCGCCGCTCGCCGTCGAGATCCGCCAGAAGCACGAGACACCACTCGCCATTCCATTCAGTGAGCGGCTCGCCGTAAATCTTATGCGTTGCCTGCTCGAAGCGCTCCCTGCCCTGGTCTGACAAGCTGTAGTAACTACGCCGACCAACCTGGGTCGACTGCAGCCATCCATCCTGCACGAGTCGGAATACCGACGTACGAACCAGGCGTTCACTGACGCCAAAATGACTCATCACCTCGATCAGACTGCCCAGCCAGACCGAACCGCCGCGTGGAGCGATAGCGTCGCCAAACACCGTGGTGATCAGCGAGCCAGTACGCAGAGTTCGGCGCGAACTAAATTCGGCGACCAGTTTTCGACTTGCAGATTCGATAGTCACATGAGCATCGCTTGCGCTGGGAGTGTCCGACCGTATATCGTGATACGGATTTTATCAATTCTTGTTTTTTTTGTATCCTCGAATTTCATAACCCAGGTAATTTGTATCTCACATGAATAAACTCGGAAATCTGGTAGCTGATCGTTGGATCGAGGGTGACGGCGACGGAAAACTTCTTGCCTCCGCCATCTCGGGTGAAGCGGTCGCGTCAATTACCAGTAACGGACTCGACTTCAAGGCAATTCTCGAACATGCCAAGTCAGTTGGCGGACCCAACCTTCGCAAGCTGACGTTCCATGAGCGTGGCGACATGCTGAAGGCACTTGCCCAGCATCTGAACGAGATCAAAGAGGAATTTTATGCACTGTCGACACAGACAGGTGCGACGCGCAAGGACAGTTGGCCAGACATCGATGGCGGCATCTCGACGATGTTCGTTTTCTCGAGCAAGGGCCGACGTGAAATGCCAAACGACCACATCTACCTCGACGGCAACGTAGAACAACTTTCGCGTAACGGCACGTTCGTCGGGCAGCACATTTGCACACCGAAGCTCGGCGCGGCTATTCATATCAACGCCTTCAATTTTCCGTGCTGGGGCATGCTCGAAAAACTCGCGCCTACGCTTCTTGCCGGCGTGCCCGCGATTATCAAACCTGCCTCGAGCACTGCGTACCTGACAGAACTCATGCTGCGCCGTATTGCTGAGTCCGGCATTTTGCCGCCGGGCAGTGTGCAATTGATCTGCGGTGGCGTCGGCGATCTGTTTAATCATCTCGACTGTCAGGACACGATCGCGTTCACGGGCTCCAAGACTACGGCCGAAATGCTGCAGCGACATCCTCGCGTCGTCAGCGAGTCGGTAGCGTTCACAGCGGAAACTGACTCCCTCAACATGTCGATCCTGGGGCCCGACGCTGTGCCCGGAACACCAGAATTTGATTTGTATATTCAAGAAGTTACTCGAGAGATGACGAGCAAAGCCGGGCAAAAGTGCACGGCAATCAGGCGCATCATCGCGCCGTCCGATATAGCGGGCGAAGTGGTCAAAGCATTGTCGAGTGCACTGGGCAATATTCGTATCGGCAATCCGGCACTCAAGGAGGTCGATATGGGCGCACTGGCAAGCCAGGGTCAACGCGACGAAATTCGCGATCGCGTCAAAGACCTTTCTGCCGAAGCGGATGTCGTCTTTGGTGGCAATGACGAGTTTGAAGTTATTGATGCCGACAGTAAGAAGGGCGCTTTCTTCATGCCGACATTGCTGCATTGCGAGAAACCACTCACGGCGACGGCCGTACATTCCGTCGAAGCATTCGGCCCGGTTAGCACGGTGTTGCCATACGACTCGATCGACGAAGCGATTGAACTCGCCCGCCTCGGGGAAGGCAGTCTCGTTGGCTCGATCATTACTAACGACAACAAAATCGCTCGTGAACTCATACTCGGTACAGCGGCGTACCACGGTCGCATGCTAGTCATTAACCGACATTGCGCTGCGGAGTCGACTGGCCACGGTGCGCCCCTCGCCCACCTCGTACACGGCGGTCCAGGACGTGCCGGCGGTGGCGAAGAAATGGGCGGTGTACGTGGCGTCCTGCATTACATGCAACGCACCGCAATCCAGGGATCGCCGCAAACATTGTCGGCTATCGGTCATCGCTGGATTAAAGGCGCCGACGAAATAGACCCAGGCGTGCATCCGTTTCGCAAGACTTTCGAAAAACTCGAGCTTGGTGACACCTTTAAGAGTGGACTGCGTGAGGTGACGCTGGACGACATCAATCACTTTGCCGAATTTACAGGTGACAACTTCTACGCCCATATGAATGAGGACGATGCCGCAAAGAATCCATTCTTCGAAGGACGCGTAGCGCACGGCTACCTGATCGTGTCTTTTGCCGCGGGACTATTCGTCGACCCTGACTTTGGTCCGGTCCTGGCGAATTACGGCGTCGATGATCTGCGCTTCATGCAACCGCTTAATCACGGCGATTCGCTTAAGGTACGCCTTGCTTGCAAGCAGAAGACTTTGCGCGGTGACAGTGGTTATGGAGAGGTACGCTGGGATGCTGAAGTGACCAATCAGGACGACGAGATCGTGGCACAGTATGATGTGCTCACGATGGTCGCGACTGACGCGCACTGGCAGTCCGTAAACTAGAAAAGCTCTCACAATATGGCCCGACCCAAGATTCTGGTCTTCCAGCACGTTCCCTATGAACCGCTGGGAACGTTGGACCCGCTGCTAAAGCAGGCGGGATTTCGTATTCGCTACGTCAATTTCGGACGCAACCCGGACGAGCGCCCTGCTCTGGACGGCTACGCAGCACTTATTATTCTCGGTGGGCCCATGAACGCCGATAATACAGGGGCGTTTCCGCACCTCACGACTGAGCTTGAGCTGATACAAGAGGCGTTGGCGCGCGACATGTCGATTCTCGGTATCTGTCTCGGCGCACAACTACTCGCAAAGGCGCTGGGCGGCAAGATATTGGCCGGTGCCGGACGCGAGATCGGCTGGCATTCAGTCGATGTCACCCAGGCTGGGCAAGATGATCCGGTCTTGTCCACCTTCGGCCAGCGAAGAGAGGTATTCCAATGGCACGACGACGTAATCGAGCTACCTGCCGGTACGCAGCACCTTGCGGGGTCTGACAATTGTCCCGTACAAGCATTTCGCCACGGCGAGCACGCCTACGGATTTCAGTTTCATCTGGAAGTCGATGGCGCGCTGATCGAACGCTGGCTCACTATTCCGCAACATCAGTCCGAATTCGCCGACGGAGTAGTCGATCCGGAACAGATTCGTGGCAGGATTGAGGAATCAATTGAGCCCTTGATCTCACTAAGCAACAGCACCTTCGGCCGCTGGATCGAGCGATTCGAAATACAACCACGCAGAAGGCACCTGCCGTCGCGCTGACACGTACGCCCACAAAGAGATTCGCAAATGGACTTTAGCCACCATCAGAAAACCGCTGAGCACGTCGGGTGATTGACGATCTCGATGGCCGTGACCTCGGTGCTCCACTCGCCGCGCATCAAATAGACGAGATCGCCTTAGCCGAATACCTCGCAAAGCACATTCCGAACTTTGGCGACACCTGCAACGTGCAACAGTTTCGTGGCGGGCAATCGAATCCAACGTTTTTGCTGCAAGCCGATGGCAATAGCTACGTGCTGCGGAAGAAGCCGCCGGGCGAACTGCTTCCTTCTGCGCATGCGGTCGATAGAGAGTTCTGCGTAATCGCAGCTCTCAACAACAGCGACGTACCGGTGCCCAAAGCGCTGCATCTTTGCGAGGACGAGACCATCATCGGCCAGATGTTCTACGTCATGAACTATGTCGCCGGGCGTGTTTTCTCCGATATCACTTTGCCCAAATGCACGCCGCAGGAACGTACGACCGCCTATCTCTCTTCTGCGTCGGTATTGAGCAAGCTACACGCAGTTGACTATCAGGCAGTCGGCCTGGAGTCCTTTGGCAAGCCCCACAACTATGTCGCTCGGCAGGTTGCTCGGTGGTCCAAACAGTATGAGCTCTCGAAGACCGAAGACTGCAAAGCCATGGACGAGCTGATCGCATGGTTGCCAGCAAACGATGCGGACGATAATCGTAGCTCTATAGTCCACGGTGATTATCGCCCAGGCAATCTGATTTTCAGCAATGACGACACAACGGTGGCTGCGGTTCTCGACTGGGAGCTCTCCACTATTGGTCACCCGCTCGCCGACCTGGGCTATTTCCTGCTGCCGTACCACCTGAATGAAAACCTGCACGGACACAGTTTGCGCGGCGTCGACCTTGATGCGCTCGGCATTCCAACAGAGCAAGTACTGCTCGACACCTATCAGGCGAACGGCCACCAGGTAAGCAACATCGACTACTACATCGCGTTCTCTATGTTTCGTTTAGCTGCCATTCTCGCCGGCGTTTTGCGGCGCGGTATCGACGGTAACGCGTCCGACCCGAGCGCGATTGAGCGCGGCCGCGCCTACTCATTATTCGCCGAAAGTGCCCTCGAGGTGATCTCCTGAAACACCCGCTGAGTGTCGATATTTATTACAATTTCACTACTTTCTATCAATCTATTGATATTATGTTATATTAATTAACATATTTATCAATAACTTATATTTATCCTTGACAACTTTTCTATAGTTCTATAGATTGCGTTCCTCAATAACGAGGACCGCCCCTGTGACCGGCACACACACCGCAAAATACGAGAACCAACGCATGGAGGCTATTCGCTCCGCCGCAGCCGTATTCGCAGAAAAGGGTTACCACGGTTCGAGCACGCGCGATATCGCCGAGTACATGGGTATCAAGCAAGGCAGTCTTTACTACTACTTCAAGTCGAAAGAAGACGCGTTGAGTGAAGTTTGCCTGTACGGCATGCAGGACTACGTCGAGCGTATGAATTCGATCTCTTCGAGCGGCCAGACATTTCGGGAGAAACTGGTTGCTACGGTGACCTCGCACGTAACGAAGTATCGCGAAAAGAATGAAGCGCTGCGCGTGTATAACGCGGAGCGGCTGTACTTGTCGGAATCGAAACGCACCAAGTTGAAAGAACTGGGTACGGGTTACCGGCAACAACTGGAAGAAATATTCGCCGACGGAATCAAGAACGGTGAGGTTCGAGAATCAATTGACTGCCAGTTCGCCGCACATGCTGTTATCGGAATGTGCAACGCCTGGGGTGAATTTATCGACCGCCACCCGGACATGGATCTTTTTCAACTCATTGAAAACTGCGTTGATCTGCTGACCCATGGTTTTGAAGACAATAATTTTAAGCAAAATAACTAACCTAAAAATATAGGAATCAAACAGTGACTACTCAAAAAGCAACAAACGTAACCTGGCACGACGGAGAAGTATCTCGCGAAGACCGCCAAAACATCTTGCGCCAACGCGGCGCGACAATCTGGTTCACCGGCCTGTCTGGCAGCGGCAAGAGCACGATCGCAGTTGCGCTCGAGCAAGCCCTCTTCGGCATGGGCAAGCTCTCGTACCGTCTCGACGGCGACAACGTGCGCCTCGGTATTAACAAGAACCTTGGCTTCTCGGAAGCAGATCGTACTGAGAACATTCGTCGCATCGGCGAGGTTGCCAAGTTGTTCGGCGACTCAGGTGTATTGGCTCTATCCAGCTTTATCAGCCCCTACAAGGCTGATCGCGACGAAGTCCGCGCACTGCACGAAGCTACCGACCTGGGATTCATTGAGGTTCACGTTGATTGCTCACTCGCAGAAGCTGAGAAACGCGATCCTAAGGGTCTTTACAAGAAAGCACGTGCTGGCGAGATCAAAAACTTCACCGGTATCGACGATCCTTACGAAGCTCCGGATCAGCCAGAAATTCACTTGCATACAGACCAGATGACGCTCGAGGAAGAAGTACAAATTATTCTCGACCACCTCGTCGAAAACGGTTTCGTTGTACAAGATCACTTATCGCGCGCTGAAGACGGCGAGCAAACAATTAATGCCGCAGTGCAGTAGGAGAACGACTTGATTAAGCCACATGGGGCTGATGCCCTGAACCCATTGTTGGTCACTGATACTGACCAGCACGCCAGCTTGCTCGCCGAAGCTGCGACCTTGCCTTCTCTTCTGCTGACTTCAGCAGCGGCAGCCGATGCAGTCATGCTTGGCGGCGGTTACTTCACACCATTGAGCGGCTACATGAATGTAGCTGACGCAATGAGTGTTGCAGAGAAAATGCATACCGTTGATGGACTTTTCTGGCCAGTGCCAGTACTCAACATGACCGACGACGTTACTGCAATCGAAGGCGCTTCTCGAATCGCTCTGCGTGATCCGAATGTCGATGGCAATCCAGTTATCGCGATTATGGATGTCGATGCGATCGAAGAAATGTCAGCTGAACAGAAAGACGAAATCACACAGCAAGTATTCGGCACGATGGATGCTGCGCACCCAGGTGTTGGCGTATTCCAGGGCCAGGGTAACTACTGCGTATCCGGTTCAATTCAGGTTCTGAATCTGAGCTACTTCGAAACTGATTTCGAAGGCACCTTTAAGACTGCCGTTGAAATTCGTAACGACATCGCTGCACGCGGTTGGGAAAAGGTTGTTGCTTTCCAGACGCGTAACCCGATGCACCTGGCTCACGAAGAGCTGTGCCGCATGGCAATGGAACGTCTGGACGCCGATGGCTGCGTTATCCACATGCTTCTTGGCAAGCTAAAAGAAGGCGATATTCCGGCCGACGTGCGTGATGCATGCATCCGCAAGATGGTCGATATCTACTTCCCAGCGAACTCTGTGATGGTTACTGGCTACGGTTTCGACATGTTGTACGCCGGACCACGTGAAGCAGTACTGCACGCTGTATTCCGTCAAAACATGGGCGCAACACACCTTATCGTCGGTCGTGATCACGCAGGTGTAGGTGACTACTACGGTCCGTTCGATGCTCAGGCAATCTTTGACGAGATTCCGGAAGGTGCAATGGAGATCGAAATCTTCAGCGCTGACCACACTGCATGGTCCAAGAAGCTCGACAAAGTTGTGATGATGCGTGAAGCACCTGACCACAAACCTGAAGACTATGTGTTCCTGTCAGGAACCAAAGTTCGCGAAATGCTCAGCGAAGGTATTGCACCGCCGCCAGAATTCTCGCGACCGGAAGTTTCCAAAATCTTGATGGACCACTATCAAGCGCAAGCGTAGTTAGAGAGCGCAGTAAGAGAGCAATGGTAAAGACAAAGCTGCGCACAGCAATGTGCGCAGCTTTTTATTGCCTTCTAAATTCGGCCTGTTAGATACGGATCGGCAGATCCCTGACTCGTACCCCGGTCGCCGCTTCGATCGCATTCGCGACCGCAGGTGCAACCGGAATAAACGGCGGCTCTCCAAGTCCGGTTGGGAACTCCGTACTCTCGACGAACTTGATGTCCAGCTCGGGTACATCTTCCATTCTGAGTGGCGTGTAGGTGTCGAAATTGCGTTGTGCCACCTGTCCGTTCTCGAACGTGGCACCTTCATACATGCCAACGCTCAGGCCCCACAGAATCGCACCCTCGGCCTGTGCCATCGCGCCGTTCGGATGTACAACCGTGCCGCAGTCAATCGTCTGCCAGATCTTCTTAACTTGAACCACCTTGGTGTCCGGGTCTACGGCTACATGTGCCACACACCCAATCCAGGTCGCCATGTCACGTTGTTGACCGAAGCAGCACGCAACACCAAAACCTTCGCCGTCCGGTAGTTCACCACCCCATCCGGAGCGATCGCGAACATCCTTAAGCACTGCTGCCTGACGTGCGGCGCCACCAACGGCTCCGACTTGGTCGCCAGCGTTCTTGCCAGCAGCGTCCAGCATAGCGAGCCGATAATCGATCGGATCTTCGCCAGCTCTTTTGGCGAGCTCGTCCATAAACGACTCGACCGCCCAACTCGTCCAACCCGGACCAACTGATCTTAAGTAGCCCGGCAGGAAGGTCTTTTGTGCCACGTCGTTATTAAGTGCACGGACGCGGTGATTCGGAACCGAATACCAATGATCTGCGCCGTTAATAGAAAATCCGTCATACTTGCCGTTGCCGTCAACGCCGACACCCAGAAAGTCCGGCAATAATGATAACGTGGGCCAACCGGCTGCCGCGGCATGTTCGATCGCCGTCAAATTGCCGTCCGCATCCAATGACGCGTCCATCTGTTGAACTGACGGAGAGCGAACGCAGTCGAGACGGGCATCTTCCTCACGCCGAAACACGACTTTGACGGGTTTGCCCAGCTCCTGCGCTGCCAGTGCTGCCGGAATCATGTAGTCGCCCCACAACCGTCGGCCAAATCCGCCGCCCAGGTAATACTGATGAATTACGACGTCGTCCGCTGTGATACCGAGTACACCAGCGAGCGTCGGCAGCATCGCTGCTCGATATTGGTTGCCTGAATGAACATGGCACTTACCATCGACAAACTCGACCAGCGCATTGACCGGCTCCAACTGATAATGCATTACGGTGCCGGTTCGATAGGTTGCCGTAAACGAATCGGCCGCTGCCGCTTGCGCTGCCGTGACATCGCCTTCGTCGACAAAGCGCGTGCCAATGCTTTTATCTGCAACCAGTCTTGCGCCTTCAGCTTGTATGTCGGCTTCACTGACATTTGCAGTCGGTCCTGCTTCCCAGTCAACGACTACCGCATCAGCCGCTTTCATCGCACTTGGAAAATCATCGGCGATGACGACAGCCCAGCCCATCAACAGACCACTCGGATCGGTTAATTGCAGAGTCTTTTGATAGCCCGGAATTTCTTTGGCTGCGCTGTCATCGATGCTTCTGATCGAGCTGCCATAGCGCGTCGGCGGTATTAGTGGCGAACCAAAAACCATTCCCGGCAGCTCAACGTCGATACCGTAGACCGCTTCGCCACGAGTCTTCGCGGGAATGTCACGCGCGCTGGTATCACGCCCGATAAGTCGTCGTTCCGACGCCGGCTTAGGTGTTAGCGCTGCAAGCTCTTCATCACTGAGCGTGCGGCTCACATCACCCTTTTGCACGATGTCAGCAAAAGAAATGCTTTTGCCATTGGCACTTACTTTGCTGTCCGCCACGGTGCAATCTGCCGGGTCAACATCAAGTAATGCAGCACCCGCTTCCTGCAGGACGGTGCGGCCTGCAGCACCTGCCTGTGAAATCGTAGCAAACGACGTGAAGACTGACCATGATCCGCCGGTGACGTCACCGAGGGACACGCCAGGAATCAACGGCCCCCATTTCGGGTCGCTGTCCGCGTGCACGAAACTGACGTCATCCCAGTTTGCTCCGAGCTCGTCCGCAATGATGCGCGCGAGAGCGGTACCGACGTGCTGCCCCATTTCGGCTTTTGGAATATTCATCATGACACTGCCATCAGCAGCGACCTCAAACCAAATGGAAGGCGAAAAGCTGACACTCGCACCACCGCTGGCAATCTCTCTGGCTACTTCTTCTTTGCTGCAACCCGGCAATACGACACCCAGACCCATCACCAGTCCGGCGCTCGCGCTATTTGCGAGGAACGTTCTTCGATTAATAGCCATGACTACGCCTCCTCGCCGCTGGCAGCGGCCTTGATTGCTTTGCGGATACGGGTATACGCCATGCAACGGCAGAGATTGCCGTTCATTGCATCAGTAATTTGCTGGTCAGTTGGACTTGGTGTGTTCTCCAGAAATCCCGCAGCCTGCATGATTTGCCCGGACTGGCAGTAGCCGCATTGCGGTACTTGCTCATCGACCCAGGCTTTTTGCAGGGCTTTGCCGGCATCGGTCGCCAGCCCCTCGATCGTGGTCACGGATTTTCCGGCAACGGAACTTACCGGCGTGATACAGGCTCGCGTTGCGACCCCGTCGATGTGGATGGTGCAGGCTCCACACATGGCGATACCGCAACCAAATTTTGTGCCCTTGAGTTTGAGTTCATCTCTAACCACCCATAACAACGGTGTATCAGGCTCGCTGTCCGACGAAGCAGGCGCTCCGTTTAAGTCGAATTCGATCACTACCATTCCCCTTTTACAGTGGTGAGACTCAACTCTGAGTGTAGACCAATACGAGAGCAAAAAGCGCCGAATCGCAAATCTTGACCCCAACAAAAAGGGCGCCCGATTGGGCGCCCTCTCTTGTTAGCAAAACTTACGGACTTACGAGTCGTCTTTACCCTTGATTCCGACCCTGTCCAGTAACGCGGCGCCTTCATCTGTCTGCCGAATAGCCTCAACCATCCCGCCGATATTGGTGCCGCCCTTAGTGGTGATCAGGTCAAGCAAGCTATCCATGCCACCCTGCACATCACCGGAATTGACGATGACTTTGATGCCGGCTTCTTGTAACGCTTTCGCCTGTTCGACACCAACGGTCTCGTCTTT
>RCNC010002095.1_pt1 | contig 13335 bp, 13 predicted proteins | sample 2041301 | NCBI WGS metagenome assembly RCNC01 (sample SAMN09708231, study PRJNA481090) | Marine sediment metagenome, whole genome shotgun sequencing project. | biome: marine sediment; feature: ocean; material: sediment; isolation source: Sewage treatment plant 13A marine sediment (STP13A) ... | reverse complement strand
TCAAAAATAAAAGGTTTTATCACTAAAGTAAATATCATGGAGAAAAGCTATAAAGAAATTATGCCCAATATCACCACCTTTATTTTTGACGTAGACGGGGTATTAACGGATGGATCGGTAAGCATTTTTCCCGATGGGGAATTGGTGCGAACCATGAACACCAAGGATGGATATGCCTTAAAAACAGCCGTTGACAATGGCTACAATGTTTGTATAATTTCGGGAGGAACAAATCCTGGCGTAAAGTTGAGATTAAAGGGTTTGGGTATTACCGATATTTATCTTGGTGCACATAATAAAATTGAGCAAATGGATGAATATTTGGATATTTATAATATTGATCCAAAAAACGTGTTGTATATGGGAGATGACATCCCTGATTTACCCGTCATGAAAATATGTGGCCTGGCTGCCTGTCCTAAAGATGCAGTTCCCGAAATACAGGATGTATCTCAATATATATCTCAAAAAAAAGGAGGTAAAGGTTGCGCAAGAGATGTGATTGAGCAGGTTATGAAAGTTCAGGACAAATGGAATAATCAATTTGATGCTAAATATGATTAAACACTATGAGTACAGAGGAAAAATTATTAAAAATTCCTATAGTCAATTGGCTCATTAAATTGCTTCAAAAGATTAAACTACCCGGTATGGAGGGTATGAATATTTATGATCTTTTGGAAATGTATATCTCAGGAATTGTTAAAGGTGCTTTGACCTCCCGAGCCGGAAGTATCGCCTTTAGTTTCTTTATCGCTCTTTTCCCCTTTGCCCTATTTGTTTTAACACTTATTCCCTTTGTTCCGATCGAAGGCTTTCAGGAAGATTTTATGTCATTTATCTTTAAATTGATGCCATCCAAAGATGCAAGTGATGCGGTTGCACATGTGTTAAATGATATTGCGAACAACAAATACGGAGAGTTACTTTCTTTTGGATTTCTTTTATCCATTTTCCTGATGACCAATGGTGTAAACTCTATATTAAGTGGATTTGAATACACATATCATCAAATTGAAACCAGAACTGTTATCAGACAATACATTGTTTCCTTAGCCATTTCGCTCGTGCTAACCTTATTTTTACTCATAACCGTAGGTGTGATCATCTTTATTGAATTTTTTGTAAAGTCCCTAAACGAGCAAGGTATGGTTAGTGATGCCAGCTATTGGGTGGGCATATTGCAGTTCTTAATTTTGATTGCAATGTTGTATATCGTTATCTCTTTTTTATATTATTTTGGTACGAGGGAAGGTAAACATCTTTCATTTTTATCTCCGGGAAGCATACTTACCATTATTCTTTTTATGCTCAATTTTAAAATTTTTAAAATTTATATTGAAAAATTTGCCCAGTATAATCAATTGTATGGTTCCATAGGCACGGTTTTGGTCATCATGCTTTTTATTTGGCTAAATTCTATTATATTGCTCCTCGGATTTGAATTAAATGCAAGTCTGCTAAAGTTACATCACAAACACCTGGAAAATATAAAATGAAACGAACATCACTCCTTTTTATAATTTTTGTCTTTCTTTTTTTATCTGGAAAAGCACAAGATGTTTTGGGAAAATGGTACAGTATAGACCCTGATTCGGGTGAAAATGAATCGATTATAGAACTGTACGAGAAAAATGATAAGATTTTTGGGAAAATAGTTTCTTTGTTAAAAAAAGAGGATCTGGGTAAAACATGCGTAGAATGTACTGGAAAAGACAAAAACCAACCTCTTGAAGGTTTAATCATTGTTCGCGGATTAATCAAAGATGGAGATGAATGGGGCGACGGAAAAATTCTGGATCCAAAAAATGGTAAATTGTATAAATGCAATGTTTCATTGGTTGAAAAAGATAAATTAAAATTAAGAGGCTATATTGGTTTTTCTTTAATTGGCCGAGATGAATACTGGTACAGGGTTTTGGAATGAGGTTGAGGTTAATTTTCTTTATGGCTATCTTTTTCTTTTTGACTTTTAATAAAGTCGAAGCACAAGTTCTGGTCGGTAAATGGAAAACCTATGACATCTTTGATAAAACAAAAGAAGAATCAATAGTTGATGTTTATGTTGTTGATAAACAACTTTTTGTAAGAATCGATAAAATTATTCCCCTTGAACACGTAAACGATATCTGTGTTAATTGCACAGGAAAGCAAAAGAATCAACCCATATTGGGAATGTTAATTTTGGAAGGTGCAAGTTTAGAGGACGGCATATGGAAAGGGGCGAAAATATTAAATGCTAAAAATGGCAAGCGCTATGGCTGCCATATTTCCTTAGAAGGAAATGATTTATTAAAAGTTCGTGGTTTTGTTGGTTATCCAATTTTTGGAAAAACCTTGTATTGGACAAGGGTAAAGAATAATGAATTCGAGTAAAAACAATTCAATGATATAAGTTTTTAAGTTTTGACCTTATTGAAATCACTTAAATCTGTATCTCACATTAAATCCAAAATTCTCGTAAACAAAATCCATTTTTTCCAGAATGATAATTGCCGGCCTATAATCCAGACCAATAGTTATCGGGGTTCTGGGAAAGCCGTATTCCAATCCAACTTCGCCGGCAACGCCAAGCTTAAACTCGCTTGCAAATAACGTTGTTAGTCCCACTCCAACATAGTAACGCAAATCAGGACTCCGAAAAATATCCTTAATCAAAAAATCATAAAGCACCTCCACGCCTACATTATCTCCAAAAGAGACCGACGCGTGAATTCGTTTTGCTTTAATTGGAATTGTCCCGTCAATAGCTATGTTATTTCCATAAGTATCACCAAATCGCAATCCAATTTCCTGAGCACTGATGTGAAGGCTAAAAAAAATCACGAAGGCTGTGAAAAATAATTTTTGCATGATCAAATTTCAAAATAATAAACGCAAATTTAAGGAAATACAATGTTTCCAGGAACTATTCCTGTTGTATTCGTTTCTAAAAGTGATCCTGAACTGATATTAAACACTTTAAGAGTCCCTTCACTTGCAAAATCGCCTGCATCAGTCCCAAAAAACTCCCCATTTTCAACATTGGCAGCATAGTAAAAACCATCCAGGCCATTTAAAGCCGAATTGGGTAAATTAGAATCTTCAATGTCCATTTCATACATTTTCCCATTTAAATGATAGTAGAGTTTCCCCATGTCATAATTTAATAAGGCTGGATGATCGGTTAAGGCAAAGTCAATTTTTTCAGTTTCAAATGAAGAAGGATTGATACTGTACAGAGAACCTGAAGTTTCAGTACCCGTCCAAGAAGGACTACCGCCGCATAGCACTCGTATTTGCCCATTTCCATCAACAGTTATTGAATTTGGAACATCACTTACAGAAATGCTGGTTTTAATTGAGTTTTGATTGATGTCAATAACAAATACCTGATTATTGTTCCCATAACCTCCTTGCAAACAAACAAATAAATTATTTCCATTAATTATCATTTTTTCTGGCCCTTCTCCAACACTTACTCTGTCAACCACGGTGTTTGACTCTAGATTGATTACGCTTACAAAATCATCTGAAGTGTTAAAAGGATCTCCCCAATTACTTACATACCCCATGCCATCGCGTGCAACAAAGTATCTTGGGTTGTTTATGTCATCACCCTCTATAGTCGTTATTTTTTCCATGGTAAACCTGTTAACTACAACAATTTTATGAGAATTATTTACCACAATATATGCCCTCTCCCCTTCAATATACATTGAATTGACAATATTTCCCAGGTCTTCACCATTTACTGTTTTATAAACTTGCTGACTTACTTTACCGTCATCGCCGATGAATGTAAGGCTGCCGCTACCATTTTGAAAGGGCCCTTCGTTTGTTACAAAGTATCCATTCTCATAATCGCCCAATGGTTCTAAGGGTGCGTTATCCTCTGAACAGGAAGCAAATAATATTAAAAAGGTGAGTACAGTAATGATGTTTAGCTTTTTCATTTTGGTCTTATATTTTGGTTTAATATTTTGAAACTAATTTGTAATAAATAGTTTCTATTTGGCATCGGCCTATAGGCCACTGATTCGTATTTAACATCAAATAAGTTCTTGACAACAAAGCCAATATTCATTCGGTCTTTTAGAATACTTCTTGAAAATGACACATCCGACAACCAATACGCCTGGAGTGATTGTGTATTGGAAGGGGTCGTATAAACCGCTCCTGTGTATTGAAGGATATAGTTGAATTTCCATTTATTCCAGAAATAGTCAAAGATGGCATTTCCTTTGTGTTTAGGAACATAGATCAGCTGTTTGTCAGTATCATCATCTATGGCTTGGGTATAATCATATTGTATCTTGAGATTCAGCAAATGTAAGCCAAAATTCTGTGCAAGGTTTCCTGCCAATTCTAAGCCGTAGTTCGAAGCTTTACTAATATTCTGAGGCTGCCAAAAATCAGAACTTACCGGACGCCATTGAATGAGATCATCACTTTTGATCATAAAAACAGCACCGTTCAGACTAAATATTTTATGCTTGTAATCCAGTCCTATTTCGCCGGAAAGACTTTTTTCTGGCTTTAAATCCGGATTTCCACCTGGTTCCCAATACAAATCATTAAAAGTAGGTAACCTGTAGTTTGAAGAAAATGCTGATCTTATCGAAAGGTATTGACTCAAAAGATACTTGGCATCAATAGAGTAAATAAAGGGAATATCATAAGCTGATGAGGCCCCTGCTCTCACGCTTATATTGTACATTAATTCCTTTATTGGCTGATGATGGAACAATAAATATAAGCTAAAATCATTTTGTTCAACGGCAGCTATATTTGAGCCGCTTCCATCTGTTTTTTCTAATTCCAGGCCGGCTCTAAGGAGCATTTCATTATTAATGAAATAGCTAAAGTCATATTTTCCAATCAAACGACGGCTTTTACCAATAGATTCATTTTTAGGGAAATCACTGTCAAAGAGGTAAGTGAATTTTTCATATAGAAAAGCACCTTTAAAAGAGGAACTAAACCGATCACCATGGTATTTCCAGTCCAGTAGCATTCGGCCATCAGTATTCAACAGCTTGGCCTTACTTATTGTGGATAAAGTTCTGGAAAGATTTCTGTCATTGTCAAAAAAGGATGCATTTAAAGTCAGCGAATTTCTTTCATTGATCTTATACCCCAGTGTTGTATTAAAATTATAGTTGCTATACGCTCCATTTTCATTTTTAAGATCAGTCCCTAAATAAGGGTAATCGTTTTCTGAGATCAAAGCCCCCAGGCCCAGCTTAGCAAATAATTTTTCATTAGCCCATTGGCCTTTCATTTGGGTGAAATAAGTGTCATAGCTTCCCGCTCCCAATAAAATTTCAGCCTTGTTATGCTGTCTAAAAACAACTATATCTTTGAGGTTTATGGCACCTCCGATTGCTCCGTTGCCCAGTAAAACACTGCCTCCACCTTTTCTTATTTCCACCTCGTCAAAACCATTGGCTTGGATTGTATTAAAATCAGTTTGGCCATTCATAGCCGAATTAATATCTATTCCATTCCAGTATACACCTGTTTGTGACGCGCTTGTTCCTCTCAACGAGATGGAAGAAACCATGCCGTTCCCATTTTGCTTAAAATAAAAATTAGCTTGTTTTTGAAGCAGATTTCCGAGACTCTGGTAGCTTTTACTCAAAATGGAATCTGATATAATGGAGACTTGATAGCCACTATTAAGGACAGGAGAAAAATTTCCTCGCAGTATTATTTCGTCAAGTTCGTTGATGCTGTCATTTTGGGAATATATTATCCCAAAACAAAAAAAGAAAAGCAGTACAGTTAATTTCATTACAACAGTTTTTCTTCCGAAAACTTTTTTGTTATGAAATGTGGCAGGTTTCCTGACTTGCGTCTTGTTGCTGACCTTCCCTTCAAATTAAGAAAGTGGTCGTTCACGAACAACAATCACCGTTTAAACGGCTGAGCTTACAGTTGCGGAGACAGTTCTCGATTTTCACGAGATTCCCATTTTATTATCCCGCTTAGGCGGGACCAAATTCCGGTGCAAATTTAGCTGCTTTAGACCTATGAAAAAAATTAATGTGCTGTTATATTTTAAAATATTGTAAACTTGCCAAAGCAAAATCAAACCCAATTTATATGTGCAACTTACTTCTAAAAAAGGTGATTATCAATAATAGAAATCTACTTTTAACTACCCTGTTACTGTGTATTTATTCTTGCGAGGAAAAAAAAGAAACTTCAGTTACTGAAAAAAATAATATTGAATCTAAATCTTTAATTAAATATGCTCAAGGATTTGATTTACAAAGTTATAGTGGTCATAAGAAATTAATTATTAAATCACCTTATCCCGATGCAAAGCAATATCAGGAATTTATTTTAATATCCGATAAAAAGTATGATTTCGATGGTGTAAACAAACTGTTTATTCCGATACAAAAGGTAGTGGCCACTTCCACCACGCATATCCCCATGATAGAAATGTTAGGCGAAGTCAATAGTATAATCGGATTTCCCAACACCGATTATATTTCTTCCAAAAAAACAAGACAACGGATAAAGGATGGACTTGTAATCGATCTGGGCAATGAACAAAATTTTAATACAGAGGTTTTGATCAGTTTACAACCTGACGCCTTGATCGCTTCTTCCACGGGAAATTCCACAAAAATTTATCAAACAATTGAACTAAACAAAATTCCGGTAATTTATAATGGTGATTGGCTTGAAGAGACCCCTTTAGGAAGAGCTGAATGGATCAAGTTTTTTGGAGCTTTGTACAATAAAGACAGGGAAGCCGACAGCATATTTCAAATAATTGAATCTGAATATTTGAAAGCAAAAAATATTGCGATTAAAGCGACTAAATCGCCGAGCATTATGTCAGGAGTACTTTATAAAGATCAATGGAACCTCCCTGCCGGGGAAAGCTTTACTGCTCAATTCTTCAAAGACGCCAATACCAACTACCTTTGGAAAGACAGCAAAGGACAAGGGAGTTTGGTTTTAGGCTTTGAAGCAGTGCTTGAAAATGCACAAAACGCAGATTTCTGGATTGGATCAGGATATTATACCACCATGGAGGAAGTTAAAAATGCCAATGCACATTACACGCAATTTAAGGCCTTTAAAAAAGGGATGATCTATACTTTTTCCAAAAGAAGAAGTGAAAACGGAGGTGTTGAATATTTCGAATTTGCACCAATACAACCCCACATTGTTCTAAAAGACCTGATAAAGGTTATGCATCCTGAATTGCTTCCTGATTACCAGCCTTATTTTCTCCAAAGATTGGAATAGGCATCTAAAGATTGATTGAAAAATTCTACCTTTATCCAAAATTCTATTAATTCGATTGAAAAGTTCTGCCTCATACAAATTTTCCTTTGCCCTATTTTTCCTACTCCTATTGGTCTTATTCATACTAAATATTAGCCTGGGATCAGTAGATATCCCATTAAAATCAGTATTCGAAAGCCTCTGGAGTCAAAATGCCGAGAAAGAAACCTGGAATTATATCATCTTGAATTACAGACTTCCTAAGGCCTTGACTGCTATCCTGGTGGGGTGTGGACTTGCCATCAGCGGCTTACTTATGCAAACTTTGTTTCGCAATCCCTTAGCCGGACCTTACGTTTTAGGTATTAGCTCAGGCGCTAGTCTTGGTGTTGCTACCCTCATATTGGGTTCTTCGATTCTTGGAGGTAGTTTGAGTGTCTTAGGACAATCTCAGCTGCTTATCAGTATTGCGGCTAGTCTGGGTTCATTTTTGGTGCTGTCGGCGGTTATGATCGTTTCTAAGCAGGTGAAAAACACCATGAGTATACTTATAATCGGATTGATGTTTAGTAGTATCACCTCGGCCATAATAAGCATTCTGGCCTATTTTAGCAGTGCCGAAAACCTTCAACAGTATATGTTCTGGGGCTTTGGCAGTCTTGGAAATCTAACCTGGAAAGAGCTTGCTATTTTCCTGACCGTCTTTATTTTGGCTTCAGCTATGATACTTCCGGTGATCAAGCCTTTAAACAGCTTACTCCTTGGCGAAAATTATGCTAAGAGTATTGGTATCAATATACAAAGAACTAAAAACTTAATTTTAATTGCAACTAGCTTATTCACGGGTGTTATAACGGCTTTTGCCGGACCTATAGCTTTTATTGGACTGGCAGCACCTCATATGACCAAACTCATCTTAAACACGTCTAATCATAAGCTTTTATTACCCGCTTCAGCCTTACTAGGGGCAAATATCATGTTGATAAGCGATACTATTGCTCAAATGCCAAACTCACAATACACTTTACCCATTAATGCTATTACCACCATCTTTGGTGCTCCAATCGTGATTTGGTTATTGGTTAGAAAAAAGAAAATGGTACTGTAAAATATGCCTGAAATTATTGAACATACTGTATTAAAAACAACGAATCTGAGCGTTGGATATCCAAGCAAAACTGAGAATCGGATAATTGCGGACAAGATCAACGTGAACCTCAAAAAGGGTAAGTTGACCTGTCTTTTGGGGAAGAACGGCGTTGGAAAATCTACGCTACTCAGGACGCTGAGCAAGATGCAGCCGAGGCTTGGTGGTAGTGTCGAATTAGAAAATAGAAATATAGACGATTACGCCAGAAATGATTTGGCAAAAAAGATTAGCTTAGTCCTCACCGAAAGAATTCCTACGAGCAACCTAACCGTTTTTGAACTGATTGCCCTGGGAAGGCAACCCTATACCAACTGGATCGGAAAACTGAATCAAGAAGATATACAACAGATCCATCTGGCAATTGAACAGTCGCATTTAAAAAACCTGGTTGATCAAAGGTGTGATGAGTTAAGTGACGGGCAATTGCAAAGGGCTATGATCTGTAGAGCCCTAGCTCAGAACACAGATATTATCATCCTTGATGAACCCACTGCTCATTTAGACATTCAGCACAAAATTGAAACCTTTAAACTTTTGAGCAATATTGCACGGAAACTCAACAGATCTATCCTTATTTCCACTCATGAAATTCAACTAGCTACGCAAATGGCTGACGAATTGTGGTTAATGACAAACAATAAAATTATCACAGGTCAACCCAAAGTTTTAATCGATTCTGATAAAATAAATCTGCTCTTCGATAGTAATTCAATTATATTCGACAAAGAAAGTAACCAATTTATCATTAAATAGGGAAATTATATTTATATTTTTGCAAATTCAAATGAACATGATCAAAAAGATTATTCTTGGATTATTTGTCTCTGTCCTCATCTCATGCGGGACCGGAAAAACGAGCAAGATTAACCAAGATGACATAAAAGATAAATACGCCGAAGAAATTAAGCCTGATGACTTAAAAGAACACCTGTATCTATTATCCTCGGATATACTTGAAGGAAGAAAAACCGGAGGGAAAGGTCAAAAGATGGCAATAAATTATATAACAGCTTATTATGAGCACTTAAAATTAAAGGCCCCGTCTTCTTATTTAGATTATAAGCAAACTATTCCTGAGGTTTATTTTAATGGTAAATCTGAAGGGGATTCTCCAAATATTCTTGCCTATATCGAAGGGTCCGAATTTCCTGACCAGGTCATTGTCATTTCTGCCCACTATGATCATCTTGGAATGAAAAAAGATGAAGTGTACAATGGTGCAGACGATAATGCTTCTGGGACTTCCGCAATAATGGAAATTGCACAATCTTTTCAAATGGCTAAAAATCAAGGGTATGGCCCGAAAAGATCCATTCTCTTCCTCCATTTTACAGGCGAGGAAATAGGCTTGTATGGATCTAAATATTATATACAACATCCCGTGTTTTCTCTTGACAGCACCATTGTAGATCTCAATATAGACATGGTTGGCAGAACAGACGAAAAATATAAAGACAACAGTGAATATATTTATTTAATAGGATCAAACAGACTCAGCAAGGATCTTCACGAAATATCCGAACAAACTAACGAAGCATTCACGCACTTAGAACTGGATTACACTTATAATGAAAAAAATGATCCGTATCAATATTTTACCCGATCGGATCATTATAATTTTGCGAAAAACAATATTCCGATTATCTTTTATTTTAATGGTACTCACAAGGATTATCACAGAATCACAGATACTGCTGATAAAATCAATTTTGATCTGCTTACTTTAAGAAGCAAGTTGGTTTTTTACACGGCCTGGGAAATTGCCAACCGAGAAAGCAAATTAATTTTAGATGCAAGATAAAACGCAGAGATCAGTATGAATTATGCCATTATTGACGTTGAAACAACCGGAGGGAAATTTAATGAAGAAGGTATCACTGAGGTGGCAATTCATAAATTTGACGGGGTTGATATTGTCGACTCCTTTATAAGTTTAGTAAATCCAGAAAAAGAAATTCAGCCCTTTGTTGTTAACCTTACCGGCATCAATAATAACATGCTCAAAAGCGCCCCAAAGTTCTTTGAGATTGCTAAAAGAATCATTGAGATTATGGAAGATTCCGTTTTAGTGGCCCATAACTCCAGTTTTGACTATCGCATTATCAGAAACGAATTTAAACGCTTGGGTTATGATTTTGAGATTCCAACCCTTTGCACGGTTGAATTGAGTAAAAAGTTAATTCCCGATCAGGAATCTTATAGTTTGGGAAAACTTTGTCGCTCAATAGGCATTCCGGTTAGCGGTAGGCATAGAGCCAATGGAGATGCTGTGGCTACTTTGAAACTATTTGAAATTCTGATGCAAAAAGATCATGAAAAATTGATTGTTAAAAGCACAATTAAAATGGGTAATCAAAGAGATTTATCAGGTAGGCTATTGAAAATTTTGGATACCCTCCCTGTGCAATCAGGCCTCTATTATTTTCACAAGCGAAATGGGGATATCATTTATATCGGTAAAGGAAAGAATATTCAACAAACCGTTAATCAAGCGTTTTTAAGAACCTCCAATCGAACCAGAGCCTTAATCAAGGAAATGAGCTCTGTTACTTTTGAGTTGACGGGTAGTGAACTTATCGCCAAAATAAAATTTCAGGAAGAAGTTTCCAGAATAAAACCCAAGCACAATAACCGAACCAAGACAATAAGCGAAGAAATTGTTTTTAATCATGAGAATATGATTCTCGTTGACAAAGGCCGAATCCCTGGGGAAAAAGCTGTGATACTCATTGAGAACAATCAATACAAAGGTTTTGCCTATACCGCACTGAGTTATCAATTCAATAATTTGCCGGTTTTAAAAAACCTGCTAACTTCTTCTGATAACTTCACTTCGCAAAACCTTATTATTAAGAAGTACCTTGCTGCGAATAAGGTTGAAAAAATCATCCGCTTTTAATATTTTTTTATACTTTCATTATCTTTCTGGGTTCGTCCCACGATAATTTTTGAGGTGTTGTTTAACCGTAGATGTCGTCCATGTTTTAAAAGATGAAGCTCCCTTTCGGCATAGGTATCCTGGTGGTCGAAAAGGTCCTTGAGCCGTAATGCATAACCTTTATCGGTTAGAAGACAGCCTCCGGCAGGGGACGGATAGTTTTTAATTCCAAATTCTTTGGCGAGTTTTATCTGAGGCTTTCGGGATCTACCTGATATGTCCAGCAGTAGATCTCTATTTACCATCCCCTGTTGTTCGGGCATGGTTTCAGGAAGTTTTTTGGCGCTTAAAGGGCGCAAAATATAACCTTCAAAACCGGATTGTTTTTCTACGTAGCGGAGAGAATTCATGGTTTGAGACATGGGGCGCTGACCCAGAACTTCGCCGCTGAAAAGAAAATCAAACCCTTTTTCTTTCATTATCCTTCCCGCCAGGTTGAACATCAACGCGTGACAGTCCATACACGGATTCATATGTTTCCCATAGCCACAACGTGGATTTGTCAGCATCTTCAGATAGATCGGTGTTATGTTTTTAACGATGAGCGGTATCCCGGTAGTTTTGGACGCCTGTTCGGCCTTTTCAGATGAAAAAAACGGTGTTTCAAAGGTTATCCACTGGACCTCTATTCCCTGTTTTCGCAGCAGCATGCCTGACAGCATGCTGTCCAATCCGCCGGAACAAAGCCCTAAAGCGCTCACTTTTTTTAAAGATAGATTCATGATATACGGTAGCTCAAAACAATAATGAATAAAGAATCATTGCCCATAGTACTAGGCTTTGGTTTGCCCCTGTCTTAGATCCCGGTTGTTCACGGGAAAAGGGGCTTCTCTCCTGAAAACTGGACAAGTTATAAGTGCCTAAAGTGAGCTAAAGTGCCTAAAGTTATGGAGTCGCTTTGCTCCGGTTGTTTTATATATAATTGGTAGAATTCCTTAACCCTGGCCCAGACCGATCACCAACACTCTATACTAAAAAAGTCATGTTTGTAGTGATATATAAGTCAAATCCATATATTAACGATTCGCACCAGGGCGGGCTTTAGCTCACTTTGAACTTTAGTTCACTTTAGTCACTTCACATTTTTTTACTCGGCAGAGCCTGATAACTCTGACCCCCGCAATGCGGGACAGACAAGGCTCATAGGCCCAGGTTTTAAAGATTAAACAAAAATAAATCCGCAAAGGATCTACAATGGCAAAAAAAACGAGATTGATTAAAGATAAGGCCCGATCTGCAAAAATTCAACACATATTAAAAATAACCTATCCTGATGTCAAAACCCAGCTTCGTAATGCCAACCCCTTTGAACTTCTTGTGGCAACCATACTATCTGCTCAATGTACGGATAAACAGGTTAATCACGTAACAAAAGATCTGTTTAATCGTTTAAAAACGCCTCAGGATTTTGCAGGTGCCTCCAACGAAACCATTGAAGAGCTGATTCGATCCACCGGTTACTTCCGCAACAAGGCAAAGAATATCAAAAACTGCTCAAAAAGTCTTCTGGAAAAATATGGTGGTCAGGTACCTCAAACTTTGGATGAACTGGTAAAACTTCCCGGTGTGGGACGTAAAACCGCCAATGTGGTTCTTGGCAGTGCATTTGATATTCCGGGTATTGTTGTGGACACACATGTGGCAAGAATATCAAAAAGGCTCGGACTTACGGAGAATAACAACCCGGTTAAAATTGAATATGATCTGATGGAAATCATTCCCCGAGAAGAATGGAACGTATTTTCTTTGCAATTGATCTATTTCGGAAGGGCTATATGCAAAGCGAGAAAACCGCTGTGTCCCATCTGCCCACTTTATGATCTGTGTGAGTTTCCTGATAAAATTTCCAAACCGGGATGAGCAGGTTTTTTTACATTGAAAACCTAACCCGGACAAGCCGGTTGTAGCGAAACGGACTTGTCCGCCTGTGCCGTGTGGCGGAGATTTGTCTGCCTTTGGAAGATCCCGATTTATCGGGGAACCAAAAATATTTGCCACCAAGGCACAAAGACACGAA
>RCNC010004838.1_pt1 | contig 13340 bp, 10 predicted proteins | sample 2041301 | NCBI WGS metagenome assembly RCNC01 (sample SAMN09708231, study PRJNA481090) | Marine sediment metagenome, whole genome shotgun sequencing project. | biome: marine sediment; feature: ocean; material: sediment; isolation source: Sewage treatment plant 13A marine sediment (STP13A) ... | reverse complement strand
TAAGAGAAAGATTCCTGCATGCCATTTTCTGTTTCAATAATGATGCTACTGCCTTCAACCAAAGACAATACATGACAAGAATTTTCTGTATGAATAGTCACTTCCGTATTAAAATGATAGCGGTGCATATCATAGGTGTGTTTATCGTGGGTTGGCAGATGGTATAGTTTCCAGTCTGCACCTTCTTCTAAGAGATAGGGATGTGAAATCAGTTCATTTTGTACATCCTCTCCTTTGCGGTCAAAATACAAGTTATCCATGCCTCGCTCTATATTCATGGGACGTGGTTTTCCATCCAAATCGCTTCTAAGCCAATCATACATTTTAAAAGTGAAAATATAGGGAGTTGTACTTATTTCAAGAACCAGATTATTAATCCCGGAACCGTGAATAGTTCCCGGTGGTATTAGAAACAGATCATGCTTCTTTGAATCATGGATTTGTACATGCTTTGTTATATCGATGGCCTGAATGTTTTCGAAGCTATACTTCAAGTCAGCCTCAAAAGCTTCAGGGTTTATATCATCCTGAAATCCGAGATAACATTTTGCATCTTCCCCGGAATCTAAAATATAATAGCTTTCTTCCTGTGTAAACTCTTCCCCGAAATGTTTTTTCATATAAGCAGGACGAGGATGACACTGAATGGAAAGATTTCCGCCATCGAAGGTATCCAGGAAATCAAACCGGATAGGAAACTCAGTGCCAAACTGCTTTTTATGTTGCCCCATCACTGCCTCGGCTTCCTGGAACATCAGACAGTCGAAGGATACTTCTAACAAATACCCATCGCTTTCGAAAAGTAACCCGTTCTCAGGGACAATCAATTCAAAAGACCAGGCATAATTAATTACATTTTTGTTCAAGCCATCAATTTTGTCCATAATCCATTGCCCACCCCAGGCACCAGGTTCAAACCAGGGCCGCACACGGAAAACATTATTAGCCATCGAGTTTAAGCCTTCACGCATATCTGCACCCGTCATCCATGTAACTTCATCAAGTCGCTGTCCATCAACAATTAAATCAATTTTTGAAAGGATGTTTTGTTTGTGCTTATTGAGCACTACCCAATCAACAAAATAAAAGCGCTTGTACATCGGTTTAATGGCCATTGGCTTTCTTGCTCCCAGGTTAAGAATGCTCAAAGCCCTTGCCCGAAACTGAAGCTCGTTTTTAGGAAGGTCAATATAAATCACTTTGCCTTCCCAAGCAGAAAGAGCGGCCCCCGTTCCGATCATTATATTCATATCAGCGGTAGGTTCTGTCTGGAAATTGGCAAGCTTCCTGTTATCAAAGAAGTCTGTTAAATCCAGCGTTGCCCTGGTTCCGAAAATTGGGTCATCACCACCCAGAAAGGGTTCAATTAATTGATCAATTACTTCATCTGATTTTAAAGCCGAATTTACATCAAGCCAATTCACCTTTTTGCCAAGTCTCTTTAATTCAGAATCAAGTTTTTCTTTAAGCTGATCGTAATAAACACCGATATAACCATCAATTATTATTGTTTTTTCGCTTGCAATATTACGTGCTAAACTTTCGAAACCCGTGCTTATTTTTCCACCTGCCAATCTCAAGGAGGGGTACAAATCATACTTTCCTTTATCAGTCTCTGTTTTTTTAAGCGGTACTATATATTGATCAGAGCTTCTTAATTCCTTTTCCATTCCTACTATATGTATTATGCTTTGGATTTTTTTACACTAAACGAAACTACTATTATAAAGAGCATGGCAGCGACAAGTACAAATAAAGAGGCTGTAATACTTGAAACATCTGCAATCCAGCCCATTAAAGGAGGTAAAACGGCACCACCCGAAATAGCCATAACCATTAAACCTGAAATTTCGTTGGCCCGTTCGGGGTAACGTTCCACTGCCAATGAAAATACCAAAGGAAAAATATTGGCCACACCTAAACCAATAATAAATATTACTACCAGCGCAATCGCCTCAGTGGGAGCAAAAACTAATCCTACAAGTGAGAGCAATCCCATAAAGGAAGTCCAAATAAAAAATTTATGCGATGATAATTTGGTCAACATGATAGCCCCTCCAAATGTGCCCAGCATCTTACCAAAAAAATAGAGACTTCGTGCTGATTCGGCTAAGGTTTGCGCTGATTCGAACTTGCCGATTAAAAATTGACCGGAAACAGCGTTCACTCCCACATCGATTCCTACAACCATAAAAATGCACAGCACCATAACAGCTATAAAGCCGTTTCGCAGTAATTTGAAGGATGAAGCAAAAGTTGCACGTTGGCTGGTATTTTTAGTTTCTTCAATTTTAGTTGAAGCCAACCAAATATTGCTCAGGACAGTTACAATCCCAAAAACAATAAATAGAATTTTCCAATCGCCATATTTTGCAGCAAACCACCCGGCAAGCGGTGCGGCTACCATTGATCCAATCGCTTTAACAAACTGCGAAAAACTCAGAAAACTGGCACTTCGGTTCGATGGTACTGCATCAACCAGTAAGGGATTTGCTGAAACCTGCATCACAGTGTTACCGATGCCTAATAAAGCAAAACCAATTAATACCATTTCAAAGGAATAAAACAAAAATGGAAGCAAGAGGCCAACAGCAGTAATTGCCATTCCAATATTTAAAACATTCTTTTTGCCCAGGCGATCCTGTAATATTCCAACGGGAACCGACAAAACAAAAAACCAGAGAAAAACAGCAGAAGGGATGAGTTGAGCCATGGAGTTACTTAATCCGAAATCAAGTTTTACCCGGTCAACACCAATACCCACAAGATCACAAAAACTTATCACAAAAAACCCCATTAACACAGGGGCTACTACTTTTATTGAAACTTTTGATTTAGTCAAATTCATAGTTTAGGACATCTTATTTAGTACCGGTTTTAATCTTTCGTAATAAGAATCATCAATAAGCGCTGAGCTACCAATAAAAGAAGCCCTTTCTTTTAACTCAGAGACAAACACTTGTAAGGGCAGGTTTTCTTTTTTCAAAAATGCGTTCAGGCTCTCTCCAAACAGAGAATAGGCTCTTGAAATATTACCCCCAATTACAAAAGCTTCCATTCCAAAAAGCTCGATCCATGGTTTTAGAAACATGCCCATTTTTTCCCCAAATTCAGTAAATAAACTATGGGCTATGGGATCACTATCAACCAGATCGACAATTTCCTTTACTCCTGACACCTCTTTTCCGCTTCTTTTCTGAAAGCGGTTGATGAATCCTCTGGTTGAAAAATAATCATCTGCAATTCCAACTTCAAATGGGAGGTGCCAAACACAACCATATTTTGGAACCTGGTCACCATCCACAACCGGCAAGCCGTTTTTTATGAATGCCGAGCCAAATCCGGTGCCCAGAGTAACACTCAGGGACCGGTCAAAATCCTTTGCTTTTCCAGCCTGATCCTCGCCAATGGCAAATGCAGTGGCATCGTTAATGAAGCGTATTCTAAAACTTTCTTGAAGATTCAGGTACTTCCTGAGTTCAGCCGGAACATCTAATCCATACGTATTCTCATACTTCCCGTTTTGCCCGGTAAACAGAGAGATCCCGTTTTCATAGTTGAATGGCCCCGGCATTGCAAAGCCAATCCCTGCTATATTCTCATCTTTAGTAAGTTCTATGGATTTTTTTATTGTATCACCCCAAATACCAATAATTACATCTGAGTTGGCATGATTGTCTAACTCATTTTCAGCAAATGTGTATTCCAAGTATTGTTTAGTAGATAAATCAATCGCAGCACAGCTTATGTGACTTCCTCCAATATCAACACCAATTGCAATTTCTCTTTTCATTCTTCCGGGATTTTATATTGTAGCCGCAATTCAGACATTTCATTTTTTAACTCTTCTATGGTTTGTTCGTATGCCATATCGGTATATAGATTTTTCATTTCATGGGGATCGTTTTGTAAATCATACAATTCCCAAAACTTATCGCCATATAAATAATGGATGAGTTTGTGTTTTTGTGTCCGTATTCCTTCACAAGGACCTATACCATAAGCTTCTTCATAAAAACGGTAATACATTCCATCTCTCCACTCCTCCGGACTTTCACCCAAAGCCAGTTGCCTGAAACTGCTCCCTTGCATGTCTTCCGGTATTCCAACTCCCGCATAATCCAGAATTGTCTCCGCAAAATCGAGGTTTAAGACCATCTCATCCACAACGGTTGCTGGTGTAATCTCTTCGGGATAGCGAATGACCAGTGGCAAACGCAAGGATTCTTCATACATGAACCTTTTATCGTATAATCCATGTTCTCCAAGAAAGAAACCCTGGTCGGATGTGTAAACAACGATCGTATTCTTACTCAGACCTGTTTTGTCTAAATACGCTAATACCCTTCCAATATTATCATCAACCGATGCCACGCACTTCAGGTAGTCCTTGATGTATCTTTGGTACATCCATTCCTTTTTATCCTGAAAGCTACCTTCTACGGGCATTTCACCAAAACGATACTCATAATGCAATCCCCACTGCGAAGGACCAACAAAGAGTTGATGGTTGGCAACCTGCGCAGAACGTCCTGCAAAATCGTCATTAAATGTAGGGGGTTCAGGGATTTTGATATCGCTAAACATATTGGCATATTCATCATCCGTTTCCCAATTGGCATGAATCGCCTTGTGATGAATCATTAAGCAAAATGGTTTTTCGCTGTCTCTCTCCTTGAGCCAATCTAATGCGATATCGGTTATTATATCAGTCACATAGCCCTGATGCTTCTGTTCTACACCGTAATATTCTCCCTGCCCGGGAAGCACATTCCAGTAATCGAAACCTGTTGGTTCACTTTTCAGGTGCCACTTTCCGGCGATAGCAGTCTGGTAACCGGCATCTCTAAGGTATTTGGGATAGGTATCCTGCAGGCCGTTAAACTTTTGTACGTTATCGATAACACCATTTAGATGGCTGTATTTCCCGGTGAGAATAACCGCCCTGCTTGGAGAACAAATACTATTCGTACAAAAACAATTTTCAAACAGGGCTCCTTCTGATGCTATACGGTCGATATTTGGCGTTAAATTCATCTGGCTTCCATAACAGCCTACTGCCTGTGCAGCATGGTCATCGGCCATGATGAAAATAATATTTGGTGTTTTTGTAACATTCTCAGCCTGACTGTTTTTACAGGAAATATGCAATACCCCCAGAAGAACAATTAAAATGTAATTTTTCATGTGCATGTTATTTTGATTTTAAACCCTTTTTGAAGTAACCCCGACCCACATCAACATTCCATGTTGGAGCCACATTATAGAAGCGCAAATTGTAATGATGAACTGAGCATCTAAGGCCTCCCTCATTTCTTTATACATCTCCACATAATGTTTCATAACATCGGGCGTATTATCTGGCGTTTGGTAAACCCCATATTCCATTGGCTCGTTTATGGGATTAAAATATTTCACCTTTGATTGGGAGTCATAAACACCCACTCAGGATCCTCATTGTAACCAAAGAACTCCCTGTTGGACACCTCCATACGGGGAGTGAGCGCACCATTCTCCATCAGGACCTTTAACTCTGCCCATGCGTATTCTCCCTGCTCATAGTTAAAACTGGTGCCATCATCGTCGTAGAGTTGAAATACCCCGGGCTTCATCCCATAGTGCCTGATCTCCAGAGATAGATTCTCTCCTTCAACGGGCATTCTTGTTCTCTCCTCTTTTAGCATAGGCACAATGGCCCCATCTTTTACAAATAGCGGAATTCGATCCAATCCCGGGGTGATGGTGATAACCTCCTTCTCTCCCACCAGCTCACCTGTGTAGAAATCATACCAGCGACCAGGTGGCAAAAGTACCTCCCTGGTTTCTGTACTTGCAAACATGGGAGCCACCAGAATGGATTCGCCCATCATATACTGGTATTTGATCTCTTTGTCTGAACTGATGGTCAGTCCCTCCACCAGCTGCATGGCTCTGAAGGGAGGAATTCCCTCAAAGTGGTACTTTGCAAATGTGGAATAGAGATAGGGTAACAATCGCATTCTTAACTGGGCCACCTCACGCACCTGTTCCTCCACCTCGGGAAAAGACCAGGGTTTGGTCCCGTCGGCCCATGCATTGAGCATGGCCATGGGAGAGAAACAGACCGATTGCATACGTCTGAGCCAATCCTCGGCAGAACCTGACGAACGTACCTCGGGGGTCCACAACACACCAATAAATGAACTGTTAATCAGTGCAGTGATAAAATCCCGGTGGCTGTAGTAATCATTATAGATCACATAAGGCAGACTGCTGGCCCCGGCATTAGATGCCCTCACCAACCCGTAGGTCCTCTGGTTCATATCCCTGAACCAGTCGGCACTCATCCTCTGGATAAGTAATCCATATATCTGCCGCATCTCCTCAGCCGTAGTTCCCGAAGGAAAAGTAGCCACATCGGGCCAGATCCAATGATCATATCCATCCACCTCATCAATTTTATAGCCACTTACTCCCAATCCCAGGTGATGCTCCATAAAATGTTCCCTGAATATGTTTTTGGGCTCTTCCAGGGTAAAATCGGGCACCAGGCCATTCCAGACTGTATGGCTACCAGAGAAGGGTTTTATTTGATCATACAGAATTCCAGCAGGTGACACATAGGGATTCATCCAGAGGTTTGCCCTCACCCCTTTATCCTGGAGGGATTGTAAAAAACCCTGCGGGTTAGGAAAACGGCTAGAGTCCCACTCAAATGTGCATGGATAGGCCATGCTGTGCCACCCGGGTTCCACCCCAATAAAATCCAGCGGAAAATCGTGGGCTTCGAACTCCTCCACCTCCCTTAGGATGTCTTGATCGCTGTAAAGTGTGGGAACCCTCTGTGTAAATCCCAGTCCCCACTTGGGAGGCAAATACCCCCCACCGCAAAATAGATTATATCGTTGAACTGCCTTTAGCGGGGTGGGCCCTCCGAAAATATAGACATCTGCTCCATCGGTGGGCACCAGGATTTCCACAGCATCTGAATAGGGTTGCGCACTCCAATCGGGACTGGTGTTCCGATCCTTTAGTTCAGGCGGATCATCGGCATCCACCCTGATAGCAGTCCCTGCATATACGGTGATATACCGGGCTACATCGATCAGAACTCCATATCCCCTTGTGGAAACATAAAATGGCACAGGGGCATGCGTTCGTCCGTTATCTTTCCCTCCATAATGATCCATATGCAGATTTAAAATCCGCCCCCTCTGGTTGTGGGTTTTAAAATTGAGACCCAGCCCGTATAATTCTTCATTCCTCTCTAGCGGAAACCTGAGGTAGGTCTTCCCTTCAATTACCTCTGTGCTGATTTTTTCCGGATCCAGAGGAAACTCCGGAAAGGGAAGTCTACCAAGGGCCTCCTGATTTGGCTCAGAGGCGGCGGCATCAAGCAAAGTTAGTGGTTGTACCTGCCCCACCCGGAGATGCCATACCCCCGGAGCAGATTCCTGCCAGTCATGTTCCTGGGACAGAATGGATAGGCTTAATGAATAAAGTGCTGTGGCAAGCAGGATGAACTTTGTCATAAAGATTCGGTTTAATGTAAAAATATACGCTTATTCTGAGTAAAGCTCGAAATCCGGACAAATTTCCATGATCGGATGCAAAACGTATATTTACCCATCATCAAAGAGGGATTAAAATGAACGATTCAATTATACTCAACAAGCCAGAAATTCTCCCGGAAATTGAGGCGAAATCAAAGGAAATTGGATTTTCCATGCCTTCTGATGTTTATGTGGGAAGCCTTTTAAAAACACTGATTGTTTCCAAGCCAAAATCTAGATTACTGGAACTTGGAACGGGAATTGGATTGTCATTGTCATGGATGATAGATGGGATGGATGCTGACTCCAGCTTAATAACCATAGACAATGATCCAAAGCTTACGGAAATTGCAAAGGGATATTTTGGGAAGGACAGTCGGGTTGAAATTCTATGTATGGATGGAACCCAATGGATTAACAGCTATAAAGGAGATGGATTTGATCTGGTTTTTGCCGATGCCTGACCAGGAAAATACAGTGACATTGAAAAGCTGTTTGACCTGATAAATGTGGGGGGATTTTACATCATTGATGATATGTCAGTCCAAGCCAACTGGCCCAAAGGACATGAGGAAAATGTCAACAATTTGATAGATTATCTGGAGAAGCGCGAAGATTTTAACCTGACCAAATTGAACTGGTCCACAGGAATCATCCTTATGACCAGAAAAACCTAATCATGCAAGAATGCGCACTGAGAACATGAACTGGACAATAAGATTATTTTATGTAACTTGAGTAAGTATAAGAGCTAAAACCAGCCCTAAAGGTTCTTTAAGAAAAGACTCGATGTCAATAAAGCCTGGCAAAATCTCCCTATTCTGGCAGGAGCTAAAGCGCAGAAAGGTCATCAAAGCTGCAGCCATGTATGCAGCCACTGCTTTCATTATCATGGAAGCAGCAGATATTATGCTTCCCCGTTTAGGGCTCCCCGACTGGACGGTTACTTTTCTGATAGTACTTCTAATTGTTGGATTCCCAATCACAATGATTCTCTCCTGGATTTTTGATATTACCCCAAAGGGTGTTGAGAAAACAGAAAGCATTGAAGCGGATTGCACAAACGACGAGACGCCACTAAAACCACAGCGACTATTCAGATTAAGCAACCTGGTCATTGCCGTCCTATTGATTGTAGTCTGCATCCTGCTTTATCCCAAACTATTCAACAAAGATAAATTTGAAGATATTCGTGACGAAAAAGGAAAGATCTCGGTGGCCGTGATGCCCTTTGAGAACCTGACTGGCGATTCCCTGAACAATATCTGGCAAGGCGGCATTCAGAACCTCCTGATTTCCTCCCTTTCAAACTCTGAGGAGCTCCAGGTGAGGCATTACCAGACCATGACCAGTATCCTGAGTCAAAAAAAGAATGTAACTCAGGCTTCTGTATCACCCTCACTGGCACGAGAAGTAGCCCAGGATCTTGAAACCAAAACATACATCCTCGGCAAGATTATGAAAGCCGGAAACAGGATACGAATCAATGCACAGTAATTAAATGCAGATACCGAGGAGATCTATAAAACCTACCAGGTGGATTGTCTGTCCGAAGCAGATGTGTTTACGGTGTCCGACTCTCTAGGAGAGATGATCAGGAACTACCTGGAGATCAAGAAGTATTCAGAAAGTATTCACTCTCCCGGCGCCGGTTCATCAGTTGCGACAAATTCCCCTGAAGCCTTTGGATACTATATCCATGCCTATGATAGGATGGAAAAAATGGATGCCAGGACAGCTATTGAACTTTTACAGAAGGCCATTGAAGCCGACCCTGAATTTATTGATGCATATGCATTTCTATCTCTTTATTTGACATCAATACAAGAGTATCAGCTGTCAGAAGAGATATTAAACAGGGCATATGTCAAACGGGACCAGGTGTCAATAAGAGAAAAACTCTTCCTGGACCATTTGCATGCTTTCCATCATGAAACCCCCCGTGAAGAGATCATGTATTGCCAGCAGATCGTAGAGCTGGATGAGATGAATTCTACCTACTGGCTCTTTCTTGGATATGCCCAATCCAAATTAGAAAAGTATGAAGAGGCCATTGAGTCATATAACAAAGTGATCGAAATTCATCATAAATGGGGGGCCAACATTCGTTTTCCTCACCTTTACTACTGGCTGGCAGACGCCCTGCATGAGGTTGGCAATCACAAGAGAGAAAATGAAATATTGGAACAGGGATTAAAGGCCCTGCCTGACAAAGGCTACATTATCTACAAACAGTCTGTATGTGCCCTTTCCCGAGGGGATAAAGAAAAAACAGCTGAATATCTTCATAGATACAGGTCATATAGAATGGGCCAGGGAAGGTCTGAAGCGAGAATTATATTCAATATTGGTTATATATATGAAAATGCCAATCTGATTAAAGAGGCAGAAAAATTCATGCGCCATGCCCTGGCTCTTGATCCTGATTCTCCCCGGATATTGGAAGGACTTGCCTGGGTCCTGATCGATCATGATATCAATGTACAGGAAGGGATGATATATGCAGAAAAAGCGGTAAGGCTGGACCCTGAAACTTATAATATTGTGGACACCTGGGGATTGGGCCTTTATAAATCGGGTCGATATGAAGAGGCCCTTGAAGCACTGAATAAAGCCTGGGAACTTAGAGGCCCCTACGATCCGCTTATCATGGGTCACATCCAGGCAGCGGAAAAAGCACTGGCCGAAAACACCCATTAATTTCCGCCAGGAAATTCCAAAATGGAGATGTTGCCCTCCTTACCTTAAAGTAATCCTACAGGTGCCCAGCGCTCTGTTTGTATGGTATCAATACTAACTCTGACGTCATTAAGCTGTGATGGTCCTATCCGGCTTGATCCGTGTTGCACTACTGTTCGCAATTCAGAAGTAAATTGACTTACTAGTTCCGGGTGTGTCTCTGCCAAATTGCGTTCTTCAGCAATGTCTTCATTGAGGTTGTAGAGTTCTATTTGAGCCGGCTTTCCTCTAGAGTTGGTAAGATTTTCATGGGGGAGCTTAAATACGATTTTCCACGAGTCATTTCGATATGCAAATTCTCCAGTGACCGAATGACTAACAAGGTTTTTACGATTTTCAGAACACGCATTTTCGTCAAAAGCGCTTAGAAAACTGAAACTATCTTCTGCAACATCTTCCGGAAGTTCTTGTCCACTAACAATTGCAGCACAGGTGGCAAAGATATCAGTCAGGCAAACTAGTTGATCGCTGGAGCTGCCTGGCACAGTTCGTCCTGGCCAACGGACAATAAATGGCACACGATGACCACCTTCCCATATATCGCCTTTATGTCCCCGATAAGGACCACTTGGCTGGTGACCTGCCTCAATCAAACTCTCCCAACCAGTATAGTGTGAATGACCGTTGTCTGCTGTAAAAATAACAATTGTATTGTCTGAGATGCCTGCCTCCTCAATGGCCGAGATGATCTGTCCAGCCGACCAATCTGTCTGCATCACAAAGTCTGCGATAGGTGCAATCCCGCTTTTGCCTGCAAAATCCGCTGAAGGTACGACCGGCTCGTGTGGTGAGGTCATTGAGAAATAGAGAAAGAAAGGAGTCTCGGATCTGGATTGCTCATAAATGTATTCAACAGCGCGGCTGGTAATTTCAGGAAGAATCTCATCGAACCGCCATCCCGGAGCCATTGGTGATCCAGAGAATCCCCGGGGCATAACCACCCCTTCAGAAGGATCATAGACATATGTTGCTGTGGGTAAGTCCACAACATGATCATTTTCAATAAATGTAAAGGGAGGGAAATTAGGAACATGTGTACCAAAATAGTAATCGAACCCCCTTTCAGTGGGCCCCTCCATAATGGGTTTGGAAAAATCCCATACTTCTTTTTTCAAGGCATTACGCTCTTCGACTCTTCGATTTAACAGGTCTCCCGACCACTGCATACCCAGGTGCCATTTACCGATACACGCGGTATGATAACCTTGATCCTTGAGGTAACCAGGAAGGGTCAAACGATCCTTTTCAATAAGTGGTGGTTCATAGCAGGCCAGTACCCACTCCTGTAATGGTGTTCGCCAGGCATACCTGCCCGTAAGTAGCCCATACCTTGTAGGGGTGCAAACTGCCGAGCCACTATGTGCATCCCTAAAACTAACTCCCTCTTGAGCCAGTCTGTCGAGATTTGGAGTGAGAATCTTATTATTTGGATAGTGCGCCTGAATGTCCCCAACGCCGAAATCATCTGCCAGAATAATAATTATGTTCTGTGCATTTAGGTGATTTGTACTCATTACCAGGAAAATAACTGGTAGTAGAAGCATCTTTTTCATACAAAGGGCTGCTTTTGACGCCACTAATATACCTTCTTATTTCTGTAGTCCCCGAATCTGTCCTCAGTAACCCGCTTCAGAGGGATTTGCATCCCGTCGGTGGATTCCAGCCAATTATAGATTTCATTGGTCAGTTCGACGACAACTTCATGATGTTCCGGACTGTCGATCAGGTTATTCATCTCTTCCAGATCATTTTCCATATCGTAAAGCTCATTTCTGTCCCACACCCCAAAATACCGCATCAGCTTATACTTATTGGTTCGAACACCATGTACAGTTGGAGTTTGAGGGAAATGATGTTCCCAGTAATACTCATAAAAAACCCGGTCTCTCCATTCAGTCTGCTCTCCCTTCAAAAGGGGTAAGAGAGATAATCCCTGCATGTGATCAGGTCTTTTTATTCCAAAGGACTCAAGGATGGTTGGAGCAATATCAATGTTTTGCACCAGCTGTTCCTCCACTTGATTGCCTTTGAATTGTTCCGGGCAATAGACAAGAAGTGGTACTTTGGCCGACTCTTCATAGAAGTGGCGCTTATCAATCAATCCATGCTCCCCAAATGAAAAACCATTATCTCCCATATAGATCACCATAGTGGTCTCCAGTAATCCGTTTGCTTCAAGGTAATTCATGATGGAGGCAATGCTTTCATCAACGGCCATTAATGCTTCGCAGTAACGTTTCACCAGCCATTCCAGGTTGCTGTTCTCCATATGGTACATATAGTCTACCCCATGCCAGCTATAACGTTGTTCCTTCACCCAGTCAGGCAAATCGCCCTCTCCAAAACTATATTCAGGTCGGTGCATGTTATCCTGCTTAAGTTCACTGACTTTATCTTTTGTAGTCATTGAATAAGATTCAGGAGGCGTATAGGCCTCTTCAGCATACATCCCTTCATGGCGTCTGGCAGGATCAAATCCGGCATGAACTGCCTTGTGAGAGAGGTATAAGAAAAAAGGTTCCTCCCTATTCTGCTCTTCCATCCAATCAATGGCATGTTCGGTAAGCAAATCCGTAATATATGTTGAATCGGAGTATTGGATCCTCTCCCCGTTAATATTCAATTTGGGCGCATAATAAGTGCCCTGCCCCATAAAGCTCTCCCAATGATCAAAACCCGGCCTGGGCTTGTCGTTGTGGTCGCCCATATGCCATTTGCCAAAAAAGGCAGTCTTGAAGCCAGCATCCTGAATATACTGAGGGAAATAGAGTAGCCCTTCCGGAACAGGAGCCTGGTTGTCCACCACTTCATGTGTATGCGAATAGAGTCCGGTTAAAATGGATGCTCTGCTTGGTGAGCAAAGGGAAGTTGTCACATAGGTATTTCTACAAAAAACGCCCTCCCGGGCAAGTCTATCCATGGCCGGTGTTTTTAACCAGGGAATTTTTCCTGTGAATCCCATATAATCCCATCGATGATCGTCGCTCAGAATAAATATCACATTGCGGGCTTTTACCTCGCTGATGGACTCATATTGAAGTTTTCCCTCTTGAACATTCTGTGAGAAGG
>RCNC010006969.1_pt1 | contig 13341 bp, 10 predicted proteins | sample 2041301 | NCBI WGS metagenome assembly RCNC01 (sample SAMN09708231, study PRJNA481090) | Marine sediment metagenome, whole genome shotgun sequencing project. | biome: marine sediment; feature: ocean; material: sediment; isolation source: Sewage treatment plant 13A marine sediment (STP13A) ... | reverse complement strand
AATAACGCGCGGGGTAGCCATTCCATCCCGCGACCGGACGGAAAACTGTAAGCATGACCGACTTTTCGTCCGAAACTGTCTGGAAATTAGAATTTTACAGCACAGCGTCTCGAGGCAGTGATGATCAGTAACTTCGTTCAAGTTCTCTCCGCACGGCTATCGCATTTTCCTAGTGAACCCATATGAAAACGCGCGTGTCACCACTTTCATCCCTGCGTACCAAATATATTTCCCATCCGTCCTTTCTGTCCGATTTCTCGGGATGAAACCCGGTGCCAGCGCGTTTGTTTTTTAGACACGCAAGGAGGCAACAGAAGTGGCTACATCTGATTTTCAACAAAGAACCATCAATCTAAGGAGACACTAAATGGCGACCTTCAACGATCGTGAGAATGCCTATGAAAACAAGTTTGCGCACGATGCGGAGATGCAGTTCAAAGCTGATGCAAGGCGCAACAAATTGCTGGGCCTCTGGGCCGCTGAGCTGCTGGGCAGATCTGGAGATGACTCCGCCGTTTACGCGCAAAAAGTAGTCAAATCCTATTTCGAAGAAGCAGGACACGAGGCTGTTTATCGTAAAGTATCCGGTGACTTGGGCAACAAGGCAGATGAAGCCACAATCCGCGCCAAGATGGCTAACCTGATGGTTGAGGCCAAATCACAGATTATGACTGAGCATAATTGACGGGGAAATTTCAAATCAACGCATCTTTAACCGGCATTTCCCAAGTAGAACGCCAGCCGTTCGATCAGGAAGCTCAGTTTGTGAACTCGCGCCTACTGGATGTTAAGACGTTGGGACGGCGTGTGAGCGGCGGTGCAGTCCGATGACCGACGATTCAGCTAAAATAATGCTGCGCGGTGGATGAATGGCCGCAATGCGGAAGCTGCAACGTAGAATACCCAATCAAGTCCAATGGCATTGTCAGAGCGATCAGGCTTGAGCCCGGCAGGGTGGCCACCTACGTTTGGCGGATGACAAAACCCAACCCATTTCGATATTTTCGAACCAGTCCCGAAATCATCCGGCTTGCGGTGATGATGTACGTTCGGTTCCCACTTTCGCTACGAAATGTCGAAGACCTGCTACACGAACGTGGCATCGATAATGGCCGCGAGTCGGTCCGTTTCTGGTGGAGCCGTTTTGGCCCATTGTTCGCCGCCGAGATCCGCTGAAAACGCACCCAGCAGATGCGCGCCTATTTCAATTGGCGATGGCACCTGGACGAGGTTTTTGTGAAAATCAACGCCGAGACCCATTACTTGTGACGGGCCGTGGATCACGAAGTCGAAGTGTTAGAATCCTTTGTCACTAAACGCCGAAATCGCAAGGCGGCGTTGAAATTCTTAAGAAAAACAATGAAACGCTTTGGGCCAGCGCATGTAATTGTCACAGACAAACTTCGGTGCTGCGGTGTTGCGATGAAGGTTATCGGCAATGCGCAGAAGCAGGAAACCGGCCGCCGGCTGAACAACCGCGGAGAGAATTCTCACCAGCCGTTTCGACGACGAGAGCGGGCGATGTTGGGCTTTCGTAACATGCGAAGCTTGCAGAAATTCTCCGCCGTTCATTCTTCTGTACACAACCATTTCAATCTGGCGCGCTACCTCTACTCCCGCGAAAATTTCAAGCTCAACCGCGACGCCGCTCTCGCCGAGTGGCGCCAGCTTTGCACGCCATAAGGGACAGCGTTACTCTCCATACAGAGGCCGGTTCGCATCCGTCTGACAGAACCCGGCAGCGGTATTGGCGCGGCGAAAATACAGCGTGACCAGCGTTGCGACGATCACGATGAACAAGGAGTACAGCACCGGCACCGCGTTGATCGCCTGCTGCTCTGTGCCTGAAAACGTAAACGCGATAATTGCGATGGCTGGCGGGCCGTACTGGATGCCCGTCACCAGATAGACGATGCCATCAGCAAGATCATGACGATTTGGACGAAAATTGTTGGGCGCGCGAACAACGCCCACATTGTGAATTTGTGTGCAGCTTCCATGTGCCTGCTCGGCCTATTGGCTCCACTTTGGGCTCCGATTATCCGGCAGGTGATTTCGCCCAATATCCGGGAGAAGTCACCTGCCAGCTTTAAACAGCATAGAATTCAAAGGCAGTGTCCACGAGAGGTTCTGAATGATGATTGACCAGTAGCCATAAGTTCAGAGGGATGCTCGGAGACATCTGCCATCTCCGACCATTGCAGATTGCCCTCATACCGCCACGCTATTCGCCCATTTTCATCGAGTGCGAAGAGATGCATCCAGCGGTTGTCAAACAATGCCCGCACGCCGTCATGCCGCTTGAGAACATCGATCATTGCCTCTCGAGGCGCCTCGATGCAGACCGACAGGCGCAGTGGGTCATGTGCATAGGTTTCCCCTTCGTGTATCGATTGCCACGGCAGACCGGCGCGCATAGTTCCTCCGTTGCCCTCAACCACGCCAATGCCGCCGGTCACGTTGTGCAGAAGCTTGTTACCAGCACCAAACGTCTCAGGAGCCACGGTCGATCCGTAATATTGCAGATTGATCCAGCTGGCGACAACCACTGGCGCGGTCATGATTAACTCAAGCACGCCAAAATCTTTATCGTTGGCCCAGTCGTAGTCATGCAGAAAGGCGCGTCCTTCCATGCTTTTACCTGCCGTTCGGCGGCGCGGCGCGGCGATAAATGCTTTACATCCCGCTAATGCCCACTCGGGCCGCGTCTCAGCCCAGTCGCGGGTGCGGAGTATAACGTCCGTGTCACCTGCGGCACGGGGCAAACGAAGCGACCGCTCGTCGCGCGTGACTTTGCCTGCCGACATGAAACAAAAGTGCGCATGTTTCAGGTCCGCACTATGGGCCGAAGACTGACAGTCTTGTGTATATAGCGTGATCGCATCTGTCGTCGTGTCATGCAGTGCTGCGACAAACAGTGTATCATTCGGCACCGCGATATCACGTTCAGCCAGCCCTTTGCGCACATCGGCGCTGTTCAGCAGCCCTGCGAGCAGGCGGGCGTTCACCTCGCCGGAATACCCGCCACAGGCGCCGCAATGCAGACCGCTAGCAAAGGGATTATTGATAACTGTTGCCCCATGCCCTGCCAACACGACCAGCCGCGCGAAATTGTTTGTAAAGGACATCGCGCGAAGGACCGTCTCGGCCAGGTCCGTTTGCGCGTCAAGGTCCAGTGCTGGGTCCAAGCGAGGTGCAGGGCCCGCTGATCCATTATTCGGCGCAAGGTTCAGCGCGTTGCGTACCAGTTTTCCTGCATAGATCGGGCCTGTCGCCTCTACAAAGGCAAAGGACGAGACGGCGGCCAGTTTGAAGCGGCCCCAAGCGCGGTTGGCTCGGGCCTTGAAGCGGGCGGTCTGGTCCGCCTGTGCGTCAACGCCTTGTGAAGTTGAGGTGATACCAGGGTTCAGCAGCACAGGTAGACGCAATTCATCGACATCCGATGCAAACCCTTTGTGTGACGCCGTCAGGCCATAAAAGCCCGCAAACCCAAGCGTCTGGATGCCTGGATTGACGGCTTCCAAAGCGCGCCTGAACACTTCAGAGCGGACGTCGATGCAGAAGGCGGCCTGCAATGCGGGGCGTACCTTGTATACTCGTGGCGCAGGGGCGGCAAAGGTTTCAGCAAGATCGCGTTGAACCGCGCGCTCCCACGCTTCTTGAAGAATAGCATTGACCGTCAGATCCGCGTCCGGGGTTACGGGTGCCGCATGTGCTGCTTTCACCTTGTCCCATTTGTTTGCAATCTGATCTTTGTACTGCACAAATAGGGCCTCTTCCCACAAGAGCCGGATGGTCAGGATGTCTGTGATAGTGTGATCGCTGCCGCCCGCCAGTTCCGCCTGCCACAGATGATAGCGCGCGAACTGCGCCCAGCCACCCAATGAAAAGAGAAGTTGGTGCAGATATGTTTCAAGCACGACATTAGACAGATCTAGCCGATTTGCCGCCCGCACTTTGGCCTCATCTGCTGTATCCGGGGTTTCGCTGACGAATAGACCAAACCCTCTCAAGCCCGCAATTTCAGGCGTCAAATCATGCGTCGCATTCTGACGCCACGCGTCATAAGCACCCCGTCTGCGCGGAGCCGCCCAAAGTGCCTGACCCTGATCGAAATACCCAGCTGCCCACCCACCAAACCGATCCGCAATGATACCTGGCCAGTCGATGCCGGACACATCCGCTGCAAGGTCGGCAATGGTCGGCTGCGAAGTTGGTGTTGTGGCTTCGCTCCATGCCAACTTTTTCAATTCGGTCAGATCAGGCAAGTCTGCGGCATCTTGTGCTTCAAGTGCTCCGGCGATGTCTGCATCTGTGATCGTGCCATTCGCGATGCGGGTTTTGTACCAGTTGCGCGGCATTGTTACGGGCACGCCACCGACACGGCCCAACCGTGCGCCGGCGTGCGCCAGTGTCTCTGTCGCCTGACCCAAAAACGGATTCACAGCGACTGAAGAGGCAAGCGGCCAGACTGGTGGAATGGCGCGTGCAGCAGTATCGCTGGCTTTGACGAGAGTTGAGATTGAAAGGTTTGGAGGCGTGTTCATGTGTGTATCCCTTGGCATCAATCAGGAGTAGTGCTTGGGCGACCCGTTTACTCCTTACATCAGTCCATTTTCGTGATTCTATTATCAGCACCGTCATTTAATTTACTTTTCACATTCATACGAAAACGCGCGTGTCGCCACTTTCATCCCTTTGGGGAAAATTGATTTTCTATCCATCCTGTCCGATTTCTAGGGATGAAACCCAGTGCCAGCGCGTTTGTGTTTTTAGATAACCGTCTTGAAATCAGCCTCATGGGCCAACGAACCCATAGTTTGAAAAGGAACTCCGAATGTACGCTCATCTAACCACCCGCCGCACTTCGCTGGACGCCCGTGCCAATGCGCTAGTAAGACGTCGGCATCGCTTAGATGCTGAAATCAATGATGAGATGAAGCGATCCGTGCCCTGCCATTTGCAGCTGGGTCAGCTTAAGCGGTCTAAACTGCGGCTAAAGGACGAAATTGCCGAGATCGAGGGCGTTCTGACGACAGGACAGCGCGCTTGAGTCGAACGCCGAGTACATTGAAAGGAAAAGATCGCCGAAGGCCGCGAAGCGTAGGCCTGCCGATCGACGTCCCACTAAGGCAGGCTGATGCTATACAAGCATCCTCGGCCTTGTAAACATTCAATCAGCCTCAAGGAGAAACACTCGTGTCGAGTGACGTTTTGCCATTCTTGGCCCCTCTTGCCCTTATTGTCGCCTCCGTGCTTGCCTTTCGCGGGGCCGCGATGCGACCGGGTGCGGTGTTGCGCATTATCGAAGGAACCACCCTTGTCGCTTTGGTCACTGCGGTCCTATCGTTTTTTACCTTGATGACTGAAGGTTCTGCGACCAGCAGTCTTATCGGTTTGTCGGGGATGGGCATATCGGCCCGTCTGGATGCCGTCAGCGCGGTTATGTTGCTGTTGGTCAGTTTCGTCGGCTGGGTCGTTGTGCGCTATGCCGCGACATACATGGATGGTGAGCCGCGGCAAGGACCTTTCACTGGTTGGCTTTGCGCGACGCTGGCGGCGGTGATGATGCTCGTGATCGCGGGGAACATCTTGCAACTGGCCCTTGCCTGGATCGCGACCAGCCTGTTTTTGCACAAGCTTTTACTGCATTATCCAAACCGCGTTGCAGCACAAAGGGCGGCCCACAAAAAGTGGATCACCGCGCGGATGGGTGACACAGCCTTGCTGGTCGCGCTTGTTTTGCTTTTTGTTCAGTATGGCACAGGTGACATCGCGGAGATTTTGGCGGCGGCACGTATGGGCGAAGGCCAAGCAGGTGCTGGTTGGATAGCGGCGGCACTGGCCTTTGCTGCGATCCTGAAATCAGCGCAATTCCCGATGCACGGCTGGCTGACGGAAGTGATGGAGACGCCAACGCCGGTGTCCGCTTTGCTGCATGCAGGTGTTATCAACGCAGGCGGCTTTTTGTTGATCCGGTTCGCAGATGTGATGCTGTTGGCACCAAGTGTATTGGCTATATTGGTCATGATCGGTGGGTTCACAGCGCTGTTTGGCGGTCTGGTTATGCTGACCCAATCGGCGGTAAAGACCTCCTTGGCATGGTCGACCGTGGCGCAGATGGGATTCATGATCTTGCAATGCGGTTTAGCGCTGTTTCCGCTGGCGCTGCTGCATATAGTAGCCCATTCACTGTACAAAGCGCACGCCTTTTTGGCCTCTGGGATGGCGGTTGATAGAGTCGCCGCGATCCGCCGCCCAGGCCCTGTGGCCATCCCCAATGGCCTTGCGGTGGGCCGCGCGTTTCTGATCGCTCTGGTCATCTACGGGGTTGTGGCTTTCATCTTTGGCGTCACAGGAAAATCGCCGCAGGCCATTGCCCTTGGTGCCATCCTTATCTTTGGCGTTGCGTACCTGCTGGCACAGGGTCTCGCGGACTCAGCCCCTCGCGTTCTAACACAGCGCACTGCTGCGTTTTCAATCGCGGCTACGGTTGGATACTTTGCACTGCAAACCGGCGGAGAGTGGATGATGTACGGCACCTTGCCCGCCACGCCGTCCCCCGGTCCGCTGGAATGGGCACTGATCGTTCTGACGTTGTTCAGCTTTGGTTTGGTCGCCGTGGCGCAAGCGATGTTCCCACTTTGGGCCTATCATCCTGCGGCGGCGGGCATACGTGTGCACCTGTCTAACGGGCTTTACGCCAATGCCGTTTTCGACAAATTGCTGCGCGGTTTAATGGTTTCGAAACCCCGCGTTCCCTTCACTGCGCGTCATGAAGCGCACAAGCGTAAGATATCCTCATTCAACGCACAGGTCGGGGACGAAATGAAACGCCCGCTTCCCGACTGGCTAAAGCTGCGCGCGCTCAAGGAGGCGGGGTTAAAGATAACTTTCGATTGCAATCATACTTCTTGGAATGTTTGGTCTACCGATTATCTTGCTGCCCTTTTGGTAGTCTAATTTGATCTGAAAAAGGGCGAGGCCCAGAAGTGGTTGTGCTCAGCGTGCTCCCATACGCGCCGGGCACCGATGCGGATAGCATTTTGCCCCTCTCGGGCACTCTTAAAACAAAGCCTGCTGAATATAATGCGCGTACATCACACCCAGAGGGGAGGCGGACATGCTTCTCCTGAACCGTCCCTATTGCGGTGCCACCGCTGAAGAAACCGACCCGCGCGCAGGCGGCGAGGCGCATCTCAAGCGCTTCGGCCCCGGCTCCAGCGATAACAATTTCTCGCTTACCCGACTGAGTTCGCAGGGCGTTCTCACACGGTTAGCCCAACAAATACTCAGAAGGTTCGATCCCGCGCACTTGTGCGCTCAATCGCACGGCGTCTTGAATCGCTTTGCTGCGTTTGAGCAGGCGGAGGAAACGTGGTTCATCCAATGTGAGAATCGTTGAAGGTGCCATTACGCGCACTTCTATCTGGCGCGGTTTCTCCATTAGTACAGCCAACTGTCCGAACATTTCCCCACGTCCCATTCGCCAAGTCTTACCCGCGCTTTCCAACTCAACCGCCCCCGAAGCAATAAAGTATACGCTTTTGGCAGGGCTGTCCTTGCCGATGATGATGTCGCCTGCGTTGGCGTAGCGCCTCCGCAACACCTTGCCGAGCCTTTTTAGTGAAGCATCGCCGAGGTCCGAGAACAGCGGAAATTGCCTGACAAGATCCGATCCTCGCAGCGCTACGTCCAGACGCGGCCGTCCTTCTGCCGACGCGCGCCGCGCCACAATGTCCTGCATCAGGGCGGTGCAGAGCTCCTCACCGACCAATCCATCTTCACTCATGGCCGCATATTCCCGTTCTTCGAGTCGAAGCGCCGTGCGGCGTATGAACCTGCGTTCCAACTCTTCGGCATAGCCTGGGTATTGCAAACGCAGACCTTCCAATGCGGTCTCAACCGCCTCAATCCTCCGGCTTAATAGCGCCTGCAGCAGGTCGGCGACGCGGCGACCGTGAATGCGGCGAATGCGGCCATCGATAAAACCACCGAGGTCACGCAGTATCAACCGTTGTGACAGAAACAGCTCAAACCGATCCGCCGTCATCCGGCTTAAGGGCAAGGAGAACCGCAAACGGTTATGCAGTGATACGGCAACTCGGAATGACCGGCCAAAGATCAAACTCTGGTTGGCAGCGTCCCGATAGCCGCTGCGCCCACCGGTCCGGGCGCCTTCAATCAGACGATCCGCGTCTGACAGGACCTGCTCGCTCATTCGTGATGAGATAGTCCGCTCCCGCATCCTGGCCAGAATTGTATCGCGTTCTGCTCCAGCCAAAGCAATCAACCCCAGCGTGATCCTATCGCGGTCGAGAATCTCAACGCTTTCTTCGGCCGCCTTCACTGCACCTTCAAGACGCTCGCCAAACTGCTTTGCCTCCGACCTCACGATATCATGCGTCAGTTCGTAGTTCTCCGCGGTGCGGGCAACATCTTCGCGCACGGTTTGCAATGCCACGGCGACCACCTGCCGCGAAAGGGCTTCATCCAGCGGCGAAAGCCTGTCCAGGCCCAATTTCGCGATGACATGGCGCAGCGTCGTACCCTGAACAATCAGCGTGAATAGGGTGAAGCCGGTGGCAAGGATGCCAACCACGCGCTTAACCTCTATGGGCACACGCACACTTTCGGTGACGGCCAGTGCAAGTGCGAGCGTCACCGCCCCCCGCAACCCACCCCAGAGGATGGCAGTGCGATAAGGGCGTTCTACTGACGGCGACAGACCTATTGCCGTCAGAAACGGCAGCAACCCGAATAGGATTGCCGCTCGTGCCGCAATGGCCGCGAGGATCACCACGCAAAGTAGACCGACGTCCGACAGTCGGACTTCTTCTAACAGCCGGGGGATCAGAAGGGCTGCAAGGATGAAGATCAACGCCCCCGCCCAATGAGCCAGAAGGTCCCAGACTTCGCGCAGTTTAGTCCAGGCTGCAGGTGGTAGGCGCCGGGGCCCTGACAAGTTCAGCGTTAGCCCTGCCGCTACAACGGCGATAACGCCCGAGGCACCGATGCTTTGCTCCGCGCCTATATAGGCGAGATAAGGCAGCGCGACTGAGATCGAGATTTGTGCGAGTTCGTAGCGAGCAAAGGCTGCCATGATCCAAATTGCGGCCCTTGCCGCGAGCCATCCCGTCAAAGCGCCCCCCGCGATGAGCATCGGAAAGCGCCCCAGTGCATTGCTCAGAGTGGGATCCGGCACACCGAGCATGACGAAACTCATGAAAAGCCCAAAAAGAGCGACCGCAGCGGCATCATTGAGCAAGCTTTCTCCCTCAATGATCCGAGCCAGTCTTCGCGGCGCAGAAATCGAACGGAAGATACTCACAACAGCCGAGGGATCGGTCGTCGACACGATCGCCCCAATTAAAAGGCACGCCGCCAGCGGAAGTGTACTAAACCAACTGAGTGCGTAACCGACCGATAATGTCGCCACCACCACAGCCACTACGGCCAGCACCAAGATGGGTACCCAGTCGTCGAGCATCCGGCGCAAGTTCATGCCCAGCGTGGCCTGAAACAGCAATGTCGGTAGGAACACATAGAGAAAGACATTTGACCGGATCGGCAGCCCCAGGATAGCCGCCGCCACTGGATTGAGTGCATCGGTCAGCTCAGTCCGCAGCAAAAAGATTGCGCATAAACCAATCAGAACGCCCAACACGGCAAGGATTACGCTGTAGGGCAATCGCAAGCGCGCTGCTAGCGGCTCCGCCACGCCAATGACGAGGAAGAACGATGCGATAACAGCCGTGACGATAACAATATCCATCTAAGAACTTTAGATGAAAAACAGCACCTGCGTAATTGGTAAGAGAAACAAAATTGATGATTTGAACGCGCGACTTCCTTCGTGCCCAATTCGAATAATGTAACAGAACCCTTCTTTCTAAAGGTAGCGTAGGAGGCAGCCAATCTATAACTGTGTCAAGACTAGCATGAAGGCTCTATGCGCGGCAGCTACGCAAGACCCTATTGAGCATATTCGACGGTAGGTAGTGAAGGTGCCAGTGGCGCGGGTGCCAGCGCCATGAAGAGCGCCAGTGCCACTGCCATGCTCATGATCGCGAGTGCCCCGCGCTCTGGTCGAAGTAGGGTCGCGGCAGGGCGGCCGACGAGAAGTGGGCGGGTCCGATTTGGCGGCATGAGCGCGCGAGCCGGCTGTGACTTTGGAACTTTGCGCACCATCCCGAGTAATTCGCCCGGTACCGCAGGTTCCAGGCGCAGCCCTCCCCAGTGGAAGATCACGCCAGCCAGCGCCGCGAGGCCCCCGGCAGTGGCGAGCGGCAGGATATCGGCCACAGAGGTGGCCCTGGCGGCGTGCGGCGCAAGACCGGCAATCGCGAGGCCAAAGAAGACCAGCGCCGTCATCGCAAGCCACGGAAGTGCGACATCGCGCGCGATTTCGGGTTTGTGCGCGGCCCCCGCCAACAGGAAGAGCGCGCGCAGCATCAGAAGTGCGGTCCCGAGGCTCGCCGCAAAAAGCGCTACGCCGAGCCAGATCGTCCATCCCCCAGGCGCATCTCCCAGTGCGGCTTTCAGGGCGTCCTTGGCCAGCCAACCGCTCGTTCCCGGCATCCCGGCAAGTGCCAGTGCGGGCAGCGCCAGCAGAGCCAGCACCGCAATCCGCAATGCACCTCGCTCCACGGACCAAACGACCGGGACGCCAAGGAATAGCGCCGCCTTGGCAAAAGCGTGATACGCCGCCAGTATCACTAGTGTCGGAGCGATTAGGGACCACGTCCCAGGCGCGGCAAGCGCAACGGCCAGCCCCAGCAGGATGAGGCTGATCTGGCCGATGCTGGAGTAGGCGAGCACTGCCTTGGGATCGCCTTGAACCAACCCAAGTATGGGGGCGAGTACAATACCGGCCAGCGCCATCACGGCGAACGCCGCCGCGACCTCGGGCAGCGCGGTTTGGCCAAGCGGCAGCACGGAGATCAAACCGAACAGTCCGGCCTTCAACATCGCGCCCGACAGCACAGCGCTTGCCGGGGCAGGAGCCGCGGCATGTGCCAGTGGCAGCCAGACGTGCAGCGGCACTGCGCCAAGCTTGGCCAGGAACCCGGTCGACGCCAACACGGTTGCAATCAGGGGTACGGTTTCGCCCGCCATGGCGGACAGCCGCGCGTCGCCCGTGGCGAAGGCGCCGATCGACAGGCCCGCAAAAAGCGCAACCTCTCCGGCGACGGCAAAGGCGATATAGATCCGCCCCGCAAAGGTTTGCGCCACACCGCCGCCGTGCAGCACCAGCCCCCAGGAGGCAAGGCTCATCATCGCGAAGAAGGTATAGAACGCGGCCATGTCCTGCGCGATCAACAGACCCAGATTGCCCGTCATTGCGAAAAGAAAGCACAAGGTGGCGCGGTTCCGGGCGGTGTCACGTGCCAGCAGCCGCATCAACTGCCATCCCGCAAGACCCCAGAGAAGCGCGGTAAACACCAAAAAGGACCGAGCGGCGTCGCTCACCGCAAGCTCGGTTCCCAGCAGCAGCCAGTCGAGGCGCAGCGGCACAGGGGCCGGATCGGCAAGAGCAGCCAGCAGCGCCGGCAGCGGTGCCACCGGCACTAGTGCGCGGACATAGGGTCTGAGGCCTGGGATGCAGAGCGCAAGAACCAATGCCATCGGAACGGTGGGCACAAGCCAGAGAGGGATTTCAATCATTAGTATTCCAGAAAAACGATGAAGCGGGTCCAGCCAAGCGGGCTGAACGGTGCGTTGGCAAAAAGACCGGCGGCGACGATCAGGGCGGCGGTCATGGCGGGCGGCAAGGCAAGCATCCAGCCGAGCCTGCGGCGGACCGGCGCTGCTTCTGGCGGATCGAGAAACCACGCCCGATAGAGGATAGGCAGGAAATAGGCTGCGTTCAGCAGGCTTGACCCAGCGAGCAGCGCAATGACCGCTGGTTGCCCCGCGTCAAGAGCGCCGGCGCCCAGATACCATTTACTCAGAAAACCGGCGAGGGGTGGGATGCCGATCATCCCGAGAGCTCCGATCGTGAAGGCGAGCATCGAGACCGGCATGAGACGGCCCATGCCATTCATCGCGCTCACCGTCTTGACCCCGTGCGCCTCGGCGAAGTTGCCAGCCGCGAGGAAGAGCGTGATTTTCATGATGCCCTGATGGATCAGGTGCGTCAGGCCGCCAATCGCAGCCAGAGGTGAGATGAGCGCAATCCCGAGCGTGATGTAGCTGACTTGGCTGACGGTCGAATAGGCAAGCCGTTTTTTCAGATCATCCTGTGTCAATGCGCAGACAGACCCCCATACTATCGTGACGGCGGCCAGTAGGGCGAGCGGTGTGGAAAGACCCAGCTCCTGCACGGTTTCCACCCCAAAGACATCATAGACGATGCGCATGATGCCGAAGACGCCGGCCTTGACCACGGCAACGGCATGCAAGAGCGCGCTAACCGGTGCGGGGGCCACCATCGAAAGCGGTAGCCAGCCGTGCAGGGGCACTAGCGCCGCCTTTACGCCGACGCCCGCGATCAGCAGCACGAAGATGGCGATCAGCGCGATGGTATTGGTCTGCGGCAGATCGCCCAGGACGCCGCGCGGCGTGAACGTCACCTCGCCCGCCAGTGCATAGAGCCAGATCGTGCCAAGCGTCAGCGCAAGTCCCCCGCCCAGCGTGTAGACAAGGTAGATCCTTCCGGCGCGATGCGCCTCGGCTGTGCCGCGATGGACGACAAGCGGCCAGGTTGCGAGCGTCAGCAGTTCAAAGAAGATAAGGAAGGTAAAGAGGTTGCCCGCCATAGCGATGCCCACGGTCGACGCGACGCACAGGCTGAAGAAACCGAAAAAGCGGCTGCGATCCACTCCACCTTCCAGATAGCCGATCGCGTAGACAGTGGTGATCAGCCACAGGGTCGCCGACAGGGCAAGGAACAGAACCGACAGCGCATCGGCCTGCAGGTGCAGATCGAGCCCCGGGACGACCGTGAAACGCAGGTCGGGTGATCCTCCCTGCACGACCACGACAGACAGCCAAACGACGAGTACGAGTTTGGCCCCCGCTGCGGCGAGGTTCACAGTGGTCCGCAGCCGGCTGGCATGGTCGGGCATCAGCAGAATGACCGGCGCAATACCGAGCGAGGTCATCAGGATGGCGATGGGCAGGAACTGACTCATATTACAGTGATCTCCAGAAGGGCGAGCGGCAGAGCCGAGGCGAGGCCGAGGGCCAGAGCCGACGTGGCAAGGCAAAGGGCAGCGATATCGCCTGCGCACCAGGCCGGGCGGCGCGCGCCGGGGGCAACATGTGGGCCGCCCCGCAGGCAGCGCGACACGACGCGGGCAAGATAGGCGGCGGACAGCGCCGTGCCGATCAGGATCA
>RCNC010004487.1_pt1 | contig 13345 bp, 13 predicted proteins | sample 2041301 | NCBI WGS metagenome assembly RCNC01 (sample SAMN09708231, study PRJNA481090) | Marine sediment metagenome, whole genome shotgun sequencing project. | biome: marine sediment; feature: ocean; material: sediment; isolation source: Sewage treatment plant 13A marine sediment (STP13A) ... | reverse complement strand
TGGGTGTGCTCTGCTGATAAGCCCCCTTGGGTACCCCCGCCTCCAGGCGCAATGGCATATGGCGTAGCTGCAGCAGCGCTGAACTGACCATGGTGTCAGAACCGTCCACCAGCCACTGCCCTACGGTATCCCCGGTAGCTGCGCGTTGGGTCAGGTTTTCGGGGAATACCAGCGCGGCACGAATTCTTCCCGCGACGATATCTTCTTCTGCTTCTGCCGCAGTGGCGTAGTGACTAACAATGCTGACCACCTGGCTGACCCGGACCTGCTCGGTGATGGCCCTTGCTGCGGCACTGCCGCTGTTGTCGACTACACCAATAGGAATATTTCGCACCATGGTGTTGATGGCGAAACCGAACAGCATCAACTGTATCAGTGGGATCATCACGATCATGCCGAAAGTCACCCTGTCCCGGGCGAGCTGCCGAAATTCCTTGGCGCAGACGGCACCAATCCTGGCCAGCGCGCTCAACGCCCGGACTCCGGGGGGGTGGTGCTGGTGGAGGCAACGAAAACATCTTCGAGACTGGGTCTGGTCAGGGCGATCGTGGCATTGCTGTTGGTCACATGTTGCTGCAGTGCGGCCAGGGGGTTCTCCACCCCGGGTGTCAGCAGTACCCGCAGGTGCGTGCCCTGCTGGGCGGCGGATTGTACCTGGGGCAGGCGCAGCAATTTTTCTTTTGTCTGGCGCAGGTCGTCGCCGGCTACTTCCACCACACGACCATCGAGTTGCGCCAGCAGTTCTGCCGGGGTGCCCTGGTTCCGTAGACGACCGGTTTCCAGAATGGCCAGTTGGTGGCAGCGTTCAGCCTCATCCATATAGTGGGTGGAAACCAGGATGGTGGTGCCCGCGTCACTGAGATCAAACAGTTTTTCCCAGAAATCGCGGCGGTTTTCCGGATCCACCGCCGAGGTGGGTTCATCCAGGAATAAAAGGGTGGGGTCGTGCAGGGTGGATGCAGCCAGTGCCAGGCGCTGCTCATGGCATCTGCGCGGCGCTTGCGCATGGGCTGTAATGCATAGCGCTCCAGCAGCTGTTCGATGCGGCTGCGTGCGCGGCGTCGATCCAGGCCGTGAATCCTGGCCAGGAATTGCAGGTTTTCCTCTACCGTGAGGTCATCATAGAGGGAAAATTTCTGGGTCATGTAGCCGAGCTTTAACCTGAGGGCTTCTGCCTGGGCGGGAATATCCATACCCAGTGCAGTAACGTTGCCAGCGGTGGGAGTGAGCAGGCCACACAGCATGCGGATGATGGTGGTCTTACCGGAACCGTTGGGCCCCAGGAAACCATAGATCTGTCCAGTCGGGATTGCCAGGTCAACGCCGTTTACCGCCACCAGTTCGCCAAAGTGCCTGGTCAGACCCTTGGCCTGAATGGCGAACTCACTCATCGGAGAGCAATACCTGGGCGGGTATGCCAGTGGGGAGCTGCTCTCCATCTTCGATATCGAATTCTGCCAGGTACACCAGCCGCGCCCGGTCACTCGCATTCAGCGCGAAGTAAGGTGTAAAGGCGGGATCATTGGCAATCCAGCGCAGTTGCCCGGTGAAGATTTGGTCCAGTCCATCCACCCTGATTTTTTTGCGATCGCCCACATGCAGGCGTGCGCGCCAGGGCTCTGGTACATACACCCTGGCATAGGGGCTGTCGTTGGCCAGCAACACGGCGAGGGTGGAGCCCATGGCTACTCGCTCACCGACATGCCATGGCAGGCTATCAAGGTAGGCGTCCCGGGTCGCCACCACGCTTAGCTCCGATAAGCGATGCTCCTCCAGAGCCAGTTGGGCCTCTGCTGCCGCCAGTACTGCTGCGCCCTGGTCCAGTTGCTCCTGGCGGGTGCCGTTGGTCAAGCGTAGTAAATCTTCACTGGCCGATTCCCGGGAGGCCTCAGCCGCGTCGCGGTTGGCCAGGGCGCGATCCAGCGTTGCCTGTGCGGCCAGTTTTTGTTGCCTGAGTTCCCTGGCGCGCTGGTAGCTGGCCTCTGTCTCGATCACCTGGGCCCTGGCCCCATCCACCCGAGCGGTGGCGGCTGCGATCTCCTCCGGTCTGGCACCGTTACGCAATTCTTCAAGTTGCGCCCTGGCGCCAGCTACTTCCGCTTTTGCCCTGGCCACAATCGCCTGTTGCCGCCTGTCGTCAAGTTGCACCAGCAGCGTGCCGGCGGCGACCATGGTGCCCTGGGGAATGGGTTCCTGCAGTACGATTTCATCGGCGGTTGCCTTGAGCACGATGCGATCCCGTTCCAGCGTGCCCAGGGCTTCATTTGAGCGGTTGTCAGAACAAGCCGCCACAAGAAGGATTGCCAGGGTTGTTGCCACTATTCTCATCGCTTAGGCCTGCCCGCTGTTTGGAAGTCGCTCACTGTTTTTATACGCATGGACACGGGCAGTTGCAATGGTGATACCGCAACTTCAGGGGAGAATGCTTGCAACAAGGTAGTGCCGCCGGAAGTGGCAGCACTGTTGTGGGCTTAAGCGGCGGACTTGCCCCGCTCACCGACTGTTGGCCCCGTATACTGGGCGCGGGGCCGAATCAGGCGGCTGTCTTTCTGGAACTCCAGGAAGTGTGCGATGTATCCGTACACGCGGGACATGGCGAACATTGCGGTGAAGTAGTGGCTGGGAATACCCATGCTGTGGAAAACCGCACCTTTGTAGAACTCCACATTGGCCCAGATTTCCTTGTCCTTGTTGGCGAACTCGCTCTGGCAGGCTTCCTCTACCGCAATCAGTGTCGCCAGCAGGTTCTTGCTTTCTTCATCCTGGCACAGTTCAACCGCCATGGGCTTGAGTATCTTGGCGCGTGGGTCAACAGTGCGGTATTCCCGGTGGCCCATGCCCATGATCTTCGCTTTGTTTGCCAGGCAGTCCTTCACGTAAGCCTCGGCCTTGTCCGGGCTGCCAATCGCCATGGCCATTTCCAGTGCGGCCTGGTCAGCACCGCCATGCAACCTGCCAAACAGGGTGCCAATGGAGGCGGAAATGCAGGACTGGATGGGGGCCAATGTACTGGCGCAGACGCGACCCGCGAAGGTGCCGCAGTTGAAACTGTGCTCCATTTGCAGAATCTGTGCGGCGTCCAGCATACGACGCTGCTCATCGGTAGGCGCGCTACCGTGGAACATGGTCAGGAAGTTTTCATGGAACAGCTTGCCCGGAACCGGCGACAGGACATTTTTGCTCTGGCTGAGGCGGTGGTGTGCCGCGATCAGTCCGGAAATCTTGGCAGCGAGGAACAGGCCGTGCTCGGCATCGGGGCCAATCTCCAGGGTTTCTTCCTCGGGCAGGGTCAGCAGGGGGATCAAGCCCTGCAGCATCAGCATGGGGTGCAGTTCCCGGGGGACGTGCTGCAGCAGGTCAATTTCGCTGTGAGTGAGACGGGTGTGGAGGCACATAAAGGCTTTCAGACGGCTCTTTTCCTGTGCGGTCGGCCACGTCCCGAACAGCACCATCCAGACCACATGGAGGAAGGGTACGCCCACCAGTTCGTTGATATCGAAGCCCCGGTAGCTGAGCAGGCCGATATCGCCCTGCACATTGGATATGGCGGTTTCGCCGACAACTACGCCAGCCAGGTCATTGGAATAAATGGTTTCTTCAGACATAACTATTGCTCGACCTTTGCTCAGAAATGGTAATTTTTCACAATTATACGATGGTGGCTATAATTAGTAGAGTTAATTATACTTATCCAACTATTAGAAGAACTGATATGCGTTTAGAAAACAGTGAGTTACGCGCCTTTCGTGCAGTGATAGAAGAAGGTGGCTTCAAGCGGGCGGCTGACGCCTTGCACATCAGCCAGTCGGCGGTAAGCCAGGCTGTGGCTGGCCTGGAATCCAAGCTGGGTATGACCCTGGTGCAGCGCGGCAAAGAGTTGCAGTTGACCGACGTCGGCAAGCGACTGTTTGAGCACGCGGACGATGTATTGCGTGGGGAGCAGCGAGTGCTGGAGGATATTGCCCACCTGAAACAGGGCAATACCGAGACGCTTAACCTGGCGCTCAGCGGCTCGATTAATCGCTTCTACGCACCGCAGTTAATAAGCGCTTACTATCAGGACAACCCAAACAGCAGAATGAAAGTGTCGGAATTACCGGCCCGCAGCATTATTTCGGCGGTGCTTTCCGGCGACGTGGAGTTGGGACTGGGTCCCTTCCAGAAAGACATGGCAGCATTTGGCACCATCCCCCTGTACCGGGATTCCCGGCACCTGGTGGTCAGCCCAAGGCATCCCGCATACGCCCAGATGATCAAGGGGGATGCCAGCGCACTCAAGCGCACGCCGTTGATTGCTGCGGCCCTGGACAACCCGGATATGCGCCCCTCCATCCAGCGTTTGCGGGACCAGTTCAGTACGGTGTGGGAAGTCAGCAGCCTGTCCCTGCGTATCCACATGGTGGAGCAGGGCATGGGGGTTACCTTTATCGACCGCAAGCTATTGCGCGAGCACCCCACTTGCACCTCGTTCCAGATCATGGACGATATTTCCTTTGGTCGCATCGATAAACAGGTGGGCCTGTACTATCGCTCCGGTAAGACGCTCAGTGACAGTGCCAGGTACTTTATTGCCCTTTGCGAACGCTTCTGGAAATTGTAGAGTGAAATCCACCCGGGTTGCCGCCTGGCTCCTTGCCGAAGGGGCCAGCTACATGCAATCGACCAACACCTTGAAATAACGGAGCCAGTTCAGATGGTAGTGACACTGCGCAGCAGTAATGTTGAGAAGCTCGGTGAGCAGGAGTTCGATGTTCTCATTGTCGGTGGCGGCATCAATGGCGCCGTGGCCGCCGCATCGCTGGCGGGCCGCGGCGTCCGTGTAGCCCTGATCGACAAGGGCGATTTTGCCTGCGGCGTGAGTTCCAGTTCCTCCAACCTGGCCTGGGGCGGCATCAAATACATGGAGAGCCTGGAGTTTCTGCTGGTTAACAAATTGTGCCAATCCCGCAACAAATTGATGCGGGCCTACCCCTCTACCGTGAAGGAAATCCGTTTTTTCACCACCATACAAAAGGGTTTTCGCTTCTGGCCTTTTTTCATCTTCCTCGGCAGCGTCCTGTACTGGGTGATGGGGCGCTTTGTCACCCGCCCTCCGCGCTATGTTAGCGCCCGTGCCATTGAAGCGGCTGAGCCAGTGATCAATACCAGCCAGGCGGCCGGAGGCCTGGAATACTCCGATTGCTATCTCTACGACAACGACGCCCGCTTCGTTTTCAACTTTATCCGCAAGAGCCTCAACTACGGCTGTATTGCCGCCAACTACGTGGAGTCCATTGACGCCCGTCGGGAAGATGGGCGGTGGATCACCAGCGCGCGGGATGTGATCAGTGGCGAACAGTTTGAGATCCGCTCCAAGGCCTTAGTGAATGCCTGTGGCCCGTATGTGGATGCGCAGAACGAGGTCGCCGCAGAACAAACGGAATACCATCACCTGTTTTCCAAGGGCGTCCACCTGATTGTCGACCAGATTACCGACAACCAGCGCGTGCTGACCTTCTTTGCCAGCGATGGCCGCCTGTTCTTCCTTATCCCGATGGGGCCGAAAACCTGTATCGGCACCACCGACACCCAGGTGAGTGATCCGGCGGTAACGGTCACTGACGAGGATCGTGACTTTGTACTGGAAAATGTCAACGGCTTGCTGGACCTGGATCCCCCCCTTACCCGCGCCAGTATCATCGCCGAACGGGTGGGGGTGCGTCCCCTGGCGATCAAGGGCCAGGGGGGGGTAGCCGACTGGGTGCAGTTGTCCCGCAAGCATGTGATCGAGGTGGACGAGGACACTCAGCACCTGAGTATTTTCGGCGGCAAATTGACCGATTGTCTCAATGTGGGTGACGAGGTTGCGCAGTGGATAGCGCGTCTGGGCATCCCGGTTCCGCAGGCCGATAATACCTGGTATGGGGAGCCGGGGGCTGAGCTGCGCGATGAGTTTATGTTGCAGGCCAAGCTGATGGATCTGGATGCGCTGACGGATCCCAGTTCCTCGGAGCCACTCTCGGAACGCTTCTGGCGTCGCTATGGGGAGAGTGCCTTTGGCCTGCTCGAGCGCATCAGGGAGGACGAAAGTTGTGCTGAACTTTTGATCGAAAATGCCGAGTACACCCGCTGTGAAATCGAGCTGGCGGCCCGCCGGGAAATGATCGTCAAACTGGAAGACTTTATGCGGCGTCGTTCCAAGATCGAGCAGGTAGTGAGGCGCGAGGAACTGGTCGCAGCGCCGGGCCTCCGCGAGGCCTGTGACATCCTGTTTGAGGGGCAGGCGGAAGAGCGTCTGGCTGAATACCTTGGTCTAGAGAAATAGTAAGCGCTTACATATAAAGAGGTTAGTATGCCCCCACTACGGGAACCAGTGTGTGGTGCGATTGGCGAAAGCGACCAGTGATAACATGACCGGCACTTCTACCAATACACCGACTACAGTGGCCAGGGCAGCACCCGAGTGCAGGCCGAACAGGGAGATAGCCACCGCCACCGCCAGCTCGAAAAAATTGGACGTTCCGATCAGGCAGGCCGGCGCTGCGACCTTGTGCTCCAGCCGCAACCAGCGGGCGGCGCCATAGGCGATGGCAAAGATGCCGTAGGTCTGGATCATCAGCGGAATGGCGATCAGCACGATGGTTTGCGGCTGGCCAATAATGGTCTCTGCCTGGAAACCGAACAGCAGAATGACCGTGGCCAGCAGGCCGACGATAGACCAGGGTTTGAGGCGCTGAACAAACCCATCCAGGCGCTGTGGGTCGCTGGCACGTTCCAGCCAATGCCGGGTCACGACACCCGCCAAAAGCGGTAGCACCACGTAGAGCACCACCGACAGCAACAGGGTCTGCCAGGGCACGTGAATCTCCGAGACGCCGAGCAAAAACGCGGCGATGGGGGCAAAGGCGAACACCATGATAATGTCGTTCACCGAGACCTGCACCAGGGTGTAGTTGGGGTCTCCCCGGGTCAGCTGGCTCCACACGAAGACCATCGCTGTGCAGGGCGCCACGCCCAGCAAAATCATCCCGGCGATGTACTCTGTGGCAGATTGGGGGTCCACCAGGTCGACAAAAATAACCCGGAAAAACAGCCAGGCCAGAAATGCCATGGTAAAGGGTTTTATCAGCCAGTTGATCACCAGGGTCAGGATCAGCCCCTTCGGTTTTTTGCCCGCGTCCTTCACCGCCGAGAAATCCACCTGGATCATCATCGGGTAGATCATTATCCAGATCAGCACCGCCACGGGCAGGTTGACGTGGGCGTATTCCAGCGCGGCTACGCCGGAGAACAGCGCCGGGAACAGGTTGCCCAGGGTGACACCAGTAGCGATGCAAAGGGCTACCCAGAGGGAGAGGTAACGTTCGAAGAATCCCATAGTGTTGTCTATAGTCCAATTATTGGAGGTAAGTAGCCTGGCCCCTGGCCAACGGCCAGCCCGCTTGGCCTAGAACTGCGGCTCAGTGCCGTGCACACCCAAATAGTGGGAGCTGAGGTTGGGGCGCTCTTCGAGGGTGTCATTGATCTCGTAGACGCGCTCGTAGTTGGTGTCCTTGATCAGCCACTTGCCGTCCACTTTCAGGTAGCGGTCCCAGTAGATAGCAGTGCCGTGGGTTTTCACGTTGTGGTTGAGAATCCACATGTTGTCGGCGAGATACCAGATACCGGTGGCTTCGGTCTCGCTGAGTATTTGAATTTCAGGGTGGTGGGCATTGTGCTGGCCAATCGATTCCCGGCTGAACGACTTGGCTATATTGCTGACATAGTCTTCACGGCCCTGCACGTTCCATTCGTAATGGCCTCCCACAAAGTGCACGGTGACATCCTCGTGGAACAGCGTGCCCAGCTCGTCCAGGTTGGCGGTATCCACGCAGCGGAAGTAGGCGTGCTTGAGCTGTTTTATGGCCTCTATATCCATCAGGCGCTGAATGTCCTGACGCAGTTCTTCAATACCACCTGCGCTGGCCTGCAGGGGCAATCCTTCTGTAATACCCAGGTTTTTCTTATTCAGTACCTGTCGCTCGCTCATGCTGTAGTCCTTATGGGGGTGGTAAATTGCCTGATTGTACAAATTTTAGTCGATATCGGCCTGTTGGCCATCTCGTGTGACATCCTCACAGTTCACTGTATCGCGATTGTACTGGCTTAACCTATCCACTAAAATGCGCGGCCTCCCCTGTCGTCGCATAACAACTACTCTCCCGCCGATTGGTCCATCTATTTGATCCCGCTCCCAGCCCCTGATGTGGCCGGGTGTTTGTTTATTGTTGAGAAATTGAAATGTTTGAGTTACATGCCAGTAAAGTTGCGACTGTAAAAAACGATGTCCTGTCGGGGCTGACCGTAGCGCTGGCACTGGTCCCCGAGGCCGTGGCCTTCGCCTTTGTGGCGGGCGTTGAGCCGCTGGTCGGTCTTTATGCCGCTTTTATGGTGGGCCTGATTACCGCCTGTATTGGCGGCCGGCCCGGCATGATTTCCGGGGCTACCGGTGCGCTCGCGGTGGTAATGGTTGCCCTGGTGGCAGACCACGGTGTGGAGTACCTGTTTGCGACTGTGGTGCTGATGGGGATTTTGCAGATCACCGCCGGGGCACTGAAATTGGGGAAATTCATCCGCATGGTGCCTCATCCGGTCATGTTGGGCTTCGTTAATGGCCTGGCTATCGTCATCTTTCTGGCCCAGTTGGGACAGTTTGGGGTGGCCGGAGAGCCGGGCTGGCTGGAAGGGACGTTCATGCAGGGCTCGATTCTCGACGTCGCCTGGCTGGGGGGTGTGCAGCTATATATGTTGGTGGGGCTGGTGGTGCTGACTATGGGCATCATTCACTTCCTGCCCCGCATTACCACGGCCCTGCCTTCATCCCTGGTGGCCATTTTGGTGGTTAGCCTGTTGGTCTTCGGGCTGGACCTGGAAACCCGTGTGGTGGGCGATGTGGCCTCGATCAAGGGTGGCTTACCCAGCTTTCATATTCCCGCAGTGCCGTTCAGTTGGGAAACCCTGGTCATTATTTTCCCCTATTCGGTGATTCTGGCTGCCATCGGCCTGATTGAATCCCTGCTGACCTTGCGTTTGGTTGACGAACTTACCGAATCCCGTGGGCGCGGCAACAAGGAATGTGTGGGGCAGGGTATTGCCAATACGGTTACCGGGATGTTTGGCGGTATGGGTGGTTGCGCCATGATCGGCCAGAGCATGATCAATGTGAATTCCGGCGGGCGCGGTCGCCTGTCAGGGATTACCGCAGCCCTCAGTCTCTTGATGTTTATCCTGGTGGCCTCGCCGTTGATCGAGCAGATACCGCTGGCGGCCCTGATCGGTGTGATGTTTATTGTGGTAATTGGCACCTTCGAGTGGAGTAGTTTTCGGGTCCTCCGCAAAGTGCCGCGCATGGACGCTATGGTGCTGGTGCTGGTCTCTGCTGTGACGGTTGCTACGGACCTGGCAGTGGCGGTGATCGTCGGTGTGATTGTCTCCGCGCTGGTATTTGCCTGGCAGCACGCGAAATACATTCGCATCGAGGCGCAGGAGGACCACAAGGGTTCCACCGTCTACGCGGTGACCGGGCCACTGTTTTTTGGCTCGGTAACCTCGTTCCTGGAGCGCTTTGATCCGGCGCAGGATAATGACGATGTGGTTATCGATTTCGCCCGCTCCCGGGTGGCCGATCACTCCGGCCTGGAAGCCATCGACACCCTGGCCGAGCGCTACCTCAGCGCCGGTAAAACCCTGCACCTGGTGCACCTTAGCGGGGAGTGCAAAAAACTCCTGCGCCGGGCGGGCAGCCTGGTGGAGGTTAATGTGATTGAGGACCCCAGGTATTTCGTCGCGGACGACGCGCTGGCCTGAGAACAGCGGGCCCCGGCAATTCAATAATAAGATCGCTTCTGTTACTTTGCTTGGGGACGCAGGCACATGGGGAAGGGACAGCACTGATGGCAAAGAGTAATAAGTGGCAAAGGTTGAACTGGCAGGATCCCTTTGGGCTGGAACAGCAGTTGAGCGATGAGCAGCGCATGGTGCGCGACAGTGCCCGCCAGTACGCCCAGGACAGTCTGCTGCCACGGGTGCAGCAGGCTTGCCGCGATGAGCAGACTGACCTGGCGATTTTTCGTGAAATGGGCGAGCTGGGTTTGCTGGGCTCTACCATCGAGGGCTACGGTTGTCCCGGCGTCGACTATGTTTCCTATGGCTTGATTGCCCGTGAAGTAGAGCGGGTGGATTCCGGTTACCGCTCCATGATGAGTGTGCAGTCTTCACTGGTGATGTATCCGATCTACGCCTATGGCTCTGAAGCCCAGCGCGAAAAGTACCTGCCCAAACTTGCCACCGGGGAATGGATAGGGAGCTTCGGCCTGACCGAACCGGACCATGGTTCAGACCCCGGCAGTATGGTGACCCGGGCCAGGAGTGTCGATGGCGGTTACCAGCTCAGCGGCGCCAAGATGTGGATCACCAACAGCCCCATCGCCGATGTTTTTGTGGTCTGGGCCAAAACCGATGATGACAAAATTCGTGGTTTCATCCTGGAAAAGGGCATGCCGGGGCTGAGCGCGCCAAAGATTGAAGGCAAGCTGGCGCTGCGTGCATCCATTACCGGGGAAATCGTAATGGACGAGGTGTTTGTTTCCCCCGAACAGCTGCTGCCAGGCACTGAGGGCTTGAAGGGTCCCTTTGGCTGTCTCAATAACGCGCGCTACGGTATTTCCTGGGGAGCGATGGGCGCGGCGGAAACCTGCTGGCATACCGCCCGTGACTACACCATGGAGCGCACGCAGTTTGGTCGTCCGCTGGCGGCCAACCAGTTGGTGCAACTCAAATTGGCCGATATGCAAACTGAAATCAGCCTGGCCCTGCAGGGTTGTTATCGTGCGGGGCAGCTAATGGATACCAGCGGTATTGCGCCGGAGCTGATTTCCCTGATCAAGCGCAACTCCTGCGGCAAGGCGCTGGCCATTGCCCGGCAGGCGCGTGACATGCTGGGCGGCAATGGCATTTCCGATGAGTATCCGGTGATGCGTCACATGGTGAACCTTGAGGTGGTGAATACCTACGAGGGCACCCATGATATCCATGCCTTGATACTGGGCAGGACACAGACAGATATCCCCGCTTTTTGACAGGTGGAAGATTGATTCACGTCAAGCGACGGCGGCTTCTGGGCTGCCATCCATTTGCAGCAGTAAGCCAGGTGACTCCATTCTTTCTCTTCGCTTTCTGGCCTGTGATCGCCTTCTTCTTGCGCGTTTAACATGATGGATCTCATGTGCCCAACTTCTCAGGGTTTCGCGTTTCACATGGATTTTCTCGTTGTCTCCGAGAAGCTCCTGGAGATGAGCAAGATTCACATCAAAATACTTTTCCTTGATAAGCGCCTGCACGGCGCGTTTCACGTCATCGGATATTTTGTTAACTGGGGATTTACCCCTGTTTTGATGCACGACAAAGTCGCTCGGTGTTAACAGAGCTAGGTGTAATAACCCACATCTGATCTGACAGTCACTGTACGACCTGATCATGCCTGGATGACCGCTTTTCTCCATTGCGGTCATAAAACTGTCCTCGACTTCAGCTAATCAGGAGGCCGCTTTGTGCCAAAAGCGGCCGGTCCCGCGACCGGAGGGCGCGAATTGCTTGTGCTGGTTATGAATCGAAATTGGCATAAATCTCTATGACCATCAAGATCCACAAAATAGCCGTAGCTACGCACGCAAGGCTTGCGCCAAACCATAAGGCTTTCGAAAACGCGCTCTGATAATAGTATTTCTTTACCGTTGTACTCACTCCAAGAACTAGAATCCAGAATGGTACAAACACGAGTATCGTCGCTATCAGTATTGCATCTGGCCTTGTATCGCCATCGTAAGGACCGGCTAACGCTCCTGTTGCGAATAGCAATGACGCAAAAGCGATCCTACGATTCATAACGCTTACGGCACAGGCGAGCGGAACGCAGTGTAGCGAGTCCAGCGCAACTTGTTGCGCGATTGTGCCCGTACTTGTTATGCGCTTTCATGGACAAGCTTCCTTTTCCTTACCAGTAAAAGAAATACAATGCTTACAAGGTAGGAAAGCAGCCAGAATGAAGACAGTGCTATGGAACTGTAGTAATACCCATCGGCGGCCCCCGAAAAGGTATTCAGGGTAGCCAACTCCGTATGTTCAAGGCCCTGCGCCAAAACGCCGGCCCTTTGAAGGGAGTTCACCACGCCCGATATGAGGAAGAAAACATAAGCCGAGTAGACGGTAGTAACCAGTCCCAGCATCAGCTTTGTCATTTTTTGTCCAAGCAAAAATACAGTCACAACGAAAGCGAAGATGCCGGCCATAATGTACTGCCCATACTCCACTCCGGTTTTCTCGAGCGTCATAATCAAATCTACAAGTTCATAATCAGACATAGAACCTCGCGATATTTGGCGCATAACGCTTCAAGCAGGGGCCGCTGTTAAGCGGTCCCGGCGCGAAGCGCCCTTGCTGCCTTGACTTGTTATTGGGCCTCACTACCGAACCCCCTGAATGAGACCAGTTTCATCGGAATAAATGCATATTTCCGAAACATAGATACAGCCGTCGCTTTTTTCAAAGATGGAATAGTCTCCCTCAAGGCGCTTGAGTTTTTCAAGTGCCTGGCTCTTTGGAAGCCCGAGAATGCCCAAATTAGATATGGCGATAGCTGCTCTTGCCTTCCTGCTGGCGGTGTCGAGGCTAGCTTCCTGATAAGTATAGGATATGCCCGCATCGAAGGTCTGGATGATCCAGAACGCATTCGTGGCAAGAAGTGCAATGACAAGAAAGACTATCCATGTTCTAGAACTCATGACGATGCTTCCTAGGCCCTATAACGCCTGCGGCACGGGCGAGCGGAACGCAGTGTAGCGAGTCCAGCGCACAAAGTGCGCGGTGTGCCCGCCCTTGTTAAATTGCCGCTACGGAGCACTTGCGCCACACCCATTGAATTCACACCCTGAATCTGTTCCAACTTGAATGAGATAGTCCACCCATTTTAGAAGCTGGGCCTCTGTCCAGGCTATAGCACCGGAGCTGCCCGAGATGGTGAACTTCTTTTTGAGAAAGCCTTCGCTGCTGACAGACAATGAGTAATCCGATAGTTCACTCTGGAGAGCATCGATTGCGCCTTTGGATACTGTAATGAACGTGAAGTCGAAGTCGAGAAGTGATTCCTCTGTGGCTCCTAACGAAACTAGCTGCTTCCAAACCTCCGCAGTTCTCATGAGATGGCTCATTCGGAAATCTTCAAAGTCAGTGGACACTTGTGCCTCCTTGGCTATTTAACGCCCAGCGCAACGGCGGCGAAGCTGTCCGATTTGCCGCGCCTTGTTATGCGGCGTCAAGCTCGATCTTTTGT
>RCNC010002094.1_pt1 | contig 13358 bp, 14 predicted proteins | sample 2041301 | NCBI WGS metagenome assembly RCNC01 (sample SAMN09708231, study PRJNA481090) | Marine sediment metagenome, whole genome shotgun sequencing project. | biome: marine sediment; feature: ocean; material: sediment; isolation source: Sewage treatment plant 13A marine sediment (STP13A) ... | reverse complement strand
TCTCACCTTCGTCGTCGTCGAGGCCGTCATCGTCCATGTCATCGTCGTCATCGTCGTCATCGTCGACGTCTTCGCCTTCTTCGTCCTCGAAGTCGTCTTCGTCATCGAGATCTTCGTCCTCGAAGTCGTGGTCGTCCGCGAAGCTGTCGCCGTCCTCTTCCTCGAACTCGGACGCTTCATCGTCCTCGCTGTCCATCTCACCTTCGTCGTCGTCCGAGGCGCTGTCGTCGTTCGAACCATCGGTCCTGTCATCATCTGAATCGTCGTCCGAACCGTCGTCCGAAACACCATCCAAATCATCACCGCTATCTGCGACGACGTCCCCCGGACCCTCCATTCTCGCGATGGTATCTCCGACACTCGCGAGGTCATCGACGATTTCCATTGTTACGTCGAGGTCATCCCAGTCATCGTCATCGGCCCACGCCGTGGCCGGAAGAAAGGCGAGGCCAGTCAATATGAGCGTCGCGATAAATACGTTGAAATGTTTCATGTCCTTACTCCAATAACACCGCCGAATCCGTTTCGGTCGGTTCTCAGGTTACATCCACAAGCAAACGGAAAGTCCGGTCGCGATCGTCATGTTCAAGGCGGGCAAGCAGTTCACCGCCGGCCGGACTAAGGGCGACAAGCGTCAACGGCAACAGGTTTTTGCCTTTGTTGAGGCTGGTTTCCCAGGTAATCTCGCGCTGCCCCGGAAAGCCATCGAGCTCGATGCCGGCGGGTAGCGACACAGTCAGCGTCGCGCTATCCAGTGACGTTGCAGACGCAAAAACCAGGTTCACGGTGCGCGGCTGCTCAAGGGCAATGCTGACACCGGGAATTGTGGCAGCGGGGTTTGGCAAGTCAGGTGTCGTCAGAAGCACGCTACTAATTGCCCAAATAGCAATTGTTGCTGCGATCGCTGAGCCAAACCCGGTCATCAACCAACGATTGCGTTGCCGGCGCGATCCTTCGTGCGTCGCCCGCACCAGCGCCTGGTCGTAGAATCCTGTTGCAGCTTCGGGCATCGGGTAATCCTTTAACAGCGCCTGAATCTCACTATCATCGCCAATCGGTTGATTAATGTCGTTTTTTATCATGATTTCATCCTGCTTCGTCTCTTACACGCAGTGCTTCAGGAAATGGTTCCGTTTTCGGTGAGAATTTCGCGCAAACGTGCTCTGGCGCGATGCAGTCGGGATTTGATTGTGCCAACTGGTATGCCGGTAAGTTCTTGTATTTCTGATAATTTGTAGCCCTCTGTGTCGTGCAGGAGCACTACAGTACGGTGTTCATCGCTTAATTGGGCGAGCGCCGCGTCCAGTTGCTTCAGAGTCTCGTAACGGGCATGGTCGTAAGCTGGGTCGTCAGGGCCGGCCAGGCCCGCAATCCCGTCGCCGGCGAGCTGCCCCTCTTCGACGGTAAGCATGCGGCGACGCGCAAAGCGGCGCTGCTCGTCAATAAACAGGTTGTACATAACGCGGCACAGCCACGCTCCGGGCTCGTCCTTTGCTACAAGGTCGTCCAACTGGCCGAACGCCTTGATCAACAATTCCTGAAACAGGTCTTCGGCCTCTGCCTTGGCGCCCGTCAGGCGCCACGCGAGTCGAAACAAACGGTCGAAGTGCGGTCGCACCAGACGCTCAAAAGCCTGAGTTCGGTTAGCGTTACTCATAAGAAGCGCTGAGTGTAGCGCTGGATGCGCGCACGGCAAGGGTGGGGTTGGCAATAATTATCCGAAGCCACGGCCGAAACGACGCTTGCTTTGTTGCCGCTACCAGAGATTTAGCTGGAACAGGAAGTAATGGTCTATCAGCAGTGCGGAGAAAAGTAATCCAAGATAAGAAATTGAAAACCTGAACGACTTCATCGGCAATTCGAGATCATCGTGATCGCGCCACATCCGAATCCCGTAAATGAGATAAGCAACGCCAAGGACGATTGCCGACAGCAAGTAGATAACGCCGCTCATGCGGGTCAGGTACGGGATGATCGTAATGACAAAAAGCAGGATGGTGTACAGAAGAATATTTAACCGCGTGTAGGCCTCGCCATGCGTCACAGGAAGCATCGGAATATCGACCTTCGCGTACTCTTCCTTTCTTGCGATGGCCAGCGCCCAGAAATGTGGTGGTGTCCAAAGGAAGATAATCAGGAAGAGTAGCAAAGCGCTGCTGGTTACTTCGCCCGTCACGGTGGTCCAGCCAAGAATTGGAGGCGCTGCACCGGCCGCGCCACCGATGACAATATTCTGCGGCGTCGCACGCTTGAGATACATCGTGTAAACGCCGGCGTAGCCGATCAGGGAAACAAAGGTCAGGACAGCGGTCAGTGTGTTAACGAGAGACGTAAGGATGATCATTGCTACGATACCGATCACTGACGCAAAGACGAGCGCCGACTTCTCGGTCAGCTTTCCTTGCGGCAGGGGGCGGCCGCGCGTACGCATCATTTGAATGTCGATGCGCGCATCGACAACGTGATTGAACACAGCTGCTGACGATGCGGCCAGTCCGATACCGAGCGTGCCGTAAATCAGTGCTGCGGCGCCGGGCCAGCCGGGTACTGACAGGAACATGCCAACGATGGCCGTGAACACAATCAGCATGACGACACGAGGCTTTGTCAGCTCGTAATAGTCACGCCAGTCCGCGTACGTCTCCACGTTCGTGTTCATTTGAGCGCCCGTCAGCCGATGCGCGATAACTTAAGCAAGCGCTTAACGTCATCGACCATCTCAGAAGGATCGAGATCCGGTCGGAAATACATTACAAGATTGCCGAGAGGGTCGATCAGGTAATAGCCATTCGCCGGGAGATCCGCAGGTTTCTTGTTATGCAGCAGTCTGGTGAGACTGCCATCCTCTATCGTCACCAGGCCCGCGTGCTCTTCGGCCAGAAACACTGTATCGGGCGGCGTATTGCCGTGCAAGAAAACGCGGGTCAGGCGATCCATCTCCTTACCGAGCATCAGACGAGACTGGCGCAACGTGTACAGCGCGTCCCTGCAGTTAGCGTCGCAGGTGGTGTCGTGCGAATACAGCAACACCCAGCTTTGCTGGTAATGCGCGTGAATCGCAGAGTCCGGCAGCCCTTCGGCGAGATTGGCGATGGGTTCCAGCAAAGCACCGTGATTCGTTCTGCCCTGAGGTTGCACCGAGCCACCGCCGTAGTACATCCATGCGGCGACGAGTAACGGGCCGAGGAAAACAGCCGCAACAAGCAGGAGCTGCAGCCGCCCTGTCCGCTGTCGTGCCGGGTCGTTCATGACTCCAGACCGCGCTTGCGAAAATTCCACAGCAGCAGGCCGGCAAGCACTATTCCCATCGCGAACCATTGCAAAGCGTAGGCGTAATGTCTGCCAGGGCCCATTTCCTCAGGTACCCAGTGGCGGTAATAGCCGAGCTCGTCTTGCGGATCCATAAGCAGGACGAAAGGCTGAACATCGCGGCCAAGCGCTTTTTCAAGATCGGCGAGCTCCGGATACACCGCAGGCACGGGCCAGGAAGTGTCGGCGATTATTGCATCGCCCATCCGGTAACCAGCCCTTGGCAGTGAGCCGGCACGTCCTGTGACAGTGACGCGCGCACTTTTCAGCGCGATCCTGCTGCTATCAAAGTCCTGGCCTGTGCGTTCAACCCAGCCACGATTAACGATTAATACGGGCGCACCGTCTTCGACGATGAGTGGTGTCAGGACGTAATAGCCGTAGCGGCTGTTAATAATGATGTTTTCGAGCAAGAACTGGTGCTGCTCATCGAACTGGCCGGTCGCCTTGAGTTTCTGGAAGGAGCGAACCTCCATGCCATCCGACCATGAGGCGAAACCGGCCTGCGACGAGAAAGCTCGCCTCTCGGCGCTTGCGTCAAGACCACGATAGATTTGCCAGACCCCAAGTGCCAGAAACTGCACAACGAGCACTGCGCCAATTACGTACGGAATCCAACCGAGGATTTTCTTTTTGATTGCTTCGTTCACGATATAATTGCTTATTGTCGACGCTTGGAGATGGTCATGAAAACTATTGTACTGGTTCTACTTGCGGCGATAGTGCTCGCCCTCTTCTCCGGGCTGTTTTTCATGGTCAAGGACAAGGATCATCCGGAATCACCGCGCCTGCTGACCGCCCTGAAAGTGCGCGTGGGCCTATCGATACTTTTGGTGCTTTTGCTGGTCGCTTCGTTCAAGTTCGGCTGGATCGCGGCTTAGTCCGAGTTCCGCAGAAGCTGGCAAGTCGCACAGGCCGCCTGCAACGCTGTGCGCCATCACATCCAATAAACAAACACGTACAACCCAACCCAGACGACATCAACAAAGTGCCAGTACCAGGCGACCGCCTCGAAGGCGAAGTGCTTGTCTGGCGTGAAGTGTCCCTTGACCACGCGCAACCAGATGATCGTTAACATGATCGCACCGAGCGTTACGTGCATGCCGTGGAAGCCCGTTAGCATGAAAAAGGTGGAACCGTAAATGCCGGTCGTTAGCTTCAGGTTCATGTGTTCGTAGGCTTCGACGTACTCTACGCCCTGCAGATATACGAAGAAGAAGCCCAGCAAAAACGTCGCGGCGAGGAACACAGTCAGGATGTTGCGCTTGCCCGCGAGCAGTGCGTGATGAGCGATCGTAACCGTGACGCTACTCGTTAACAGAATTGCCGTATTGATCAAGGGCAGGCCAAACGGACCCATTACCTCAAAGTCGCCCCCAATCTCTCCCGGGCCGTTGGTCGGCCAGGTGCTTTCGTAACCGGACCAAAGCAGCAGGTTGGTGAAAAAGTTGTTGCTGTCGCCACCGAGCCAGGGGATAGACATGTTTCTGGCGTAAAAAAGCGCGCTAAAAAACGCTGCGAAGAACATTACCTCGGAAAAGATGAACCAGAACATGCCCATGCGAAAAGACTTGTCGACCTGTTCGTTGTAAAGGCCGTTCTCATTCTCGCCGATAACGGTTCCAAACCAGCCCGCCAGCATGAATATCATGACGGCAACGCCCGACATCATTACCCAGAAACCCGCATCCGCACCGTTAAGCCAGGTAGAAACGCCCACCATCAGCAATAACAAGCCGATAGAGCCGACGATAGGCCAGTGGCTACCGTGGGGAACGTAATAACTATCTTGCGTCTGTGACATAGCTGATCTCTGTATCAAATAGGGTGTACGACAACGTGATCGTGTCTACGTGGTCGGGCAGATCCGGGTCGACGATGAACTGCAGCGGCAACGCGCGCTCTTCAGCGGCTGCGAACGCCTGGGTTGTGAAGCAGAAGCACTCGATCTTCTTGAAGTGCTCGCTTGCCGATATGGGCGCAATGCTGGGCACAGTTTGAGTGACCCGGTCTTCTTTCGACAGGTTTTCTGCGGTGAACGTCGCGAAATACATTTTGCCTGGATGCACTTCCATGCTGTCTTTGTCGGCAGAGAAACGCCACAGCCCGTATTCGTTGACGGTCGTCATAAACTCGATGCGAACCGTGCGCGATAAATCGGGCGCCTCAGTGGCGGCTGCGGCGGTGGTGTTGGTGCGCCCACCAAATCCGGTGATATCGCAGAACACATCGTAAAGCGGCGGCAACACCAAAAAGCCAAACGCGAACATGCCCAGCGTAAAGGCAAACAACTTACCCACTAGCATGCGGTTCGACTCGGTCGGTTGCTGGTCGGATGAACTCATGGTCTAAGCTCGCAGTACGCCCATCAGGATAAAACCAAGATAAAAGGTGATGGCAACGCTGGTCATGATGATTGCGGTACGACGTATATTCCTGCGTCTTTGTGCTTCGTCGGATGTCACTCGAAAGACTCCTGGGCGACACGCAGTTTCGGTGGCGTGTCAAACGTGTGGTAAGGCGCGGGTGACGGCACGGTCCACTCGAGACCACGTGGTGCCTCCCAAACCCTGTCGGTCGCTTTTACGCCGCGCTTTGACGTCAACAGCACATACACGAAGACCAATTGCGACAAGCCGAAGCCGATCGCACCGACACTGGCCATGGCATTGAAGTCGGCAAACTGGGTCGAGTAGTCGGGGATGCGTCGCGGCATTCCCGCGAGACCCAGAAAGTGCATTGGGAAGAACGTGAGGTTGACGAAGATGGTCGATAACCAGAAATGCCATTTTCCGGCAGTCTCGTTATACATGTGCCCCGTCCACTTCGGCAGCCAGTAATACGCGGCGGCCATAATTGCGAATACGGATCCTGGCACCAGCACGTAGTGAAAATGAGCAACGACAAAGTAAGAGTCGTGATATTGAATATCGGCCGGCGCAACAGCGAGCATCAAGCCGGAGAATCCACCGATCGTGAACAGGAATACGAAAGCCAGCGAAAACAGCATCGGTGTTTCAAACGTCATGGAGCCGCGCCACATTGTGGCAACCCAGTTGAAGATCTTCACGCCGGTTGGGATCGCAATCAGCATTGTCGCGAACATAAAGAACAACTGGCCCGACAGCGGCATGCCAACCGTAAACATGTGATGCGCCCAGACGATAAACGACAGGAACGCAATACACGACGCGGCGTACACCATTGAGTCATGGCCGAACAGCGGCTTTCTCGAGAATGTCGGGATGATCTCTGAGACGACGCCAAACGCCGGCAGAATCATGATGTACACCTCGGGATGGCCGAAGAACCAGAAGATGTGCTGGAACATGACGGGGTCGCCGCCGCCGGCCGCGAGAAAGAAGCTCGTGCCAAAGAACTGATCGGTCAGCAACATCGTAACGGCGCCCGCCAAAACGGGCATTACGGCGATCAAAAGATACGCCGTGATCAACCACGTCCAGACGAACATTGGCATCTTCAAAAGCCACATGTCCGGTGCCCGCATGTTGAGAATGGTTACGATGATATTGATCGCGCCCATGATCGAACTCAGGCCCATCAGGTGAATCGAGAAGATTAAAAACGGAAAGGCGTCGCCGGTCTGCAAAACGAGAGGTGGATACATTGTCCAGCCGCTTGCGGGCGCACCGCCGGGCATGAACAAGGTCGAAATCAGCATTCCGAAGGCAACCGGAAGAATCCAGAACGACCAGTTATTCATTCTTGGCAACGCCATATCCGGCGCGCCGATCATCATCGGGATCATCCAGTTCGCGAGGCCTACGAATGCGGGCATGACAGCACCGAACACCATCACGAGAGCGTGCATCGTCGTCATTGAGTTGAAGAACTCGGGATGAACAAATTGCAGGCCCGGTATGGCGAGCTCGGAGCGAATGACCATCGCCATCGAGCCGCCGACGAAGAACATGATAAGGCTCAGAACAAGGTACATCGTGCCGATGTCCTTGTGGTTGGTCGTAAACAACCAACGCTTTATTCCTTTAGCCGGGCCGTGATCATCATGCGCGTCTGCTACAGCGGTAGTCATCCCTACTTCTCCATCCGCGCGACTTGAGCGCTGCTATCTGTGCGTGTCTCAACCCAGGCCTGGTAAGCATCGGCCTCAACGACTTCAACAACAATTGGCATATAGCCATGATCCTTGCCGCAGAGTTCGGCGCACTGGCCCCGATAGGTTCCCGTTTCATTGGCTCGGAACCACGTTTCGTTAACGATGCCCGGAATTGCGTCTTTCTTAATGGCCAGCTCCGGCACCCACCAGGCGTGGACGACGTCGTTCGAGGTCAACAGCAAGCGTACTTTCTTGCCTTTCGGCACAACGAGTGGACGATCGACGTCGAGGAGATAATTTTCCACGGCAAATGGATCACTGCCCGAACCTTTTGGCCGCGCCTCGACACTTGGCCGCGCCAGGCTGGAATAGAATTCGAGGTCTTCATCCTGGTATTTGTAATGCCACTTCCATTGATAAGCAGTGATTACAATCGAGATGTCGGGGTCGCGCGAATCTTCGAGTTTGATCATCGTCTCGGCAGAAGGGATCGACAGGGCCAACAAAATGACAACGGGAATAACCGTCCAGATTATTTCGGCCATGGTGCTGTGCGAAAATGTCGCCGCTTCCGCACCTTTCGATTTGCGATGCATGATCAGCGACCAGGCCATCACGCCGAAAACGATAATCCCGATCACTACGCAGATCCAGAAGACCAGCATATGCAGATCGTAAGTTTCTGCGCTGAGGTCGGTAACACCCCTGGGCATGTTGAGTTCCCAGTCAGCGATCGCCGCACCTGCCCAGCCGAGGCCGAGCAAGCTCAAAATAGTTTTTCGTATCATCGATTGTTCACCCAGCGTCCCCAGAGGGGCGCTCATATCCAAAAACCCGCAGGTGCAGGGTTGTTTTGCGGCGAGTCTTGCCTCACCGGCAAAAAAGCCAGCGAAGTTTACTGAAACAGCTCCGCCCATGCAATCCTAGAGTTTCCGCACGCTTGTTGAATAGTCCTGATTTTACAACGGCTTACGAACATCCTGATCGAGGCTGCCGGAAGAATTGTTGCGCTGCAACCAAATTAGCGCTTACGTCGGCCGATTTGAACGGCGTCGATGCGCACTTCAGCGCCTGCCGGTGATGCCCCGGAACCCCAGCAATGGCCATAAACGAGCTCCAGGTCGAGAGTCAGTGAGCCGGACTCTGCCAGGGCGGCCTTCATGGCCCCAAAGCGGACCTTCCCGGTCAGCGAACGTGATCGATTTTGCAGGCTATTGCGCCCACCCAGCGCCGTCAGGTCGGCAAAAAACGCCTCCGGTTTTTCATAGCTGACTCGCAAGCGGTCAACGTCGAGCACCGGATCCCGGAGCCCCGAGCGCACGGCGGCATCGCCGATGTCATGCATGTCCGGAAAGAGATTAACGTGCGCGTCGTCGCTAACGCCGCGCCACGCCTGGCGCAACTCCCGCAGGCTGTCGGGTCCGAGCGCCGAGAAAATGAACAGCCCGTCTTTTCGCAAGACACGGCTAAGCTCGGTGAATAATGTGGTCAGGTCACTGATCCAGGGCAACAACAGGTTGGCAAAAACAAGGTCAACGCTATGTGCAGCCAGCGGTAATGCGGCTGCGTTCGCCTGAAGCACAGACCTGCGGCCCAAAAGGGAGCGCTTGTGCTGCGCTTGTCGCAGCATCTGTTGTGACAGATCAATGGAAATGATGTGGGCGCGGCGAAACTGTTTTGAGAGCGCCCTACCCCCGGCTCCGGTCGCACAGCCGAGATCGACAATGGTCTTTGCGTCGATGAGCATGGGCGCAAGTCGCGTTAGCAGCCCTTCGCGCGTTGCGGAGTGGACGAAATCGACGGCATTAAAACCAGAGGCGGCACGATCGAAGCGGCGCCGAACATCTCCAAGATTCAGCTGCGAGTTGTCGTCCGTGGGGTTCATTGTGCGTACTCGTAGGCTATCGCTTTACGTTATCACGCTTTATCGACGAATCCCGCGCTTACGCGGATGGCACGACATGCGTGATGGTCAGGATAATTCCGCGATGCAATTTAGACCTGTCATGCAGCGAGTCGCAAATTTCCTGTCCGGCGCAGTTCGCAATATCGACGTGGCGCTGATGCCGAGGCATTGCGTTTTCTGTGGCATGAGCTCGCCGCCGGATGAGGCCTCTATCTGCAGCGGCTGTTATGCGGATCTTCCGCGAGTCGAGTATAGCTGCGGGCGTTGTGCCTCGCCGGTCAGCACAACATTGCCGGAGGGCGTCCACTGCGCCGCGTGCCAGGCACGCCCGCCGCCGTTCGTTGCGGCGATCGCGAGGCTCGAATACGCGTTTCCGACAGACGCAGCGATAAAGGCGCTGAAATTCAACCGCAGGCTCGACTACGTTCCTGCATTTGCAGGCCTGCTGATAGATTCCATGGTTGATCTGGCGGACGACATCGACGCGCTCGTCGCAGTGCCACTGCACTGGCACAGACAGGCCACGCGCGGCTTCAACCAGGCCGAGGAGCTATGTAAACCACTCATGCTGAACACGGGGCTACCGATATTGGCTAACGTCAGACGAACGCGGGCAACGCCCTATCAAAGCGCGCTGGACGCGAGGCATCGACATGGCAACCTGGAGTCGGCTTTCGCCGTGCGCGGCAAGATCAGTGCGCAACATGTATTGATCGTTGACGATGTTATTACGACCGGGGAAACCTGCGGCCAACTGGCACGCGTGCTACTCGAAAACGGTGTCGAACGTGTCAGCGTGCTCGCTATAGCCCGGGCGTAAAAGTGTAGTGCAAAACGATGCCAACGAAGATGACGAGACCGATGGTGTGATTGTGCAAGAACGCCGCAAAACAACCGGCCGGCTGACGATCGCGTGCGAGCCATTGGTGATAAGCCATAAGTGCAGCGGCGCCGACGACGGACGCGAAGTACCAGAACCCAAGCTCGGCGCGCATACCAACGAGAGTCAGTGCAACGAGCATCAGCAACTGCAGGCCGGCGATGACAAAAAGATCGACCTCACCGAAAAGCAGCGCTGTCGATTTGACGCCGACTTTGCGGTCGTCCTCGCGATCGACCATGGCATAGAACGTATCGTAGATCACAGCCCAAACAAGGGCCGCACCAAACACGAGCCAGGCGAGCTGCGGTGTTTCACCGGTTTGCGCCGCGAAAGCCATCGGCACAGCCCAACCAAATGCGGCGCCCAAAACTAACTGCGGAATAGACACGACGCGCTTGATAAACGGGTATGCAATCGTTAGACCTGCAGCGACAATGGCGAGCAGGCGTGCGGGTCTGTTGAGCATCGTCGCGAGGCCAATCGCTATTAACGACAGGGCGAGAAACAGCACAAGTGCTTCGGCGGGCGCAACCGCACCGGACGCAATCGGCCTTGTTCTGGTTCGCTCGACGTAGGGATCTATTTTGCGGTCAACATAGTCGTTCAGCACGCAGCCGGCAGAGCGCATAATGAAAACGCCCAGCACGAAAATGACAAACAGCCATTGATCGGGGTGTCCTTTTCCTGCCAGCCACAGTGCCCATAAGGTCGGCCACATCAGCAGCCAGATTCCGATGGGCTTGTCGATGCGCATCAGCTTGGCGTAGTTGCGCAGCTGCGTGATTACGCTTTGCTTCACCTGTGGGGAGAGGACGTTCTTCATCGCGTTACGTTACCAGAAGTCAGACCTTTCCATAACGGCTGGCATCACCCAGCCAGCGGCGCACAATTGCCGCGGCGCTGTCTGGCGCAAGACGACGCACCGACTCTGCCGCCGCCTGCACCTGCGGCATCAACTCCGCATCGCGAACCAGGTTGGCGATACGGTACTCCGGCAAGCCAGTCTGTTTCGTGCCGAGCAGTTCACCCGGACCGCGCAGCTCGAGGTCACGTTGGGCAACAACAAAGCCATCATTGGTATCGCGCAGTACCGCGAGTCGGGTGCGTGCCAGCCGCCCCAGCGGCGGTTTGTACAAAAGCACGCAGTGACTTTGCGTGGTGCCCCGCCCCACGCGCCCACGCAGCTGGTGTAGCTGCGAAAGGCCCATGCGTTCAGCGTTCTCGATGATCATCAGGCTCGCGTTAGGTATGTCGACGCCAACCTCGATGACTGTTGTGGCCACAAGTAACTGGATGAGACCGTCTTTGAACGCCTGCATGCCGCGTTCCTTTTCGGCGGGACGCATGCGGCCGTGAACGAGGCCGATACGCAGGTCAGGCAGAGCCTGCACGAGCATTTCGTAGCGGACCTCGGCGGCCTCGAAATCCAGCACTTCAGACTCTTCGATGAGCGGGCAGACCCAATACGCCTGCTGACCGGACTGACACGCAGTTCGCACCCGTGCGACAACGTCTTCGCGGCGCGCGTCGGGAAGAGCAACGGTAGAAACCGGCTGTCGCCCGGGAGGTAATTCGTCGATTATCGAAGTGTCCAGGTCGGCGTAAGCGGCCATCGCCAGCGTGCGCGGAATAGGCGTTGCTGTCATGACGAGTTGGTGGGGATGGCCGTGCTCCGTGACACCTTTCTCGCGCAGGGCCACACGCTGATGAACGCCGAAGCGATGCTGTTCGTCAATAATCACAAGCGCAAGGTTTTGAAACTCAACGCCCTCCTGAAAAAGGGCGTGCGTGCCAACGACCAGACCGGCACTGCCGTCCGCAATTGATGCAAGCGCTTCGCGTCTGGCGGCGGCTCGTTGACTGCCACTGAGCCAGGCTGGCTCAATGCCAAGCGGTCGAAACCAGTCACCAAAACTACGCCAGTGTTGCTCGGCGAGTAACTCGGTAGGCGCCATGATTGCAGCCTGAACGCCGCATGAGATCGCCTTCAGGCACGCGATGGCGGCCACCACCGTTTTACCGGACCCCACATCGCCTTGGATCAAACGCATCATCGGATGCGGTTCCGCCAGATCTTGAAGAATTTCGTCAACGACGCGTTGCTGCGCCGACGTCAACGTAAATGGCAGATCGGCGATGAACTTTTCTACCTGGGAACCGCCTTCGGCCAGCGCCCTTGCGCTCTCGGTCTGCGCGAGTGCGCGCAGATTCCGCAAGCTAAGGTAATGTGCGAGCAACTCCTCGAAAGCGAGCCGCTGCTGGCACGGGTGCGTCCCCTCGATCATTCGCGCGACGTCCGCATCGGGCGGCGGCCTGTGCAAATACACGATCGCGTCAACAAGCACCGGAAGATCCAGTTTCTCGCGAACGCTTTCCGGTAGCAGTTCGGATGGCGGGGCGTCGCCCATTATGCGTAGTGCCTGGTTCGTGAGGTTGCGCAAGCGGCCCTGTTGCACCCCTTCCGTGGCCGGGTATATCGCCGTCAGGCTTTCGTTAATCTCGGCGTCCTGGTTCTCTTTGAGAATGCGGTACTCGGGATGAATCATTTCCAGACTTGCCGCGCCCTTACGAGCCTCACCGAAACAGGTGACATGGGCGCCCGGTCGAAACTGCGCCTGTTGCTGCCGCGAAAAATGAAAGAATCGCAGCGTGATCTGGCCGCTGCCATCGTCGATGCGAACCAGCAGGTTGCGGCGACCACGGAATGCCACCTCAGCCAGCAACACTTCGCCCGTGATCAGGCATCGCTTCCCTGGCTGAAGCGCGCCGATTTTGACCATCTGCGTTCGATCCTCGTATCGCAATGGCAACAGGAAAAGAAGATCTTCGACGCGATACAGGCCAAGCCGCTCGAGCTTTTTCGCGAGTGCGGGCCCGACGCCGTTAAGTACGGTCAGTGCTGATTCGAGGTTACAGGGCGAGGATTGCATCCGCTTCGACGTCGACACCCTTGGGGAGAGAAGCAACACCGACCGCCGCGCGCGCAGGGAATGGCTTGTCGAAATAATCTTCCATCACGCTGTTTACTGTCGCGAAGTTGCCGAGGTCGGTCAGGAAAACTGTGAGCTTGACGACCTGGTTGAGGTCGCCGCCTGCGGCCGCAGCTACGGCTTTTAGATTTTCGAAAACCTGCCGTGCGCGCGCTTCGAAATCGCCCTCAACGACTTCCATCGTCGCCGCGT
>RCNC010002092.1_pt1 | contig 13360 bp, 16 predicted proteins | sample 2041301 | NCBI WGS metagenome assembly RCNC01 (sample SAMN09708231, study PRJNA481090) | Marine sediment metagenome, whole genome shotgun sequencing project. | biome: marine sediment; feature: ocean; material: sediment; isolation source: Sewage treatment plant 13A marine sediment (STP13A) ... | reverse complement strand
TCCGGGCTGGCTTGAACTGGTATACCAGGGCGACCGGGAAATGATGAATAACTACTTGTTGGATGAGGTGATGGCAAAGCGCCTACCATTTAATAAGGAATACAGGATCGTACGTAAAAATGATGGCCAGATCAGATGGGTGCATGGCCTGGGTCAGGCAAAATTTGATGATGCAGGGATTGCCCTGTCATTGATCGGAACCATTCAGGATATAACTCAACGCAAACTTACTGAAGAAGTAATTAAAAAACTGAATTACGCAGTGGAAGCGACTGGTGAGGTTGTTTTTATGACCGACAATGAGGGTATATTCACGTATGTGAATCCTGCATTCTCTTCAGTTTACGGCTACAAGGCCGATGAAGTAATTGGGAAAGCTACCCCGCGTATCCTTAATAGCGGGCTGATGAATGATTCAGCATATAAAAACTACTGGGAGGAACTGATTAATAAGACCAAAAGTGGTGAGTACATTCACATAGCGGCTTCTTCAAATGCCATCATAAATGAAAGAGAGGAAGCTATTGGTTTTATCGCTATCCAGAAGGACATCACGATACGCAAGAAGATCGAAGAAGAACTTATTTATGCAAAAGAAAAAGCCGAAGAAAGCGACCGTTTAAAATCAGCATTCCTGGCGAATATGAGTCATGAGATAAGAACTCCAATGAATGGAATCCTGGGCTTTTCAGCCTTGCTTAGTAAACAGGGCGTGGATAGTAAAGAACAGCAGAATTACATCAGAATGATTGAAAAGAGCAGTGCCCGCTTGTATAAGATCATTAACGAAATCATCGACATCTCGAAAATAGAATCGGGCCAGATGGAAGTTCATACCGAGGAGACAAATATCAATGAACAGATTAAACTGGTCCATAGCCTGTTAAAGCCTGATGCTGAGCTCAAAGGCCTTACTCTTACTTACAACAACAGTTGGCCTGCAAATGAAGCAGTAATTCATACTGACAGTGCAAAGTTGTATTCCATTCTGACAAACCTATTGAAGAATGCCATAAAATTCACCGACGAGGGATCAGTAGAGTTAGGTTATACCAGAAAGGGCGAATTTCTTGAGTTTTATGTAAGAGACACGGGCATTGGAATCCCTGAGGGCAGGCTTGAAGCCATATTTGAGCGCTTTGTTCAGGCAGACATCGCCGTATTAAAGGCACGACAGGGAGCAGGCCTGGGCTTATCCATTGCAAAGGCATTTGTGGAGATGCTTGGAGGAGACATCCGGGTAAATAGTGAAGTAGGTAAGGGCTCAGTGTTTTACTTCACTCTTCCCCACCATGTTGAAGGAGTGACAAAACCAATTTCGGAAAATGATTTTTCGGAAAATGAAACAGATTCACCGGACAAGAACCTGAAAGTATTAATCGCCGAGGATGATGAAGCATCTGAAATGTTAATTTCAATTCAGTTGAATGAGTTTAGCAATGAAGTCCTGATTGCAAGAACAGGTGCAGAGGCCATAGAGATGTACCGCAATAATCCGGACATTGATTTAATTCTGATGGATATTCAAATGCCCGAGATGGATGGCTACGAAGCAACCAGGCAAATACGAAAGCTGAATAAACAAGTAATTATTATTGCTCAGACAGCTTATGGTAACACCGGAGACAGGGAGAAAGCCATAGAGTCAGGCTGTACTGATTATATATCAAAACCCCTCACACAGGATAAATTCTCGCAATTAATACAAAAGTATTTCAGCTAACGCGATGGCATAGTGTCATTTATTTTTCTTGTAGCTTCAGTACAGCCCCTTAATAAGGTTTTTATGGCCTCAGGTGAGATTATTCTTATTCCTTATGCTGCAAGTTTCGCTCAGGATTTAATTTACCAATCAAGAATACTTCCAAGGCGGCTGCTAATGGGAAATGATCCTCTCCAAATCCGATTGTTATAATGCTGGTAACTTCTTCATACTTTTCCCTTGGACAGTATTGTTTGCCTGAATCATCTTTATTCACTCTCCAATATTCTTTTAACCGGTCACCTAATCCGGCTCCATGATAGAATTCAGTACTTTTACCGATACCCCTTCCAATGTATATAACATCGTTTCCCCTGAAGAGTGCATAACAGCCTCTTTGAGTATTATTAGGTATTGTGCCTTCAAAATACCAGTATTCTGACCAAGTGGGTACCTGACCATACTTGGATTTCCAATAAAGCTTGAAAAAGGCATCTGTCTCACGTTGTAAATCACAATATGTTATCATTTCATAATCTTGTATAAATTAGATAATCGTTACGAATTCGCAACAATATCTATTTGTACGAAGACAATCACCCCACAGTTTCAGTTAGGCTCATCTAATTTCAAATTAATTACTCCCTTCACGAAAACATTCCGCAACAAGCGTATAAAACCTCAGCCTTGCATAGTGGCTTTGAAAAATAAAGGGATTTGAGAATTGCTCCAAACCCAATAGATTTTAATGATTTATCAAACATGTCCGTAAAACCCGCTCTCTTCAGATCCCAGCCGGATTTGGAGATTAGGCAGGAATTCAATGAGCTCTTTAAAGTCAGGACTATCTCCGTAAATCATATTTCTTTGCATTTCCTGGTAATCTGACTGATAGGTGCAAATACCGGATAAATAGAAACATCCATACCTGCCCAAATTGAATCTAAAGGGGTGGCACAGTTTACTCCGCTAGGCTAGGTTCAGTTTGCAGTGGAATTAATGGTCCTGTTTGCCCGAATTTCGCAAAAAATCAACAACTTTCTAATATTAGATTAAATTTGCATAAAAAGTATAAGGAATGAATGAATTGCATATAGGGGATCTTACGGTTAAACTACCAATCATACAGGGGGGAATGGGTATTGGCGTTTCCATGTCTGGATTAGCAGCAGCAGTTGCAAACGAAGGGGGAGTTGGAGTTATCGCGCTGGCGGGACTTGGTATGTTTGAGCCTGATTACGCGAAAAAATTTAAGGAAGCCAACATAAGGGCATTAAAGAGCCAAATTCAAAAGGCAAGAGCAAAAACCAGGGGTGTACTTGGTGTAAATATCATGGTTGCACTTACAAATTTTGACGATCTGGTAAAAGCTTCTATTTCAGCCGGTATCGATATAATTATTGCGGGTGCCGGGCTTCCTTTAAGCATGCCTCAACATCTGACCAAAGGATCAAAAACAAAGCTTGTTCCGATAGTATCCTCTGGGAGGGCGGCAAAAATATTATGTTCAAAATGGAAAGACCAATATGATTATCTCCCTGATGCTATTGTTGTTGAAGGGCCAAAAGCTGGAGGACATCTGGGGTTTAAAAGAAACCAGCTTGACGACCCGGATTTTGCACTGGAAAAGCTACTCCCTGATGTACTGGAAGAGGTAAGATATTTTGAAGAGACATACCAGACTAAAATCCCGGTAATTGCCGCAGGCGGAATATATACCGGCGAAGACATTAAAAAGATTATGGATCTGGGAGCATCAGGAGTACAGATGGGAACACGTTTTGTAACCACCGAAGAGTGTGATGCTTCATTAGAATTTAAGCAGACCTATATTGATTCCACAGAGGAAGATATGGAAATCATTAACAGTCCTGTTGGAATGCCAGGACGGGCTATCAGAAATGATTTTATCGAAAAGATAAGACGGGGGGAGAAACGCCCGGTAAAATGTCCATATCAATGTTTGAGTACCTGTGATATCAAAACCACCCCGTATTGTATTGTTGCTGCCCTGGTTAACGGACGGAAAGGTAATTTTTATAATGGTTATGCTTTTGCCGGATCGAATGCATACCGGGCTACAAAAATAACTACTGTTAAAGAAACAATGGATTCATTGTTAAGGGAATTTAATGAAGCAATGTAAAAAAAATAGATAGAAGATCAGAAAAAGCTACAATAACATTCATAGTTTAGCCACCCAATAGGACGTATCAGTCAGTATTTTATTGAGGATTAGTGTCTTAATGAAAAAACCCAGGCGTTAACCGGGGGCTTGAAATCACAGCTTGATGATCTTTTTAGTGGCTACATAATCCTTTGACCTGATGGTTCTATCATTCTGGATTTTCAACTAATCCATCGCTTCCAATATCCGGTCCGGTGTCATAGGCAACATATACACGCGGGCTCCAACCGCATCGAAAATAGCATTGGCAAGCGCTGCACCAACTGTGGTGATCGCCGGCTCTCCACAACCCTGTGGTGCATCGGAAAATCGGGTAATCTCGTACGAATCAAAGTTTTCCGTTTGTATTTTTCCACCACTGAATTCAATTTCTTCGGAAAGTGCAGCGCTAAGCCCCATTGTAATCCCCCCTTCAATTTGCAATTTCGCACCTTGTGGGTTAATAACCTCACCCATATCCTGAGCACACACAACGCGCTCTACTTTTACCTTTCCAGTGGATTTGTTCACAGATACATGGGCTATTGTTGCCACGTAGCTATTCAAATAATTCGTGCAGGCGATACCGTATCCCTTACCGCTGGGACCTTTATGAAAATTATGTCCGAATTTAGCCGCAGCAGTATTGAGCACACGAATCAAACGTTCATCTGTCAGGTTATTTTTGCGAAATAACAGCGGATCCATTCCTGCTGCCTGTGCAAGAATATCGGTTCAGAACTTCGCGAACCCGTGAACAGGACATCACACTCCCAAAACGTAATATGGCCTTCCGCATTTAAGCCAGATTCCATTTGAACAACAGCCGCCGGTCGAAATGCATCATAAAAAAGCTCTTCTTTCCTTGTCCATGCAAGTTGAACAGGATGCCCCGAAATTTTGGATAACAACACCGCCTCGCTGATTTGTTGCCCTGACTTTTTCGTAACTTATCTGGCATGGTGACACACTAATGGCCTTTGCGGTCAGTTGATGCAAAGAGGGCACACAAGTTTAATTTATGCATTATGATCGCTTTTAGAGCACTTGATATCTTCTTTACGGGTTTTCATACCTGTCTCGTAATATTCAACCTGTTCGGATGGATCTGGAAGAAAACCAGACGTCTGAATCTCATCTGCCTCCTTTTGACCGCTGCATCATGGCTAATCCTGGGAATCTTTTATGGACTTGGATTCTGTCCACTAACTGAATGCCACTTTAACATCCTCAGGAAACTTGGATACACGGATCTTCCTGACTCTTACCTGAGTTTTCTCTTTACGCGCCTGACCCACTTGCAAATTGATCAATCCCTGGTAGATGCAGTTACATTATGGGGGCTGATCATTGCATTAATGATAAGCCTTTACCTGAATTTCCGGCAATGGTTCAAAGCAGTTAGAAGCTAACAATGGCACCTTCCTTGCAGTGTATATCTAAAACGCACCTATGCCGAAGTCTAAAAGATTGTATATCCTATGGATCCTTTTAACTCTTTTGATACTACCGACCCATGCACAAAAAAAGAATTACTCCCCCGGGTATATCATTAATTATGAGGGAGAAACTGTAGAAGGCTGGGTAAAAGACCGCTCCTCCGGAACCTTCATTTCGCTCTATTCCCGAATACGTTTTAAGCCAGACAATGCACGTTTAAAAAGAAAATACGGTCCCGATGAGATCCTGGGCTATGGCTTCAATGATCAGCATTTTGAATCAATGCCGCTCAGAGAAGAATCGGCATTTTTCAATTACAGATATTATTTGAATGAGGGTTACGAAATGGTCTTTTTAAGGGTCATTTTGAGGAAAAAAGATTTGACTTACTATCACTGGGAGTACATTGACGGTGAGAGCAACTACCTGGATTATACTCCCCTATTCCACAGGGATGGCTTCAACGAAATGGTAAGGGTAACCCAGGGTATTTTAGGCTTGAAGAGAAATAAGCTGATCGACTATTTTTGGGATTGCCCTGAACTGGTGAAGTCCCTTGAAAAAAAGGAGCTCAAAGAGATCCATGAAATCTTCAATTTCCATACAGAGCGATGCACCCCGGATATGAATGAGCCCCTAATTCCGTATATATTATGATTTTTAAAGATTTAGTGTAATTTTTCATCCTAGAGACAGTAAACATTATACACTACTTCAAAATTGATGATAAAGTCCAAATAATCCTTCAGTCCTGTTTTTTTGCATTAATAAAAATCGTAACTTCTAGCTTATACAATATCACTTTAAACAACAACTATGGCAGGTATATTAGATTTATTGAACAGTGACATAGTGAAGACGCTAATCAATGGCACCAGTCAGCAATTAGGACAGGATAAAGCCAAGACAACATCAGCGTTGAACGCTGCATTACCTCTGCTTCTGGGAGCAATGAAGAACAATGCAAAAACTCCTGAAGGAGCCAGCGGCTTATTAAGTGCCTTAGGGAATGACAAGCATGAAGGAGGTATCCTAGACAATTTAGGAGATATTTTGGGTGGCAATAGCATTGATGAAGATGTGATGCAGGATGGCGCCGGTATCCTGCGTCACGTGTTTAATGGCAAAGAACAAAATATTGCCAGTGCAGTGGGCAAATCCAGTGGTTTGGATGCAGGATCTGCTATGAATACCTTAAAAGTAGCAGCTCCTGTACTGATGGGCCTCCTGGGAAAAGAATCACGTCAACAAAATGTCGCTGATCAAAATGGAATTGGGGATTTACTGGGCGGACTAATGGGAGGAGAAGGCCAGCAACAAGAAAGCATAGTGACAGCATTGCTTGATGCCGACAACGACGGCAGCGTGATTGATGATATAGCCGGTATGTTATTGGGCGGTTCCAAGAAAGGCGGCTCTAGTGGCTTGCTTGGTGGTTTACTTGGGAGGAAATAAAATGAAAAAAGTATTGATTGCTCTGGATTATAACCCAACTGCGCAAAAGGTGGCTGAGGTAGGATATTCGCTGGGAAAATCTATGTCCGCTGAAGTGGTCCTCCTGCATGTAATAGCAGATTCGGCGTATTATGCCACACCTGGATATTCCCCGATAATGGGCTATACTGGCTACGTGGACGTGAGTCCGACAGTATTGGAAAGTGCAGATGGACTGAAAAATGCATCTCTTCAATATCTTGACAAAACAAGACAACACCTGGGTGACGAAACCATTCAAACGCTGGTAAAAGAAGGTGACCTGGCAGAAACAATTCTAAGTACCGCAAAAGAATTGCAATCAGATATCATTGTTATTGGATCGCACAGTCAGAAATGGCTAGAAAATATAGTTATGGGAAGTGTTACTGAAACAATAATGTATCAGAGTTCTATTCCACTATTCATCATTCCGACCAGAAAGCAAAATTAACCCGATTGTTAACATGGGGTCATGAGATTGAAGATCGGATTGAGCGGTCATTGTGACTGGGTTTAAAATCTATTTCAAGTTGTCCAAAAAAAATGAAAATGGCCAAGAAAAACACACCATCAAAATCTGCCGGAGCAAGCAATAAGAAGGCTTCAGGCACCACAATCAGGAGAACAGCAGTAAGTAAAAAATTAGCTGACACTGCTGGAACAGATGACAGAGGCAAACCTACACATGTGGAAATCTCCCAAAAAGCACATGAAATCTACCTGGAAAGAATTTCTAAAGGGGAGCCTGGAAATCCTGATAGCGACTGGCAACAGGCTCTGGATATGCTTCAAGCTTAGCAGTATTTGGATTTATTTGGTGACTATGTTGATATAGCCCAGGTGATTAGCCAGGAAGAGCGACCCCAACAGTATAATGATGGAGAATGCTATAAGAATATATATTTCCGTTGAAACACCCTTTTCCAATACAGCTCTTTTTGGATTAGCCGGATCATAATAAACAATAACTTCCGAACCAGGACGATACTTAAGAATGATTTTCTGAACTGCCTCTAAGGAGTTGGAAGAGTAATCGTTCATGATCTTAATCCTTCCAGAAATAAACTCATGATCATTCACGGAATATGTATAACTAATTTTTGGTGTATACCGGAATTCATTTCCATGGCCACTCGATTGTCTTTCACTCTTTTCAATCGTGGCCGAAAGAATTCTACCGTTAGTGTCTCGCCAGAATGCACTGTTTTTTGCCCTGTGCAAAGACACCATGGCCAACCCAAACAAACCAATTCCAATAAGCACAGGTATTAGTAATACCAACATCTACTCCTTAGATTAAAAATCCATCACATGACCGACAAGATCCCAGTACCAAAAATAGCAAGTGTTCCTATTCCAATATCTCAAAACTTATTTTTGCAGTGATGCGAAACTCAATTACATCATTCTTCTTAACAACCGCGCTTTGATCCTGAACATAAACTGAACGAATTCCTTTTACAGTTTTTCCAGCTGTTTTTACAGCATTCCTTAGAGCATCCTCCCAGCTTTTTTCTGAAGAGGCCAACAATTCAATAACTTTTAATACTGCCATTTCTTAAGATTTAATAGATTAAATGAATTTCAATTCTGAAACAATCTAGAAAGAGGGTAGAAAAAATATGCAAGAATAGTAGTAACTTCAATGCATACAACAAGGTTAATTTAACGAAATTTTTTGCGCAGGTCAACTTTATGAACGCTTTTATAGAATCTTTAACTACACCAAGATGAAAGGTAGCTTCAAAACATTCCTCTTTCTGTCTATGCTATCCATCATGCTAATTGCTGCAGGTAGCTGGTTAGGTGGTATGCAAGGAGCAATCATCGCATTTTTCGTGTCACTCTTTATGAATATTATCAGCTACTGGTTCAGCGATAAAATTGTATTGAAAAGATACAGAGCCCGGGAAATAACAAGCTCGGAAGATTCCCACTTATATAACATGGTAAAGAAACTTGCAAGCGCTGCTGATTTACCCATGCCAAGGGTATATATTATTCCCGACAGAACACCAAACGCTTTTGCAACAGGAAGAAACCCATCCCATGCGGCCGTTGCGGCTACGGAAGGAATCCTTCAATTACTCACTGATGACGAATTAGAGGGTGTTATGGCACACGAACTGACCCATGTGAAAAACAGGGATACTTTAACAAGCACAGTTGCGGCAACCATTGTTGGAGCCATTACCCTATTGGGGCAAATAGGAAGGTACGGTACCAGTGCGAAAAACAAGAATCCATTGGTCCTGATAGGTTTACTGCTGCTTCCCTTTGCAGCCATTTTAATGCGCATGGCTATTTCCAGGGTAAGAGAATATGCTGCGGATGAGGGGGGGGCAAAAATATCTGGGAAACCCATGGGCCTGGCAAATGCACTAAACAAACTCGGTAAAGGAGTGGCTTTAAATCCGATCGCCAGGGGAAATCAAGCCGATAGTCATCTATTCATCGTAAATCCTTTTCGTGGTGGATTTCAAAGCCTATTGAGCACACATCCCCCCATGGAAAACCGAATAAGTAAATTGATGGAGATGTCCTGAAACATAAAGTATCACAGTGAAGAATTACACTGAATGAATCGTTATGAAGAATTGAATCAGTACATTAGATAATGTATAACTAACCCACTTAGAACACATGATTAAAGAATTCAAAACTTTTATTAGCAAAGGCAACGTAATGGAAATGGCCGTAGGCCTTATTTTGGCCGTATATTTTGGGGCCATTATTAAATCCCTTGTGGATCACATCATCATGCCACCGATTGGTATGCTTTTGGGGAATGTTGATTTTTCCGAACTCAAGGTTGTCTTACAGGAAGCTGCCATGAATGGAGAGGTTGAGATTCCCGAGGTTGCCATCAGCTACGGGGTCTTCTTTAATACGATCATCACTTTCGTGATTGTTGCCCTGGCTATTTTCATGGTTGTGAAAGGCTATAACAAGATGAAGGCAAATATGGCGAAAAAAGAGGCAGAGGCTCCTGCTGCTCCTCCTGCACCAACAAAAGAGGAAGTCCTTTTAACCGAAATCAGGGACGCACTTAAAAAGTAGACAATCCGGCTCCAGGTAACTGATAAAGGAGTATTAATAACTGCTTCTGTTCGCTGTAGATCAGCGGCCGGGCGTATATTGTATCACCCATAGTACTAAACTAAAATTTTGAAATGATGAAAACCAATAGAATTTGGATCAGCCTGATTGCATTACTGTATACTGGGGTTTTATCAGGCCAGGAGAAAGACACCACTTACTGGCAGTAAACAGAGAGACTTGGCCTAAACTTCAATTCGGCGTCCTTCAGCACCAACTGGAAAGGGGGTGGCAGCAATTCAATTTCTATTTCTACCCTGTTCCTCGGGAACTGGAACTACAAGAAAGACAAAATTGGGTGGGACAATGAATTAGATCTTCAATATGGAATTCTGAAAAATAAAAATCAGAATGCACGAAAAAGTAATGACAGGATTTATGCTGATTCCAAGCTGGGCTATTCAATCTCAAAGAATTGGAACATATTTACAGCGCTCAATTTTCAAACCCAGTTCGACAAGGGATAAGAATTCGGGCTAGACGACAATGGTGCCGAAACCAGGGCTTTAATATCCGGATTCCTCGCTCCAGCTTATATTACCTCATCCTGGGGGGCGGAGTACAAACCAAATGATTTTTTCAATTTGAGAATAGCTCCTTTTTCGCCAAGAATAACCATCCTAAATGATACGACTATCCACAAGCAGGTATCCGGTAATTATGGAGTAGAAATTGGTGAGATTGCTCGATACGAATGGCTGGCATTTAAATTTGCCACGAACTTTGATAAGAATCTTGTGGAAAACATAAACTTCAAAGCCAGGTATGAACTATTTATCAATTTCCAGGAATTTGAGACGAAAAAATTTGACCACCGCCTGGATCTTTCTTTATCTGCCAAAGTATTTAAAGCTTTGACCGTAAGCCTTACATCAACAATCATTTACGATTTTGATCAGATTGATGAAATACAGGCCAATTTCATAACTGGAATCGGATTGCTATATAGCTTTGGCAATATTTCTGAAGAATAAGCTCTGCGCAGTATAAATATAAGAAGGCATCTAATAAATGGTATTTTTACAGTGCATTAACCCATATGGTAATGGAAAGACAAAAAGAATTCAAGGAACATATTGATAAGGGCAACACATGCAAGGGCGACTTCATAGTTTTGGGAGGAGCCATGCTTGATGGTGAATGCTTACCAGAGACCTATGTGAAAGTCCCCTTAAAAACCATTAACCGTCATGGCTTAATTGCCGGGGCAACCGGAACCGGGAAAACAAAATCCTTGCAAATTATAGCAGAACAACTTTCAGAGAAAGGAGTTCCTGTGATATTGATGGACCTGAAAGGAGATCTGAGTGGACTGGCCCAGCCCGGAGAAGAAAAGGAATTTATCACCGAGAGGCATCAAAAAATAGGATTCCCATATGAAGCTAAATCCATGCCCGTGGAACTCATGACCATTTCCAACGGCGATGGGGTAAAACTAAGGGCAACAGTAACCGAATTTGGACCGGTCTTAATGTCCAAGCTCATGGAGCTCAACGATGTTCAATCAGGTGTTGTCTCCATTCTATTCAAATACTGCGATGACAACCAATTACCGCTCATCGACCTGAAGGACTTTAAAAAGATACTTCAATACTCAATCAAAGAAGGAAAAGAACTTTTAAGTTCAGAATATGGAGCGATCGCCTCAAGCTCAGTAAATGCCATCATGAGGAACATCATAGAATTGGAACAGCAGGGAGCAGATCAATTCTTTGGAGAGCCTTCCTTTGATGTGAATGATCTTTTGCGACAGGATATCCACGGCAATGGATACATCTCGATTATTAGATTGGTTGACATTCAAAACAGGCCCAAGTTATTTTCCACCTTCATGTTAAGTCTTTTGGCAGAAATCTATTCATCCTTCCCAGAGCAAGGCGATAGCAATGTACCCAAGCTAGCCATTTTTATTGATGAAGCCCACCTGGTGTTTAACGAAGCATCAAAGACCCTCGTTGAGCAGATTGAAAGCATCGTGAAGTTGATACGATCCAAAGGGGTGGGGATCTTCTTTTGCACCCAAAATCCATCAGACATTCCCGATGATGTACTTGGACAGCTGGGACTAAAGGTCCAGCACGCACTGCGCGCATTCACAGCAAAGGATAGAAAAAACATCAAGAAAACAGCAGAAAACTATCCCATCTCCGAGTTCTATAATACCGATGAGATCATTACCTCACTGGGTATTGGAGAAGCATTGGTTACAGCCCTGAATGAAAAAGGTATACCAACCCCACTTGCAGCGACCTACATGCGAGCACCTATGACCCGGATGGATATCCTCAACGATCAGGAGATTAAGTCACTGGTAGGCACCTCCAGGCTGCTTCCTTATTACGATAAAACCATTGATGCCGAAACCGCCTATGAAATTCTGAAAGAGAAAATTGAAGCCTCTCAAAAAGAAGAGCATCAAGTGAAACTAAAGGAAGAACATGTAAAAGCCAAACCTAAAAAGGAGGAGGCACTCATCGAACAGATAAGCAAAAACACCATGGTCCGGCAGGTTGGAAGGATCCTGGTGCGCGAACTTGCACGTGGATTATTAGGAGCACTGGGGGTAAGTTCAACAGGCAAACGTCGCAGATAGGACCTTAGAGCTATTTCGCTCCAAACATCTCAGATTCCAGATCCGGCCATTGGGAGTTTAAACTCTTCAGGGTCTTCAATACTTCGTTGGCCACAGAATAAAGCTTCTGCCAGTTTTTATCAGCCGGCACAACATGCCAAGGGATATCATTACATTCCTGTAAGATCCTTTCATATACCTCAAGGTATTTATCGAACTTCTTTCGTGTTTCCCAGTCGCCATCCTTATGTTTCCAGTGTTTCTCCTTCAGCTCGATCCGTTCCCTTAATCGTTCCTCCTGCGCATTCACGGAAACATTGAGGAAGAATTTCAGAACATGGGTGTCGTTGTGTTCAAGTAGCTTTTCAAAATCATTAATCATTCCATAGCGCTGAGCGATCATTTCCTCTGTATAATACCCCTCCACCGACGGAACAAGAATATCTTCATAGTGGGACCGTATAAAGATCTGAATATCACCCTTGGCAGGGGCTGCCTGATGTACGCGCCACAGAAAGTCATGAGCAAACTCATCGGGAGTAGGCTTTTTAAATCCTTTTATTTTTACCCCAATCGGATTGCAATACCTCAGAAGACCTCGGGTAAGCCCATCCTTTCCTGAAGCATCCAAACCCTGGAACACAATCAACAGACTATGTTTTTGCTCGGCATACATCTTGTACTGCAATGCGCCAATCTCCTTGAGCATTGATTTTGTTCGTTCCTTTATCTCGCCCTTTTTCCATTCCGGATTAAAAGTGTGGTAGTCTTCAATTTTCATGCTGCAGTGTTTTTATTCCATATTCAAATGCACATAAACAGGAAGATGATCCGAGAATCCTCCATGATACTTCTTCCCCGAGTACGTTCTGTTAGGTCGGTAAAAGGAAAGGTTTTTATCGTA
>RCNC010002090.1_pt1 | contig 13362 bp, 13 predicted proteins | sample 2041301 | NCBI WGS metagenome assembly RCNC01 (sample SAMN09708231, study PRJNA481090) | Marine sediment metagenome, whole genome shotgun sequencing project. | biome: marine sediment; feature: ocean; material: sediment; isolation source: Sewage treatment plant 13A marine sediment (STP13A) ... | reverse complement strand
CGTCGCCCTGCTACCGTTCAGCGCTGTCATGGCACTGCCGGAATCCCCCTCGGAACACGCTCAAAAAACATTCGAAATTTTTCGCACAATCGTAGAAGTAGACACGTCCAAGACCAAAGGCAACACCCCGAGGGTCGCACAATTCCTGGCAAACGAGCTGATCGAGGCCGGCTTTCCGGAGTCGGATGTCGAAGTTGTGCGTCTCGGCGACCTGGCAGCCCTGGTTGTACGGTACCGTGGTGACGGATCTTCCGGCAAAAAGCCCATCCTGTTCCTGGCGCATATGGACGTGGTCGAGGCCAATGACGAGGACTGGGAGCGTCCCCCTTTCGAACTGACCGTAGATGAAACGAATTTCTACGGTCGCGGCACAATCGACAATAAGTTTGGTGTTGCGCAGTTGACCTCCACGTTTATCCGTCTGAAGAAAGAAGGGTTCGTGCCCACCCGTGACCTGTTCCTGGCCTTTTCAGGTGACGAAGAAAGTAACATGACGACCACGCGCCTGCTGGCTTACGAGCGGCCTGACCTGGCGGAAGCGGAGTATGCCCTCAATTCCGATGCCGGCGGGGGCGACCTCGACCGCAACGGTAAAGCCATCACCTACAACATCCAGGCTGCTGAGAAAACCTATGCCACCTGGGACATCACGGCCCGGAATCCCGGCGGCCATAGTTCCCGCCCGCGTGCGGATAACGCCATTTACGACCTGGCCGACGCGATCGGGAACATTCAGCAGTACCAGTTTCCGGTCCGTTACAGCGACATGACACGTGCTTATTTCAAGGAATCCGGCAAGCAACTCGGCGGCGAACTCGGGGATGCCATGCTGCAATTTGCAGAGGATCCCAACAATGAGGCTGCTGCTGCCCGACTGGCAAAGGAATCGTCTTACGTCGGCACCACCCGGACCACCTGCGTCGTCACCATGCTGCAGGCAGGGCACGCCGAAAATGCTTTGCCCCAGTCCGCTACAGCCACCGTCAACTGCCGTATTTTCCCGGGCGTACGGGCCAGCGCAGTTGAGCAGGTGCTGCGTGATGTAGTGGACAACGACAAGCTTGAATTTACAATACTGGAAGAACCGACCGAGAGCCCGATCTCAGAGCTGAGAGAAGATGTCGTGGACGCTGTTAACCTGGCCGTGCACGAGCGCTACCCGCGGGTGAAACTGATCGCCTATATGGAATCGGGCGGAACCGATGGAATGCACTTTCGCAAAGCTGGTATTCCCACCTGGGCGGTCAGCGGTATTTTCATGAACCCCGACGAGATGTATGCCCACGGCCTGAACGAGCGGGTTCCAATCAAGGCTTTTTATGATGCCCTGGACCACTGGAGCGTCATTATCCGGCAGCTCGCCGGACAGTGAGTCACTCGGCCATGAAATTGGTCGAGAATTCACCGAAATAGAGGGACTGATTGGCTGAAGCGGCAAGGCGTAGATTGTCTCGTCCGGGCTCCGGACGAGGCACCACCAGAACCCAGTTCTGGCCATTGCCACCTTGTGGGCGCATATCAAGAGGCTGCGTGTTACCAGCCTCGTCTCCCGCCAGCGAGACCACCACACCCTCCAGTGGATACGCCGATTCCAGACTCAGTAACAAACGATCGCCTTCGAACGGCTCTGTTCGCAGGTCCAGCGTAAAGTCTCCATTTTTCAAGCCGCACAACCCGCCGCCGCGGCGGCAGCTAGGCAGGGCTACCAACTCATAACTCCGGCCCTCCTCCGCTGCATGCGGTTCCTCACCGACAAGTGCGCCGATGGCATAGTAAGTGAGCAGACCCAGCATGGGAGCCACGACTGAGGCCAGGAGAATGTGCTTGTTTTTAAATGGATTCACTGGATAACCTCTGAAGTAAGTTCGAATGGCGCGATAGGATTGTTTTCAAAAAAGTATGGCCTGGTAACCTTCCTGCTGCAGCCTGACATGCACCGTCATCGCCGATACGGCCAGCGTGACCTGAGGTAACAGATCGGTTGGGGTATAGCCATAATACGCAGCAGTCTGCCCACAAATATAGATATCCACACCGGCTTTACCCAGTTCCTCAATCAGCCCTTTGCTGCCGTTGGAAACGTCAAAATGCTTGATATGCGCCGCCCCATTGAGTGCCGCTCTGGCCCCGGAACCGTGCAAAACCACAGCCATCTTCATATTTTCAGGCGCGATGCCGTTGCGGGCGTGCATATTGAGAAACCGTGCCGCGGATTCGATGCTCCGATTGAGCTTAGCCGGATCTTCAGGGCCTTTCCCGACATCCATGATGACTTTGTATGGTTGATCCGGTGCAAGATTGTAGCTGCCTTCGGGAACGGCAAAAACGGGCCCGTAATTTTCGACCACAGGGCCCTGGACCGGCTCTGCGGCATGGGCCGTCATGCCCATCAGCACCAGGGCAGGTATAACAAATAGGCCGAAAATTCTCATAGATTGCTCCGTATCATTTCATTTTTCCCAGGTATCTGTCTAACCAGGCACTGGCACGGCCGCCAGGGGCTGTTCCGGTCAGTTGTTGCGCCAACTGTGAAGCGCGCATTAACCCGGCCAGGTCGATTCCGGTTTCATATCCCATCTGTTGCAGCATCATCACGACATCTTCGGTCGCCACATTGCCGGAAGCACCCGGAGCAAACGGGCAACCGCCCAGGCCACCGATCGAGGCATCAAACTTGCGCACACCCGTTTCCAGCGCAGCAAACACATTGGCCAGCCCCATCGCACGAGTATCGTGAAAATGGCAGCTGATCCTATCTGCACCGTGGCAATCGATCAATGCCGTCATTAAAGCACTTACCTGCCGGGGATTGGCCGCACCCATCGTGTCGGCGATGCACAGTTCATCGGCTCCCAGGTCGAGAAAGCGGGCCACGATGTCGGCCACCCGTGCTGGCGCGACCGGCCCATCGAACGGGCATTCAAAGGCTACGGCGATGGTAGAAGTAACCCGCACGCCATCCACACGCGCCTGCTGCAATATTTGCGTTGCCGCCGCCTCTGCCTGCTCCCGGTTCATTCGGACATTGGCCTGGGCCATACCATCACTGCCATATAACACCATGCAGACACTTTTGGCCCCGGCCGCGGTGGCCAGCTCGTAACCCCTGACGTTTGGAATCAGCACGGTTAGCACATCGTCAACATCGGCACCCCCCGCCAGACCCGCAAGTACTTCATCTGTTCCGGCCATCGCTGGAACGGCCTTTGGCGAAACGAACGCGCCCACTTCAACGTGACTCATGCCGGCAGCCTGCAGGGCCTTCACCAGCTGCACTCGCTGTGCTGGAGACAGTATTTTAGGCTGATTCTGCAGACCGTCGCGCGGACCCACATCATTAACGATCACTTGATTTTCAGCCTGGTCGAGCATTCAGATAATTCCCCGTTCGATCAGTGAGTCGATCACCGCCTGCTGAGTCTCGAGGTAATGGTTGCGGCCCGGTGATTTGACCTTCGCGCCCGACATCATTGTGTTTTTAGGGTAAACCGGCTCCATGTCATAAGCCTGCCGGAACACACCCATGCGTAGTCTGGCCAGCGTATTGGTCATCGAGCTTTTAGCTCGCGTGCGGCGTAACGCAGTGATGTTGGCCTCCGCATAGCCGTCCATCGACTCCCCCTGCCCGGCCTCCGACAAAACCCGGCCGCGGTAATCCACTACCTGCGACTGACCATCGGTCGACTGGTTGGGGATCGGTGTGTCTGCAATCCCGGCGCTGTTGGCCGATACCACGTAGACCATATTTTCATAAGCCCGAGCCTGTTTTGCGATATTCCTGGGCGCCTCTCGCAGACTGCCGACCTCGCTGCTTGAATGGCAGATGACCTCGGCGCCACGCAGCGCATGGGCACGCGTGATCTCAGGGTAGAGGATCTCTTCTGAAGCCACACAGGCCAGCCGGCCAAGTTCCGTTTCAACCACAGGAAAGAGACTGTCCTGTCCATAAATATCCAGGTAAGAATCCAGCACATCATGCGGCGTGGGGGCGAACATAGAGATTAGGCGCCGGTACCGAAGGATCACGTCACCGGCGTCACTAATGATGAAGCTGGTCTGGAAATAGAGCTCCGGAAAATGTTTATCGACCTCATAAGCGTTGCCGGAAAGGTAGACTCCATGATTCTGGGCAACCCGACCAATCGCCTCGTACTCCGGGCCATTTTCGCTGATACAGGCTTTGCTCTGCCACTCCGCTACACTTTCACCCATCGGGAAACCGGTCATGAAATACTCCGGAAGCACGACCAGGCGTATGGTATCGCCACTGCACGTGGCGGCAAATTGCCTACTGCCGGAAATCAGTTCATCACAGTGCGAGATGGAATCCATAATGCGGGTATGCGCTTGCTGCGTATCTTCGCAGCGATTGACGGCCTGGCAAGTGACCTGCAACGGCAAAGCTGCGTATCGAATGGCTGAATCTGACAAACTATTTCTCCCGGTTCGCGCTAAATGACATATTTAATATAATATTGGGGTCCTCAGATTCTAACCGGAGTAGCTCTTTGACAACATCCACTCTTGGTCCCTTTGTGGCCGCCCTGATCGTAACGCCTGATCTCTCCAGAAGTATCCGGGCCTATTGTGATCACCTTCACCAGCACGCTAACTCGAGCGATCACCTGACTTTGAAACAGGCGAGGCAGTGGAATCTGCTGGAGCTTTGCGGCGCTAACATGATTTGGCTGGCCAACGATCTGGGGGAGCGCTGGCTGGGACTGATCGAAGACAAGAGCGCCGAAGTGGTTGATCCATTCCACCATAAGGGCTGGATGTCCCTGGAAATCAACGTGCAGGATGTTGACGCACTGCGCCTCGCGCTGCAAGACTCACCCTTCAAAATCATCGGTGAACCCGCCAACCAGGACGTCAGCGACGAAATTCGTGCCATGCAAGTCATCGGCCCGGCAGGGGAAGTGCTTAACCTGACAGAGCTAAAGACCCAGGTTCCTCCCTCCGAACTACCGCATGCACGCTGCGCCGTAGATCGCCTGTCTGGTCTCGTGATGCTGACCGATGACCGTGACCGGGCCTTGTCCTTTTATGAACAGTTCAATGATACGGTCGGGCTGAAATCTGATACGAAAATCACCATACAGCTGAAAGAAGAATGCCGGATCGAAATAGACCAGCCTGATGAATTGAGCGACCGCCCATCGGGACAATGCGGACTCCCGGCAGGCATTGCGATGATCACGGTATTTGCCGAATCCATTCCATCCGGCATAGAGAAACACCAGGTTTCCAGGGGAGGTGGTGCTGACCTGGGCGGCGCACTGTTCAGGGGAGAAGCCGGTGAGCTGTTGGAAGTAGTCGTAGGTAAGACAACCGAATAAGGAAAAATCCGGGTCCTGAGCAATGGCCTGCAGGACCCGGACGAGCTTTAGAGATTCCGCCATCTACTGCAAAACGTGAATATTCCGCTCTACGCAAATGTCCATCAAGTCTTTCGGCCAGATCGTAACACCCACTTCACCCAGGTGCGCCTTACGCAGCAGCAACATGTAAACGCGTGACTGGCCAATGCCACCCCCAATGCTCAGCGGGATTTCGTCATTGAGAATGGCCTGGTGGTAGGGCGTCTCAAGCAGCTCCATCTGGTCGCTCAGGCCCAGCTGCTGGACCAGAGTTTCCTTGGTGACCCTGACACCCATGGAGGTCAACTCATGGCGGCGTCCGGTAACGTGGTTGTACACCAGGATATCGCCGTTCAGTCCGTGCATGGGCCGGCCGTCTTTTGATTCGGTCTCGGTTACCCAGTCATCGTAATCCGCCGCACGCAATTCATGCGGGTAGCCGTCGGCCAGAGGCCAGCCGATGCCATAAATGAAGACCGCCGGGCATTCCTGGATCAAGCGGGTTTCGCGCTCTTTGCGCGGCAGGTCAGGGTACATCTCCAGGATGTCTTCGGCATGAATAAAGGTGAGCTCCTTTGGCAGGCTCGGATATCTCGGATCCTCCAGCTGCGGATACATGTTCAGGGCAAATTCCTCGGCGCCCACCATGACTTTCCAGATGCGTTTGACCGTGTCCGTCAGGTAGTCGAGGTTACGCTGGTCTGCCGTGATGACTCTTTCCCAATCCCACTGGTCGACGTATGCGCTGTGGTCATGGTCCAGGAAATAGTCTTTGCGAATAGCCCGCATGTCGGTGTTGAGGCCTTCACCCACTTCCAGCCCGAATGTTTTCAGCGCCATCCGTTTCCATTTCGTGGCTGCCTGAACCACCTGTGCGTTCATGCGTTTTTCCAATCCCAGCCCACAGGGAAATTCGACCGGGGTCCGCGATCCGTCGCGATCCAGCATGTCGTTTACGCCGCTGTCGCGATCGACGATCAGGGGGACCTGGACCATCATCAGGTTGAGCTCTTTGCTCAGATTTTCTTCGATGTAATTTTTTACCCCGTACACGGCTTTCATCGTCTCTTTGGGGGTGAGCAGCGAGGAATAATCCTGTGGCAGGATCTTTGCTACTTCTTCGTAGGTGCTGATACCCGGACCCGCGAGGTCCGCTTGTTTATTACTGGTCATTGTTTTTCTCCGGTTGAACCGCTTACCGGATCATTCTGGCCGCTATTTCATGAGCTCCGCAATGATGTTTGTCAAGCATTCGAAGCGCGCTTCGAGATGATCATCCACCTGATTTCCTCAGTTAATTTCCATCTCGCGTTGTCGCGAGCGAATCATCGATGAATTCAGCAAATATTCTCTCGTTCTGTCGGGATCGTTCACGATCTCCTGCAATTCGCGCCAGATCTCTGATCGTTTTCCCGGATCCGTTTCACGGTGCCAGCGATGATTACGTGCAGACAGCCGCTGGACTTCTTCGAGTTCAACCGTCCTGCGCCGGCGTGAATAGCGGTCAAGCAGGATGTCGTCTTCACCCTGCAGTACCGGCAACAAGTGCTCCACCAGGCAATGGGCATCATGAATGCCGCTGTTCATTCCCATGCCGCCAGCCGGACTGCTCAAGTGTGCTGCATCACCGGCAAACAGAACACGCCCGTGGCGGAATGAGTCAAGGCAGCGCTGCTGCAGGGTGTAATAGTTGCGTTGCAGCAGCGTGTAAGGCTGTTTGCAGGGAAAAATCGCCTGCAGCTGTGACTGTGCGACGGGCTCTGACAAAGCCTCCTCAACAGGTTGGCCCTGGTCGGGAGAGTACGAAAAGCGCCACAAATCGCGGATCTGCATCAGGCTGTAGTGACCCGAGTCAGTCCAGACATAGTTAACGCCGAGTATCCCGGGAATTTCGTCCTGAAATGGGTAATCCAGCACCAGTGTGATAGACGTTTTCGGAAAAACACGGCCTTCAAATGCCAGACCCAGGTGCTTTCGCACGGCACTTCTGCCGCCGTCTGCCGCGATCAGCCAGGGAGCACTGAGCCGATAATCCCCAGCTAAACTGTGGATGATCAGGCACACACCGTCCCGGTCTTGCTCAATGCCACGCACTTCATGGCCGAATCGGATTTCAAATAAAGGGCTTTTTAACAGGTGTTCGACTGCAATATTACTGAAATGGAATTGCTCGCATTGCAAGCGGTACGGGTGCTCTGTCAGGTCACTGATGCATTCGAGGTCGAAAACAGCATGCTTTTTCGTGCCGTGGACCATGTATTGCCAGCCCTGGGTTATCGAGCCGCGTGCCACCAGCGGCTCTGCCAGCCCTGTCATGCCCAGCAGATCCAGGGTTGCAGGATGGAAAGTCGAGGCACGCATATCCAATGACAAGCCGGTGATCTTCTCGAGCACAATGACCCGGTAACCCGCATTGACCAACAGAATCGCAGCATAGAGCCCAACCGGACCGGCCCCGGCTATGACGATTGGCTGGATTGCAGACGCAGACTCCATGTCAACGAGTATACTGCGTCCATGTCTGCCGTACTTGCAATCGACCAGGGAACCACGGGCTCCACTGCCCTGGTGTTCTCACAAGCGGGTGAAATCCTGGGCCGCGCCTATAGCGAGTTCACCCAATTCTACCCACAACCCGGCTGGGTCGAGCACGACCCGGAGGAAATCTGGCAGGTCAGCCGGAAAGTCATGGCCGAAGCACTGCTTAGCTCCGGCATTCAGCAGAGTGAGCTGGCTGCCATCGGTATTACCAACCAGCGTGAGACGGCCGTGGTCTGGGACCAGAAAACCGGCCAGCCGGTCCACCGTGCGGTCGTCTGGCAGAGCCGCCAGAGTGCCGGGATCTGTGAACAGCTGAAGGCCGATGGCCTGGAGTCGCTGATTCGGGAAAAAACCGGGCTGCTCATCGACCCCTACTTTTCCGGCACCAAGATTCGCTGGATTCTCGATCGCGACCCGGCGCTGCAACGTCGGGCAGAGGCGGGCGAGCTGAAGTTCGGGACCATCGACAGCTGGCTGCTATGGAAATTGACCGGCGGCAACGCCAAGGCCGGTGCCCTGCACCGCACCGACCCCACCAACGCCTCGCGCACCCTGCTGTATGACATCCACCGCCAGGCTTGGGACCCGGAATTATGCGACATCCTGAACATCCCGGCCTCGATGCTTCCTGAGGTGCTACCCAGCTCAGGCATATTTGGAGAAACCAACGGGATCGAGGGTATACCCGACGGCACGCCGATCGCCGGCATCGCGGGTGACCAGCAAGCGGCTCTCTATGGCCAGGGCTGCTGGGAACCGGGCCAGGCCAAGAATACTTATGGCACGGGGTGTTTCCTGCTGATGAACATGGGCATGCAGCATCCTGTCAGCCGTAATGGCCTCCTGACTACGATCTGCTGTGATGCATATGGCTCTCCGGCTTATGCGCTTGAGGGATCGATTTTTGTTGCCGGTGCAGCCATTCAATGGCTGCGGGACGAAATGAAAATCATCACGGATGCCTCCGAAACAGATGCACTGGCAAGAGAGATCGAAGGCAACGATGGCGTGTACCTGGTTCCCGCCTTCGCCGGACTCGGTGCCCCGTACTGGGACATGAACGCACGCGGCGCCCTGGTTGGCCTGACACGGGGCACAGGGCGGGCGCACCTGGTGCGCGCAGCGTTAGAGGCAATCGCCTATCAATCGCGTGATATTGTTGAAGTGATGAACCGCGATTCCGGAGTTGAACTCACCGAGCTGCGCGTGGATGGCGGTGCCTCTAAGAACGACTTTCTGATGCAGTTTCAGGCCGATATGCTGGGGGCCACAGTAAACCGGCCAAAGCTCGTGGAAACCACCGCAGCCGGCAGCGCGTTCCTTGCAGGCCTGGCCGTCGGGGTATGGAACAGCCCTTCCGAGCTGGACCAGGCGCGGCGAACCGACCGCCGCTTTGAGCCGCAGATGGGAAAGGACCAGCGCCGGGATCTGTACGCGGGGTGGCACAAAGCCGTAGCCAGGGTTCGCAGCGACAACGGAGAACGGCAAGATGACTGAAACAGTGCACCAGCAAGGCCGCGTTACAACATCCGATCAGCTGGACCTGGTGTGGAGATCGTGGACCCCGGTGCAGCCCAAAGGCGTCATTATCATCATCCACGGCCTGGCCGAACACGGTGGCCGATACCGGGAAACAGCCGAATTCCTGGCAGCCAACGGCTGGGCCGCGTATGCCTGTGATCTGCGCGCACACGGGCTAAGCCCCGATCCACCCGGCGCAAAGCGCGTTCACGTCCAGCGCTTCACAGATTATTTCAGGGATGTGGACGCCCTGCTGACGCTGGCAAAAAATAGCCATAAAGACCTGCCGGTCTATATCCTCGGACACTCGATGGGCGGTCTTATTTCTATCAGTTATGCGCTGGAAAACCCAACGAAACTCTCCGGAGCCATCATTTCCTCTCCAGCGCTGGGCACCCATCCTGACTTCAAGCCGCCGATTTTTCTCAGGCTCCTGGTCAGCATCCTTTCACGATTGGCTCCCCGACTGTTATTCCCCAGCGATCTGGACACTGCGATGATCTCGCGCGACCCGGAAGTGGTCAAAGCGTATATCGACGACCCCCTGGTATCGGACAAAGTCTCAGCACGCTGGTACAGCGAACTCATGAAAGCCATCAAGAAGGCTAACCGCAACGCCCCCTCCCTGAGAGTACCGATGTTGCTGATGCAATCGGGTGCTGACCGCCTGGTGGATCCGGCAGCACCTGAAAAGTTTGCGCAGGCGGCACCTGCAGGACAAGTCGAACCAGTGCTATGGGACGGGCTGTTCCATGAAATGTTTAACGAGCCGGAAAAAGACCAGGTTAGACAGAAAGTTCTCGAATGGCTCGACCGCCTGCAAGGCACGACTGACCGCCTGTCGGAGGACATCCCAACTCAAGATCTAAGCAATTGATGCGTCGCGTTATTTTATGGTATAAACAGTTCATGTGACTGCGAAGGAATCGCGGATCACTGAGCTTTATCAAGGGGAAATACAGAATTACTTTGTTCATTGCCAAGGAGGGCAAACGAATGAACAGCAACATGAAAACACCAAATCTTCCGCAATCCAAAGGGTTCACACTGATTGAATTGATGATTGTTATCTCAGTCATCGCAATCCTGGTGGCACTCGCAGTGCCTGTATACAAGGATTACACGGTACGGGCGAAAGTCACGGAGGGCCTGTCCCTGGCCGCCGCTGCGAAAACTGCGGTGGCTGGCACCTGTCAGGAAGACCCTACCCTGACGCCAAACAACAACAATACCGGCTTCACGATCACAACCAGTGATTACGTGCGCTCCATCACCATCTCCAATACCTGCGCAGAACCGTACATTACGATCCGGACCAAGGATACAGGGGCTGGTACCGATGTAGTGCTGTCACTGGATGGTACCAATGCCGATGGAAGCGGACACATAGCCTGGAATTGTCACCGGGTAGCCGGCGAGGACGCGCACATTCCGGGTAGTTGCCGGGGTAGTCATCTCTAAATCGGTTACTACAAACGGCAGGTAAAAGCCTGGTGCAGCAGGTATGCGTGGCGCTGGCTTCCTGCAATGACAACTTGATAGAGCCTGTCGTATAGAGCCTCGTCGAACGCTTCACCGCCCTCCCCGGCGAGGATCCCGGCCAGAACGCCTGTCGTGTTGCTGTGGCCGACAACCAGCGCATCCCCTTTCCGTTTCAATAACAGAGCCGCAAATTCATCCAGTTCACGTGGATCGTAATAAGAGACTTCCAGTTGGTGTGCCGCGGCAATCGGAACCGCCGTATCCCGGGTTCGCCTGTAGTCCGTGCTGTAGACTCTATCCAGTTCTACATCGGCCAGCATGGCTGCAATGGACAGCGCTCTTAGTTCGCCACAGGCAGACAAACCCGGATCATCGGACTCTGATGACCCGTCTTTCTCGGCATGCCGGACCAGGAAGATACTGAAGGGCTCGTCGCCTGCCTCACTGTCTGCCCGGGATGGTGGAGCGGGCATCAGAAATGCGGCCACGGCCAGTGCATAAACAACGAGTCGCATCATCATCTGCACCTATATCCCCAAAAATACGACCGCGAGGCCGCAAGCCAGGATTGCACTGCCGGCAACGGCATGTCCAAATCGCTCGAATCGTTTCAGCCTGATGGATTCAAGGCCTTTGACGGAAATGGCTACCGCGAGCAGCATGGTCAATACCGTTACCAGGCCAAAAACGCCGGTGACCATCAACACCCCCGGGATACTTTCACGTGCTGCCGGGTACATTAAAAGTGGAATCAGCGGCTCACAAGGCCCAAGTACAAAAATCACGAATATCACCCAGGGTGCCAACGATTTTACTTTCGCGGTTTCTTCGTGCAGATGTGCATGATCCCGGTGGTGGTTGTGCACATGCTCATGGGTGAAACCATCGTGATTGTGCCAATGGGTATGGGGCCGGTTTCTGTAGGCCTGGCGCAGACCCCAGGCCGTGTAAGACAACCCGAAACCAATCAGTAACCAGGCGGCAAAATTACCCCGGACGCCTTCCATCCACTGCAGAGCCGAAAGCTGCAGACCAAGGAATATTCCCAGCAAGCCGATCACGATGGAACCGGCCAGGTGGCCCGAACCACAAATGACGGTCACCTGGAGTGTTTTGCGCATGTTCCAACCTCGGGCTTTAGCCATCGCCACGAAAGGCAAATAGTGATCCGGTCCCAGGATGGTGTGGACGAAGGCGAGCGTAGCAGCCGACAGGGAAAGCACAATGATTTCAGACGTCATGGGTTTACAATTCACCCCGCGGATTAGTGTCTGCCTATTCCATCAGCCAGAAAGAATCTTTTCCACGACCCGGGTCAAACGTTTGTTATTCCCTCAGACCAACACATACTCCTGTTATTTCGGCCTGGAGCAGTGCACCGTAGACCCTTTAGTCGTTGCACTTCCTGACGATCTGGGCCTTCAAGCCGTCTACCCGGTCAGCGCGGACCTGGTCATCCATACGCACGGATTCGCCTTCCTCATTTTGATAGAACACGCGACGATTGGGCTCAAGACGGTTGACCTCGGCCTGCCAGGCCGCGCATTCAACCTCCATAGTGGCCTTATTTGCCTCATATTCCTGGCGCTTTTCGGCCAGTTCCGTACGCCTTTGTTCAGCTGCGGATGCACCGCTTGTGCCGGCTTGCGCATAGGGATCGGTCGACGCCGGAGAAGCGTCCTCCGGAATTACCTGTTCCTGGACTTGCTGACCCTCCGGACGCGTGTCCGTAAAATGAACAGTGCCATTTTCATCCGTCCAGTTATACATCTTCTTTTCCTGGGCTTGCGCGAAAGAGACCGCGGCCAGGCCAAACAAAAAGACCATCATTACGCACATCAACGAGTGTTTCATAAGCTTCCCTGTCCTCTTTAATTCGGATGACAACCGCTATCATAATACTTTGTGGCGTCTGAACAAATCATGAATGAATACGCTCCAGCACTTTTACCTTGCCCGTTTCCAGTGAATACTCAGCACCCACCACCAGCAATTTTTCGTTTTCGATCAGATTTTCGATGATCTCGGAACCGTGTACCAGCTTCTCAACCGAAGCATGGATGTTAGCCTGAACCGCTGCCTGGACAAGCTCACTGCGGGATCGTTCCTGGCCGCTATCGACCAGGTGTTCAACCGATGGGCGTATGGCATTCACGATCGCCCGAAGGCTGTCAGACTGGCTCTCAGTGGATTGTTCCAGCTCTTCCAGCGTCGCCAACACCGCGCCACACTGCGAATGCCCCAACACGACAACCAGCTTGGTTCCGAACTTGTCAGCTGCGAACTCAACGCTACCGATTTGAGAAGGCATCACGATATTTCCGGCGACCCGGATCACGAACAGGTCGCCCAGTCCCTGGTCGAATACCAATTCGAGCGGAACACGGGAGTCAGAACACCCCAACACGATGGCGAACGGATTCTGCTCATCAACCAGCTCCTTGCGCCTGGAGCTACC
>RCNC010002089.1_pt1 | contig 13362 bp, 11 predicted proteins | sample 2041301 | NCBI WGS metagenome assembly RCNC01 (sample SAMN09708231, study PRJNA481090) | Marine sediment metagenome, whole genome shotgun sequencing project. | biome: marine sediment; feature: ocean; material: sediment; isolation source: Sewage treatment plant 13A marine sediment (STP13A) ... | reverse complement strand
CCCCTGGCTCATAGGGAACAGTGCAATATCGAGGACGCGGGGACTGATACCACGGATGGTCAGTGGGTCGCTGTTGATGGGACCCAGCAAGGGGGTGCCTGATTCGTCCTGAGCAACAACGGGCAATGCCACTATGACCAGTATCAGGATCAGGACCATTCGAATTTTTCGCATTAATATCGCCCTGCCTGCTTTGAAAAGGGGTCATGACAAAGGGTCAGAGCCCTTTTTTGACCTTCGCCCATGCTACGCTTATTCATAATACTAACCCACAGGAGGATACCAAATGAGCATTGACCAGCTAACTGTTTTTCTGGGTTGGAGCACTGTCATAAATGCGGGCTTGATGTTGTGGGCGCTGATCGCACTCGCCCTGATGCCAAATCTTGTTTATAAGACACAGGGCCTGGTGACCAATCTGAGCCGCGAGGAACTGGAAAAAACGATGTATAACTTTCTCGGATTCTTCAAGCTGGGCATTATTTTTCTGAATTTTACGCCCTACCTGGTCCTGCGCCTGTTTTTTTAGGGCTTACCCATCCACCCAAGCAGCCGGCCGCCACTGCGCACGACTTGATAGATAGGTCTGGAAATTGACTGCTGGATTTGTTCTATCGGCGCAGAGACGGCACCGATCACCGGAATCGCATTCAATATCCGGTAGGACTCCCGGCTAATCGACAGGTGCATGGTTTCTACCGCATCCACCGTCCGGCAGACACCTTCACCCGCCAACACCAATGAGCCTGCAAGCACATCGGCCGCGGTCATATCACCGGCCAGATCACTGGCCGCAGGTAACTGAACCTCTGAGCCAGGATCGAAATGCAGACAGCCACCCTCCCTGTCCTCCCCAATCCAGCTTTCCAACTGCTGGTAAACACGATTGGATGTCGCCAATGGAACGTGACGCACTCCGTCTAAATGGGCGAATCGACTCTCCGGCGGCGCTGTCTCCGGATAAGCGCTGGAAGTCTGCACCAGGCTATCCCCCAACATCCGGTTCAACATCCTGGACATAACTCTGCCTGAACTGCTCGCCGATTCCACAGCTGAATCTGACTTGATAGAGCCGCTGATAAAACTGTGCCGGCAACCCGGATAGAAGTCGAGCTTATGGTGAGTCAGCCCATGGCGCAGATCCTGGATGCCGCGGCTGCGAAAATCGGCCCAATCGGCCCAGTGACTGATATATTCCTTCGGAGTCCGGCGCAGAACCCAACTGGCGTAATGCCCTGCCCGCTCAACCGGGGAGCCTTCATGGGGCGTACCCAGGTAGAAGCAGTCGGTGAGATATTCGAGCCAGTTATGTCCTTCCGCTTCTGCATAGCTCTGAGCGGACCGCATCAACAAGCCCCCCATACTGAAACCGACCAGCACAACCTCATCGATCTCAACCGGATAGTGCTCCACCAGCTCCGACAGATGGCGGGCAAAGGCCTCGCCATTTTTGATCACCGACAAGCCACTGTTGTAACGAAGATAAAACGGTGTAAAGCCGTGTTCCCGCTGCAGTCGGAGACCGTAGTTATCGTCCGCGCTGACGGTATCGGGAAAGTTCCAGACGGTTTCGAGGTTGGTCAGACCATGTAACAGAATCACAAGGCGGGACGTCAACCGGGAATCTGGGTGCCCCCAATTGCGACCAGGCTCGACACGCTGGCCGGCAGCATAAAACCCCATGCCGATCGCCAGCGGATTATCCTGCTCCAGCAGATAATCCCCCATCACGCCATTGAGTATCGCGCGTCCGTGTTGCCCCCGGCGTACCCACGGCGCCTTGTCGGCACTAGTCTCTGTATCGCTGATAGCTACATCTCCATGGTTGGCGTCCAGCATACGCTGCTGCAGAAGGGTTGGATAGCTACACTCACAGGGCTTGTGCACAGCACCACTTTTCTCTAAAATACGCGACCTCCCGGAAGGCCCCCAGGTAACCCAATTGTGATTACAACCGCAAACATCACCATGCAGTTCGGCGCCAAGCCACTGTTTGAGAATATCTCTGCCAAGTTTGGCAACGGTAACCGCTATGGCCTGATTGGCGCCAACGGTTGCGGGAAATCAACGCTTATGAAGATTCTCGGCGACGACCTGGAGCCTTCAGCCGGTAACGTAAAGGTTGATATCGACGAGCGGGTAGGCAAGCTCCGGCAGGATCAGTTCGCGTTCGAGGAATTCAGCGTCATCGATACCGTCATCATGGGTTACCAGGAGCTGTGGGATATCAAGCAGGAGCGCGACCGCATCTACTCCCTGCCCGAGATGAGCGAAGAAGACGGCATGAAAGTAGCTGAGCTTGAAGTAGAGTTCGCCGAACTTGACGGCTACAGCGCTGAGGCGCGGGCGGGTGAGTTGTTACTGGGCCTGGAAATTCCCGAGTCCCAACATAATGGCCCGATGAGCGAAGTGGCTCCGGGTTGGAAATTGCGTGTCCTGCTGGCCCAGGCGCTGTTTGCCGACCCCGACATCCTGCTGCTGGACGAGCCCACCAATAACCTGGATATCAATACCATCCGCTGGCTGGAAGATGTGCTGAATCAGCGCAGCAGCACCATGATCATCATCTCGCATGACCGCCATTTCCTGAACAGCGTATGCACGCACATGGCCGACCTGGATTTCGGTGAATTGCGGGTTTATCCGGGTACTTACGACGACTACATGATCGCATCCACTGCAGTACGCGATCGACTGCTGACGGATAACGCCAAGAAGAAAAACCAGATTACCGAATTGCAGAGTTTTGTGAGCCGCTTCAGCGCCAACGCATCCAAAGCGAAACAGGCCACCTCGCGCGCTCGCCAGATCGACAAGATCCAGCTGGAGGAGGTAAAGCCTTCCAGCAGGGTAAGCCCGTATATCCGCTTCAGCCAGGACAAAAAGCTGTACCGCACGGCACTGGAAACAGAGGGCCTGACCAGGGGGTTTGACGAAAAGCCCCTCTTTGAAAACCTCAATCTGCAGGTTGAAGTCGGAGAACGTGTGGCCATCATCGGTGCCAGCGGCATTGGCAAAACTACCTTGTTACGAACCCTGATGGGGGATCTCGAAGCTGATAGCGGCACCCATCGCTGGTCCGAAAATGCTGAACTGGGCTATGTCGCCCAGGATCATACTTCCGATTTCAGTGAAGACATGAACCTGTTTGCATGGATGGCGCACTGGGGCAAACCCGGAGACGACGAACAGACCATCCGCGGTGCACTGGGCCGCATGTTGTTCAGCAACGATGAAATCAACAAATCAGTCAAAGTCATATCGGGTGGCGAACAGGGACGTATGCTGTTCGGAAAACTGATGCTGCAAAATCCCAACATCATGTTGATGGACGAGCCCACCAACCACCTGGACATGGAATCAATCGAAGCTCTTAACCTCGCGCTGGAGAACTATCCGGGAACACTATTTTTCGTCAGCCATGACCGTGAGTTCATATCGTCGCTGGCAACCCGGATCATCGAGATTACCCCGGCAGGCGTGGTTAACTTCAAAGGCAGTTACGATGAGTACCTGCTCAGCCAGGGCATTGAGCCCGTGACCCGCTTGCGGGCAGTAGGTTAACGACGGTAAAGCCCCTGTAATTCCCCGTTTCGTAACACAGCAAGCGTGCCGGCCTCCAATGGCTGCCAGTCTTCACCCGTTAGTGGCACGCTGGCTACCAAGGTCACCATCGGGATGACTTCTTCAGCATGGATTCGAAGACCCGCCACCTGCTGATGATCGTGGTCGTGATGATGATCAACTCTTTGCAACAAGTGTAGACCGGGAGGCCGCATAACGCCGTCTTCCTGGGTCCGCCTATGGCTGTGGGCGAACAGGTATTCGCCGTCTGAATAGAAGAAATTGAACGTGCCCTTTGCGCTGAATTCGTGCGCAAACTCGGCAATCAGCTTTATACGCTGTTCAATAGAGAGAGGACTACCCTGCTGTACCGAAGCACGCTTCAGCCGGGTCAACAACTCGCAAAACGACCGTTCCGAATCTGACTCACCGACCGGCTGAAAATCCAGAGATTCGTCAATTGCTGAATTGAACTCCAGGTCTCCGTTATGTGCAAAACAATGCACCTTGCCCGCCAGCTCGCGAATGTAGGGCTGCGTATTACGTAGCTTTACCTCGCCCATGGTGGCCTGGCGAATGTGCGAAATAACACAGTGTGATGGATGGTTGTGGCTACGAAGAAAGTCGAAAAAGCTGCTGTCACGGGCGGCGCAGGTATCGCGCAGAACCCTCGCATCCCCATCTTCGTATATGGCTACGCCCCAGCCATCCCCGTTTTTATCGTGACAGCCTCCGTGCCGTTGAAATTCCCATAATGCGAAGGTAACGGTTACAGGATGACAACTGGACATGGCGAACAACTCACACACTGATTTTCTCCCCCTCACACCAAAAATACCAAGACAAAAAGATACCACACCCCCCAATCGCCCGGGACGCGGTTGTGTTACAGCCGCTGATAGTGGTTAATACTTCCTTAACTACCCGCTAAAACGAGTGTACATCCATGGCAAATGAATATTTTTATCCGCCCATTGAGCCTTTTGAAACAGGCATCCTGGAAGTCACCGAGCCCCACAAACTTTACTGGGAGCAGTCCGGCAACCCTCAGGGAGAGCCTGTTATTTTCCTGCATGGTGGGCCTGGCGCCGGCTGTAGCGAATACGACCGCTGCTTTTTCGATCCAAACCATTTTCGTATCATCCTGCTGGATCAGCGCGGCAGTGGCCGCTCACGCCCTGTGGGTGACCTGACCGATAACACCATGTCAGCCACCACGCGGGATATTGAACAACTACGCGAACACCTGGGCATCGAGCGCTGGCACGTGTTCGGTGGCTCATACGGCAGCACCATTTCCTTGTATTACGCCCAGGAACACCCGGATCGTTGCAAAAGCCTGGTGCTGAGAGGTATCTGGTTGTTGCGCGAAGAGGAACTCGACTGGTGGCTGTACCGTGTCCGCATGATCCAGCCCGAGTTATGGAATGAATTTGCCGGCTTCATCCCGGAAGAAGAACGCGGTGACCTGCTCGAAGCGTACTGGAAACGCCTGACCGGGGAAGATCGTGCGCTGGCGCTGGATGCGGCAAAGCACTGGGCGCTTTACGAAACCGCATGCTGCACGCTACTGCCGAACAAAGAGTTCACCGACCATTTCTCAGACGACAACACGGCCTGGGCGGTCGCCCGGCTTGAAGCACATTACTTCCGCAACGTCCGGCCGGAGCCTGACTCATTCCTGCTCGACCGCGTTGAACGAATCCGCCACATTCCCGCTTTCGCAGTGCATGGGCGCTATGACATCGTCTGTTCCATCAAAAACCTGTACGACCTGGCGCAGGCCTGGCCCGAAATGGATACGTCCATTGCTCCGGGGGCCGGTCACTCTTCACATGAGCCTGAAATCACCAGGGAACTGGTTGCCGCGACCAATCGAATCGCGCAATTTGGCAGCCCGAAATTCCGGACCTAGCGATCCTGGTAGGTGTTGAATATATAATTCGCCGTCATCAGGTCGAGGTGTGCACCGCCGCCGTTTTTAAACACCGTGATGCTTTGGTCTGATGTCCTGGCGACTGCGCCATTACACAAGTCATATAAATCGGCGCGGATATCTTGCTCAGAAATAACGCCGTTCTCGATCGGGATGATAAATTCACCCGTATGGGCCATGGCGGTTTCTCGTGAATCAGCAAATAGCTCCGACATCTGCAACAACTCATCATCAGCTTCGCGCATGTCCGGGCGGTAAGAACCAATGAGATCCACGTGCGTACCTGGAGAAACCCATTCTCCTTTTAGTACAGGATCGGTCGACAGGGTCGCCGCTGCAACAATGTCAGCGCGTGGCACATGTGAAGCGAGATCCTCAACACTACGCACACTGAACTGATCGTTGTTCTTGCTGGATGCAAGGGCCTGGGCGTTGCTGTGTGAGCGACTCCAGATAAGGATCTGCTCGAGACCCGGAAATAGGGCTGAATACGCCTCAACCAGCGAACGGGCAACAACCCCCGCCCCGATAATCAACAACGTTTTGCTGTCGGGGCGCGCCAGCAGACGGGCGCCCAATACTGAATCTGCTGCGGTTTTCCACTTGGTCAACATGTCACCGTCGATTATTGCAACAGGCGTTCCGGTCTGGTCATCGAACAAAGTGAAGACCGCCTGGACACTGGGAATAGGCGGGGTCAGTTCTGCGTTGCCGGGAAAAATGGTTGCTGTCTTGGTGCCGATGCCCAATCCACTTATCCACGCCGCACGGTTGAGCAGTGAGCTTTTCCCTTTTCTGAGCAAGATGTCATCGATGTCCGCTCGAGCCAGCTGGTGACCGAATCGGATGGCATCACAGACACCCGTCCAGGACAAAAGATGTTCAACATCAGTTATCCGAATGATTGGAATGGTATTCATGAATTAGCTTTTGCCATGTTGGGCCAGGTATCACTCAACCTGTAACCCTGCGGCCAGGGATCGTCCCTGTCCAGAGTCAACTGGCTTCTTCCGGCCAGCCAGGCTCGACCCGTTATGGATGGCCGGATTGCTTTTGTTCCATTTAGTACGACCTCTTCTTCAATCCGGCCTAGAAATTCAGAATCAATAATTGAGCGGGCCAGCAGTGTATCGCCGACGGTCGCCTGGCCTTTTGCATACATCACGGCCAGGCGGGCTGACAATCCGGTCCCCGTTGGAGAGCGATCTACCTTGCCCGGGCGAATGACCACCGCATTCTTGCCGATTTTCTGTCCATCTTCTTCAAACACAGGCCTGGCAAACTGGCAGAACGAAATTTCATTGATATCCGCATTAAGCGGATGCCGAAACCCAAATTGCTCATTCGCGGCCCGGGTGATTTTTATTCCGGCTGCGCAAATGTCGTGCGCTTCATCCGGCCTGACTTCGAAACCCAGCGCGGCCGGGTCGACGATAACGAAGGTGTCTCCGCCGTAAGCGGTGTCGGCCGTTAAGGTCCCGATACCCTCTACTTCCAAATGCACGTCCAGCCGATCTGCAAAGGAAGGAACGTTCTTGACGGTAATCCGCTCAGCTTTTCCGTCACGACACTGTGCAACCACATCAACCAGCCCACCCGGCGCCTCCAGCGTAAAGCAGGTTTCTGGTTCCTGCATGGGGACCATTCCGGTTTCCAGCAGCACGGTGGCAACACAGATCGAATTTGAGCCTGACATCGGCGGGGTGTCTTCCGGCTCCATAATGATCCAGCCCGTCACAGCTCTTGGGTCTTTGGCCGGCACCAGCAGGTTCACGTGCCGAAACACACCGCCCCGCGGCTCATTCAGCACAAAGTTACGCAAGGCCTGGTCTTTTGCGATCCACTGAGCCTGCTCCCAGATGGTTTCTCCGGGTGGCGGCGCCACACCACCGATAATGACGTCCCCTACTTCGCCTTCCGCATGGCAGTGAATAATCTCAACCGCATTTTCCAGACCTATGGTCATTCCCGTGTCCTTAATAATCACCAGGTGTCTTTAATCCAGTCATAGGGCTTTCTGTTAATCCATCTTGCCCGTGTGAAATCAGGAAAATCCTGGACCTCGCCATTATTTGCAATGGAAGTTTCTGATAAAGGTGTGATGGCGCTCCAGGCAGCGGCGTCATAAGCATCCATCGGCGGTGGAATATTTCTTTTAGCAGATTCGACAAAAGCATTCAGCACAAAAAAGTCCATGCCGCCATGCCCTGCCCCTTCGGCGTGATCACCAAATTTTTGCCAAAGTGGGTGATCGTACTTCTTCAGCCATGCATCGGCATCATCCCACTTGTGAGGTTCCGACTCGCCCTCGACGTAGATCCTGTTGCCATCGACCTCCCACAATCCCCGGATACCCTGCACCCTGAAACCGAGTGAGTAAGGCCGGGGCAGATTCGTATCGTGGGTGACAATAATCGTTTCACCGTTGGCCGTGTCGATGGTAGTCGTCACGACATCACCAAGCTTCCACTCAAGTTTGGCATTGGGGTGATCCGGCCCGCCCTCCCTGACCAGGTAGTCGTGCAATCCCCTTGATTTGGTGGCATGCGATGTCAGCGACATGAAACGATTGCCGCGGTTGATATCGGCATAAGCGGCTATGGGCCCGACTCCATGCGTTGGGTACAAATCTGCGTTGCGTTTGAGGCTGTGTTGTGTGCGCCAGCGGGCTTCGCTCATGGCTTTTTCACCGAACTCCACGCCCCCGCCATAAGGTTGCTTGCCGTTATTAAATTTCACGTGCCGCAGATCGTGCTGGTAGCCACAACGGTAGTGGATCATCTCGCCAAAGACTTCCTGGCGAACCATGTTCAGTACCGCCATCACGTCACGCCGGTAATTAACATTCTCCAGGATCATCATATGGGTACCGGTCGCTTCATGGGTATTTACCAGGTCCCAGCACTCTTCCAGCGTGGTCGCTGCCGATACCTCCACACCCGCATATTTTCCGGCCTTCATCGCATCAACAGCCATTGGCGTGTGCCACAGCCAGGGCGTTGAAATAATGACGGCGTCGAGGCCTGACAAGTCCAGCAAGTTACGGTAATCAAAATCATCGCTGCCAAATTCCCGGGCCTTTTTCCGCCCGGCCTCTGCGATATGCTGCCTGCAGATGTCAAGCCGAACGGGGTTGGTGTCACAAAGGGCGACAACCTCGACATCGTCGCGCTTGAGGGAGTTTTCCAGGTGCCAGGTCCCTCTCAGGCCTACACCAATAAAGCCGAGTCTGAACTTTGAGCCGGCTGAATTTTTCCCAAACGCGAATCCCGGAGCAATAGCCAGGGTCGCAGCGGCTAAGGAAGCTGTTTCTATAAAATCACGGCGTTTGAATTTCATTTTTATGGCAGTTGTGGGGTCAGAAGTTATGGGGTCAGAGTAACATGATGGCTCAAAGTGGCCTGACGACTTACGAGCCATTCATACTGCAATTCAGAAAAAATCTATTATGATAATTGTAGGATCGCGCCATAAAACAAATAACCGGCCGATACCAATAACAAAGGAGAGTCGATCATGCGTAACTCAACACCACGAAATTTACTGAGGAAGGCAGGGCTGTTTTTCTTCAGCTTGTCGCTGGCCTCAGCCGCCTCTTTTTCACTGCCACTGGTAGCCGACGAGACCTGTATGTCGCCCTACATGGCGAAAATTACCGGCCAGGAAGACTTCGTCTATGTCTGGACCCTGGGTGCGGAAGGCATCGGGGATGAGCAGGACAAACTGGTAACTGTAGATGTCAATCCAGCTTCACCCAACTACGGCAAGGTGGTCAACTCACTGTCTGTTGGAGGTCGTAACGAGGCCCATCATTCCGGCTTTACCGACGACCGCTATTATCTTTGGGCCGGCGGCCTGGATACGAACAAGATATTCATCTTTGATGTCCACACCGACCCGGCAAAACCAACCCTGCATAAAACAATCGATAATTTTGTCAAAGCCAGCGGCGGTGTCGTGGGGCCCCACACCACTTATGCCCTGCCCGGGCGGATGATGCTGACCGGACTATCCAACGACAAGGATCACGGCGGCAGAACTGCATTGGTCGAATACACCAATTCCGGCGACTTCCTCGCGACTCACTGGATGCCAACCGACGAAGACCTGGGAGGCGCTGAAAAATCCGGCAACTTTGCTGACGGTTATGGATACGATGTCCGCGCCCTGCCCCGCCGGAACGTCATGATCACTTCGTCTTTCACAGGCTGGAACAACTACATGATGAATCTGGGCAAGTTGATGGGCGACCCGGAAGCCATGAAGCGGTTTGGCAACACGGTGGTGGTCTGGGACCTGCACAGCCGCAAGCCCAAAAAAGTCCTGGATGTACCCGGAGCACCGCTTGAGATCCGCTGTGCCTGGGGACCACACAACGATTACTGTTTTACAACGACCGCCCTCACCTCAAAAATCTGGTTGATTTATGAAGATCCTGAAGGCGAGTGGCAGGCAAAAGCTGTAGCTGACATCGGTGATGCGTCCAAGATTCCCTTACCGGTCGACATTTCCATCTCAGCTGACGACAATCTGCTGTGGGTTGACACATGGAACGACGGCAAAGCCCGGTTATTCGACGTTTCAGATCCGTTCAAGCCGGTACAGATCCAGGAAACGAAGATTGGCGCCCAAATCAACATGACCTCCCAGAGTTGGGATGGAAAACGCATCTACTTTACTTCCTCGCTGCTGGCGAATTGGGACAAGGTGGAAGCACCCGAGGGAGAAGACCTGCAGTATTTCAAGTCTTACACCTGGGATGGGTCCAAACTCAATCACGAGTTCAGTATCGATTTCATCGCTGAAAACCTGGGACTTCCTCACCAGATGCGTTTTGGCGCCTACTCCTTGTACGGCCAGACCAATCCGCTGGTCAGCACGGTCGAGTCTTCCTCCAACGGTTCTGCTGGCGGTCAATAGTGCCCTTATTGAGGGAAAGACACTCCAGGCAGGTGAGCAAATGGCTCACCTGCCTTTTTCTTTTCCTCGTAGTTAGTTCCGGCCTGTCGGCTGCAACACAGCAGGAATCGCCTGAACCGCAGGTGCTGGCACCAGGCTGGACAGAACTGGAATTTGAACCACCCGAGGCCGGTAGCTACAGATTGCCGCCCATGGGCATGGCCGGAGACGGCAATGTACTGGACGGAAACAGCCAGTCCATGACCCTTCACAGCCTGATGGGCGACAAGGTCGTCGTCATGAGTTTCATCTACAGCAGCTGTTCAGATGCCAATGGCTGCCCGCTGGCAACTCATGTTCTGGAAAAGCTCCAGGACCAGCTTCTGCAAGATGCCGGAGGAGGAGAAAATGTCCGCTTTATCAGTCTGAGTTTCGACCCTCTGCAGGACACTCCGGAAGTCATGAAACGATATGGCCGGCCTTATATCTCGGGTGACTTTGACTGGCGTTTTCTCACCACCGCCAGTGATGACGAGCTTGAGCCTGTGCTGAAATCCTATGGCCAGTCGATCATACGTGACCCGGATGCTGATGAAGGAGTTGCTGGCAATATTTCCCATATATTGCGGGTATTCCTGATCGACCGCAGAAAGCAGATCCGCAATATTTTCAGTGCGTCTTACCTTCATGCAGACACCATGTTGAATGATATCCGGACGCTGCAAATGGAGGCGACCCTGCAGGGGCCTGGCGACATCAAACTTGGATACGAAAACAGCGATTACCAGACACAGACTCAGAGCCTGGGCAATCGCCTTGGAACACCAGCAGATCTCTGGTCCTACTCAGAACAACCTCCACTGGGCCTGCCACCCATTCCTGTACCTGAAGCAAACCCCCTGAGCGTTGATAAAATAGAACTTGGCAGGTTGCTGTTCTTTGACCGTCGCTTGTCGCACAACAACACGTTTTCCTGTGCGATGTGCCACGTACCGGAACAGGGGTTTTCCAGTAATGAACTGGCCACTGCGGTTGGCATTGAAGGCCGGACTGTGCGGCGCAACTCGCCAACCATCTATAACGTGGCCTACCTCGAACGCCTGTTTCACGATGGCCGGGAGTCCACGCTGGAGCAGCAGATATGGGGGCCTTTGCTGGCCCACAACGAAATGGGTAACCCTTCGGTTGGCCAGGTAATTGAGCAGGTCAGGGCTATCCCGGAGTACCGTGATCGTTTCCAGAAAGCGTTCGATGGAAAACCCATCTCAATGGAGACCGTGGGCATGGCACTGGCCAGCTACGAGCGTGTGCTGGTCTCGGCCAACAGCCCCTTTGACCGCTGGTACTACGGTGGTGAGAAGGAAGCAATGACAGCTGGCCAGGTAGCGGGGTTTGGCCTGTTCAACGGTAAAGCCAATTGTTCAAGCTGCCACCAACTGACGAAAGAGTGGGCGTTGTTTACCGATAACCAAATGCACAATACCGGTATTGGTTACCAACGGTCCATGGTTCAAACAGCCGACGAAACACGCGTCCAGATCGCGCCCGGTGAATACATCACCGTGCGCAGCGATGTGGTTGCTGAAGCCTCGGAGCCTGCGCCGAATGATCTGGGACTTTATGAGATCACCGAAAACCCGAATGATCGCTGGAAGTACCGCACACCCACGCTACGCAACGTAGCGCTGACCGGGCCTTACATGCACAACGGGTCCATTTCGACCCTGCAGGAGGTGATCAGCTTTTACAATCGCGGCGGTATCGAAAACGAGTTGCTGGACCCCTTGTTACAGCCACTGGAGCTCAGCACTGAAGAATCCACCCAGTTGCTGGAGTTTCTCCACGCACTGACCGGCGACAATGTAGACATCCTCGTATCCGATGCCTTTGCAGCACCCGTTGGAAACACGGGGTCAGAGTAAAGTGCCAGAGTAAACTGACACAAGCATGAGGGGATTGATTGCGGACGAAAGCGTGAATTGCCGCTACCGGTCTTTTGCGGGATGCACGAACATCATGGGCACCATCACTTTACAGAGTACAAAAGGTGCCAAGACATCCCCGATTCTGCCCTGCTGGAATACCGGTGCATGTGATTCAGCGTGGCAACAACCGACAAACACTGTTCACTTCCGACAAGGATATGGCGGCCTATGCCCATTGGCTAAGGGAGGGTGCGTTCAAATTCGACGTGAAAATTCATGGCTGGGTGTTCATGACCAATCATGTTCACCTGTTGATCACTCCATCCCAGGATAAAGCCATATCCCAGCTGATCCAATACCTGGGTCGCCTGTATGTGCGTTACTTCAACTTCGCCTATGCGCGCAGCGGGACGCTGTTCGAGGGTCGCTTCAAATCGAGCCTGGTCCAGGAAACGCGATATTTTTTAACCTGCCTGAAGTACATTGAACTCAACCCGGTACGTGCCGGGTTGGTGCCCGATCCTGGCGACTATCGCTGGTCCAGCTATCGTGCACATGGGTTTGGAGTGAGAGCTAAGATGTGGACACCGCATGCCACGTATCTGGCGATTGGCACTAGTGCCGCGGCGCGGCAGAAGTCGTATCGTGACCGGGTAAATCAACTAGTGGACCAGGCCGTAATCAGGAAAATCCGCCACTGTGCCAATAAGGGGCTGGTGCTCGGCTCGGAAAAATTCAGGGTCCAGGTCGCGGATATGATCAGCTAGGCTGAATTAATCGTACCTTGCCAATCGCGTTTTACTCTGGCACTTTACTCTGACCCCATAACTCTAAACCAGGTCAAGTTCGGAGGCTACAGCTTTCAATCGCCTGTCCATGGTTAAAAGCCTGGCTTGACCACTCAAAGCAACAGAGGCCAGAAGGTGAGTGTCGATGTAACCGATACCCCGCCCCATCAAGCCATTGTGTTCGATAAAAAAGAGAACTTCTTTATCGGTGGCTTTGCTGGCGCCGGGCATATCGGTCTCAGGGAGAACG
>RCNC010002226.1_pt1 | contig 13363 bp, 5 predicted proteins | sample 2041301 | NCBI WGS metagenome assembly RCNC01 (sample SAMN09708231, study PRJNA481090) | Marine sediment metagenome, whole genome shotgun sequencing project. | biome: marine sediment; feature: ocean; material: sediment; isolation source: Sewage treatment plant 13A marine sediment (STP13A) ... | reverse complement strand
ACCACAAATCCTTTTCCATTGTTGTGAAATTTGAAATTCATGTCTCCAAGATTTTCCAAGTAAACACCATTGGTAGCATCATAACGTCCAACTTCTGGTTTTACACCGTATAGATTTCCTCCTAGGATAATATCTTGATCGCCATCCTTATCAAAATCTTGAGTGGCTATGGCATATATAGGAGCGAATTGGGCTTCTTTGGGTAATTGTTTTACCTCAAAATTAAAATTGCCTTTATTAATTAAAACAACTGAAGATAAATTGTTTACTATGAGCTCATTGGCTCCATCTAACTGTTCTGGAGTAAAGATATCTTTAATTCCTGCATCTTTAAACGATTCGTAGTCAGGAAATAATTTCTTTAAACTTTTAATCTGGTCAATTAAATTATGTCTTAACGCATATGGATAATCCTTTCTGTTTTTGGCTCTAAAAGTCAATATAGGATCAATGAAGCCATTATTATCAAAATCTTTTGAATATAGTGTAATAGGATTTTCCTGACTTGCTTTGAATCTGCTATTTAGCCCATGGTTGCCAACAATTAGGTCTAAATCCCCATCATTATCAAGATCACCACTTTCTATGGTATTCCACCATCCTTTAAGATCTGAAAGTGAATTATCAACGTTTTTATAGAATGTTCCATTTTCATTTGTGAATATTTCAACTCCCATAAATTCCCCTACAATTATCAGGTCTTCATCACCATCCATATCTAAATCTGTGAACAACCCATCAGTGATCATCCCAATTCCTTGGAGTTTAGAAGCATACTGCTCTGTAATATCTGTAAAGTTACCCTTACCATCATTTTGAAGTAAAAAACCTGAACAAGGAGAACCATATTGTAAAGGGATAATGCGCTCACCAACAAACAAATCTAAATCACCATCCTTATCAATATCAGATGATAAAACTGTCGAAGTGCTATTTAGAGAATTGGGATTTGGTAATTTTTGGTGAGATAATTTAAAATTACCCTTACCATCATTAAAATATAATCTATCTATGAAACTGGTAGAGTGCCTTGAAAATTCAACACCACCGCTGCACACATAGAGATCCAGATCACCATCATTATCGGCATCAAAGAACAGGCTTGAAGAATCTTCAGAATCGATATTTTTACCAAAATCTGATTCTTCAGTGGCGTCTAAAGTCATATTATTTCCTAACAATAGTTGCGGAGCAGAGCCTTTAGCACCGCCAATAAATAAATCCGGTTCACCATCTTTATTGACATCTGCCATAGATATTTTTGGACCTTCTGTACTGCACATATGATGTAGTAAACGGTCTCTATGAAAATCTACGAAGTTATTTTCTGTATGTTTAAATAATGGACTTGAATCAAGTTTACTGAAAACTTCGTTTTCCATTTCATCATCAGTCTTTATGGCTTCAACTGCATCTTTTTCTGATAAAACCAAGGTTTGATTCACTTCTACGTTTTGCAATGATGTGTGTTTCCCAGAGGGCCAGATCACTTCTATTGACACTGGATCTGATGTTGGAAGTCCAAAATTTGGTCTTGGATCCATACTGGATTGAAAACCTCTTGCCGGTTGATTTTCAATTGAATAATTGTAATTGTTTATTTTAACTTTAGTTCCAATTGCAAAAGTGTTCTTGTTCTCTCCTTTTAAATCCAGTTTTAGATAATGCGAGTCTTTATTATCCATGGTTGTATTTTGGTAAACAAAAGACTTCATATTCAGATTGTTTACAACAAGATCCAGATCACCATCATTGTCCAGGTCACCATAAGCAGAACCATTCGAGAAACTTTCGGTCTGCAATCCAGAATCATCATAATTTTTAAAATTCAGATCTCCTAAATTCTTATAGGCATGATTAGGTAATTTATTGGAAGGAATTATGTCAATAAGTTTAGCGAAATCAATCTTGTTATCCGAAACTATTGATTTTATAACCTCTTCATTAGAAACGTACTGAAGGTAATCCTGATTGGTTAAATCTTTATAAATTCCGTTAGCTATAAATAAATCCTTTAGACCATCATTATCCATATCAAAAATTAAAGCTCCCCAACTCCAATCAGATGCTTCAACACCGCTAAATCGCCCTATTTCGCTAAAGGATCTGTTTTGATTATTTAGTTGTAACGTATTTCTGGTAAATTGATGATAATATCCTCTTTTAACGTTTAACTGATACTTATTCCAATCTTCAAAAGTTGTGACAGTCTTTAGTCTGCCATATTCTGAAGGCAGCATTTCAGTAACAAAAATATCGTTATAACCATCATTATTTATATCGGCCATATCAGCGCCCATTGAAGCACCACTAGTCGAGGAAATTTGCTCTTTAAGATTTTCAGAAAAAGTGCCATTTTTGTTGTTAATATATAGGTAGTCGTGTTCAAAAAAATCGTTAGATACATAAATATCCTCCCAGCCATCATTATTTACATCACCAACAGTAACTCCAAGACCAAATCCTATGACACTTCCATAAATACCAACCTTTTCAGTCACATCTATAAATTTTCCATTCACGTTTTCCATCAATTTATCACCACCAAGCTCATCTCTTTTAGGACGTTCATTTCTCATCAAGTTGAAACTGCCAATGGCCTGATACGAATTGTTAAGAATATACGCATCCAGGTCACCATCCTTATCATAATCAAAAAACGAAGCATGAGTTGAAAACCCTTTGTCGGCTAAATTATATTCAGCAGCCATTTCGGTAAAGGTATTATTGCCATTGTTCACAAAAAGTTCATTTTGCTTGTTTTCTCCCTTTAGGTCACCAGAATTACATACGTATATGTCTATATAACCGTCAGCATTAATATCAACCATGGCCACTCCAGTAGACCAAGGTTTGGTTCCACTTACCTGGGCTTTATCAGTTATGTCTTTGAATTTAAAGTCACCTAAATTAAGATACAATCTGTTTTTGCCTTGGTTGGATGTAAAGTAAATGTCTTGCAGATCATCATTGTTTATATCACCAATAGCTACTCCACCTCCATTATAAAAATTACGGTATTTATATACGTTGAAATCATTATCAAATTGTAAGTTATTTGAAAAGTCAATGCCTGTTTCTGATTCATCCAGAAGATTAAAAAGAAGGTCAGTTTGTTTATTATCTGATTGGCAACCCATCAATAATAAAACTGTAAGGGTAATAATTATTTTTTGATAATTCATTACTATCGAAATTAAGATTCATTAATCAAGAAGGTACCTCAGGTCATCTATTCTAACCTTAACTTCTCTGTTGTCATCTATTGGTTTAATAATTATTCTGCGATTTCCATCGACTTTCACAAAAAGATCTTTTTCGTTCTTGTTAATTTTTACTTTTATGAAATCATTTCCAGGAAACCACTTCATAATTGTATCCTTAACTACTGGAACAAGTTTTTCTGGTTGTAAAGATTTATTCCATAAAGACCATGCATTATAGGAATATTGAACTTTCATTCCTGTCATCTTTTTCTCTTCATTAAAGATGCCATAGAATAACATGCGAATGGATTGAGTAAGATCTGCTCCTTCTTTAAGCGGGAGATCATGCTTTACAAATTCGTTACTTGGTCCATGAGATACCAGGCCTTCGGAATTCAATTTCCAGCATTTATCAAAAAACTCTTGTTTTGATTGACCAAATTTCATTCCGAAGAATAATGAGTCATGTACTATATTTTTAGACATCTCACTTTTAATAAGTTCAGAATACTCTGATTGCTTACATGCGATAAACGTGATGCAAAATAGAACAACTAAAAGAATCCTTTTAGTTATTTTTAAATTTAATAAATCTTGGTTTTTCATTATTTATTGGTGCAATTAATATTTTTTCATTTTTCATTTGTATCCATTCAAGGTCTCTAATCTGGCCTTTAATTCCTAATGGGTATATTTTAGGAGTTAGATTTTTAGAATTATAAGGCCCAATTAGCGCCCATCCTAGAGACCCATCATATTTTCCAAATTGTGGTTTGACCAAGTATTGGTTACCACCAAAGAAAAGGTCTAAATTACCATCATCATTAACATCTATTGAGGTGATAGAATATACTGGTGCATATTGTATTTCATTAGGCAATATTTGGGAAACCAAATTCCCATTATTATTCCATAATACAACGCTTTCTAATTTATTCAAATCTAAAATTTTGGACGATTTTAGAATATCTTCTGGAAAAATAGAATGAATATCGGCTTTAGCATAATCATTATAGTATAATAATTTCTTTTTTAATGAAGGTATTTGAGATATCAATTCGTCTTTTGTGACTATTGGATAATATTTTCCATCTTTTTTCTGACAAATAATTTGTTCTTTGAATCCGTTATTGTCAAAATCATTGATATACATTCTCATATCTGACTTAAAAAAGTTATTAAGCCCAATATTTCCAGCTAAAATGTCCTGATCACCATCATTATCAATATCAACAATATGTAAAGCCGTCCATAAACCTAAAATTTTATCTAATTGGAGAGATTCAGTAGATTCGATAAGTTCAGAGTTCTTGTTCAAAAATATCTTAATAGACATCCATTCACCCAACACGACTAGGTCTTGCCAGCCATCATTATCAATATCGGCCCAAGAGGCATCTGTGATCATTCCAATATCTTTCAGACTGTCATTTTCTACAATTGTAAAGAATCCTTTTCCATCATTTTGTAATATATATCCAGATCCTGGTAATCCATAAAGGTTTGTTTTAAATCGTTCGCCAACAAATAGGTCAAGGTCCCCATCTTTATCATAATCTGATGTGGTCACGACTGAGGAACTAATTAGTTCAGGGAATTTCAGTGCATCTTTGGATTTGGTAAATTCACCATTCTCATTAATATAAAATGAATCGTGAAGCGCTATAGAATGTGGTGAAAATGCTTTTCCTCCATGACAGATATACAGATCAAGATCACCATCATTATCTGCATCAAAGAACAAAGCGTCTGTATCTTCAGAAGGTGAATCTTTTTCAAAAGGAGCTGTTATTTCCTTAAAACCATTGCCTTGAGATAAAAATAATTTTCCGGATTGATTTTTTGCACCTCCAAAGAAAAGATCTTTAATCCCGTCCTTATTTATATCCTCTGAATCAAAAGCTGGTCCTTCATTGGAATGCATTTGAGAAAGGAGTCTTTCATTATTGAAATCAATATACTTGTTTTCTTTATGGATGAAATTAATAGGCAGATTAATCTCTTCAAAAACCGAGGAATTCGTTATGTCTTTATAGAAATCAAATTTGTTTATATTCAAGTTGTCAGTATACTCAATGAGATGAGTTTCATTGGTTTTTAAATTGGTTAGAACAGATTTGTTCCCACCTGGCCATTCAATCAACAGTGTATCTATTTTTTTTGTATTACCTACACCAAAGTGAATATCTGGGGGAATAGAACTTTGAAAACCTCTAGAAACAAAATTGTCACTATATGCCGATCCGTTATTATACTTTATGATTGCTTTTGAGCCAATAGCATTTTTATTTTGATCTGGTTGAGAGAACCTAATGATTATACTTCTATTCATCAAAGTATCAAGTGTATTTTCGTACACAAATGACGGCATATTAATGTTGTTAACAACTAAGTCTAGATCTCCATCATTGTCAAGGTCACCATAGGCACTACCATTGCTAAAACTTGGAGTGCTTAATCCCCAAGAGCTACTTTTATCTTGAAAACTAAAATCTCCTAAATTCTGATAAGCAGAATTTGATATAGCTTTAGATGGCATCTTGTCAATTAAATTCTTTATAATATTTTTTTCTTTTTTATTGACTCTGCTTTTTATGGTTTCATCATTAGCATCATAAGTAAGAAAATCCTGATCCAGAAGATCCTTGTAAATCCCATTACTAATAAAAATATCTCTTAACCCATCATTATCTGCATCAAACATTAAAGCGCCCCAGCTCCATTCTGTGGCTGCCACTCCTGCTTGTCTTCCTAACTCCAAAAAACTTTCATCACCCAGATTCCTTTGAAGTGTGTTTCTGCCGTATTGGTCATAATATCCTTTTTCTTTGGCTAGTTGTTGTTTATCCCAGGTTTCAAAAACGGTTTTAGTTTTTTGACGTTCCAGAGATTGAGGTAGCATTTCTGTTACTATTAAGTCAGGGAGAAGGTCATTATTCAGATCAGCATAATCTGCTCCCATGGATCCCATAGATATAGATTCAAAATAAGATTCCATGTGCTCTGTAAAGCCTCCTTGTGTATCATTTAAATAGAGATAATCTTTTTCAAAAAAGTCATTAGAAATAAATATGTCTGTCCAGGAGTCATTATTATAATCACCAAGAGTTATTCCCAGTCCGAATCCTATTTTACTGCTGTAAATTCCTGATTTCTTAGTTATGTCTATAAAATTCCCACTATCATTCCTTAAAAATTTGTTTCCACTACCAGTGGAATCAGGTATAATTCGCTGATCTTTTATCAAAGCAAAACTTCCTATGGATCTCATAGAATTATTTAAGATGTAGGCGTCGAGATCACCATCTTTATCATAATCAAAAAAAGCAGCCTGAACAGATAAACCTTCAATATCTAAACCATATTCTTTAGAAGCTTCGGTAAAAGTAAGATCACCATTATTAATAAAAAGTTCGTTATGTCTGTTGGTTCCTCCAGGCATTCCAGATTTACATACATAGATGTCCAATAAATCGTCACCATTAATATCCACAAAAGTTGCACCAGTAGACCAAATATTACCGCATGCCACACCTGCCTGTACCGTAATGTCTTTAAATTTCCAATTGCCTTCGTTTAAATATAGTTTGTTATCCACCATATTGCCGGTGAAATAGATATCATTTAGTCCATCGTTATTTATATCACCAATTGATACACCTGCGCCATTATAGAAATTACGGTAAGTGTATGGATTGAATGCTTCTGTATAGGTTAAATTGTTTTCAAAGGAAATACCAATAGAACTATCTTTTAGCACAAATAAAGGCAATTCTTTTTGGGTCTCTTTAGCACAAGATATACTTAAAAGAACAATTAAAACAGCCAGTATTTTCATTAGAAATTTATAGAGTAAAAAAAAAGGGTTGCACAATTTTGTGCAACCCTCAAATATATAAATACTTTATAAATTAATAACCAGGATTCTGAGTTAAACTTCCTTCTGCCGCATCAATTTGTGGTTGAGGAATTGGCATTAACTCAAGGTTAGGATCAGAATCAGCTGCTTTTTCCCACCAGGAATCACCCCATTTTCCAAAACGGATCTGATCTGATCTACGAGTAGATTCCATAAACATTTCTTTACCTCTTTCATTAAAGAATGTAACATCATCTATAGAACCTAAAGCTGCTAAACCAGCACGATCTCTTAAAACGTTTACTTCTCCTAAAGCTAAACTCCAGTCTCCTGCATTTCTAGCTGCCGCTTCAGCATGAATTAAGTGTATTTGCCCAAGACGTAAAATAGGATAATCGTTATCCATTTCTGGTCTTTGGAAGATCTTGAAACTGAATTTTCCTAAACGTACTCCACCTTCTCTTTGAGCGTTTGGTTCTAGTTCATTAATACTAGGATTAAAACTTAAAGCAAGATCATCATCATCAGACGCATAATCAATTATAGGAGCTCCATCATAATCTAATTGTGGACCGGCAAGGAAGTTATGTTCTTTACGAATGTCATTATTATCATACATATTATAGAATTCTTCCAAAGCAACATAACCATTCCAAGGTTGGTCTTGCAGAGCCCATGTTAACTGGCTACCATAGTGTCCTGTCATTTGAGCAAAGTTCATACCAGTTGCTCCTGATTCATCATATCGGATAGCCCAGACCATTTCCGGATTACCTTCGTTATTTGGCGCAAAAATTGCACGATAACCTTCTAAATTATCAGGATCTGATGCAACAGCTGGTCTTTTAGCCAAGTTTGGAACAGAACATCCTACACCACATAATTGGTAAGGACCATTATCAAGAACATATTGAGATGCCCACATTGCTTCTGCCCACATGGCAGTACCTGAATAAACCTCTGCATTTAAATACAATTTAGCCAATAATCCTAATGCTGCAAATTGATTTACCTGATAAGCATTCGCGTCAGTTCCTAATACACTTCCAGAAAGATCTATTGCTGCGGTAACAGAACCAATTCCTAATACACTTAACAATTCTGATTCTAAAAAATTATATAGATCCAATCTAGTTGATTGTGCAGGATCTGTTGCGGTTTCAGTTACTATCTTAACTCTGCCAAACAGATCTACCAATCTCATATAATGGAAGGCTCTTATAACTCTAACTTCTGCATCTTCTCCAGGGGTTAGGGTGCCACCAAGTGTTGTATTACATTGTCCAATACCTCCATAGGCATTGTTCCAAGTATCATTTAAAGGTCCACTAGCAGAAAGATACGTATGACGTTGCATTCTTAACCAAATACCACCATCAAACCAGTCACCACCTTTTTGGGTAATGGCCATCTCATCTGAAGAAACTCCTTGAACAGCGAAGTAACTACCATGACCGGCAGTACCATCTCTTAATTTATTGTAGGCTGCTACAGTAGCTCCTGAGCTACCACCACCGCCTCCAGTGTCTACACCATCATTAGAGAATTCATCCACTAGGGTGTCCTCTAAAGTATCTTCTAAATCAGTACAAGAGCTAAAAATAAGCACTGCACTAAAGAAAAAAGCAAATTTAATTAATCGATTCATAATATTTTTTTTTAAAAGTTTACGTTTAATCCAAGAGTTATTGTAGTAGATGAGAAATAGCTATTACGTCTGTCAATACCAGGTGCTAATACGCTAGGATTATCTACATCTGGAGCAAAACCTCCATTATCAGCAGATCCAATGTCCTGTAAGGATGGTTCTGGGTCTGTCCCTGTATAATTAGTTATAGTAAACAAATTCTGCCCACTTAAACTTAGTCTTATATTTTTGATATAATTATTGTCAATATCAAAATTATAACCAACAGATAAGTTATCTAATTTAAAGAAACCAGCTTTTTCTACATAATGAGAACTAAACTGCGCTGTTTTAATATCAGGACTAGCCAACTCAGTATTCACGAAGTTATAAGATGCTTGAGATCCAATTATTGGCTCATAAAAAGCACGGAATGTATTTACTAAGCTATGACCAAATGCACCTCTGAAGAATGCATTTACATCCCAATCACCAAATGTTAACTGGTTAGTCCATCCAAGTTCCCAATCTGGAAGACCTTTACCTAGTACTTTAAAATCTGCATCATCCTGCAAAGCACTTCCCTGGTCAGTCACTAGATTTCCATCACCATTTATATCAGCTAATATTGGCGTACCATTTGCATCAACTTCTCCCGTCCAGACTGGCCCCCAAATTTGACCAACTTCTTCACCTTCTCTAACCAAGATCATATCTGTATCGTTTTGTCCTGGTGCACCTAAACTAGCAATTACCTGATCACCACTTGTACTTTTCTCTAAAGTAGTTTTATAAGTTGAGAATATAATACCTGTGTTGTAAGTCAATTTATCCGTTTCAACAACATCATAATTAGCAGTTAACTCGAAACCGTTGGTTTTTAATTCACCACCATTTTGCCATTGTTGTCCTATACCATTGAATAAGGCAGCATCAACATCTGCTAAATAGATAAAGTCTTCAATTGTTCTTGTATAAATATCCATAGTTGCAGAAAATCTGTCATCAGCATATTCAAGACCAAAGTTCAGCTCTTTCTTTTCTTCCCATTTAAGATCTGGGTTTGGAGCTCTACTTGCGTTACCACTTCCCGAACTACTATTTCCGTCGTTACCATTAGCAACATCAAATGTTGTTGCGAATAATCCCACTTCTGGAGGAATAGATCCTGTAACACCATAACCAAGTCTGGCTTTAAGCAAGTTTACGTTTTCCCATCCTATGTAGTTATTTAAATCGGCACCAACAGCAACCGCTGGGAATGTACCCCACTGATTGTCTTCACCAAATCTTGAAGATCCTTCTCTACGTACAGATGCATTAAAATAAATGGCATTATCAAAAGTTGCATTCACACGGGCAAAGAAAGCTATGATCTTATCTCCATCATTTCTGGCGCTATTAGCTACTACACGACCAGCCTCTAAAAGATCTTGAGATGCTTCAATTTGATCTTGGAAATCAAAATTTACACCAGGAGGGAAATCTGCTAACTCTAATTTAAATTCATTGTAATCTCCTTCCTGATAAGAATAACCTGCTGTTACCTTAAAGTCGAACTTGTCGCTTATGTCCTTGATATAAGTGGCGTAGGCTTCAAGTGTTTGAAGCGAGTTTTCACTGGTAAAAAAGTCTGCTCGACCTCTTCTTACGGGACTTACCGCATTACCTCTAAAATAGGATGTTGTAGGATAATACAACCTATTTTGATCTTTCTGATTTAATTGAGAAATGGCTAAGTTTGCAGATAGTTCATCTGTAAAAGTATATTTAAAATCTAAAGCATAGGTAACTATACTTCTTGTACCATAGTTTTTGTTTTGATTGGCTAATGAAACCGGGTTAAAACTATCGAATAGTCCAAGAGTTTCAAAATACCCACCATATTGTTCAGAATTAAAAGGGAAGATCGCGTCATCTCCATAAATAGGAGCAGTTGGGTTATACGTAACAGCATAGCGAAGTGCTTCATTAAATCCAAATTCGCTATCTCGTTGTGTTAAGGCTGCATTAAAATCAATCTTTAAATTGTCATTTAACAATCTTGTAGTTAATTTTGTTCTGAAGTTGTATTGGTCATATCCAGTATTCTTCAGAATCCCTTCGGTATCTCTAAAGTTTGCAGACACACGATAGCTTGACTTTTCTGTGCCACCAACAGCAGCCACATTATGGACCATTGAGAACGCTGAGCTAGTCACTTCATCTATCCAATCTGTATTGCTTCCAAGATCATTACCACCAGCAGCAAGAAATTGGCTGGCATTCATAATATCTACCTGGTTTCCTATAAATGATGAAGCAAATTGACCGTTATAAGAAATCTGAGCATCCTGTCCCGATTTACCTGATTTAGTTGTAATGATAATAACACCACTTGATCCTCGTGTACCATAGATTGCCGCAGCAGATCCATCCTTAAGGACTGTCATATTTTCAATATCGTTTGGATCAACACTAGACATTGCTGCTGCAGGAACGCCATCAATAATAATAAGCGGTTCTGCATTACCACCAATGGTAGAGATACCTCTTAAACGTATAACAGTATCTGCGTTAGGATTGCCACCTTTGTTATAAGCCGTTAAGCCGGCAACCTTACCTTGTAGTAATTGCGTTGGGTCATTAATAGTACCTTGGTTGAAATCTTCTGTACTAACACTAGTAACCGCTGTGGTTATCTCTTTTCTAGTTGTACTACCGTAACCAATAACTACAACCTCATCTAATTGGGCTGCATCTTCTTGAAGCATTATGTTAATAACGGTTTGTCCGGCAACTGGAATTACTTGTGTTGCATAGCCAATAAAACTATACACAAGTATAGCATCACTAGAATCAATATCCAATGAATAATTTCCATCGAAATCTGTCTGTGTACCTGTAGTAGTTCCCTGAACAATAATGTTAACTCCCGGCACTGGACCGGTGTCATCGGAAACTGTACCCGTAACTGTGTTTTCTTGTGCAAAAGTCAATTGCACAACTAACGCTAGCATTAGCGTTAAAATACCACTAAACTTTGTTTTCATGTTATCATTTGTTTGAATTAGTCTATTTGTTTGAACTTATCATTGGTAAACTTCTTAATAAAAAGTTAATAAAACAATAATAATAGGTTAAAATTACAATTTTTTATTGAAATAAAATGTTTTGGAAGCACTGAATTACCTTAAAAATTGCGTTTAAATTAATGTGGATTTTAGAATTACTAAATTTAAAAAGTTGATTTTCAACGAAACCGCTTGCGTAATTTGATTTGTACAGACAAGTTTTTGTAGCTATTCCCAGCCCAAAACCAAAACAAAGAACCATTGAATTGCCTACAGAGCTAATCATAAGAAATTCTACAAAATGATATTTAAACTGGGTTAAGAGTTATCATTTTTTAAAAGCTTTTTACTTAATGCTTCAAGCGACAGGCCTTTAGTTTCAGGCATAATGAATAAGGCAAATAGTAATTGCAGAACCATCATAAAGGCAAAAAATGCAAAAATAATCCATGGATCATCTTTTAATATACCTGCTTTTTCATCCAGAAAAACTGGAGTTAACAAAGTTATGATCGCTGCGAAAACCCAATGTGTGCCGCATCCCCAGGAATTACCCATAGCTCTGACCTTGTTAGGGAATATTTCGGAAATAAAGACCCAAATAACTGCACCTTGCCCAATAGCATGAGCTGCTACAAAAGTTATGATAAAAGTGAGCAATACGCCTGCTCCGGCATCGGTTTTAAAAGCCCAGGCTACAACAGATAAGCTTATGATGTAACCTATGGACCCTATGATAATTAATTGTCGTCTTCCAAATTTATCTATTAAACTCATTCCTATTATAGTAAATATCAAATTAGCGAGACCTACATAAACTGAAGCTAAAAAAGGATCTTCAACTCCTGCGCGACCAAAAATTTCTGGCGCGTAATATAAAAGGAAATTAATGCCTGAAAGTTGATTAAAGAAAGCAATTAGAAACGCCAATAGTAAAGGAAAACTATAAACTCTGGTAAAAATATTTGCAGATTTTTTTATTGACGATTGGAAATCATCTTTTATTTCTTTTAATTTTTCATTGGCATGATCGGTATTGTATATTAATTTTAAAACCGAAAGGGCTTTGCTATCATCCCCTTTTTTTAAGACCAACCAACGCGGAAAATCATTAAACAATAGATGAAGGCAGGAATAGTCTCAACACCTAACATCCAACGCCAATCATTATCTCCATCAAAACCGTTGAGCCACATGTTAGAAAAAAAGGCTACTAATATTCCAAACACTATGTTAAATTGATATAAGGCCACCAGTTTGCCTCTATTTTTTGACGTTGAAATTTCAGCAATGTACATAGGAGCGACTACAGATGAAGCACCAACTCCTAGTCCACCAATAAATCTAAATAAAGAGAAAGAATATTTATCTAATGCCAATGCAGACCCTATTGCAGATAATAAGAATAGAACACCAATCCAAAACAGGGTTCTTTTCCTTCCAAATTTATCGGCAGGAATACCTCCAAGAAGTGCTCCAATAACCGTACCCCAAAGAGCCATTGACATAATAAACGTACCGTGAAATAAGGGTGATGTATTCCAAAGTTGTTTAATTGGTTCATTCGCACCTGATATGACTACTGTATCAAAACCAAATAAAAAGCCTGCAACGGCAA
>RCNC010002243.1_pt1 | contig 13364 bp, 15 predicted proteins | sample 2041301 | NCBI WGS metagenome assembly RCNC01 (sample SAMN09708231, study PRJNA481090) | Marine sediment metagenome, whole genome shotgun sequencing project. | biome: marine sediment; feature: ocean; material: sediment; isolation source: Sewage treatment plant 13A marine sediment (STP13A) ... | reverse complement strand
CGAAACGCGTTTCCTCGAAAAAGGCGCACCTGCGTTGGACCACAATTTCTGCTTATCAGATGATGTGATGCCCTTGCGTGAAGTGCTTTGGCTCACAGGTCAGTCGGGTCTGCAAATGGCAGTCGCGACAACCGAACCGGGTATGCAAATCCACGATGCCAGCGGATCACACCGCCCGGGCAAAGCACCCTATGAAGGGTTCATTATCGAACCCCAGCGCTGGCCCGATGCGCCCAACAACTTAGGCTTTCCGTCGATCAAGTTAACTCCGGACCGCGCTTATCAGCAAACGACAAGCTGGACTTTTACCCGCTAGCTTGCGCGGCAGGTCGAGAAACTGACTTTGGAACCAAGGGCGGGAGCGTGTGCCGCAAGCCAGCCCAAGGGGCTGCTAATTATCTTGATCGGTGCCTGCATCAGGTTTCCGACAATCATGGCCAACACCGTACTGTCGCACTTTATGTCCCACGGAAAAGCGACAGAACTGCGTTATGATGAAAGTAAGGTGGGTTTAAACCCACCTAACCGTCAGTTTGGGTTTGACACCCCTGCCCCCATTGCGTAATCGGACGCTCGTGGTCAGGCGCGGTAGCTCAGTTGGTTAGAGCGATCGACTCATAATCGATAGGTCGGGAGTTCAAGTCTCCCTCACGCCACCACCACCCCACTTTTGATACCATGAGAGTGGCTCGGTTAAGATCGACAGACGCTTTTGTTCCGACCTGACGCATGTCAAACTCTGGGTCATGACCGATATTTTCAAATCCGCGACAATCACCACACAAAGGCTCCGGCTTGAGCCCTTTGCGATCCATCACGCGCCTTTTCTGAACACGATCAACAATGAACCGCAGGTGATGAAATTTCTAAGTAACGTCACGCCTGAAACGATTGATACAACGCATGCAACCATTGCCCGCGTGCGGGAACGCTGGGAACGGCTTGGCTATAGCTGGTGGGCGATCATTGCGCGCGCAACGGACAGCGTGATAGGTGCCGCTTGCATGCAAAACGTCGCCAACAAGGCGGATGCGGACCTTGAAATTGGTTGGCGTTTGGCAACCGCATCAACGGGGCATGGCTATGCCACCGAAGCGGGAAAGGCCGTCGCAGATTACGCATTCGACGTAATAGGCGCCGCCTATGTCATCGCTGTCGCCGACCCCAAGAACATTGCCTCGCACCGTGTAATGGAGCGCGTCGGCATGTCCTTTCGCGGGACCGAATCCCACTATGACCAACCCTGCACCACCTACGCCATGCAAAACCCGAACCGCGACAAGGCGTAAAGCCATGTCTTTCAGCGCCATTGATTTCGCGCTAGCCTGACCAAAATCAATGCACGAGGCCCCATGACCGTTCTTACCCAGATCACCGCTGCAATCGGAGCAGCCCACGTGCTCACAGGCAGTGACGCGGCACCCTACGGTAAGGATTGGACTGGCGCGTATACTTCGACCCCGTTGGCCGTTTTGCGCCCTGCAAACACGGCAGAGGTTGCGGCGATCCTCAAGATTGCGAATGCGACGAAGACGCCCGTTGTCCCCGCTTCTGGCAGGACTGGCCTGACAGGGGCGACACTAGCCCAAGACGCGCTGATGCTGTCGGTTGAGCGCCTGAATGAAATCACTGACATCAACGCGGTCGCGCGCACCGCAACAGTCGGCGCAGGTGTGATCCTGTCCACCCTTCACGATGCAGCAGAAGCGCATGATCTGATCTTTCCGTTGACCTTGGGCGCGCGCGGGTCTGCGATGATCGGTGGCTTGCTGTCCACGAATGCGGGCGGGTCCAACGTTGTCCGTTATGGCAGCACGCGCGGCCTGTGCCTTGGCCTAGAGGTCGTCATGGCCGATGGCCGCATCATGAATTTGATGAGCGCGCTGCACAAAGACAACTCGGGACTTGATCTGCGCAATCTGGTGATCGGGGCCGAAGGCACACTGGGGATCATCACCGCAGCGGTCTTGAAATTGCGCCCAAAACCGCAAGCTTATGCGACCGCCATGGTCGCCGTGCCGTCGCTGGCAGATGCCCTTACGCTGCTGCACCGTCTGCAAGATGAAACCGGCGGTGGTGTAGAGGCGTTTGAATACATGCCGCGCAGCTACATCGACAAACATCGCCAGCTTTTCACAGAAAGCCAGCTCCCGTTTGATACCGAATATGACGTGAATATCATGATCGAAGTCGCTGCCACCATGGCCCGTGATGCAGTCCCAAATCCCGACGGCAGCATGCCTGTTGTCAGTGCATTAGAGGACACGCTGGGGCAGATGTTGGAAGAAGGCACCGTCCTAGATGCTGTCATCGCGCAAAACGAAACCCAGCGCCGCGCCATTTGGAAACGCCGCGAAGATGCAGGCGAAGTTGCGTTCTTCGGCGGCGTATTCGTGAATACCGACGTGGCCCTCCCGCTTGATAAAATCGCCACATTCGAGGCGATGCTGACACCGCGCATCAAAGCTATCGATCCGGACGCCAGCGAAGTCATCGTGGCGCACTTGGGCGACGGCAATATCCACCACACTAGCTATATCAGCCGCAATGATCCCGCTGTCATGGACGCGTTGGTCGAAGCGGTTGAAGATGTTGTGCAAGAGTTAGGCGGATCGTTTAGCGCAGAGCACGGGATCGGCGTGTCAAAGCTGGAAACCATGAAGCGCCGCAAAGACCCCGTAGCACTTGATGCAATGCGCGCGATCAAGGCGGCCCTTGATCCCAACAACATCCTGAACCCCGGTAAGGTGATCCCGCCCGCTTAATGGTCGAAAAAGTCGGGTCCCGCTTGCGCCAGCAGTTTGGCAGCCATTGCGCGGCCCATCTCTGCGCCATCTTCGATCAGGCCTGTCGCCTCATCACTGAACACTTGCGAGCCATCGGTCCGTAGGATTTCACCACGCAAACGCAGATTACCGCCGTCCAATTCAGCCAAACTGCCAATCGGGGTTTCGCATGACCCATCAAGATGCGCCAAGAACGACCGCTCTGCCGCCAAACGCTGGCCAGTTGGGCCGTGATGAATTGCCGCAAGCATTTCTGCAGCGCGACTGTCATCAGCGCGCCGTTCAATCCCAATCGCGCCTTGAGCGACCGCAGGCAACATATCTTCTGGGGTTACGGCGGTGCGCGGCACATCGGTCATGCCCAAACGGTTCAGGCCAGCCATAGCTAGAAACGTCGCCTCGGCCACGCCATCACCAAGCTTTTTCAGACGTGTCTGCACGTTGCCGCGAAATTCGACGATGTTCAGATCAGGACGCTTTGCTAGCAATTGCGAGCGGCGGCGGAGCGATGATGTGCCCACTGTGGCACCTTGTGCCAGATCATCGAGACCTTTGGCATTGAACGATACAAACGCATCACGCACATCTTCGCGCGGCAGATACGTGTCAATTAACAAGCCAACGGGTTGATCGACCGGCATATCTTTCATCGAATGCACAGCAATATCGATGGACCCATCAAGCAAGGCGTCTTCAATCTCGCGTGTGAATAGACCTTTGCCACCGATTTCCTTGAGCGGGCGGTCCTGAATGGCGTCGCCCATGACCTTAATCACACAGATCGCAAAGGCATCTTGGGGCAAATCGAACGCGGCCATAAGGCGCGAGCGCGTCTCGTGTGCTTGCGCAAGTGCAAGCGGCGAACCGCGTGTTCCAATCTTGAAAGGCGAGGCGGATGTGGGCATGAAATCTGTCATGAATTGAGTGTTAAACCTGTCAACCTAGGCTGACAACTCTCTTGACATCATGATCTGCAGTTGGGACCACTGGCGCGATAAAAAGGGACAACTTATGGCGCAGAAAAAGACCATTCTTCGGGCTCTCGCGGGCGAAACACTTCCAACACCTCCGATTTGGATGATGCGTCAGGCGGGGCGGTATTTGCCTGAATACAAAGCCACCCGCGCACAGGCAGGTGATTTCCTGTCGCTATGCTATAATCCCGAATTGGCAGCAGAAGTCACATTGCAGCCGATCCGTCGCTTTGGCTTTGATGCCGCGATCCTTTTTGCAGATATTTTACTACTGCCTCAGGCCTTGGGCGCGGACCTTTGGTTCGTCACTGGCGAAGGCCCCCGATTGTCCACAATCACAACGGCAGATGAGTTGGCGCAGCTAAAGCCGCTTGATGCCATCCACGACACGCTGAACCCGATTTACGAAACCGTCAAAATTCTGTCGCGCGAATTGCCAAGCGAGACGACTTTGATCGGCTTTGCTGGGTCCCCGTGGACAGTAGCGACCTATATGATCGCGGGCCAAGGCACACCCGATCAAGCCCCCGCACACGCGCTCAAAGCCGAAAACCGTGCAGTGTTCGAAGGATTGATTAACCGCATCACCGAAGGCACCATCGAATACCTTTCGATGCAAATCCAAGCAGGAGCAGAATGCGTCAAACTGTTTGATAGCTGGGCAGGTTCCTTGCAGGATGATGATTTCATTGAATTCTCGGTCAAGCCAATGCAGCGCATCACGGCAGCCCTGAAAGAAAAGCACCCTACTGTGCCGATCATCGCATTCCCGCGCGGTGCAGGCACACGCAATGTCGGCATGCACGCGGCCATCGGTGCCGATTGTATCGCATTGGATGACGGCGTTGATGCAGCATGGGCCGCAGAGCACGTGCAAAAAGACGGCTGCGTGCAGGGCAACCTCAAGTCGTCGCATATGGTCACGGGTGGCGATGCCTTGGTGTCTGAGACGCGGCGCATTTGCGATGCGTTCTCAAAGGGTCCGCATATCTTCAACCTTGGCCACGGTATCACGCCAGATGGCAAACCCGACAATGTGCAGTTGATGATTGACACCGTACGCGGGGCGTAGATTTTACGCTGAAATGAGGTAGGCTCCGCTCAACGAAAGGGATCTACACTTGCACATACCGCTGACATTCCGGTTGGTTTTCCACAGCGTCCGAGCGATCGCACGGGCGAGCCTGCTCTTATTTTGCGCATGGCTCATCTTTATTCCTGCGAACGAAAAAGAGACCGCAGCATTAGGCGCACAACCCGGCACATCCTATCCGATCGGTTTGCGTCCTATGCGTGCGGCGAAGGTCATTGTCGCCGTCGCACCGCCCTATACCTACACAATGGTCGCGCGGATCATGGGTCCGCAAACCCCTGCCATCGCCATCCAGTTTATGATGACGCAAATGGCGGCAGGACGGATCCTGCCAAGGTCTTTGCAGGCGGAAACCGTCCAGGCAGAACCAGAGCAGCCGACAATCGTCCAGACGACCACCCGCAGCGACAGTGACCGTGATATCGCGGGGCCGCGGTTCATCAAAGTCGACTAAGTCAGACCCATTTTGCCATTGGCGGAAGGCTCATTAACACGGCATTCGCGTCATGGCCCGTTGTCAGACCGAATTTAGTGCCACGGTCATACACAAGGTTATATTCCGCATATAAGCCACGGTGGATCAATTGCGTGTCTTTGTCCGCATCGTCCCATGGCGTGTTGCGACGTTTTTCAACAAGGGGCACGTAGGCAGGCAGAAATGCACGACCAATGTCTTGGGTCAGTGCAAAATCAGCAGCCCAGTCACCCGTGCAATAATCATCCATAAAGATGCCACCAACGCCACGCGCACGATTGCGGTGCGGAATATAGAAATACTCGTCCGCCCACGCCTTGAGCTTGGGGTAGTGGTCATCCCCATGCGGATCGAGATGGGTCTTCTGGGTCGCATGAAAATGTGCGGTGTCTTCGGCATATTCAATACAAGGGTTCAAGTCCGACCCACCACCAAACCACCAGGCATGGGGTGTCCAGAACATGCGCGTATTCATATGGACGGCAGGGGCATGCGGGTTTTGCATATGCGCGACCAATGAAATGCCTGACGCCCAAAACCGCGGATCTTCGGCCATGCCGGGTACACCGCGTGCGGCCATTGCTTTTTGGGCGGCGTCACCCAACTGGCCATAAACCGTCGAGATATTCACACCGACTTTTTCAAAGACGCGACCACCGCGCATCACCGACATCACGCCGCCGCCCGCGTCAGATCCATCATCAGAGGTCCGTGTCGTTTCGCTGACTTCAAACCGTCCGGCGGGTACATCACCAGCTTGGCTGTCTTCTAGCCCCTCGAATGCCCCGACGATCTCGTCACGCAAAGTACGAAACCATGCTGATGCTGTGCTCTTTTCCGCCTCAAAACCGTCTGACATGCCTCGTCCTTATCCGTTGATATTGTATATCACTGCACAATCACTTTTATGCACCTTAATGATCGCTTTGCGATGAACCAGATCAAATCCGGAGAACCGCTATGCGCACCGCCCTTATGTTAGTTCCGCTCGTTGCTTTAGCTGCCTGCGCGACGCCCCGCGAACAATGCATCAACGAAGTCAGCCGCGACACCCGCGTGCTCAGCGCGTTGATAAACCAGACCGAACGCAACATTTCACGCGGTTACGCGTTGGAGCAACGCCAAGACGTGCGGACTGTGCGTGGGACCTGCCGCGGGCGCAACGAGGATGGAACAACGTTCCTCTTTTCATGCGATGAAACCGATACGTTCAGCACCACCGTACCAGTCGCCATCGACCTGAACGCGGAACGTGCAAAACTGACGTCGTTGCAAGAACGCCTGTCGCAAACGCAACCAGCCGCCAATCAAGCGATCGTGCAGTGCATTGCAACGCATCCAAGCTGACTAATGTGCTGAAACGGCGGCCGGGTCGATCAAGGTCCGGCCCCCATCTACGGTAATGATCTGACCTGTCACAAAGGCTGACGCATCGGAGGCCAGATATTGCACCGCATCTGATACCTCACCGGGGCCCGCGATCCGGTGAAGAGGGGTGTTTTCCACGATTGATTCGCGCAGGTCGTCATCGTTCTTGAGCGATCCCTTGAGGCTCGCACTCATCACGCTGCCAAAAGCGACCGCGTTGATACGAATGCCATGCGGCGCAAGTGCGACTGCCATAGAGCGGGTCATTTGATCCAACGCCGCCGAGCTGACGGAATAGGCCAACAAATCAGGATGGGCGCGCCGTGCGGCGATCGAACTGATATTCACAATCGATCCCACGCTACCACTGGTTTCGCCATCGGCTTGTTTGATCATCCGGCGCGCTACAGCTTGGCTGACACGCATCGCAGTCAGGGTGTTTTGCTGCAGCAATTCCTCAACAGAGGTATCTTCAGGATCAAGCGGATCGGTCGTCATGACCTGACGTGACGCGTTCACCAAAATATCCACACGCTCGAACGCATCAATAGTTGCGGACAGCAAGTTGGCGATCGTCAGCTTTTTGCGCAAATCACCCGAAAAAACACGAACGTTTTCTTCTTTGTTCGCGTCGTCACCCATTTGGTGAACCAATTCTTTTTCGTCCATATCAGCAAAGACGACATTTGCGCCCATTTCGACAAAGTGACGCCCGATCGCAAGGCCGACACCGTTTGCGGCGCCTGTGACAATCGCAGTCTTTCCAGCAATCGAAAATGACATAAAGGCTTCCTTAGGCTTTGCGGTTTGGTCGATTGGCGTGGATCAGCTTAAACGCACCATTGCCGCCAATGGTTTCGACGTTGCGGAAACACTCCGTGAGAGCGTCTTCATAGGGCAAATGTCGATTCGCAACCATCCAGAGTTTGCCATGTGGCGCCAGTTTGCGGGCAGCCGCCTGAATGAACGTCCGCCCAAGAGATGGATCAGTCGCCCGCCCTGAATGAAATGGCGGGTTCATAACGATACCGTCATAGACGGGGCCATCAAGCGCAGTCGCATCCGCCCATTGAAACGTGACGCGCGGATCAGTGACGTTCAGACGTGCGCAGGTCAGTGACAGGGCTTCTGCCTCGATCAGATCAAGCGATGCGACACCGGCACGGGCCAAAACGGGTTCGGCCAGATACCCCCACCCTGCACCGAAATCCGCCATGCGCGCAGGCAGTTTGGGCGGCAGTGCTTCTGCTAAAAGCGCCGATCCCGCATCAATCGCCCCATCCGAGAAAACACCGGCTGTGGTAAAATACCCATGTGGCCCTTTGGCGGGCTCAGGTGCGGCCCAACTGGAAAATGCGTCGGTGGTTGCAAACCAAAAGATGCGCCCATGCGCTTTGGTGATGGACGGCAGATTGCCTAATTCCTTGCGGCACGCTTTGAACAGGCTATCGACACCATCGGTTTTCTGCCCATCGACGATGACAAGATCGGCGTGCTTGCATGCTTCGGCGACCATCGCGCGGGCCAACGCCTTTGCGCGTGGAACAACAACAATCGCGACAGAGGTTTTGGTCAAGTCCTGGGACGTGGGAAATCCCGCGCCCTGCCATGCGGCAACATCGGGATAAAACCCGTGTACGATCTGCACCGCCTCGCGCGGTAAAGGTGCAACATCATAAACAGCAGATGGACGCATCAGCGCGACACGGCCTTCTGGCAAGGTCAGCAAACCATCTGAAATGGCAGTGGAAAGTCGGGATTGGGCCATATGTACGCGAACAGCGGCGAACCGCTATTCTTTCTCCATTGTGCATTGCAACGGATGTTGATGACGCTGCGCGAAATCCATCACCTGTGCTACTTTTGTCTCTGCAATTTCGTGACTGAATACGCCGACCACCGCGAGTCCCTTTTTGTGCACAGTCAACATCAGCTCGAAGGATTGCCCGTGTGATAGCCCGAAGAAACGTTCCAGCACATGCACGACAAATTCCATCGGTGTGAAATCATCATTTAAAATCATGACCTTATACATAGGTGGCCGTTTTGTGACTGGCTTCGTCTCAAGCACCACGCCGACGTCACCGTCACCGTCGTCCTTTTTGTCCGCCATCATGTGGAACTTTGCCAGCATCGGTCCGCCCTGTATCGCTTGCGTTATATATAAGGCACATACAACTTATGAAAACCCCAAGGTTTCACAAAGAAAACGTGCCCTCTAACGCAGAAAAATTGACTATCTTGTAGTCTGCGCAACCGCAACCGCAAGATATAGTCCAACACCATCATGATCACCGCAAAAGTCTTTGAAATTAGGGTATTTTCTGAAAACGAACGCTGTGTTAGCGTCACGACATAATAATAAGACCACCGGAAAAATTCGGGGTCATTGAGGCAGTAAAAAGTGAGGCAAGCGACGTGACAAGTCGTCTGGGACAGTGGGCCCTTCACGGGCTATTTACGTGTATCGTAACAATATCGGTCATGCTTGCGCCTATAGGTGCATCAGCAGCCCCTTATGCTGCGATGGTGATGGACGCGCGCACCGGCGAGGTCTTGCATTCACGCAATGCCGACACCCGATTGCATCCTGCGTCCTTGACCAAAATGATGACGCTTTATGTCGCGTTCCAAGCGATTGAGCGCGGCGAGATCACACTCGATACACCCGTCCAAATCAGCCGCAATGCCGCGTCAGAGCCGCCATCGAAACTTGGCCTGCGCTCTGGGCAGACGATCCGGCTGCGGTTCTTGCTGCGCGCCGCTGCTGTCAAATCAGCCAATGATGCGGCAACCGCGATCGGCGAAGCGATCTCCGGTTCAGAAGAAGCATTCGCAACCCGAATGAACCGCACTGCCCTTGCCATGGGGATGCGCAACACGACATTCCGCAACGCAAACGGCCTCACCCAATCCGGTCACCTCTCGACAGCACGTGATATGTCCGTGCTAGGCCGTCATGTAATCTATGACTTTCCGCAGTATTATAACCTCTTTTCGCGCCGTTCTGCCAATGCAGGCGTCGCAACCGTGCGCCACACCAACCGTCGCTGGCTTGACAGCTATGACGGCGGTGACGGCATCAAAACCGGATATACCCGTGCGGCAGGGTTCAACCTTGTGGCATCTGCGCAGCGCGGCCAAGAACGTGTCATTGCGACCGTATTTGGCGGATCATCCACATCAGCCCGCAACGCACGGATCACGGAATTGATGGACATGGGCTTTAACCGCGCCCCATCCCGCGCCACAATCCGCCGCCCCAATCCGCCAGCCGCGATGCTCACGGGGACCGTGACCACAGGCAACCCAGGTAAAACGATCCGCGTCAGCGGCATCGTAGCTACAAGCTTGCGACCCGTCGCACGCCCAACTGCAACCACGACCCCAGCCTCCGACGTCGTGGTTGCAGCACTCAATACTGACGTCCTCAACTCTGTTGTTACAGAGGCCGTCGATGCTGCTGTCTCAGAAGCACTTGCCACTATCCTCGCGGAGCCACCGCAAGAGACACAAATCGCAACAACAACTGCAGTACCTGCCGTCACACCTATCGCCCGACCATCGACCGAGACCACGGTCATCGTGGCTGCGGCGGTTGTCGATACAGGACCAGAAGTTGTGACCCGCATTTCAACCTCTGGCGGACGTCTTTGGGGTGTGAACGTGGGCCGCTATAACACCCGTTACAACGCAGAACGGGTGTTGCTGAAGGTTGCCCTGAACGAGATGACCGCACTGGATGGCGCCCTGCGCCGTGTGACCCAACGCTCTGGTGGGTTCGACGCAAACTTTATGGGCCTCACCCGCGAAGGTGCCGATTTGGCCTGTCGTCGCCTGCAAGCGCGCGGCACGATGTGCTTTATGATCGGGTCAGAGAGTTAACTCTTAGGCTACATCAGCGGCAAAGGCCGCGGCCATCAATGCGCGGGTATATTCAGACTGCGGCGCGTCGAAGATCGCGCTCGCATCCCCCGCCTCAACCACGTCGCCTTGCTTCATGACCATGACTTTGTGCGACAGTGCGCGCACAACTTTCAGGTCATGGCTGATGAACAAATAGGCCAGTGCATATTTTTGCTGCAAGTCCCGCAAAAGCTGCACGATCTGCACCTGCACTGTCATATCAAGCGCTGATGTCGGCTCATCCAAAATCAACAGCTTAGGCCGTAGTATCATTGCACGCGCAATTGCAACACGCTGCCGTTGACCGCCAGAAAATTCATGCGGGTAGCGATCCATCAGGGCTGGATCAAGTCCGACCTCGCCCATAATCTCGGCGACCATATCGCGTCTGTCACGGCCAGGTTCGACACCGTGAACGCCAAGACCCTCTGCAATGATTTCCGCCACGGTCATGCGCGGGCTAAGCGATCCATAGGGGTCTTGGAACACGATCTGCATTTCACTGCGCAGGGGCCGCATCTGGCGTGGGCTCAGACCATGAATGTCGCGACCTTGAAACACGATCCGTCCTTCAGAGCGGATCAACCGCATGACTGCCAGAGCAAGCGTCGTTTTACCCGACCCGCTTTCGCCAACCACGCCCAATGTTTCGCCCGCGCGCACGGTCAAGGTCGCCTGATTAACAGCTTTCACGTGACCGACGGTCCGTTTCAGCAGCCCACGTTGGATCGGAAACCATATCTTTGCACTGTCTGTTTCCAACACAACTGGCGCGTTGTCCGGCACGGGTGCGGGAACGCCAGTGGATTCGGCGGCAAGCAAAGTTTGGGTATAGGGATGTTGCGGGTTGGCGAAAAGCTCGGCTGTTACGCCCGTCTCAACTATCTCGCCGTCTTTCATCACACAAACGCGGTCCGCGATTTTGCGCACAATTGTCAGGTCGTGGGTGATGAACAACATCGACATGCCCTCATCGCGTTTGAGGTCAGCGAGAAGATCCAAAATCTGCGCTTGGATGGTGACATCAAGGGCCGTAGTAGGTTCATCCGCAATCAACAACTCTGGCCCGTTTGCCAACGCCATCGCGATCATCACACGCTGCCGCTGCCCACCAGACAGCTGGTGTGGATAAGATTCGATACGGCTTTCTGCGTCGCGAATACCGACCCGTTCCAGCAATTCAATCACGCGCACGCGCACAGCCGCGCCGCGCAGTCCTTGGTGCAATTCGATGCTTTCGGCCAACTGCTTTTCGATGGTGTGCAGAGGGTTCAACGACGTCATCGGTTCTTGGAAAATAAAGCTGATGTCGTTGCCGCGCACACGGCGCAGGGCGGCATCGTCAGCGCCTACCATTTCTTCACCGTCGTATGTGATAGACCCCGCCATCACAGCGCTATCGCCAAGCAGTTGCACCGTGGACAATGCTGTCACCGACTTGCCTGATCCGCTTTCGCCAACCAATGCAACGGTTTCGCCCTTATGGACCTGAAATGACACGCCCCGTACGGCATGGCTAACGCCGCCATCTTGGCGGAAAGCCACCCGCAGGTCGGTGACGTCAAGGACGACTTCGGTCATTGATTGCCAGCCTTTGATTGAGCGGTATCGGCGAATGTCGCCTCGTCCACTGTCACGTTCCCATCTGCAACGAAAGTCTTGCGCGGATCAAACGCATCGCGGACCCCCTCGAACACAAAGACTAACAACGACAGCATGATCGCAAAGGTAAAGAACGCGGTGAAGCCCAGCCATGGCGCTTGCAGGTTCTGTTTGGCCTGCAGTGTCATCTCGCCCAAAGACGGTGCCGACGACGGCAAGCCAAAGCCCAGAAAATCAAGCGAAGCGAGCCCTCCAATCGCACCAGTCACCAAGAACGGCAGCATGGTTACTGTGGCGACCATCGCGTTGGGCAGCATGTGGCGGAACATGATTGTGCGGTCGCGCACGCCCAATGCTTTGGCGGCACGGACGTATTCGAGATTGCGCGCGCGCAAGAATTCCGCCCTGACGACGCCCACCAAAGCAGGCCAGCCGAACAACACTGTCAGGAACACGAGTAGCCAGTAACTTCGCCCCAAAATCGCAAAGACAATGATGATCACATAAAGCGACGGCATCCCTGTCCAAATTTCAATAAAACGCTGGAATATCAGGTCGGTCCAGCCGCCGAAATAACCTTGCACCCGATAATTGACGCGGCGACAGTGACAGTCAGCGCAAATGTCACCGACAATCGAAAGCCGTAAATGACCCGCGCCAACACGTCGCGTTTAGTGTCATCTGTGCCCAACCAGTTTTCGCCGCTTGGCGGTGACGGGGCAACGCCGCCGACATCGACAATGGAATTAAAGGAATAGGGAATGACCGGCCAAAGCATCCAGCCAGCCTGAAAATCGCCATCAAGGGTCTGACCCGCATCAACAGCAGCAATCAACTCTTCTGGCGTATCAAAGCAATCCTGCAACCCGCCAGTGACAATCAGGCAATCTACTTCGACCTCGCCGTAGCCAGCCTCGGTTGGGAAATCACCACCAAAGTCTTTCTCTGAATAAAAGCTAAAGATCGGCATCCGGATCTCGCCCTGATATCTGACCATGATCGGTTTATCGTTGGCGATGAATTCAGCCATCAGCGACAGGCCAAACAGCACACTAAAGATCATCAACGACCAAGTGGCACGTCTGTTACGCTTGAAATTGCGCACACGCCGCTGGTTCAACGGAGAAAGGAACGGGCGACGGGCCATCAGTTGCGGGCCT
>RCNC010002088.1_pt1 | contig 13364 bp, 9 predicted proteins | sample 2041301 | NCBI WGS metagenome assembly RCNC01 (sample SAMN09708231, study PRJNA481090) | Marine sediment metagenome, whole genome shotgun sequencing project. | biome: marine sediment; feature: ocean; material: sediment; isolation source: Sewage treatment plant 13A marine sediment (STP13A) ... | reverse complement strand
TAAAATCTGCTAAAGCAAGATTTGCTATACCGGCTTTTTTATGCAGTTGTTGACGAAGGGTTCTGAATCGAATCAATTCTCTTTCGTTTTTACTGATCAAAATATCATCTTCATCAACAGTATTTGCCTCGAAGAGACCAAAAATTCCTTTCGCCTTAAACAAACGTTTCGCTAAAATGGTTTCTATCATTTTCTGCGCTTCTTCATACAACTGTGTTGCTTGCGCTCCAACCTTTTCATCGCTAAGGATACCAGGAAATTTCCCGTGAAGTTCCCAAGAAATAAAAAACGGTTGCCAATCAACATATGGCAAAAGTTCTTTCAAACTGATTTGTTTAAGGATCTGAATCCCCATTTCCACAGGTTTTTGAACAACTTTAGTGTCCCAGTCAATCTTATACTTGTTTGCTCTGGCTTGTGCCAACGACACATAGCGCTTCGTTTTTCCTCTCTTTAAAAATTTCTCTCTAAAATCATCATAATCCTTTTTAAGATTAACCACATACTCTTTGGATGTTTTTTTATTCAACAGATCACCCACTACTGTTACTGCTCTTGATGCATCATTGACATGAACCACAGCATTTTTATATTCAGGAACTATCTTTACAACCGTATGGGCCTTAGACGTGGTTGCTCCTCCAATCAATAAAGGGATGTCCAAACCACTTTGTTCCATCTCTTTGGCCAGGTATACCATTTCATCTAAAGAAGGTGTAATTAGTCCTGATAAACCAATAGCGTCAACTTTTTCTCTTATAGCCGTTTCAATAATTTTTTCGGGTGGTACCATCACGCCAAGATCAACAATTTCATAATTGTTACATCCAAGCACAACGCTAACTATGTTTTTTCCAATATCATGAACGTCTCCCTTAACGGTAGCCATCAATATTTTTCCAATAGATGTTTGGGCCTCTCCTTTCTCAGCTTCAATAAAAGGATTTAAGTAGCCAACGGCCCTTTTCATTACCCTAGCTGATTTTACCACCTGAGGTAAAAACATTTTCCCAGACCCAAAAAGATCTCCTACTACATTCATCCCAATCATCAAATGTCCTTCTATGACGTCAATGGGTTTTTCAGCCATTTGTCTGGCTTCTTCAACATCTTCTATGATAAAGGCGTCAATACCTTTAACAAGGGCGTGTGTGATTCGATCCTGCACCGGGTCTTTTCTCCAGGCTTGGTCTTCAACCGCTTCTTTCTTTACGCCCTTTACGCTTTGTGCAAAATCCAATAATCTTTCTGTGGCGTCCTCTCTTCTGTTGAGTATAACGTCTTCAACACGTTCTAAGAGGTCCTTAGGAATCTCATCATATACCTCAAGCATGGCCGGGTTTACAATTCCCATATTCATCCCTGCTTTGATAGCATGGTATAAAAATACCGAGTGCATGGCCTCCCTTACCGCATCATTACCCCTAAATGAAAAAGAAACGTTGCTTACGCCTCCACTAACACTAACATTAGCTAAATTTTCTCTCACCCATTTAGTGGCTTCAATAAAATCTATGGCATTGCTTTTATGCTCATCCATTCCTGTAGCTACGGGAAAAATATTCAGGTCAAAAATGATGTCTTCACTTGCAAAGCCAACTTTATGTACCAAAATATCATAGGATCTTTTTGCAATTTCTATTCTTCGGTCAAAATTATCGGCCTGACCCACTTCATCAAAAGCCATCACGATCACTGCCGCTCCATAGCGCTTGATCTGCGTTGCTTCCCAAATAAATTTGTCTTCCCCTTCCTTTAAGGAGATCGAATTCACCACGCATTTACCCTGAGCCACCTGCAATCCTGCTTCAATAATTTCCCATTTGGAACTGTCTATCATTATGGGTACTCTGCAAATATCAGGTTCAGCGGCAATGAGATTCATAAACCTAACCATAGCTTCCTTGCCTTCTATAAGGCCATCATCCATGTTTATATCGATAATTTGCGCTCCACCATCTACCTGGTGGCGAGCAATATCCAAGGCTTCGTCAAAATTCTCATCTTTGATCAATCGAAGAAATTTACGCGAACCTGCTACATTGGTGCGTTCTCCAACATTGATGAAATTACTGTTCTCATTAATCACCAACGGTTCAAGTCCTGATAAATGCAAATATTTTTTCTCTGTCTTCATACTTTATTGATAATGCGCTACTGTTGGAAAAGGCTCATAATAATTGTGTAACATTTTTGGCATGAAATGAGTTGTGATGCCTTGTGAATACTTTCCTCAAATGCGACCGACTTTCCTTCCTTAATTTGTAATATGGCGACTTCTAAAACCATTATTCCGCAATTAATAAACGCGTCCTGGGCTTATACCGCTTTGCCAATTCAGCAATGGCCTTTATATGTTCCGGCGTTGTTCCGCAACAACCACCAACAATATTCACCAAATTTCTTTTCATATAAGTTTCGATCTGTTCTGCCATTTGATCCGGGGTTTCATCGTATTCCCCGAAGGCATTTGGCAGACCCGCATTAGGATGGGCCGAAATGGCAAAATCTGTTTTACTGGATATAGCTTCTAAATGAGGCTGCAATAAATTCGCTCCTAAAGCACAGTTAAAGCCAACCGTCAAGAGCGGAATGTGTGATACAGAAATTAAAAATGCCTCGGCAGTTTGTCCTGAAAGTGTTCTTCCACTGGCATCGGTGATGGTTCCACTTAACATAATCGCTATATCAATGCCTCTTTCATCTTTGATTTCTTCAATGGCAAACAAGGCGGCTTTGGCATTCAAAGTATCAAAAACCGTTTCAACCAATAAGATGTCTGTACCACCATCCAGCAAAGCTTCAGCCTGCTGCTTATATGCTTTCCTGAGTTCTTCAAAAGTAACAGCTCTAAATCCCGGATCATTAACATCGGGCGACATACTCGCGGTTTTGTTCGTTGGTCCCATTGATCCGGCAACAAATCTTGGCTTATGGGGTTCTTTTGCTGTAAACTCAAGCGCAACTTCCTTTGCTATTCGAGCAGATTCGTAATTCAATTCATAAACCAGATCTTCCATGGCATAATCTGCCATCGCAATAGTGGTTCCTGAAAAGGTATTGGTTTCAACAATATCAGCACCTGCCTCAAAATATTTTTTGTGTATCTCCTTTATCGCTTCAGGTTGCGTAAGCGTCAAAAGATCATTATTGCCTTTTAGCAATACCTCATAATCCTTGAACCTTTCGCCTCTGTAATCTTCTTCCTCAAATTTATAGGCTTGGATCATGGTTCCCATGGCGCCATCAAGGATCATAATCCTTTCTTTCAATATTTCTTCTATCCGTTTTTTCATAATCCTCTTTTACCCCATTTAATCGTATTCCAAACTCTTTCATGGAAAAAGTATAACATCATTTTTGTAAAAACCTCTATCCCTCCTATGGATAAAGCCGTTTTAATTTCTCCCGTCAGCACATAGGCGATAACAATGGTATCTATTGTTCCTAGTGTTCTCCAGGTGATTGCCTTGATTATACTCCTCCTTTTTGTTTCTCCTCTTTTATAATAATTCTCGCTTTTTGAATGAAATAGTACCATGGTTTCATTTATTTAGAGCTTGTGATATGTCCTCTTTAATATCTAAAATATTTTCCAAGCCAACTGATACCCTGATCAATCCGTCACTTATTCCCACTCCTAACCTTTCTTCAACTGATAATTTGCTATGCGTAGAAGAGGCGGGATGTGTAATTATAGTTCTGGTATCTCCAAGATTGGCTGACAAAGAGCACATTTTAATCTTGTCTAAAAAATTTCTACCTCCTGCTACACCTCCCTTGACTTCAAATGAGACAATATTACCTCCTTTTTTCATTTGCTTTTTTGCAATTTCATACTGGGGATGTGACTTTAAAAAGGGATACCTCACTTGATTGACCTCATCATGATTTTCAAGATATTCGGCTACCGCCAATGCATTTTCACAGTGCTTATCAACTCTTACAGCCAAAGTTTCCAGGCTCTTTGACAAGATCCATGCATTGAAGGGTGATAAGGAAGGTCCGGTATTTCTAGAGAATAAATAAATCTCTCTGATCAGATCTGACCTGCCTACGGCAACACCTCCCAATACCCTGCCTTGTCCGTCCATCAACTTTGTTGCAGAATGTACTACTATATCTGCCCCGTACTTTATAGGTTGTTGTAAATAAGGGGTTGCAAAACAATTATCAATAACCAGTAAAATACCATGCTTTTTTGCAACCTCTCCCAGAAATTCAAGATCCAGCACGTCTAAACCAGGATTGGTAGGCGTCTCGGCATAAATTATTTTTGTGTTTGGCTTGATCAACGAAGCTATCGTTGCTACTTCATCAATATTAAAATAAGTGGTTTCAATCTGCCATTTCGGTAGAAACTTGGTAAACAAGGCGTGAGTAGATCCAAAAACTGACCTTGCCGAAAGAATATGATCGCCACTGCTCAGCAGGGCACCAAAGGTAGAAAAAATGGCAGCCATCCCTGAAGCAAAAGCATACCCGCTTTCTGCTCCTTCCATAGAAACGACCTTATCTACAAATTCGGTATTGTTAGGATTGGAAAAACGACTGTAAATATTCTTTTCCTTTTCCTCTGCAAAAGAGGCCCTCATGTCTTCGGCATCGTCAAAAACAAAGCTTGAAGTCACATACATAGCACTAGTATGCTCCCCATGTGTTGAACGCGGGACCTGCTGTCTAATCGCCTCAGTTTCAAATCGCTTCTTATCACTCATGATTTACTATTTTCTATACATTATTGACACAGGTTGTTTCCTGAAATCATACTGCTTTTTCTGTTAATCTTAATATATCTCCAAAAACCCCTCTTGCTGTTACCTTTGCCCCGGCTCCAGCCCCTTGTATAACCAAAGGTCGCTCTCCATATGACTCTGTATATATTTCAAAAATCGAATCCGATCCCTGTATCTGGCCCAAAGAACTGTCTTTAGATACTGATACAAGCTTCACTTCCAAATCTCCCTTGGATTGACTAAGATCTCCTGACAACACTCCCACGTATCTCAATACGAAACCAGGTTGTTGCTGGTCTTTAAGAGTTTTATACTCCTCATTGAGCTCTAACAATCGAGTGAGAAAATCAGCACTACTGCCTTCTCTTAAATTCTCTGGAATCAGGTTTTGTATTTTAACATCGTCAAATTCATTTTCCAGGTCAAGTTCTCGCGCAAGGATCAATAACTTTCTAGCTACATCATTCCCGCTAAGGTCCTCCCTTGGATCAGGTTCAGTAAAACCCATATCTACGGCTTCCTGTAAAATCTCACTAAAATCCTTTTCCTTATCCGAAAAATTATTGAACAAATAACTCAAGGATCCGGAGAATACCCCGTTGATCCTGGTTATATTTTCCCCGGAATGATGTAACAATTTAATGGTGTCTACCAAGGGCAAACCTGCACCTACATTTGTTTCATATAAATAGTTCTTCTCATTCCTTTTAAGCGCACTTCTAAGTTCTTTATAAAAAGAGAATTCTACCGTATTTGCAATTTTATTGGAAGAAACCAGGTCAAATCCATTCTCTACCAAGGGGATATAGTTTTGTATAAAATCTCTGCTTGCAGTATTATCCACGGCAATCAAATTCTCCAAATGATTTATTCTTGCATAACCAATCACATCGTTTATGGTAAATCCTTCTTTTGTTACTTGTTGCAGCCCCGCTGACCAATTCGCATCTATTCCATCTTTGTTCAACAAAAGCCTCTTTGAATTGCTCAAGGCAAAAATATTGATGTTAATATTTCTTCTTTTTAAAATATCCTGCTTGCTTTTCAAAATCTGTTCTATCAGGGTTCCTCCTACTAATCCCACACCAAAAATTGCAATGTTGATGTTGGTAGAAACGCCAAAAATCTGACCGTGAATTACATTTACCGCTTTATTGAGATCCTTTTCTTCCAATACCAAACAAATATTGTCTCCTGTAACCGTATTGTTGATCAGTACCGGGTTTATTTTATTGACAGACAGAGCATTATAGGCTTTATGAAAATTAGAAAGATTCTGACCAATAATGGATACGATAGCTAGTTCATCTTTTACGTGGATCCTGGTAACGTCTTTCATTTTAAGATCGAGTGCAAACTCCTGTTCCAGCGCTTCTTTTGCCGCCATGGCATCATTTGAATTGACCACAAAACCTATTCCTCTTTCTGAAGAACCCTGTGAGATAATACTCACATTGACATCGGCTTTGCCTAAAGATGAAAAAATTCTTGCGTCAACACCAATTTTTCCCAATAGTCCACGACCTTCTAAATTGATCAACGAGACATTATTTTGAACCGTAACCGATCTGATGCCTTTTTTTGTGGCATGAGACTTAATCAAGGTTCCTTTATTATTCTTGTCAAAGGTATTCAACAGTCTTAACGGAATATTCTTCTCCACCAAAGGTATAATGGTTTTGGCGTGTAAAATATTGGCGCCAAAACTTGCCAGTTCATTTGCTTCCTGATAGGTGAGTTCTTCTATCATTTGCGCATTGGAAACCAGATCAGGGTTAGCCGTATATATTCCATTGACATGGGTATAATTATCTAATTCAGCAGCATCGAGATAATTGGCTAACAAAGCCGCAGAATAGTTGCTTCCATTTCTCCCTAAAGTGGTTGTTTCACCTTTTCCATTTGACGCGATAAATCCTGTAATCACTTGTAAGGAATGTCCGTTCTTACCATAGTGTTTCTTTACATTCTCCTTAGAAACATCATCCAAAACAAAGGCGTCACCAAAATTAATATCAGTTTTGAATAATTTTCTTGAATCAACGGCCGTAGTCGCTAAGCCTCTGTCATTTAATAATTTACTTAGTAGTTTTACCGATAAGACTTCCCCTTGAGCCAAAACACGGTCTTTGATCTTATTGCTGTAATCCCCAAGTAATTGAACCCCTTCAAAGATTTGACTCAATAAGGAATATTCATGCTTATAATCCAAGCCTGGTGCTGGAACGTTTTGATATGTTTTAAACGATTCAAACAGCTCTTGATAAGATTCATTGTTTTTTGCCTTTTCCAAAATCTCTTCCAAAACATCGGTAGAACTTCCCCTTGCTGAAAGAACAACTGTAATATTTTCATCCGCTTTTACTCTGTCACTTATTATTTCTACAACCCTTTCAATACCTTCACCATTAGCCAGCGATTTGCCTCCAAACTTCAACACCTTGATTTGTTTCTTCTTAAGGCTTTTGGTTTTAGGTTGTGTAAATACCGGTCCTAATATTTTTGCCAATTGTTCAAATTCGATTAAAAATGCGTCATGACCGTGAATAGATTTGATTTCTTCATATCGGTTTTCAATCCCGGCTTCATTCAACAGCTTCTGCGTTTCTTTATTCTCTTTTGGCACAAAGAAAAAATCAGAATCTACGCCTACTTGAATTATCCTGGATTTGATCTGGCTTACAACTTCATTGAATGTTCCTCTGTTTCGAGTAATATCCACAGAACTAAGCAAATGATTCATCATTTTATAGGTGGGTAAGGAAAATCTACTTTCCAGCTTTTCACCATGGTGTAACAACCAACTTTCTGTATTGAAATTTCCCTGTTCCTCGTTTCTGGTTCTGTTAAATTTTTCTTTAAAAGAATCCGCGGTTCTATAGAATAGCATAGCCATCATTCTGGCATCATGAACAGGTTTACTTGAATTTGACAAGATCTGTTGCTGGGTTTTATTGTGCGCAAGAATCCAGTCTGAAGCTTTCCAGTCGGAGGCCACGGGTATCAGATTTTCAATCAAGTTAGGATAAAGAACCGCGAGCTCCCATGCTATTCCTCCACCTAAAGATCCTCCAATGACTGCATATAATCGATTTACACCAATCGCTTCCAGCCCTTGTCCAAACAATCTTGCGATATCCCTGGCAGTAAAATCCTCATAATTGTCAATTCTATTCTTTTCAATATCATCATACCCATTACCCGGGATGTTGAATCCAATTATCGTATACTTGCTTGTATCAATTACTTTTCCCACCCCTATTAAGGATTTCCACCAACCTGTATCTCCTGCCACATTTGAATTTCCAGTTAAGGCATGATTCACCAATACGACCGGAGCCTGCCCCAGAGCTTGGCCAAACAATTGATACGAAAGTTCAAATTCAGGATAAAAATACCCCGATTCGGTCGTGAAATTTTGCTGTGATATATATAATAAATTCTTCAATTTCTGTACTATTTAATTTATCAAATCTGAACGACCTTCTTCTAAAGGTTCAGATGAATTAAGATTTTGTAAGAAATTATTATGAGAAAGGAAAAGTTATGCATTTTATTGAGTCTTGGTTATTTTTCCTAATGGGTAGAATTTAGCACCTTCTTTATATCTAAAGGGTTGCTAAGGCTTCAACGGGTCTAATCCCTCTGCCTTTCTTAATAACAATATCTTATTTTGATGAACTTTGATGCAAAGAAACACAATTATTCGATTCTTTACAATTTTAGTTTTATAAAAGTTGCCAATCCTGCCAGGGACCGGCAACTGTTAAAATCTACAAACTTTTAAACGCATTTTCCAAATCCCTTTTCAAGTCCTCAATATTTTCAATCCCAACAGACAATCTAATCAGATCTTGACCTACACCTGCATCAGACTGTTGTTCTAAAGTAAGCTGCTGGTGAGTAGTACTTGCAGGATGAATAATCAGCGATTTGGTATCACCAATGTTGGCCAGCAATGAGAATATTTCAGTCGCATCAGTGAATTTTTTCGCGGCTTCAAACCCTCCATTAATACCAAAACAAACAATCCCACTTTGGCCATCAGGCAAATATTTATCGGCTAATTTCTTATATGGGCTGCTCTCCAAACCTGGATAATTTACCCAAGACACTTCAGGTCTTTCCTCCAGCCATTTCGCAAGGCTCAATGCATTTTCACTGTGTTGTTTGATCCTCACTGCAAGCGTTTCCAAGCCTTGAATAATCTGAAAGGCGTTAAACGGACTCAAGGCACCACCAAAATCTCTTAATCCTTCAAGAATCAATTTAAACGTATAAGATGCGGCACCAAGCGCTTCATGATAAACCAATCCGTGATAACCTGCGGATGGCTCTGTGAACTCGGGGAATTTACCATTTGACCAATCAAATTTTCCAGCATCAATGATCACTCCACCCAAGGAATTTCCTTGTCCACCAATATATTTGGTAAGTGAGTGTATAACGATATCTGCTCCATGCTTAATCGGATTTAAAAGGGCGGGGGTCGCCACAGTATTATCTACGATAAAAGGTAGTTGAGCTCCTTTTGCTTCTTTGGATATGGCTTCAAGATCCAAAACATCGAGTTTAGGGTTCCCTAATGACTCCACAAAAAAAGCGCGCGTATTGTCCTGAACAGCTTTTCCAAAATTCTCCGGATCCGAAGCATCAACAAACGTGGTGGTTATTCCTAACCTTGGTAAGGTTACATTCAATAAGTTATATGTTCCACCATAAAGACTGCTCGACGCAACAATATGATCTCCGGCTTTTAACAAAGTTAGCAAACCCGTTGATATGGCAGAAGTACCTGAGGCAAAAACAACAGCTCCTATTCCGCCTTCTATTTCGGCAAGTCTCTTTTGTAAAATATCATTAGTTGGATTATTCAGTCTGGTATAAATAAAACCCAGTTCCGCAAGTGAAAATAAATTGGCAGCGTGATCAGTATCATCAAAAACATAAGAAGTGGATTGATAAATAGGTACAGCTCTTGTGCCTAAAGTTTGGGTTGTATCGTGTCCGGCATGTAAAGCCTTTGTTGCAATATTTTGATCGCTCATAATGTTATATTTTAATTTTTTTTTAATTTTTCTTTAATAAAATGTCCTTGTTTCTACGGTATTACCAAGGGGACACAAAAATAAGTATTTTTTATTCAATACAAATGGCAATACCTTATCATTTTGTTATTCATAATCATAGGGTTATTTGTTAAAAATATATCATTGTATTATTTAGACTTAGACCAAAAAAAACCTCTGATTTTCATCAGAGGTTTTTTATATATGATCAATTAAATTATAGCATAAAAATCCTCTGCGTCCAAATGCGCATCATCATTTTTACCATATTTAAACTAATGTTCTTCATTTATTTCGACACAAATATATAAATTTAAATTAAATCTGCGTCCTTAATTTAATTCTGCGTGTCCAAAACTAACGGAAAAATCAATACACCAAACTACGACATATTTATATTTTCCCACATCAGTCCCTGCTGGAATTGCGTAATTATAATCACCATTTAAACCTTTTAAGTCTCCTAGATTTACATATTCTTTTGAATCAACTTCTGTTGATAAATACAACAGTAATTTGGGGCCCTTATCGGTTTTAAAATTTGTTAATGATAAATTTGATATGTTCTCATTTACCGTTGCTGTACCACTTGTTGGATGAGCATCACTTACAAAAGACCCTTTTACAGCTCCCATTGTGTTGCCACCTAAATTTAAGTCATCACCCATGTCGTCACCACCTGAACTACAAGCTATGGTCGTCAATAGCAATGTAAAAACAAATAATATTCTTTTCATAAATTAAAAATTAAATTCCTTAGTCGTAGAACAATATAATTCTTACAAAAAAATTATTTGTAAAAATCTTGATTCTATGATTTTAAATTTGTTTAACTTTGCAACTTATAATCCTGAGGAAAAATTTGAACTGATTGCAACCTCTGTAAAAATGCTAAAGCGGTAATTCTTCTTTTGCATTCTTGGTTCTATCATTTCATATTCTCACAAAAACATAAGAATGTCATATTTATTTACATCCGAATCAGTGTCTGAAGGACACCCTGATAAAGTAGCCGATCAAATTTCAGATCAGTTGCTTGATAATTTTTTAGCCTTTGATCCCAATGCTAAAGTTGCATGCGAAACTATGGTTACAACGGGTCAGGTAATTCTGGCAGGAGAGGTCAAAACGACAACCTATATTGATGCCCCTATAATTGCAAGGGAAACCATAAAGAAAATTGGCTATACCAAGGGAGAATACAAGTTTGAAGGAGAAAGTTGTGGCGTAATTTCCCTGATTCATGAGCAATCTCAAGACATTAACCAAGGCGTTGACAGAGGAACTGACGAAGATCAGGGGGCCGGAGATCAAGGTATGATGTTTGGCTATGCGACAAATGAAACGGAAAATTTTATGCCGCTTGCTTTGGACCTGAGCCATAGATTACTGCAAGAGTTAGCGGTCATTAGAAGAGAGAATTCAGAGATCAAATACTTGCGTCCGGATGCTAAAAGTCAAGTGACCATAGAATATTCCGATGATGGTGTACCTATGAGAATAGATACAATTGTATTGTCAACACAACATGACGAGTTTGATAAAGATGAAAAAATGCTTGCCAAAATTAAGCATGACATCATCAATATTTTAATTCCACGAGTAGTTGCTGAATTACCTGAAAACATTCAGTTACTTTTCACTGATAAAATAAAATACCACATCAACCCAACGGGTAAATTTGTAATTGGGGGACCTCATGGAGACACAGGGCTTACAGGTAGAAAAATTATTGTAGATACCTATGGCGGTAAAGGCGCTCATGGCGGAGGTGCATTTAGCGGAAAGGATCCGAGTAAGGTGGACAGATCGGCGGCTTATGCTTCCAGGCATATTGCCAAGAATATGGTGGCGGCCGGAGTTTGTGATCAGATACTGGTGCAGGTATCTTACGCCATTGGAGTAGCAAAACCGACCTCAATCAATGTGGAGACTTACAACACATCTAAAGTTGATAAAAACGATGGTGAGATCTCAAAGATTGTTGAAAGTATTTTTGACATGCGACCAGCGGCTATTGAAAAAAGATTAAAATTGCGTAACCCAATCTATAGCGAAACGGCGGCTTACGGACACATGGGAAGAACTCCGCAAAAGGTGATAAAAAACTTTTATTCCCCTTATTCCGGTTCAAAATCAATAGAGGTTGAGCTATTTACCTGGGAAAAACTGGATTTTGTAGAAAAAATTAAATCTGCGTTTGACCTATAAAAAATAATTTCGCCAGTATAGCTAAAAGTTACCTGGTAAACATGACCAGATAAATAGCAGGCATGTTTATTTATTGTATTTTGTAGCAGTGTTAAGCTGAAGAATATGAAAAAGATAGCCTTCATTTTATTATGGTTAAGTTGTTTTCCAATAATTTCTCAAGAAATTAATGCGCCTCTTTTATTAAAAACCCCTCTCGAAGCAGAAATTTTTATTGGTGTGGATGATTTTCAGAATCTGTACTATATCAACAATAACATACTTTATAAACAAACCAAGAACAAACTATTTTCTTATAGCAAGGTCTCACTGGGTAAGATCGCTATGGTCAATATCCAGAATCCTTTCAAATTAATTATTTTCTATGCAGATTTTAATGCCGTTATGATTCTGGACAACAATTTGAATGAGCTTTCTGAAAAGATAGATTTTACAAAGGAGACCCTTTTCAATAATGTTCTGTTTGTTACTGGCTCTTCTCAGAATAACCTCTGGCTTTATGCAGATGACAACAAACTTCATCTATATGATTATAAGAATCTAGCTGAGACTAACCAAACGCAACCAATAACCTTCTACGAGGAAAACTTTAATCCAAAGACCATCATTAGCACTTACAAAAAAGTATGGGTTCTCTCTGATTCAGGTGTGCTTCAGTTTAATGAATATGGGATTTATATTGATTCCTTCGAGAAATCAGCAATTGACTTCATCTTTCCTTTTCAAAAAGGCTTTATTTTTTATCAATCGGATTCCTTTTATTATCAAAAGGGAAAAGAGACCATTCCTGTGGTGCTAAAACACAACCAATTAGCGAAGGCTATATCAATAACTAATTCCTCAATAAATATCTACGATGGCAATTTTGTGTATCAATATGAATTAAAAATCTGAAAGTTGATATAAAAATTAGATATACGCTTTATTTTTTTTAATTTCGCTAACAATTGCTATTAACTAAAATCAAACTACCATACCTTATGCATATTGCTATAGCCGGAAATATTGGAGCAGGAAAAACAACATTGACAAGTTTATTGGCTAAACACTATAAATGGCAGCCACATTTTGAATCAGTTGCCGAAAACCCCTATCTCGATGATTTCTATGGATCTATGGAAAGATGGTCTTTTAATTTACAGATCTATTTTTTAAATAGCAGGTTTCGCCAGATTCTTGAGATCCGTGAAAGCGGTAAGAATATTATCCAGGACAGAACCATTTATGAAGATGCCAATATTTTTGCTCCAAATTTACATGCCATGGGTTTGATGACAAACAGGGATTTTAGCAATTACGAAACGCTTTTCGAATTGATGGAAAGGCTAGTATCACCACCTGACCTGTT
>RCNC010002087.1_pt1 | contig 13365 bp, 9 predicted proteins | sample 2041301 | NCBI WGS metagenome assembly RCNC01 (sample SAMN09708231, study PRJNA481090) | Marine sediment metagenome, whole genome shotgun sequencing project. | biome: marine sediment; feature: ocean; material: sediment; isolation source: Sewage treatment plant 13A marine sediment (STP13A) ... | reverse complement strand
TGGTATCTGACTGATTCTGTTACGGTTGGCGCATAAAAACAAAAAAGCCAAACCTTTCGGAATGGCGCTTTTGTGGAGCTGCCGGGAGTCGAACCCGGGTCCAAACAAGGAGACTATACGCTTTCTACATGCTTAGCTATGCTTGATTGTCGGGATATCTCAGCTGCATAACTACCTAAAATATCCGTATCCCTTTTAATTTCACCTGCAAGCCAGGGCTCCTGCCGGCTAACTCTTAATTGCCTGCGCTTCGATATCGGGTTGGAAAAGAGTAAGACCGCCCGCGAAACGTCTCGTTCTGATATCTAATATCGGAATCAAGCAAAATCTACTAAACTTCGATTATGCAGCGAGAGCGTAATTGTTTTCGCCAATTATTAGTTGTGCAACATGTTTTTCTAAAAAGATGCCTTACGACACAAGAGCTATGCTACAACGCTCTGCATGCTTACATACCACCTCATCTTGCTGTCAAAACCAAGACAGCCCCGTATGCAGGTACAAATCTACAAAAATTATACCATTTAGCTGTCAATTCTGCGTTCTACATACCAAAACCATGAATTCAGTTTTAAATTTTAGCTATATTTATGTTTTTATTAGAATTATGGCAGAAAAAGTATTAAAAGTAGGTATCCTCAGGGAAACCAAAACTCCTCCTGATAGAAGAGTGGCAGTTACGCCAACATTGGCATCTGAGCTCATTCAAAAGTTTCCGAATGTTGATTTGCGCATTCAAAGTAGTGAAATGCGCTGCTTTTCCGACGAAGAATATAAACAAGCAGGGGCAGAGCTTGTTGATGATGTCTCAAAATGCGATATCCTTATTGGAGTGAAAGAAGTTGACATTCCTGCATTAATGTCTAAAAAAACCTATTTATTCTTTTCCCATACAGCAAAAGAGCAACCCTATAACAGGGAATTGCTTCAACAAATTGTACGAAAAAAGATCACCCTAATTGACTATGAGTACCTTACCAATACTAAAAATCAACGTTTGGTCGCATTTGGTCGCTGGGCAGGTATTGTAGGGGCTTACAACGGACTGCGAGCATGGGGCAAACGATTCCAGACCTATAATTTAATTCCTGCTCATGAATGTCATGACCTGAAGGAAATGCATAGAGAATTGGAAAAGGTATTGCTTCCACCAATAAAGATTTTAATAACAGGGGGTGGTAGAGTGGCAAATGGTGCCATGGAAACCCTGGCTCCGCTACATTACAAAATAGTTACCCCGGCCGATTTTCTAAGTAAAGATTTCGATGAGCCGGTAATTTGCCGCATCGATCCGGATCAATATGTAAAAAGAAAAGATAATTCCGCCTTCGACCTGGATCACTTTTTTGAAAATCCGGCCGAATATGAATCTACCTTTTATCCATTTACACAAGTAACCGATCTTTTTATTCCCTGTCATTTCTGGGATCCCAGGTCTCCTGTTTTTATGACACCGGAAAGTATGCAGGAGGAGGCTTTTAAGATGCAGGTAATTGCTGATGTTAGCTGTGACATTAAGGAACCTATTCCTTCAACGCTTCGGGCATCAACCATTGCGGATCCATTCTATGGCTTTGATCCATCAACAGGGATGGAGTCACAGCCATTTGAAAATGAGAGTATCACAATAATGGCTGTGGATAATCTCCCTGGTGAGCTACCTAGGGATGCTTCTGAAAATTTTGGAGAGGCCTTGCTGAATAATGTCTTTCCATCTTTGTTTGGTGAGGATAGTGATGGTATAATTGAAAGAGCTACCATTGTAAAAAATGGTGACTTAACAGAGCGATATTCGTATTTACAGGATTATTTGGAGGGCAAAAACTAAGATTCATTCAAAAAAAAAGTCTACCTAGCTGAAAGTTTTAAGTTTGTGGATGGTATATATGGGGTCATCCGAAGATAGGATAGAATTTCCTGCAACCAGCACATCAACTCCTGCCTCCACCAGTAATTGTGCATTTTGTAAACCAACACCTCCGTCTACCTCAATCAGTGTATCCGATTTGGTGGACTGAATCATCTTCTTTAAGTTTTTAATTTTTTCATACGAATGCTCAATGAATTTCTGTGCTCCGAATCCAGGGTTTACTGACATGATTAAAACCATATCGGCTTCCCTTATTATTTCTTCAAGAAAATGTACAGGAGTATGCGGGTTTATTGATATTCCGGCTTTCATACCTGCTGATTTAATCTTTTGAATAGTGCTATGTAAATGAGGGCAAGCCTCATAATGTACAGTAAGAATGTCAGCACCTGCTTCTTTGAATGTTTTAATATATTTTTCAGGCTCAACAATCATCAGATGAACATCAAGAGGTTTTTTTGCCAGTTTCTTTATAGATTTTATTACTGGAAATCCAAAAGATATATTTGGGACAAATACACCATCCATAACATCAATATGGAACCAGTCAGCCTCACTGCTGTTTACCATGTCAATAACCTCATACAGCCTGCCAAAATCGGCTGTCAGTAAGGAAGGAGCAATAAGATGAGCCATACTTTAAGTTTTGATTGTAAAAGTATAGAATTTTATGTGTATTCTAATGATTTGGCAGGTTGAATTTTTTTCAGGCTTGCAGGTAGAGAATAGCCATAGGATATTCAAAAAGATAAAAATAACTGAGTTAATTATTAGAAATACGATTTAAGTATTTTACACCGGGTTGTGTTTTTGAGTCGGCGTATAGCTTTTTCTTTCAGCTGCCTGACTCTTTCTCTGGTAAGGTTAAAGCGCTCTCCAATTTCATCAAGCGTATGCTGATGATAACCTTTGAGTCCAAAATATAGGCGTAAAATATCTGCCTCTCTGGCCGGAAGTGTGTTCAAAACACGCTCTATTTCCCTCCTCAACGATTCAACCATCAGGTCCTTGTCTGGTCTGGGTGAATCCACACTTAAGAGAACATCATACATATTTGATTCTGACTCTCCATTAACCAGGGGAGCATCCATAGATACATGCCTGGCTGTATTTTTCATAGCCTCTCTGACATCCATCGGAGCAAGTTCCAGTGCCTGGGCCAATTCATCTACCGTTGGTTCTCTTTCAAACTTTTGTTCCAGCCGGGTAAAGGCTTTATTGATTTTATTTATACATCCGATTTTGTTTAAAGGAAGGCGAACTATTCTGGCCTGCTCGGCGAGTGCCTGCAGGATGGATTGCAGAATCCACCATACAGCATAGGAGATAAACTTAAATCCCCGTGTTTCATCGAAACGTTTGGCAGCTTTTATAAGACCGAGATTTCCCTCATTGATTAGGTCTGGTAAACTTAATCCCTGGTTCTGATATTGTTTGGAGACCGATACTACGAACCTTAGATTTGCATTAATAAGCTTTTTGAGAGCCTTTTCGTCACCACTCTTGGCTTTATTTGCAAATTCTGCTTCCTGCTCAGGTGAAAGTAGTTCTACTTTGCTAATTTCTTGCAAATACTTATCCAGGGAAATGGATTCCCTGTTCGTAATTTGTTTTATGATCTTAATTTGCTTCATTTCAACCTTGAAGCTGAGTACATATTATGTACTAAATAAAAAATTTATTTTAATAGAGTTCTATTTTTTTCGATACTTCTTTTTTTTAATTAAAACGAAAACACATTTTTTTCGTATAAGTAGTTATTAAATCTAGGGTATAGAACTTTTTATTATAGGTTGAAACCAAATTTTTAAGAAAAGTAGCATTTTTTTTTCATTATATAAGGAAATTTTCCTAATATTGCATGGAATTTCCTAAAATTTATCAATTCATCAACTCCGTTCCCATTAATTTATACTTAAGAATTAATAGAAGATTTCAATTTTCCTCACATTTTACAGGATCATCCTACTAGTACACACATACATACTATTTATTTTAAAACAACCAGTTTTTATATCATTTCATGTTTGACATTTTAGAACTCAACAAGAAACTCGTTTCTGAATTACGCGAGATCGCCAAAGAGTTAAAAATTAAGAAGGTAGATTCCTTGCGGAAGCAAGATTTAGTCTATCAAATTCTTGATCAGCAAGCAATTCAGGCTGCAGATCAACCACAACCAAAAAGAAGGCCAGCATCCTCAGCTGCACCTGCAAAAAAGGAACACAAGGCACGGCCATTTGTCCGAAAAACTTCTACTCCGGAAAGAAGTACCCCGGATAGAAATACACCAGGTAGAAGTAACCAGGAAAGAAGCACTCAGGATCGTACTCCAAAGGGTCGAAGTTCCCAGCAGAGAGAAGAGCCGAAAACTACTGCCCCAAAAGAGGCACCAAGGACAGCCCATCCATCAAAGCTTGGGGAAAGACAAGAGATTCAAAAGAAGCCTGGGGAAGCACAAGAGGTTCAGAAGAAACCTGGGGAAGCACAAGAGATTCAGAAGAAACCTGAACAAGAGAAAGGAGCATCTCCCAAGCATGAGGAAAGAAGAAAACCTCAAAGAGAATTTGATTTTGACAGGAATAAAAGGAAAAATAGTCGAAACGAAGATAACTATGACTTCGACGGGATCATTTCAAATACTGGAGTCCTCGAGATTATGCAGGATGGATATGGATTTTTGCGATCAGCTGATTACAATTATCTGAATTCTCCAGATGATATTTATGTATCGCAATCACAAATAAAGCTTTTTGGATTAAAAACAGGTGATACAGTAAAAGGTAGTATCAGGCCTCCAAAAGAGGGTGAGAAGTATTTCCCTCTTATTAAAGTGCTGGAAATTAATGGAAGAAGTCCTGAATTTATTCGTGACAGGGTACAATTTGATTATCTGACACCTTTATTCCCTGACGAGAAATTTAAATTGTATGAGCGAGGAAAAGGAAGTATGTCTGTAAGGGTAGTTGATATGTTCGCTCCTATTGGTAAAGGACAGAGAGGCTTAATTGTAGCTCAGCCGAAAACCGGTAAAACAATTTTACTCCAGGAAATAGCCAATGCCATAGCAAAATACCAACCCGAAGTTTACCTGATTGTATTACTGATTGATGAACGACCTGAGGAAGTTACTGAAATGGCCAGAAATGTCGATGCGGAAGTTATTGCTTCAACATTCGATGAACCTGCTGAGCGACATGTTCGGGTTGCAAATATTGTGCTTGAGAAAGCAAAAAGGCTGGTTGAATGTGGTCACGATGTGGTAATCCTGCTGGATTCCATAACCAGGCTGGCCAGGGCGTTCAACACTACTTCTCCTGCTTCAGGAAAAGTCTTGTCTGGAGGTGTTGATTCCAATGCTCTTCATAAACCTAAGCGCTTTTTTGGTGCAGCCAGGAACATTGAGGATGGGGGTTCGTTGACTATATTAGCAACAGCTTTGACTGAAACAGGTTCCAAAATGGATGATGTGATTTTTGAAGAGTTTAAGGGAACCGGTAACATGGAACTGCAACTTGACAGAAAACTTTCCAACAAAAGAATTTATCCATCTGTAGATATTAACCCATCTGGTACCAGGAGAGAAGACTTACTCATGGAGAAGGATAGTCTGGCCAAGATATGGGTGCTGCGTAATTATCTTGCTGATATGAACTCAGTTGAAGCTATGGAATTTATAAGAGACCGATTATTGCGAACTGAAAGTAATGAAGAGTTTCTAATCTCAATGAATAGCGAGTAAATAAGAGAAAAGAGAATATTTTTAAACCGGTAATTCTAATTATGAATTACCGGTTTTTTGTTTTTAAATGAGAGCTATTTGAATTTCATTCAGAGCTGGGTAATAGGGTGATTTTTCTCAGGAAAATGCATGCAGAGTTTGAGTAACTTTGATATCTGAAAGTATGCTTTTTGAGAACTGTTTTTGACTGGATAAATGCGATTTCGAGAGGCTTATTTGGAATTGAAATGAATTAGGATTTTTTTACTTCCATCCTTAAATTGATAAGGGGAAAAGTTCTAATTTTATGAAGTTTTTTCGATTTGATATAACACATTGTAAGTTAAATATTTAAATAGTTTAAAATGACTAAGAAAAAGAATTTTGTTACATGCGACGGAAATTATGCAGCATCATATATAGCATATATGTTTAGCGAGGTGGCTTGTATATACCCTATTACACCCTCCTCTAACATGGCGGAGAACGTGGATGAGTGGGCTGCTTTTGGAAGGAAAAATATTTTTGGTCAGGAAGTTAAAGTTTCTGAGATGCAATCAGAGGCAGGAGCGGCTGGTGCAGTGCATGGTTCATTGCAGGCTGGTGCTCTAACATCTACCTATACAGCATCACAGGGATTGTTATTAATGATTCCTAATATGTATAAAATGGCAGGTGAATTCTTACCGGCTGTTTTTCATGTAAGTGCTCGGTCAGTAGCTGCACATGCCCTTTCCATATTTGGAGACCATAGCGATATATATGCAACCAGACAAACTGGTTTTGCTATGCTGGCAACAGGAAGTATACAGGAGATTATGGACCTTGCAGGTGTTGCGCACCTTACTTCTATTAAAACAAGGGTTCCATTTCTTCACTTTTTTGATGGGTTCAGATCTTCTCATGAAATTCAAAAAGTAGAAGCACTGGCAGACGATGATTTCAAAAAACTGATCGACTGGGACGCTTTGCAAGAATTTAGAGAAAGAGCTTTAAATCCTGAGCACCCTGTAACACGTGGTACTGCACAAAATCCGGATATTTTCTTTCAGGCCAAAGAAGCCGGTAATAAGTTTTATGAGCCCATTGCTGATGAAGTAGAGGCCTATATGCAGGAAATTACAAAATTGACAGGAAGAGAATATCATCCTTTCCAGTATTATGGTGACCCAGATGCCGAAAACGTAATTGTTGCCATGGGATCAATAACTGAAACGATTAGTGAGGTGGTTGATTATAAAATGGCAAAAGGTGAAAAAGTGGGTCTTCTGTTGGTACATCTTTACAGACCATTCTCATCAAAATACTTTTTCAAAGCAATGCCTAAGTCTGTGAAAAGAATTGCTGTACTTGACAGAACAAAAGAACCTGGTGCAAATGGAGAACCAATGTATCTTGATGTAAGAGAATTGTATTACGAGAAAGAAAACAGACCTTTAATTATTGGAGGAAGGTATGGCTTGAGTTCTAAAGATACTACACCATCTATGATTTTAACAGTTTATGATAATCTTGAATTAGCAGAACCAAAGAATCAATTTACCCTCGGTATTAACGATGATGTAACCTTTAAATCCCTGCCTTTAATTGAAGAAATAAATGTAGCTCACGAGGGGACCTATGAAGCCAAGTTTTATGGATTGGGTTCAGATGGTACTGTAGGTGCCAATAAAAACTCAATAAAAATTATTGGCGATGCTACAGATAAATATTGCCAGGCCTACTTTGCTTACGATTCAAAGAAATCTGGTGGAATTACAACTTCGCATTTACGGTTTGGAGACACTCCAATAAGATCTATTTACCTGGTGAATAATCCTGACTTTGTTGCTTGTCACGTGTTTTCTTATCTGACAAAGTACGACATGCTAAAGGGACTGAAAAAGGGAGGTACATTCTTACTGAATTCAATTTGGGATTCTGAGCAAACGAATGAGCGTCTTCCTGATTCTATGAAGAAATACATGGCTGATAACGATATTAAATTTTATGTAATTAATGCAACTAAAATTGCACAGGAGATCGGATTGGGATCACGTACCAATACTATAATGCAATCAGCATTTTTTAATGTTTCCGAGGTTATCCCTTATGAGCAGGCAGTGGATGAGATGAAGAAAGCCATTGTGAAATCATATGGTAAAAAAGGTGAAGAAATTGTAAATATGAACTTTGCAGCCGTAGATAAAGGCAGTGCAGTGACAAAAATTGATATACCTGCTGAATGGAAGAAAATCAAAGTTGTTGTAAAGAAAGATACCAGAAATATTCCCGCCTTTATTAAAGATATTGTAGAACCAATAAATAGCCTTAGAGGAGATGATTTACCTGTAAGTGCATTTGTTGGAAGAGAGGATGGAACATTCCCACAGGGAACTTCACAATATGAAAAAAGAGGAATTGCAGTAAATGTTCCTGAGTGGGTAGAAGAAAATTGTATTCAATGTAACCAGTGTTCTTTTGTTTGCCCCCATGCTGCAATCAGACCATTTTTATTAACTGAGAAAGAAAAGGCCGAGGCTCCTGAGGGAACTATAACAGTACCTGGGAAAGCAGCATTGAAAGGATATGAATTCAGGATACAGGTAAGTGTGCTCGATTGTACCGGTTGTGGAAGTTGTGCTGATGTTTGTCCAAGTAAGGAGAAATCACTGGTAATGAAACCACTTGCTACCCGTCTGGATGATATTGACAGATGGAACTACATGCATGAAAAAGTGGGTTATAAAGATGATGTAGTCCCTAAAGAGAAAACAGTAAAAAATAGTCAATTTGCACAACCATTATTTGAGTTTTCTGGAGCTTGTGCTGGTTGTGGTGAGACTCCATACATAAAAAATATCACTCAGCTTTTTGGAGATAGAATGATCATCGCAAATGCAACAGGATGTTCGTCAATTTATGGAGGTTCTGCTCCTTCTACTCCTTACTGTGTGAATAAGGAAGGAGAAGGACCAGCTTGGGCAAATTCCTTATTTGAAGACAATGCAGAATATGGATATGGTATCGCAGTTGGTAATCGTCAGATTCGTGACCGGATAGCTCAAAATATGAAAGCTTCTATGAGTAAATTCTCTGCTGCTACCAGTGAAGCCTGTCAGGAATGGCTCAGTACTATGGAAGATGCAGAAGGTTCCAAAGTAGCATCTAAGAAGCTTATTGCCTTGCTTGCAAAAGAAAAAGATGCATCAGCCAAAGAAATGTTGGCCCTGAAACAGTATTTTGTTAAGAAATCTGTTTGGATAATGGGAGGCGACGGTTGGGCCTATGACATTGGATATGGCGGATTGGATCATGTGATTGCTTCCGGAGAAGATGTGAATATACTGGTTATGGATACTGAAGTGTATTCAAACACAGGTGGACAATCATCAAAATCAACTCCAACCGGAGCAGTTGCTAAATTTGCAGCCTCTGGAAAGAAAATCAGGAAAAAAGATCTTGGTGCCATGGCAATGACTTATGGTTATGTTTATGTTGCTCAGGTAGCTTCTGGTGCAAGCCAGTCTCAGTTTTTTAAGGCAATGAAGGAAGCTGAAGCTTTCCCTGGACCATCTCTTATTATTGCTTACTCACCTTGTATCAGTCATGGATTGAGAAGAGGAATGGCTAAGTCACAGGATCAGGAAAAGTTTGCCGTAGAAGCAGGGTTTTGGCATATGTATAGATTCAATCCAAATCTTGAAGCAGAAGGGAAAAATCCTTTCATCTATGATTCAAAGGAGCCAGATTGGAGTAAGTTTAGTGAGTTCCTGAATTCTGAAGTCAGGTTTACTTCGCTAAGGAAATCATTCCCTAAAGAGGCTGATAAATTGTTTAAAGCTTCTGAAGAGGATTCTAAGTGGAGGTATAATTTCTACCAGAGACTGGCAAAAATGGATTACTCTGAAGGAGAATAAAAATAATTCATTATATATTGGAAAAGGCATTTGCAGCATTGTAGATGCCTTTTTATTGCAAAATGGCAATTTTTGATTTGGAATATTTTTACCTTTGCAGAATAATTCTAAATAAAGGTGAGCAGGATATTATCTATTGATTATGGAAGAAAGCGAGTAGGTCTTGCTGTTTCTGACCCTATGGGTATGATTGCCACAGGTCTGGAGACAATTCCGACAGGTGAAGTATGGCAATTTCTGAAGACTTATTTAGATAAGGAGGATGTTGAAACAATTGTAGTTGGTTACCCGCTTCAAATGAACAATCAGCCATCAGAATCATTAAAATATATTGATCCTTTCATGGTGAAATTAAAAAAAGAATATTCCGAAATGGAAATTCTGATGGTTGATGAAAGATTTACTTCCAAAATGGCCCGGCAAGCTATGTTAGATGGGGGAGTAAAAAAGAAGGACAGGAGGAACAAAGCTCTGGTTGATAAACTGAGTGCGGTAATTATACTACAGACTCATCTGGATAGTGTTTCTAGAAAAATGTAAAAATTTATGGTACTTCCTGTTTTTGTATACGGTCACCCGGTTTTACGAAGAGTGGCCAAAGAAATTGACCAGGATCATGAGAATCTGGATCAGTTTATTGCGGATATGTATGAAACAATGTATGATTCTGATGGCATTGGGTTGGCCTCACCCCAGGTCGGAAAATCGATACGCTTGTTTGTGATTGATGCAAGACCATTGGAGGATGAGGAACCGGAGATGAAAGATTTTTTGAAAGTTTTTATCAACCCTCAGATAATTGAAAAAAGCGGGGAGACATCCGCTTTTAATGAAGGATGTTTAAGTCTTCCAAATCTGCGTGAAGAAGTGGTTCGTGAACCCAAAATCAGAATTACCTATTACGATGAAGATTTCAGCTTCTATGATGAGGAGTACGATGGAACACTCTCCAGGATAATTCAACACGAGTACGATCACCTGGAAGGAATCATGTTTACTGACCTGGTTTCACCTCTTAGAAAGAGGCTGCTTCGGGGGAAATTAATGGCAATTACAAAGGGTAAGTTTGAAGCCAAATACAAAACTATGTTGCCCAACAATAAAATTCTTTACGCATAAAAAAAGGCCTTTAAAAGAGCCTTTCTTAATTTGGAATACCAATTGCTATCCTTTTGGATAAGCTCTAAATATATTATCTGATTTCATCAGGATGTCAACATATTGAGCTCTTTTGTAAGCATATGGATCATCAATGTTTTTATTGGATAATTTTCCTCTGAATTCTTCCAGCGTCTTATATCCTTTCTTTTCCATCCAATTTTCAATGTCTTCCAGCATGACTTTGATATGCCCGGACTTATTTTTATAAAGGGTAGATACAACCTGTACGCAATCAGCCCCGGCCAGAATCATCTTTATAACATCTTTTCCATCCAGGATACCATTTGCACTACAAATTGAACCATTCAAATTTCCGTATAACAAACCGGCAAATCGCAATGCCAACCTGTTGTCTTCATGACTGCTCAGATTGTATGGAAAGAACATTTCTTCCTTTTCAATATCAATATCCGGTTGGAAAAGCCTGTTGAATAATACAAATCCATCCACTCCCTCTTTATCCATGGCAGTGATTGTTCTGAGTTGATTGGTATAATAAGGACTGAGTTTCACACTTATTGGAATTTTTACTTTTGCCCTTACTTTATTAAGCACCTTTATTTGTTCTTCAATAATGGAATGTCCATCCTTATTGACATCTTTAGGCACAGCAAAAAAGTTTAATTCAAGAGCAGCCACTCCAAGTTTTTCCAATTGCAGGGCATATTCCACCCAGGTTGGTTCAAAAACAGCATTCAGGCTGGCAATTAATGGAATATCAATGGAATTGCTTAGCTTTTCAACTTTCATCAGGTGCTCCTCAGGTCCAGCATGTTGAAGATCAGGAAATAAGGAAGTCATCTCTGCATGTACATCATTGTATGCATTCAATTCTTCATCCATTTCAAAACTTTCCAGCTGAATTTGTTCCTCAAATAAAGACTTATATACAATTGCTGCAGCTCCAGCTTCTTCCATTTTTTTCGCAATGTCCAGATCAGTAACTAAATTACTTGCTCCAACTACAATCGGATTCTTTAATTCTATTCCAAGATAGCGCGTTCTTAAATCAGTCATTTTTAAGTATTTTGTTAGTTTAAATCGTTCGTTATACAGTTATTAATACTAGCAATAGATTGAATGCTGCATGCTTTTTACATACGGTTTAAAATTAGCGATCAATAGGGTGTTTTCCAAATTTATTAACGGAAGATTTGAGCAGGCAATATAAAAAAGATTATTTTCGTTTTCTCATTCGTCTTTATGATAAATTTTAGCGAATATTTTAGAAAATCACCTTTTGCGAGGTTTATAGTTCCATTGATTCTTGGGATTATGGTAGCTTTGTATATACCTGGTGGTTTTTTCCCTGAAACAAAATGGCTATTGCTTGTTGGCCTTCTTTTCATTTCTGCAATTCTAGTTTCATTTAAATTTTCTAAGAATATTTCAGCAATAATCTCTGGGATGGCTATTAATCTGTTTTTTGTTCTGTTTGGAATTATACTTGTTCAGATGGAAACTAAGCAGGAGAAAGATGCTTCCGTATTGTTTGATAGTGATGTATTTGTTTCAGAGCTTATAGACTTACCTATTGAAAAGGAAAATACCTACAGGGTATTATTGAGAACCAAAGGGCTTAGAAATGAGGAGAAATGGAGTTTGAAAAGTTTGAAAGTCCTGGCATATGTTGAGAAAAGTGAGGAGGTAAGAATGCTGGCTCCAGGGGATAAATTAATCATTCATGCAAAAGCCAGGAAGTTTCAATCTGCTGGAAACCCTGGGGAATTTAATTATCCAAGATATATGTCTGACAGGCATATTTATGGAAGTGTATATGTTAAGAATGGAGAATGGAGAAAGACACAGGGAAAACAGGATTATTCATTATCTGTAATTCCGGCCATTTGGAGGAATAAGGCCTTTCATAATCTTAAAAAGAGACTTGGCAATGGCAATGCTCTTGCCTTAACTTCAGCATTATTGCTGGGCGAAAGAGATTATATTGATGAGGAGATTAAAAGTTCTTTTGCAAATACAGGCGTTATTCATATCATGGCCGTTTCGGGCCTGCATGTAGGTATTATATATATAATTTTGCTTTATCTGCTATCCTTTTTAAATGGCTTGAAGCATGGCAAAAAAATCAAAATGCTTATAGTAATCCTTGCGCTTTGGATGTATGCCTTTATTACTGGAATGAGTCCTTCTGTTTTACGGGCGGTTACTATGTTTAGTTTTGTGGCTATAGGCCAGGGATTAAAAAGATCAGCCAATATTTATAATAGCCTTGCAATTTCTGCTTTTTTTCTGCTTTGCATCAATCCCTATTTCATAAGGGATGTAGGATTTCAGTTGTCTTTCACAGCTGTTTTTGGAATTGTTTTCTTTTTTCCGAAAATCTATCCTCTACTGTCCTCGAGATATTGGTTGTTAGATAAGATTTGGATGTTGATGGTTGTTTCGTTTTCGGCACAGTTGGCCACCTTCCCAATTGTGGCTTACTATTTCCACCAGTTTCCGAATTATTTTTTACTGACAAACATTCTGGCAATTCCTCTGGTCACCCTAATAATATATTTGGGTATTTTATTGCTGATATTTTCCTTTTCAACTTTCATCTCTTCCATTTTCTCGTTCTTATTAACTCATGTAGTAAGTGGCTTACTTACAGTGGTTCAGACAGTAAATAGTTTTCCGTTTGCAGTTACGAAACCGATTTTTCTTGATCAGATTGGGAGTATCCTACTTTACATGATTCTTTTTGCTATTAT
>RCNC010002356.1_pt1 | contig 13368 bp, 10 predicted proteins | sample 2041301 | NCBI WGS metagenome assembly RCNC01 (sample SAMN09708231, study PRJNA481090) | Marine sediment metagenome, whole genome shotgun sequencing project. | biome: marine sediment; feature: ocean; material: sediment; isolation source: Sewage treatment plant 13A marine sediment (STP13A) ... | reverse complement strand
CGCCGGCCTGGCCTTGTTCATCGCCTTTTTATCACTCATGTGGCTGACAGCACGGAACAGTTATTTTTATGTTTTTGGAAAACGGTACCGGCTGAGTACGTTTCTGGCCTTGAATATCAGGACAAATCTGCCGATTGTGCTGCCCTGGGTTGTTTTGTCCCTGTTTTACGATCTGCTCGCACTTGCCCCATTTGATGGGTTGAAAACCTTTATGTCCTCAACATTGGGGGATCTGCTCTTCTTTGTCATCTTTCTGGTTTTTGTGATGATTTTTTTTCCTCCGCTGGTGCGGCGTCTCTGGGGGTGTAAAAAATTGCCTGAAGGTTCTTTAAAAGACTATCTCAGTGATTTTTGCAGGCGTCAGAATTTTAAAGTAGAGCTTTATATCTGGCCGCTTTTTGAAGGACAGGTTTTGACGGCGGGGGTTATGGGGCTGGTACCTGGACTTCGCTATATTTTGCTGACCCCGGCAATCATTGAGACCATGTCGATCAGTGAACTGGAAGCAGTTATGGCGCATGAGATCGGTCATGTAAAGAAGAAACATCTATTAATGTACATACTTTTGATCAGTGGGTTCAGTGTAATAGCCGGATTGCTGGCAGAACCTCTTTTTTACTATTCATTTTCTTTTGAGTGGGTCTTTCAACTGTTGACCAGTGAGAAGATGAATCCTGACACGATTGTCGGCCTGATCGTTGGGGTGCCGTTTCTCATTCTCCTGCTGCTCTACTTCAGGTTTATCTTCGGCTACTTTATCCGCAACTTTGAGCGGCAGGCTGATCTTTATGTTATCAAAATACTGGGGAGTGGTCGGGCCCTGATTTCAGCCTTTGATAGAATTGCCGGTACAAGTGGGGAGAGTAAAAAGAAACCAAACTGGCATCATTTCGGTATTGGTGAGCGGATTGATACGCTGGAGAGGTGTGAAAAAGAACCATCAATAATTGACAGGCAGGATAAAAAAGTTCGTCGAAGCCTTCTCATCTATATGCTTATCCTTGTATCTGTTGCCGTGTTGGTAAAACAGGTGCCGACAGATGAAATGGCAAAAAACTATCAGGAGAAATACATCGAGCTTGATTTGTTAAGTCGAGTTCAGAATATAGAAGATAAAGCGCTCTGGTTTCAGTTGGTGGGTGATTTGATGATCAACAGGCAGATGGAGCAGCGAGCGCTTGTTGCCTATAATAAAGCCCTGGAGATTGACCCAGGCAACCCTGTGGTGCTGAACAACCTTGCCTGGCTTCTGTTGACAAGTGAGGATTCTACGCTGCGAGACCCCTTGAGGGCCTTGATTCTTGCCCAGAGAGCCGTTTTGAGAAACTCCAAAGCACATGTCCTCGATACCCTGGCGACAGCCTACTGGGCAAATGGGTTAGTGGAAGAGGCCATCCGCACGGAAATGGAAGCTTTGAGCGGAGCAACTTCACAGAGGAAGTTCTACCGAGAGCAGATTGAAAAGTTCAGGACAGAGAAGTATCCGTCGGAAACGCCAATATAATTTCATCTGGGGAATTAAGTATTAATCATGCCATTACTCGGAGCACATGAGTCGGTCAGCAAGGGGCTGCATTACGCCTTTGAAAGGATAAACAAGGTAGGGGGTGAATCGCTGCAGATTTTTACCCGTAATCAGCGGCAATGGCGTCCGAAACCGTTGACTGAAGAAGAAATTGACAGTTATCTTGAGAGCTGGCAGCAGTGCCACAAAATGATTGTTGCTTCTCACGCATCATATCTGGTCAATCTGGCAAGCGGAAAGCCGGAACTGCGTAAAAAATCTATTGAAACGTTCGTGGAAGAACTGCGGCGCTGTCACCAGTTGTCAATACCCTATGTTGTCCTGCATCCTGGTTCTCATACCGGAGATGGCGTTGAGGTTGGGCTTGATCGGTTTGTCGGTGCACTAGACGAAGCAATAGACCAGGCAGAATCGGATGCCATGATTCTGGTGGAAACCACCGCTGGACAAGGGACCGGGCTGGGAAGCAGTTTTCATGAGCTTGGCTCTATCAGAGACAGGTCTCGTTTTCAGGATAAGATCGGTGTCTGCCTTGACACCTGTCACATTTTTGCGGCCGGCTATGATATTCGTAGTGTGGAGGCATATCAAATGACCATGCAGGAGTTTGACCGGGAAATTGGCCTTGCGCATCTGCACTTCTTTCACCTCAATGACTCTAAAAAAGATCTTGGCAGCCGGGTAGACCGACATGAGCATATCGGTCAGGGCTGTATTGGCCTGACTGGGTTTACTCATCTGCTCAACGATCCACGATTTCAAAACCATCCGATGACCCTGGAAACACCCAAAGGTGATGCTTTGCTCGAAGACACAGAAAACCTGAGAACCTTGCGTAATCTCATTTTATCCTGAAACGAAAGAACCTTGCGAAAATGAAGAGAAAAGTAGACAATAGAGTAGTCTGATTAATCGATAGAAGCTAAGGAGAATCGATGAAGCTACTGTATAGCGACGCTTTGCTTGTCTTACTGAAGCGGCAAGGTGTTTTATCTGAAAAACAATGTAAATTTGTCAACCTGGAGAAGGGCAAGAAGCGTCAGAAATTGCTCAAACAGCACGGCAGTGATGATCCTCTCGACAAAAACTATCCGGATTTAATTGACATTATTGTCTCTTTTAATCTCAAGAAAAGGGGTGGTGACCAGCTGGTTGATGAAGAAATGATCATGCGGGCTGTTGGCGAAGAGACCAAATTACCATTTAAAAAATTGGATCCGCTTGAGCTGGATATGGATATCGTTACCAAAACGATTCCTAAAAACTTCGCTATCCGGCAGTTATTATTGCCTTTTAATATTGTTGATGGAGTCCTCGAAGTTGCAGTATACCATCCCGACAGCCAGCCTGTCCTGTCAGACATTGAGCAGGCAAACCAGGTCAAGACCAAAGCTTACGTAGCTACTAAATCAGATATTAAACGAATCTTGGGGGAGTTTTTCGGCTTTCAGAGTTCGATCAGTGCAGCAGAGGACCAGATAGGGTCTCTCTCGGGTGGCTCTGCAGTCGATATTGGCAACCTCGAGCGTTATGTAAAAATCACCACCAAGGGCATAACGTCTTCTGACCAGCATATTAAAAATGCGGTAAATCATATTTTCCATTACGCTCTCGATCAGCGGGCAAGTGATATTCACATCGAACCGAAACGGGATATATGTTTGATCAGGTTCCGTATAGATGGTTCATTGCACACAATTTATAAATTACCAAAGGCCGTTCATTCAGCGATTGTTTCCAGGATCAAATTTCTGTCTCGCCTGGATATTGCAGAAAAACGGCGGCCTCAGGATGGCAGGATCAAGGTTGGCGTATCTGGTGAAAAAGATATCGAGATTCGGGTTTCAACAGTGCCGGTATCTTTTGGAGAAAAAGCGGTTCTCAGGCTGCTCGACCCTGATGTTATTTTTCAATCGCTTAAACACCTCGGATTTTCAAAACGCGATTACAGTATATTTGATTCGTTCATGCATGCACCCCATGGTATTGTTCTGGTAACCGGCCCCACAGGCAGCGGTAAATCGACCACCCTCTATTCTGCCCTCAAAGAAATATCGTCTCCTGAGATAAACCTGGTGACAGTGGAAGATCCGGTAGAGATGGTGTACGAGGAGTTCAATCAGATTGCAGTACAGCCACTCATTAACATCACCTTTTCTACCATTTTAAGAAACATCCTTCGCCAGGACCCGGATGTGATTATGATTGGCGAGATACGCGATCTCGACACGGCTGCTCATGCCGTGCAGGCAGCAATGACCGGCCATCTTGTCTTTTCAACCCTTCATACAAATGATGCCGTCTCCTCTATTGTGAGACTCATGGATCTTGGTTTGCAGTCATTTCTGATTGGCTCCACGCTTCTTGGTGCAATGGCCCAGCGTCTGGTAAAAAAGATATGTGTACATTGTTCAGAATCATTTGAGATAGAGGCGGAAAAGCTTTACAAAATGGGCTTTCCGATTAACGGTAACGATCCTGTTACGCTGCAAAGAGGAACGGGCTGCAGGGAGTGTCGTGGAACCGGCTATAAAGGGCGTTGCGGAATATTTGAGATTTTCCCTCTTTCCCAGCAGATGAAAATGATGATTGCTGAAGGAAAAACGGGAGAAGAAATGCGTCAGGTTGCAATCAGGGAAGGAATGACTACTCTACGTGAGGACGCGTGGAATAAAATTCAGGCTGGTATCACAACCTATGAGGAAGCCTTAAGGGTAACTTCAGAGCACTAGAGGGAAGAGTTAAGAGCACATGGGTGGGAAAATTGTCTGCCAGAATAAAAAGGCCTATCACAATTATCATATCGAGCAGAAAATCGAGGCAGGTATGGTTCTCAATGGACCGGAGGTTAAGTCTCTCCGGGCAGGAAAGGCCAATTTAAAGGATGGCTATGTCAAAATCGACGCCAAGGGAGAGGCGATTATGCACAATGTACACATATCTTCCTATAGTTTTGCAACCCACAACCCGAATGAGCCAATCCGGATGCGCAAGCTCCTGCTACATAAACGCGAAATAAAAAAACTTATTGGCAAACTGCAGGAAAAAGGCCTTGCTCTGATACCACTGAAGATATACTTTAATAGTAGCGGCAAGGCAAAGGTAGAGTTGGGTCTTGCCCGAGGCAAGAGACAATATGATAAACGGGCGGCACTGAAGAAAAAACAGTCCGACCGCGAGGTTCAGCGCGAAATGAGGCGCAACAACGAAAACTGATCTTTTACAATAAGGGGGCGAAACGGCTTCGACGGGGATGTGTAAGCTTATCGTTGCATGCCGAGCTTCTGTCTGCTCGTAAAACTGATAGAACTTATTTTATAATCGCCGACGATTATAACTACGCAGTAGCAGCTTAGTCTGCTCTGCCGTTCCCCCGGTCTTCGCCCGTAAGACCGGATCGGAGCGCCGACTCAACGGGCTGGCCTGATGATGGTGTCTGTACGTCAGAAGGCGAGATTCTCGCAGAATAGCACCAGGTCCGCTCTGTTCCCGCGGCAAACCTGGCGCGAAACTTCAAGTCGGGAACTAAGCATGTAGATACGAAGGGGGAGCATTTGCGGACGCGGGTTCGACTCCCGCCGCCTCCACCATTGTAAGATCCAGTAAAGTCCAATAAACACCAAAACCCTGAGAGCCAGTAAGGCTTTCGGGGTTTTTCTTTTCCTGTAGTGTCCAAGAAGATCCATTGACATCTGGTGGTAATTGACGGTACCTTGCATATCTTCCTCATCGACGGCCGCAAAGTAATCGACTCGCTTTTTGCTCACAGGCCCATAGGTTTTCCACATGGTATTGCTCGTCATTCTCGGTTCGAGACGGCAGTGTTTTGTGCCAAGTTCATCAGGATCTTGGCAGGAAATACCGGTTCTCCAGGTCGGTGTGTACTCCTATGGAGCAAAGCTAAATTATGCAATTCAGCCTTTTCCCCATTTTCTCTGTCGATATAGGTCCTCGCAGCTGGGAGTCCACTGGAAAATGTTTTCATTTTCACCGGCATAGATGCTCATCTAGTACCTTAGAGCATCGGTGGATATAGCATCTTGGTCGGCCTGGAGAACTGGAAAGCCAGTGTGTGCTCGTGCTAATTGAACACGGTCAGTGACCATGTTTTTTCGGCAATCTACCTCTATTGCAGATAGATTGAAAATCAGCGAGCTTAGGAGAAGCAGGGTGGTGCCTCCGGCACGGTTTATACGTCGAGCATAAACCATGCTCGCTGGCACCACCCTGGAAACAGAGAAAACATGAACCGGGAACAAGAATGATACCGTTTTGAGAAAACGATATCTCGGAACAACCGCACAACAACAGTTTGGGAACATCCTGGCTCAGTCATCGCGATGTTCACTGTAATTTGTGCTGCAGGGCTTTGAAACAATGAGGAGAACGGTAGAAGGAATGAATGAGTGAATTATACACGGACACTCTGGACGGCCGATGAAATATGTGACTGGAAAGTATTCAGTAGGGCTGGTCTCTTTTTACTTAAAAAGTGTTGAGTTTACCAATATAACTCTGTGTAACAATCTCCACATGAGAACTTTACGACCTGACAAAATCAAGAAGCGGATCGTAGTCATGCTTATCAGCCGACCTAAGTGCATTGATGTAATTAGTTCTGCATTCTCCAGCGTTAATCAAACTGCTGCTTCCCCATGTGAATCGCGGTCTATCCAGTGTGTGCACAAGAAGTAAATCTGCCAAAAGCCGTGCATGGCGACCATTCCCGTTAGGGAACGGGTGAATGGCTACAAGACGGTGATGAAATCGTGCGGCTATTTCATCAGCCGGATATGTTTCAAACTCGATCCAGGCTTTGACATCTTCCAGTAATTCTTTAAGAGCAGAGCGAATAGACAAAGGATCAACGCCTAGATTTTTTTCACTTCTTCTAAAAGATCCTGCCCATTTCCAGACTATACCGAACATCTTTTTATGTAGTTTGAGAATGAAATCAACACTCAGCAAATTATCTGGTCTGCGCCGAGAGGCCCAATCTTCAGCCTCTATAATATTTTCCTGTTCCCAACGATTCAGCTCCGATAGGGTAGTAATATGTGACAAAAGAAGCCCGTCAGCTTCGTCAGGATCAATAGGGGTTGCTCCGGGTGGATATTCAAATTCAGCCATGATCTTCCCACAATTCTCTAGGCATTTGTCTAAGGATTTTTTCTACTTCAGCATTGAGCGCCTTTTTTTGTTCGGAATTTGAAAGCTGTTGAGACTCAAGTAACATTGAATGTGAAACTCTTTGAATTCGTTTTTTCGCTAAATTTTCAGCTTGTTTTCGGACGCTCTCTGATAGAGTTTCGCGAGGGATTAAAGCATAGAATAAATCACAATCGAGAGCATTTGCCGCTTCCTGCATCTTTTTTATTGTAACGGCACCAGTCATCTCATCTTTTTCAAGGGCAGTAATTCGAGGAGGTTTTACTCCTAGTCGATTTGCGAATTGCTTGCCTGACATTCCTAAGGCCTCTCGAACCGCACGTATCCAGCCTTTTTGAGGGCGGCTAGTTTTCGCTGCCTTCGAGACGAGATTCAGCGTAGCTTCAAGCTGCTCTCTTATAATAATCTTATGTTCAGGTTTCATGTATTAACCTATTTGTTAATTATTTATGAAAAACATTAATCTATATATTAATTATTGTCAATTAGCATTAATTGATAGGTGAATTTTTCCTTGAGTTAATGTGCTGTCAATGTGTACTAAAGTGAACTCGTCCCTTTTTATCTAAAAAGTTCCCAGTTTTTCTTTTCCCAATCCCTGTCTACGTTTGAGACCCGCAGCTAAATTGCCTATCAAAAAACTCGTGTCTTTTTGCTATTTCAGGACATATAAAGATCCTAGATAATGAGCAAAAGGAGACGCTATGAAAGTTCAACCCATCCGCAGACTAAAAGATGTCCGTGCAATTAAAAAGTTGATTGCTGATTCGCCGAGAGATGCCGCAATTTTTGCTATCGGCATAAATACAAATTTGCGGGCGTCGGACATTCTTGGTTTGACTATAGGCCGGGTGAGAGGGGTGAAACCGGGTCATGAAATTGAAATTATCGAGAAAAAGACCGGTAAAAGACGTCGGATCACTCTTAATAATGAAGTAGCTACGGCGATACAGAGGCTGCTCATCGACCTCGGTGATAAATATAAAGACACCGATTATCTATTTCAGGGCCAGCGCGGCCAGATCACCGTTAAAACAGTTACTCAGCTTGTGAAAAGGTGGTGTGCTTATATCAATCTTCGAGGTAATTTCGGATCACACACGATGCGTAAAACTTTTGGCGTTCACCAAAGAACAAGGTGCGGAACCTCAATACCGGAGCTGATGGTGATGTTCAACCATACGAGCCAAAAGCAGACATTAGACTACCTGTGCATCCAGCCCGAGGAGATTAAGAGCGCGTATATGAAGCTGTCGTATTGAAGTGAAGGTTCGTGAGGGCAATGTTAAGGTCAAACGGGAACAACTGAACCGTGGCTTCACTGGAATAGTCCTAACTTGCAGGTTTGCTTAAATGGTTAATATTGCCACTAATAGCCTCTACCATTGCGATAACGTGTGACCCTGCAGACTTACAGAAATCTACTATTTGGGCGTTGTTAAAGAATGACAACCTTTAATATGGCAACATTAACCATACAACTTGTAACTTAGTCAGCTTTCATCACAAATAAACTTCAGAGAAAAAGAATGGCCCTGAGGTCTGGTTTCAAACATTGCTTCACCTATCTGACTTTTATTCTTCTGGGTTTGCTGCAGTCCATGCCTTATCAAGCTCTTCCATATCCGCTTTCAAATCGAGAGTCATGATTTCCTCAAGGTCTGCATTATGCTTCTGATACATTGATATGTACTTGTCCTCATCTTCCCTAAGTGTTTTGTAGAGTTCAGGCATCATGTCTTCGTCATTCTTCCGAAAAAGACGAGCTAATTTGTGTGCTTCATAAGGATCTCTCCCTAGAAGCTGCAGTGCATCCTGACCAAGTGCTAAAGCACTGCCAAATGTTTCCCTTCGTATTTGGGTAATTCCAAGGTCCATAAGTTCATAAGCAGAGAATCGGTCCGAAGCATTGACTGATATTTTAAGGTGGGGATAGTGTTTGCCCGCTAATTCAACAAGCTCTCTTGATTTTTCTATATCACCTATAGTTATTATGAGAAGTTCAGCTTCGGAGGCTCCTGCTGCTTCAAGCAAGTCAAGCCTTGTGATATCTCCGTAATACACCTCAAATCCGAACTTTCTCAAAACATCCACATTGGCTGCATCATGATCGAGAATGACTGGTTTGATTCCTGCTGAAATAAGGAAACGACCAAGATCTGTTCCGAGACGGCCAAATCCAGCGAGAATGACCTTTTGTCCACTATTATTTATCGTATCTGCGTCACGCTCTACTTTTCCTTCTCCCTGTCTACCTGCACTGAATTTATCATGTGCCATGAAAAGCAGCGGTGCAAGGAACATGGAGATTGCAACGGCTGAAATAAGGGGTTCTATGGTCTCCCCTGGTAACACACCATTGGTTTTAGAAAACTGAAAGAGTACAAAAGCAAATTCCCCTCCCTGGGCAAGTGCAATAGCAAAGAGCGAGCGTTCATTTTTCGCAATTTTAAAAATGAAACCAGTTATGACCAGTACGAACCATTTTATACCTATCAAGGCGATTGTAATTCCTGCGATTAACAGGATCTTTTCTCCGATCAGTGTAAAGTTGAGACTGGCCCCTATTGAAATGAAAAATATCCCAAGCAATAATCCCTTAAATGGCTCTATATCGCTCTCGAGTTCATGGCGGTATTCACTATCCGCAAGGACAACACCGGCAAGAAAAGTTCCGAGGGCAGGAGAAAGACCTACTGCCATCATTAGCAGTGATATGCCAACGACAAGAGCGAGAGCTGCAGCAACAAAGATCTCCCTGACACGTGTTGCTGCAATCGCCCTGAATATTGGCCTGCATGCAAATTTACCAAGAAAGAAAACAGAGAAAATTGCCAGGAGCGTAACACCAATTTGCATGTATCCGGGCAGTGATCCAATATCAAAAAATACTGAGTCATGATGTCCGTCATCATGCATTACCACTGTTGCCAAAAGCGGTAAGACGGCAAGTATTGGAATGACTGCCAGATCCTGAAACAGAAGAACAGAAAAAACAGATCTTCCTGCTGATGTCTCCATCAATTCCTTTTCCCGTAAGGTTTGTAAAACTATGGCTGTAGAAGAAAGAGAGAGGATGAGACCAATGGCGATTCCCTGCTGCCAAGGCAGAAAGATAAGAGATACACCGCCGATTATAATGCTCGATAGAACAACCTGTACTCCCCCCATCCCTAATATTGGTGTACGCATCTGCCAGAGCAGGGATGGTTTGAGCTCAAGCCCGACGAGAAAGAGCATCATCACCACACCAAACTCAGTGAAATGCATGACTTCTTCAATATCACCAATCAGTGAGAGGCAAAAGGGTCCGATAATGATACCTGCTATGAGGTATCCGAGCACTGAACCAAGGCCCATTTTTTTAGCAATAGGGACGGCAATGGCTGCTGCAGTCAAAAAAATGAAGAGTTGAAGGAGGAATTTTTCCATGATTATACCCTCCTGATTGTTGAGTTGAGATCGCTGTTGATATATTGGCTCAGTCCTGCTTTCTCAACATTCAATGTTGCATCTCTCAGGGCAATAACAGTACGGCGATAGTCTTCTGCATAAACATTAATTTTTTCATCTGGCCCCCCCTTGTGGATACCTAAAACGGTGAATGGAGGCAGCCAATTCATGTTGCATAACTTTGCTGTAGCACGATAGGGCGAGGTAAGTTCTCCTATTGTAAAAACGTTAAAACCATCTTTTTGGTAAGTACTGTCGTCACCGCCTGCTGTGATAGCCTGGAGGAAAAACTTCCCATTGAGTGCTTTGCCTTGTGAACCAAAGGCCCAACCATGCTGAAGCACCAGATCAAGCCACTCCTTCATAATTGCTGGAGTAGAGTACCAATAGAATGGATGCTGAAAAATAATGACATCATGATTTTCACAGAGGGTTTGTTCTCTTTTTACATCAATCAGAAAATCCGGATAGGCTGCATACAGATCATTAAAAGTGACTCCATCAAGACCTTCAACAGCTGCACGAAGAGCAGCATTAATCTTTGAATGTGCTATCTTTGGGTGGGCAAAATTAATGAGAACTTTATTCATAATTTTCTTTCCTGAGTTGGCTATTGTCGAGCGCTATCCTCACCAGCAACAAAAAAACTTAGCGAAAGAACCGGAGATCCTTGCACCACGAAGTAGCTTATATTATGCACTGTAATAAAGTGACAGTGCGCATCCTTAGGCGGAAATTCAAATATTAGGGAAGTCTGGTGAATGTCAGCGTCACCCTTAACCATTTCGTTTTCCTCATACTCTAACCTGCCACCGTTAAATCGGTCCAATACTATGTTTTGTATTTTGGACCGATTATTACAATGATAGCAGAATGGTCGAGAAACGTTATCGTCCAGAAGATATCATCACGAAGCTGCGGAAAGCAGACATTCTTATCAGCCAAAACATTACAATCGCAGTCACCATAATAAGGCAAGGTATAACCACTCAGAACAAGCTTATACCTTGCTGAGTGGTTTTTTGATTGCACACGTTGCGCACCCAGTTCAACGAGTGGCAGTAATGCGGATTTGTATGCTTATCAATTCAAAAACTTTGTGCATTCCCAGGTGTTCGAAAAAGCGTGTCGATCCGTAAATTATATTCCACTGAGTTCTATCTATATCGAAATGGGCTTCCAACGTTAACGAGTTATTGTCAGTTTGATTCGCAGTCATGTCAAAATTTAGAGAAGCAGTAACTCCCCTCAACGACAATTCGCCCTTTACATGAAAATTGGGTGTTGTCTGCCAAAGAGGCTCTATAGGAGTAACCTCTTTTAAAGTAAGAACAGCCTTTGGAAACATACTGGTGAAGAAAAAATCATCTGATCTCAGGTGTGCTTCTAGTACTGGCTGTAATTCATCACCTTCCAAATTAATATTGTGAATTGAGTTCATATCGACTTCAATCTTTCCGCTAATATTTCCGTTCCTACTGCTTACAATACCTTCGGAGATATCTACAGTTCCAAAATGACTGGTACTGGGGTTACGTCCTTCCCATTTAATAGTGCTAAGATCATTATCAATGATAAAAGTACCATCAGAGAGTGACAAATTAGTTTGTGGATCATCTGGCTGATCAATGGCATCACCTTCACAAGTATACCCAGCCTCACGCCAGGCTTTAATCCCTCCTTTTAGCTCATAAACTTCCAGATACCCTGCTCTGGTCATTTTCTCTATAGCCATTTTTGTATCATGACTCCGTTCGCTCGAGCCATACACCACAACTCGTTTTTTTGTATCTGAGATAATCGTAGCCAAATCATCCAAAAAAGATACAAAGAAAACACAGACATTTTTTGCACCAGGAATATGTACATTTTCAAAATGGTCAGGAGGTAACACATCTACCAAGTAAGTATTAGGATGCTCTTTATCCATTGCTCTTAAATCAGAGACAGACACAGTATTAATTATGTTTTCGGTTGTCATATCAAATTCCTCTTTAGTTTCTGACACTTAACAAGTTCAGACCGCAACTAGCTTAGTCATTTCACGAAATGTGGATTTGCTGCATTTTGAGGTGCTTTATGGACCATCGTATAGGCGTAATCGATGCCATCTCCATAAGCGCCGCCATGTTGCCGAAAAATATTGAGAACGGCATCATAGTGTTCTTTGTTGGCCCAGTCCCGTTGAAATTCAAGTACAGTAGCAACACTCGTCATGGGCACGGCACCTGCTTGTACTGTCCTCCGCAAGGCAGCATCGTGGGCTGCGACTGAAGTGGCACCGCAAGCATCCTCAACTACATAAACATTGTAACCCTCATTTAAGAGATTAAGAGTCGGCCAAGCAACCAGCTATCACGATATTCTTCTTGCCTGTAGCACGAATGGCTTCTCTGAATTTTTCATCATCCCAGGAGTTCATGCTGCTTCGTTCTATAGGTTGCTGCCCTGGAAAAACATCCATCAGCTCAGGCCATATGTATCCACTGAATGACTCAGTTTCTACCGCTGTGAGGATTACAGGCACACCGTATTCTTTTGCTCCTTTGGCCAACATTACAACATTGTTCACCAACAATTGTCTGTCAATGTTCGATACTCCAAAGGTCATCTGAGGTTGATGGTCAATAAAAACAACAGCACAATTTTCTTTTGTCAGTAATCCACCATCTGTATTTGAAAGTATATTTGCCATGATATGTATCCTCTTCTTATTGATAGGTTTCTGATTATGAGCGGATAGTTTGGGCCCAGGACTGTAAAGCCTGCAATTGCCCAACTATCAGATCTTGAATCTTCGTGTCCAACAGATTCCCTTCTTCGTCAAAGCTACCGCTGAAAGCATTGCTAAATACTTCCGGTTTATTTAAAGGGTGGAGATCAAGGAATACGCATACTTGTCTGAGGTGATATTGAGACCTCGCTGACCCCATACCGCCTCCCGATCCAAGTATGGCCACAGGTTTTCCTGCGAGCAGATGATTATCTGGTGCACGAGAAGCCCAATCGAGTGCATTCTTAAGTGCAGGTGCAAGCGAGTAGTTATATTCAGGACAAGCTAGGAGTAGTGCATCCGCATTCCCGATACTCTCATTGAGTTTTTGCACAGGACCTGGAATCTCTTTAAGATCTGCATTATAGAAAGGAACATCTTGTAAATCTGCCAATTCAATTACCATCCCCGATGGAGCATGTTCTTTTGCATATCTCAATAGCCCTAA
>RCNC010002086.1_pt1 | contig 13369 bp, 10 predicted proteins | sample 2041301 | NCBI WGS metagenome assembly RCNC01 (sample SAMN09708231, study PRJNA481090) | Marine sediment metagenome, whole genome shotgun sequencing project. | biome: marine sediment; feature: ocean; material: sediment; isolation source: Sewage treatment plant 13A marine sediment (STP13A) ... | reverse complement strand
CAGACAGACCCCGATGGGTCAGGGGTAACCAGGAATTCGGCGTATCCAATTCGCTGGCGTGGCAATACCAGGGTTTTATTGAAGACATGGACGGTTGGTTACGGCCGCAAACCCATGAGGAACTGGTGTTTTGCGTGGGATGCCACAGTGGGATTGGGGCGACAACGGACAGTAATTTTAGCTTCGCTAGAAAGCTAGCCGCTGGCGATGTTAAATACTTTGCTGGATATAAAGGCAAGTCGTCCAGTGAAGACAGCTCAGATGCGGTGCCTTACGAGGGTGAATCTGCGAACTTGCAGAGCATATTCGACGGATACACCACCTACTTGCAACAGAATAACTCTTTGAATGATTATCGTAACCTCAGTTACGATATTCGCCTGCCTGTAGGCAAACAAGACATTGGGTCTATGCTGTGGCCTGACGCTGAACGTGCAAAGCTGATGAACAAGGCCTACCGGATAATAGTGCAAGAGCAAAGCTACACCAGAGGGCGCGACGCCGTAGTTTCTCCGCTGGAAAATATCCACCAACAGGTGGAAAACGGCGCAAAAACCGGTATACAGACCCCGGTTGGAGCGCTATGAACATTTACTGGAGAAGTGATTATGGATGACATTCAACGACTGCGCGGCTCTCGCCACCTGCGCCGCCTGGAAATGCTTATCGATGTTGTATTTGCCCTGCTTATCTGGGATATCGTTTCGAGTTTACCTCTGCCCGAGGGCAGTGACCTGGACCTGATCGGGCTGGGTGATTACCTGGGCGGTAACCTGGACCTGAGTATAGTGCTGATTGGAATGGTCATCGTGCTCAACTATTGGGCGCAGAACAACGCGCATTCTGGCGAACTGGAAGCCACTAATGGCACGCATGCGGTGCTTTCCATTCTGCAGCTGTTCTTCCTGCTTTTTTATACGTATGCCGCCGCTCTGGGTATGAAGTTTGAGGGAGATGAGACGGCTCTGGCTTTGCAAAGCCTTACCCTATTGCTTGCCGGTATTCTGGGATTGGTCGCATGGGCTTACGCCATCAGAAATGGCCGCCTGCTGGCTGACTATGCCAAGGAAGACGAGGTCGCTGCCCTGTTGGTGCGATCACTGGCGGAACCTTTAACAGCACTGATTACACTGCCACTGGCATTTGTGAGTGCCACCATGTGGGAGCTCGCCTGGTTGCTCTACTTTCCTCTTGCGTGGTATTTGGGACGCAAAGACAGAATGTTGCGCGCGAAATTTCGTATAGGAGAGGCCGATACTGGTGAAGACTAAGCCTGTTGGATTTAGCGCATTGCGTATTCTTTCTGGTTGTCTGGCTATTGCGGCCTCTATCATGCTGCCCTGGAATACTGCGGCGGGGTATGATCTGGAGAACCTGGGAGATTCTATCGACGAACATACAGATCTGCTGGAGATCAGTGCAACAACCATCGCTCAGACGACACTCAATGAAGGCGAATCTTCCGGCTCGTATGAAGTGGATATCATAGGCAGCTACCGGCTACTCAAACGTGACCCCGGTCAGTTGGTCGGCGACGGCCGGCTAAGTCTCTGGGTGTTCAGGGTCGGCAAGGTGGGTGATGACGCGGCTGGTATGGCCAAAGAAGCAGGTTTGCCCTGGATTACCAGTGACGTCAGCGTCGATGAGACTTCCACAAATATTGGTGTGTTGGCCTGGCAACAGCAGTTTCTTCAGGAACAGCTATTGATCACTGCTGGCAAGCTGTTTGTGGGAAACTTCGTCTTATCCAGTGATTACTATGCTGCCAATACCTCTGGTTTTATGAACAGGGCGATCAGTAATGACCGGGCCGGTCGCTATTTCGATATTTTGGGTTTGGGCGCCCAGGCGCGCTGGCAACAGGACCGCTGGTATTCTTCCATCAGCTTTGCAGATGCTGATGCCGAAGAAGAGATCGACTTCGACAGTCTGGGAGACGGTCAACTCGTCTGGGTGGGCGAGTTCGGTATTGACACAGGGCTAGGAACGGAGCGCTCCGAGGTGGGCGTTTTAGTCTCCAGCATAGACCAAACCGACACTTTCAAAAAAGAAGACAGTGTCGGACTCGGTTTTCAGCACGAGTATGCAGACGACGCTGAGTACGCCGTTTTCGGACGCTATACCTGGCGCAGTGGAGGCAAGGTGAGGCCTGGCAAGAACGCCAATGATGAACTGCCGATGAAAGAGGGGGGGTTTGTCGGCTGGCGCTGGAATCGCGCGTTTGGTCGCGATAATGAACATCTCGCCGTAGCCGCATTCTATGGGGAGATGACCCCGGAGCAAAAGCGCCGCGGTTTTGATCGCAACCAGTTTGGCCTCGAGTCTTACTGGCGTGTGAAATGGGCAGAGTGGGCCGAGTTTACCGTCGATATGCAGCTTATGAAAAACCTGGAGGATAACTGGGAAGTAATACCCGGCGTGCGACTGAAGCTCACCGGGCTCTTTTGAACGGGTCAGTCTGGTGATTGGGTGATCGCAGGGAAAACATAGCTGGATGCGCGGCTGCCATCTGATTCTCTCACTATCGAGGTATAATGATGTCTTGTGTATCGATCACCACGCCCACGGCTTCCAGCGATACCGCCACTAGAATTCCCGTCATAATTAGGCCGAGAATCGAAATCATAATTGCTACGAATTTACATGAATTTTTTCTCGGATGAAAATCGCCATAGCCAACAGTCGTGGCTGTAATAAAGCCAAAATAAATGCTATCACCCTTACCCCACTTCTCCTGTCTGCCTACCCACAGCGCCAAACAAATTATCGCAAGGGAGAGCGCTGTGAACAGTGGTAAAAAATAAAATACCAACCGCGCCAGTTCAGCAATAAATGCTATTGTAAATGCCATTCAAATATCTCCCCCGTCAACCATCACCAATGCCAAACCATTTGAGTGCCGCCCCGTGGCATAAACTACAATTACACCCGACGAGACTGATGTCGTCGACACGGGTGATGGGATGGAACGCCTTCTGATACTATCAAAATCACTGTATTGCTTAGCGCAGAGCCCGATTAACTAATCGACGAGTGTTCGTTGGCCTCGATAGACAGTGCCGAGGACTTTAATATTTTTGAGCATGGCCGGATCCGTTTTGAATGGATTTTTCTCCAGCAGCGTGAAGTTTGCGACCTTGCCCACCTCAATCGAGCCTATTTCATTTTCCAGATTTAGAGCTCGTGCAGCATTGATGGTGATTGCCTGCATGGCAGTATACATATCGATTCGCTGTTCCGGGGAAAATTTACTGCCTTGTGAGGTCTCGCGATTAACAGCAGTCCAGGCCAGTGTGAGCGGTTCCATAGGGGCCATGGAAAAGTCAGAGTGAAATGAGATGGGAACGTTTCTCTGCGCCAGGGACTGTAAGCGAACCAGGTTCTCACCGCGCTCTTTACCCAGGCCAACTTCGGAATACTTGTCCGCCAGAGCCCATAGATAATAGGGATTTACTGATGCTTCCATGCCCAGGTCAGCAATTTGTTGTGCCTGATCGTCGGTAAAGTATCCCATGTGATGCAGCGTAAAACGGTGGTCGGATCGTGGCTTTAGCTTTTGATCGGCCTCGTTGAAGTCCAAAACCCGTTGAATACCCAAATCACCATTGGTATGCACATGAATTTTATAACCGTTAGCCCAATAGAGGCTTAGCTGCTCTTTAAGCAGGTCCAGGGGGGTCATCCATTCTCCATGGTGGCCATCTGTATAACCTTCCTGCATCTGCATCAGCTGAGAATAGATAGCACCGTCAGCAAAAAGTTTGATCTGCTTTGGCAGGAATTTTATGTTCTCAGTATTGTACTTTTTATCCAGGGTTTCAGTAAAAGCCAGGGCTTCTTTATTGCCTCCCTTCATACGAAATAGCTGCGTACCATTGGGAATCAAATAGACGCTATACGGTGGATTTTTGTCCATTTCTACTTTCAGCAAGTTGTACTCGGTATCGAAATTGGAACTCGGAAAACCCGGTTCGGCGATAGTGGTTATACCATTCTTAATTACCAGTTGGGTCATCATGCTCAGGCCTTTCAGGTAACGCGTGGTATCCAGTAATACCGGCGCCATTTTGGGCACCAGCGCCAACCAGCCACCCTCATAGAAATGTCCTGCCTTCCAGTCAACCTGTGGATTACCCAAAAAGTCGGCCTCTTCAATGCCCAACGCAGTAATAGCGGCATCGTTCAGGAAGATTTCATGAAAAGATCGATGTATGACGGCCACAGCCTTGTCCGGCGCAATCTCGTTCAAGATATCCCGCGACAGTTCGCCATGCCATAGCTGGTGGTAACCCCAAATAAAGTAGACCTGATCGCCTTGCGCATTGTTCTCGATTGATTCGGTAATACGCTCTATATACTCGTCGTGACCCTGAACGCCCTTTTTCGTTTCATCAGGCAGCACCCAGTCATAGGGCGCGATGATTTCATTGGGTAACATTATGGCGGCAATTGTCGGGTGTAAGTGGGGTTCAATGAAGCCGGGCATCATCGTCTTCCCCTGAAGGTCCATCATCACGGTCTGCTCTTCCTTATACTCCATTGCCTGGTCTTTACTGCCAACAAACAGTATTGCACCATTGTGGACCGCCACCGCCTGTGGATACTGTGCAGCTTCTCCTGTCATTGTGATGATATCGCCACCGTAATAAATTGAGTCGGCGACTGTATTGGGCCTGGCTATGTCAGATGCAGATGCATATGCCGGTATAATGAATAGTGTAAGAAGGAGCGTTGGAAAACGCATGAGACTCTCCGTTATGGCAATTAGTAATTCGCGTAATATGAAAATTATAGCACGTCATACTATCTCACCTTCCTCCTTACTGGCACGCCATTGCAGGGAGCCGTTGGGCTTTAACTCGACCACATAGGCCACATCGCGCAAGGATTACTCCGCCGCATTAGCGAGGTCGCTGGCCAGCTCGGGGGCGTGGGCAATAATCCCCATCTCGGTATTGATTTCGATGGAGCGGGGGTCGACATTCAGCGAACCACGCCACCAAAATTCCTGTCATAATTAAGCTGCCAATAGAGATCAAAATTGCTACGAATTTGGATCAATTTTTCTCGGATTAAAATCGCCATAGCCAACAGTCGTGGCTGTAATAAAACCAAAATAAATGCTATAGTTTAAGTCGCTTTAGGTGGCAATGCGCCCAGCTGAGATACGGTCAATATTCAGCGGCTGCTCGAAGCCCGCGGTAAAGCGCAAGCCCTTGGCGCGGTTTAAAGTATTTGAGGCTTTTGGGCCGCGCCCAAAGGCGCTAGTTAAACAATCATTGATCCAACACAGGATATTACGCCATGCAAACATTCTTCAAAGCCAGTTTAGTTGCACTCATGTTCGGCCTATCGGGACATCTCGCTTGGGCGGATGAGTACAGTGAGTCCATCAAAACATTCCAGGATGCCGGTGAGAGCGGCGCCTATTTTGGCAACAGCTACGGCTATGCTCTTTTCCCCACGATTGGTAAGGCGGGCATTGGTATCGGTGGCGCCCACGGCAAGGGCAAGGTCTATAAACAGGGTAAAGCCATCGGTGATTCCAAAATGACCCAGGTAACCGTGGGCCTGCAACTGGGTGGACAGGCCTACAGCCAGATCATTTTTTTCGAGAGTGAAAATGCCCTGAATGACTTTACCTCAGGTAATTTCGAGTTCAGCGCACAGGCGACAGCTGTAGCGCTCACCGCCGGTGCTTCCGCCGAAGCCAATACCGGTGGTGGCACATCCGCTGGCGCCAGTGGCGGCAAAAACGACGCATCGACGGTATCGAGCGGCTACCGCAAAGGCATGGCGATCTTTACCGTTGCCAAAGGCGGCCTCATGTATGAAGCGGCGCTGGGTGGCCAGAAGTACAGTTACGAACCTTTGTAACGGAATTTGCGCGTCCTCAGGCGCCATTGCCAACGCAGTGGCGCCAGAGGTTCTAACAACTCGATGCGCATTGAAGAGCGTTATGCGGGAATAAAACCCCTGGTTTTAACCCGGCCAGTTCCTGCTGATCAGAAACCGTAACCAAGGTAGATACGCGGCCCCTTGAAAGCCAGGCTAAACTTCCTTGTCTCCTCGTCTCCTTTGCCCTGATCTCGTGTCACATCAATGTCCACAAACTGGCATCCCGCTCCCATTGTTAGAAGGCGTGTTGGAAACCGCATGAGATTCTCTTTTTGGCAAATAGCAACTGGCGTAAAGTGAAAAGCATAGCGCGTTATACTACACCAGCTATGGGCTATCCAAACTAGCGGCAGCCTGAGACTACGCCGCCGCTTGGGCATGCTGGAATTTCGCCTCCACCAGAGATTAAGTGATGAAAATGATAGAGCAGCTAGCCAAGTACCATCCACTCCTGCCGGATATTGTAGTGGTTTCGATTCTGCTGCTGGCTGCGTATCTTGCCTACTTCGTCGCGTCCCGGTTTTTACGGGTAGCGGTGCGCTCGCTGGCGAAACGCACGGTTCATGCCTGGGGTGATGCCCTGGTCAACAACCGCGTAGGTCAAAAATTGGCGCAGTTGTTACCTGTAGCCATTATACTCGTGGGTTTGGATTTTCTGCCCAGCATTAATGAGTGGCTGGAGTACCACGTACTGAACTTGACCAGCGCGTATTTGTTTATGGTGGCGGCGTTCACCATTCTCGCGATCCTTAATGCGGTCAATGATATCTACGAGTCTAATCCCGAGGCCCGGCAGCGGCCGATCAAGGGTTTTATCCAGCTTGTGCAGCTGGTGGTTATGATCGTGGGAACAGTGCTTTTTATCGCCGCGGTGCTGGATCGCTCTCCCGTACTGCTGCTGAGCGGTTTTGGCGCGATGACCGCGGTATTGTTACTGGTGTTCAAGGATACGCTGTTGTCCCTGGTGGCCAGTATTCAATTGTCAGCGCAGGATTTGGTCCGGGTAGGCGACTGGATCGAGGTGCCCCAGTTTGGCGCTGACGGAGATGTGGTGGATGTGGCGTTACATACCGTTAAAGTTCAAAACTGGGACAAGACCATCACCACTATTCCCACTCACCGGCTGATCAGTGATTCCTTCAAGAACTGGCGGGGCATGTCGGCTTCCGGAGGGCGCCGCATCAAGCGGGCGCTGTACCTGGATGCCGCGTCCGTCCACTTTATGACGGCGGAGGAGGTGGAGCGTTGTAAGCGCTTTTTGCTGCTGGAAGAATACCTGGATGGCAAGGAGGGGGAACTGGCAGACTACAACCGGGAATTGGCTGGGGCGACGGCGGCGGAACGGGATGCCGCCGTGAATATGCGCCGCCTTACCAATCTAGGCACGTTTCGAGCCTATGCCTACCGCTACCTCAGGCAACATCCGAAGATACGCCAGAATATGACCCTGATGGTACGGCATCTGTCACCGGGCCCCCAGGGCATACCGATTGAAGTGTACTGTTTTACTGCCACCACCGCCTGGACCGAATACGAAGATATCCAGGCGGACATCTTCGATCATCTGATGGCTATTGTTCCAGAGTTTGGCTTGCGCCTGTTCCAGCAGCCCGCCGGTACGGAGTTTTCAATAAGACAGGCATAGTCGCGAAAAGCGCTCAGTCCAATGCCAGTTTGGTGCGGTGCACTATCATTAACACCCTGTCAGACAGGCATGGGATCTGCCTGATGAGCTGGGTTGGCGGCATTTACACCACAGGCCATTAATTTGGTTATTATGAATAAAGTCTCGTTAGTGCCAATCCGGGAAGGCGCTTGCACGAAATGGATGATTCATAAACAGATCAGAGCTGCCTTATGCTAGGAACTGAAAACGGAGGTATTCACAATGACATCGAATCGTAAAGTGCCCATTGTGGCCTTGCTTGTGATTGCCGCGCTCCTGCTCGCCTCAACCGTGGGCGCCCAGTCCACGGGCGATGAGGCCCTTTCACGGCCCAGAATTGGCCTGGTCCTGGGAGGCGGTGGCGCCAAGGGGGCCGCCCATATCGGCGTATTGCGTGTACTGGACGAAATGCGTATTCCGATAGATTGCGTGGCAGGAACCAGTATGGGCGCCCTGGTTGGCGCTACCTTTGCAGCCGGTGTACCCCCAGCGGAAATCGAAGCCCAGGTTTTGGCCGTCGACTGGTCCGAAACTGTCGGCGGTAGAGGTGATCGCGACGGGATGCCTATTCGGCGCAAACTGCAGGGCAGGCCCTTTACCAACAACATCGAAGTGGGCGTTAAAAACGGCAAGATATCGGAGTCGGGCGGCTTCCTCAATACACAGAATATCGACGAGTTACTCAGGAGGCTCGTCGGTAGTGCGCGCTATATCGATGACTTTGATGCGTTGCCGATCCCGTTTCGTGCGATAGCAACTGACATGGTCGCTGGCGAGATGGTAGTGCTTGGCAATGGCGACCTGTCAGTCGCTATGCGCGCCAGTATGGCGGTACCAGGAGCGTTCACGCCCGTCATCCTGGGTGACAAGGTGCTTGCGGACGGTGGTCAGGTGCGCAACGTGCCAGTCGATGTCGGCAGGCAAATGTGCGGGGACGTAATCATCGCAGTTTCACTTGTGACTCCGCAGCCTACAGCCGCTGATCTGGGCTCGGCTATTGCTCTGGCGGCGCGCTCGCTCGATGTGATGATCGATGCCAACTCGAACGCTCAGCTGGCCACGCTGACCGATCAGGATGTCAGCATTGTGGTGCAGATGGGAGACATAGGCAGCGGGAGTTTCGCGCGCGTGCCGGACGCCATTCCGCTGGGCAAGGCCGCAGCCCTGGCCACATCTGCGCAGCTGGCGCGCTACTCCGTTTCTCCTGAGGAGTATCGCCTGTGGCGATCCCGGGTCAATCGCGATTACCTGGACCCCATTAAAGTTGCCGACGTCAAGGTGGTTGGCCTCGAACAGGTGAATCCAGAGTATGTCGAGCAAACTATCAGCGCTACCCGGCCAGGCGCAGAGGTCACGCCTGACGATATTTCCCGGGACTCCAGACGGATTTTTTTGCTGGGGGATTTCGAGGAGGTGAGCTACCGGATCACGGGTAACCCCGCCTTTCCCACGGTAGAATTCCAACCATTGGAGAAATACTGGGGACCTAATCTTTTCACTTTTGACCTGGGGTTTACCGCGGCAAACGAGGGCGACACGGCCCTGGTGCTGCGGGGGGAGCACCGGCGTGTGTGGATAAATTCTCTGGGCGGCGAATGGCGTAACGCGGTGCAGATTGGAACCGACCTCGAGCTTCAAACAGGCATCTACCAACCCCTCGAAACTCACCAGCGCTTCTTTATAGAGCCCTATCTGCGCTTCAACAAGTACTACGAGGACGTATATGACGATGGTGACCGGGAAGCCGAGTATGATTTTACGGAAAGCTATGGGCAGGTTGACCTGGGTGTGAATATGGGTAGTCGTGCCCAGATGCGGGTGGGCCTGCGGCATGGCTGGAGCGAGGTCAATTTGCGAACCGGGACAGCCAATTTCCTGCCTGAAACCCCCAATACACAGGAGTCCGACATTGTGGTGCAGGCCAAATATGACACCAGGGATACGGTCGGCCTGGCGAGCAGCGGTAATTTGCTGGTGGGGCGCTACCTGAAATCCAACACATGGTTCGGCGGGGAGGAGTCCTATAGCATGGCGGAGGCCCTGGCACAGATTGTACTGCCATTTCGCGGTGATACAGTGAATGTGTTCGCCGCAGGTGGTATAGATGTGAACGGTGATCTACCGGCCTATCGGCGCTATCGCATCGGTGGTATACGTAGCTTTCCGGGCATGGAGCTGCACCAGTTACGCGGTGATGCCTACTGGCTGGCAGGTGGCAACTACAACTGGCGCATCGCGGACATACAGGAGCTCTTTGATCAGGCTCTATACGCGGGATTACGCCTGACGACAGGTGAGGTCGACGGGCGCACCGATTCTGCAGATGACGGGCTTATCTCGGGCCTGGCTGTCACCCTGAGCGGACGCACTCCAGTTGGGCCCTTCATGGTGTCACTGGGCGGCACCGACAACGGTTTCTGGGCGCTGCAGTTGGCTTTCGGCCGGCCCATCCGGGAGGGGTCGATATTCGACGAAATCTGGTAACAAGAATAGGGAGGCTATTGGGTTTTTGCGCATTCCAGCTATTGGGTGGCCGGGGCGAAAAACATGGCGCCGTTACCACTGCCAAGTTCCAGCACCAGGCTGTCATCTATTACCCGGTAATCGACTACCCTATTGAGATCGTTTACGAACATGGCATCCAGTTGGTTGCCCTCACAATCGCCCCACATGGATGGCTTTATCTCAATGTCGAGGGAGCCTTGGGAAACGTGAAAGGCTGACTTCAGCTGCCGGCAACTGACCTTCACACTTAGCTTGTTATCCTTGGAAAACGCTACTGTATAGTCACCAATGCTGTCACTGCCGCTCCACACCTGGCCAATGTAGTGTGTGCGTTTCCATCCCCATACCTTGCTCTTCAGCAACTCCCTTTTCTCTACAGCAGCCTTAATGATCTCTTTGGGCGCCAGCTCCCCTGCGGGAGAGGGCGGCCAGTTGATCTGTACGGACCTGGTCCAGCTGGCTTGAATTTCGAAATCGCCTTCCAGGCCATCTTCCTGCATGTCGCGTTTTAAATCCGTGTGCAGGTCATCGAGCCAGATGGGTGGCTTGGGTCCGGTTAGAGTCAAAAATACAATCTTGTTCTTTTCATCCAATTCGAAGTCCAGCAGCCGTTGATTATTGTCCTGTAGCCAGGTCTGTAAAATACCCGAGCGGGCCGCTTCATACTGGTCATCAAACCAGACCGTTTCGCTGTAGTAGTACAACGGAATGGAAATACCGGCCACCAACACTGTGAAAACGAATATCAATGTTCCGATAAACTTCGCAGATTCCCTGCGCGTATCCTCTGGAGATACCCCCGACACCAGGAACACCACCGTGCTGGCAAGGGTCATGGCGAAGAAGTTGGTGACAAACAGGATAAATGCGCGAAGCGCCAGGTCGTTCTCCGTAAACACTAGCAGAATGCCGCAGGAAGCCAGTGGTGGCAGCAGTGATACCGCCATCGCCACGCCTGGAATCGCACTCGACTCCTTGCGCGTCATGGTGTATGCCCCACCGGCACCAGCGGCCAGGGCAATGATCAGGTCAAAATATGTTGGTTGGGTCCGAAACATAACCTGTTCGGGAATATGCACCATGTCGGGTGCGAATTGGCCGATGCCTACCGCTATTGCGATCGCTGCAAAGGCCATGACGGTGACTAGCACCAGCGACTCAATCAGGCGGTCAGGCCATCCCATTACGATGGAGCCGGCCGCTGACATTACGGGCCGCATCATGGGCGCAATGAGCATGGCGCCAATAACGACCGCCGCCGAATTTGCCAACAGCCCACACGTAGCTATTACGGTGGACAGGAAGAGTAAAACGGCCATCCGGTTAAGGAAGGGTCGCTGGTTTTCCTTGCCAAAAACAAAAAGGTCTTCCAGTACTTCACGACGCCCTTCTTCGGACAATTCCACGCCCAGCAGGGAACCTTTCTTTCTTGCTTTATCAGCCAATTTATCCAGCTCCTTTTGTGCCTGTTACTGGTGGTATTTATATGTAGCGGAAAAGGCGGTGTTAGGCCAGATATTTCGCCGTTGTCAGGGGCGGCCCGCCCTCCGTGTCATGGGTCCGGAGCCTGGCCAAATTGCCAGGAGAAGCTTAAAGCCAGCACATCGTCGTCGCCCTCGTCCACACGGTTCTGGCTTCCCCACTGGATCTCGACGGCAAGGCCGTTGGTGAAGGACTTGCCCGCATAGATGCGAAACTGGTCGATATCGGCATCGCGCTCGAAATCCCAGCCCAGGAAGGGCTCAATGCCGAGCCAGGCGCGAATCGGGAATAACCAATAGAAGCCCAAGCCTACGGTGGCTTCATCCAGCCGGTAGGTGGAATCCCCATTTTTAAACGACTTCCGATAGGCCGTCGAGGGTATTATCAGGAAGTTAAAGGGCAAGTCCAGCAGCCATCCCGCACCGACCTCTGCCGTCCAGGCGTCGCCGCCCAAGCCCTTGTCTTCGTCACCTGTGGGCAGAACAAGGCTGGCGGAAAAGCCCAGGGTGTTGGGCACCCAGGCGCCGGATGTCAGGCGCGCACCGGGGTCATATTGAAAACCGATGACAGTGTCGCCCCAGCCCGATTCATCGATTTCCTCCGCAATCCCGAATTCCTCGCTGGCGGGAAAATCCAACTCCACATAGCTGGCAACAATGCTGGCCCGCAGCTGCCTGCTGAAAGAATAGGTGTAGGCCGGCAGCGTCAGGTTGACATCGCCGTCAAACCCATCGACCTGGCTGTAACTCACGTCGAGGCGATGGCGTCCGTCGGGGAAGAAGTCGGCGATATTGGCGGTATCCTCCTCGCCGGCATTGACGCCAGAGGCGACTATCAGCCACGCCGAGCAGAGGGCCCAGGTGATTAATCTACCCAATGCAGCACACCCCGTATGATCGATCATTGGGGTTGGTGTGCCGCTGCTTCACGGACGAGCATACTACGCTGATAAGGCTCTTTCATCACGTCAAGTCGCATAGAAAGTTGAATTCAGAGGTCCGCAAATATGCTTAATATAACATCCGAGAGGGGTGGCGAAAAGACGATGGGGGTGCTGACACCGCCGTTATAGGGTGTAGGTATCCGGATGGCTCCCCCAAGCCAGCTTGAGCGCAAGGATGCCCGGTAAGTCGAACAGGTCCTCACTTCGAACGGGTGCTGAGCAGCTATCCTCCTGATAATTGATGCACTAGGGGGTTCGCCAGAGACAGGTAGCATTCATGTTTTCCACTGGCGCAAATGGGCGAAGAATCACAATGCTGGATTTATCAATCTGTTTAGTGACTTTGCCTCACTTGGAAAACCTGATGCTATTAAAGAAAAATATTTTCTTCCATGCTGCGAGCGTCAGTCAATCACTGTTGCAAAATAACTGGAAGGAAACCGGAGAGCTTATCGTAAATCCTCATAGATTTTGGTGATGTAATGGGCGAGCTGTGAGTTCGGGATACTCCACAATACATGCTGATTCTTATCAACTTGCATTTCCTTATTCCACTTGTCGTTGTATTTAGTCACGCCAATAATTTGAATGCAAAACGAGATAAAAAGCAGTGCGGAGAAAGTAATTTTTAGAATGCGTGTTTTCAAAGGTCTTAATAAATCCTTTTTCTAAGCTTAAGAATATATCATTTTGATAGGACATCGCTTTAATAGAAAAAATATCGCTATTTAAAAGAATTCTATTTTTAATAAACTCAGCGTATGGAAGGTAAGTTAGCATAGTGCTGTCTACCTCAATAGATTTAATATAATCATCATATTTTATCAATAATTCGTTTTGAGTTTCTGGACCAATTTCTAACTTAAAACCTAATA
>RCNC010002085.1_pt1 | contig 13370 bp, 14 predicted proteins | sample 2041301 | NCBI WGS metagenome assembly RCNC01 (sample SAMN09708231, study PRJNA481090) | Marine sediment metagenome, whole genome shotgun sequencing project. | biome: marine sediment; feature: ocean; material: sediment; isolation source: Sewage treatment plant 13A marine sediment (STP13A) ... | reverse complement strand
GCCATACCTTCCAGGTAGAGCGGTGCAAAATAGAGCAGGGCGGCTACAATGGAGGCTCCCAGTGCGAAGCCGATTCCGGGCGATTGCAATTCAAAGTAGATGCCCCCAATGATTATCATAATCAGTACACCACTGAGCATGGGGTTGATCAGAAAGCCTATCATTTTGTCCATGCCGGTGGGCTTGTAGGAGCTCAGTTCATATTCCTCAAAACCGAGTCTGGCGATCACCTCCTGCATGGATGCCACAGTTCCCTCACAATAACCGTGGGCTATGGCCTCGGATGCGGTAAAGGTTAGCACCTGACCGGTATCGCTGACTCCCTCTACATAGAGTTTCGGGTCGACCATGGCCTCTGCAATGGCGGGATCGCGATGCCAGGTATAAAGGGTATCTGAACCTGTGACCAGCGTGTCCTTTCCATGGGCTTCAGCGGTGGCTCTCATGGTGGCTCTCATATAGGACTGGTATTTGTCGGGCACCTGTTCGCCGGTCTGATTGACCACCGTGGCTGCTCCAATTTTTCCACCGGGTTTCATGTAAATGCTGTCGCAGGCGATGGCAATCAGAGCACCTGCCGAAGCTGCATTATCATCGATAAACACATGGACAGGCATAGGGGCATTCAGAATTTTTGTCCGGATGGAGTCGGCAGCACTTACTTCGCCTCCATAGGTGTTCAGGTGAAGAATCACCACATCGGCCTCCAGTGCTATTGCCTCCTTTATAGCTTCCTGCGTAATCCGCCAGGTGGGCGCTGCAATATTGTCTTTGATAGCAAAGGTGTAAATCAGGGGTTTGCTTCCTGATACAGAGTCGGTAACAAGGGTATCTGGAGCCAGTACCTGGCTGCTAAGTACCAGAACCAGCAGAGCGGCGAGAACCGTATATGTAGCTTGCTTCATAATGAACTGTATATAACTTCAAAAGTAAGAATATTTTCTGCTAAATTTGTGGGGTCGTTCAAAACACATCCGAATGGAATTAAATAGATTATCAGCCATATCCCCCGTGGATGGCCGTTACAGGTCAAAAACAGAAACTCTGTCAGCTTACTTTTCAGAGTTTGGCTTAATCGGGTACCGGGTTATGGTTGAGGTGGAGTACTTTATTGCGCTTTGCAAAGCAGGGATTCCGGCCTTATCAGAGGTAAGTTCTGAACAGCAGGAAGAGCTGAGAAAGATCTATACTGGTTTTTCAATTGAGGATGCTGAGAAGGTGAAAGAGATTGAGAGAGTGACCAATCACGATGTAAAAGCTGTGGAATACTTCGTGAAGGAGCAGTTTGAACAACTGGGTCTTGATGCCTACAAGGAGTTTATTCATTTTGGACTTACATCCCAGGATATCAATAACACAGCCACACCACTCTCCCTGAAAGATGCCATGGAGGCTGCCTATTATCCCATGCTGGATCAGCTGACCCAGGAGCTTGAGAAACTGGCCACTGAATGGGATCAGATTCCCATGCTGGCACGTACCCACGGTCAGCCTGCTTCTCCCACACGGTTGGGCAAGGAGATTCGGGTTTTTATCGAGCGGCTCGATGTTCAGCTGGAACAGTTGGAAGAGATCCCTGTTCCAGCCAAGTTCGGAGGTGCCACCGGGAATATGAATGCTCATGTGGTCACTTACCCGGAGATTGACTGGTTCATGTTTGGAGAGCATTTTGTGAGTGAAGTATTGGGACTGAAGCGCTCCTGGCCCACCACGCAGATTGAGCACTATGATAACCTGGGAGCCATGTTTCATGCCTTTGAGCGGATCAACACCATCTTGATGGATCTGGCCAGGGATATGTGGACCTATATATCCATCGATTATTTCAAGCAGAAAATCAAGAAGGGTGAGATAGGCTCTTCGGCCATGCCCCACAAGGTAAATCCCATCGATTTTGAGAATGCCGAAGGGAATCTGGGAATGGCCAATGCCATATTTTCGCATCTGGCAGCCAAACTTCCCGTCTCCAGGTTACAGCGCGATCTTAGCGATTCAACCGTTCTTCGCAACCTGGGTGTGCCCCTGGGACATACCCTGATAGCCATGCAATCGATGATCAAGGGTCTCGGAAGACTTATTGTAAATGAAACTGCAATTCGGGCGGACCTGGAGAGGAACTGGGCCGTTGTGGCCGAAGCCATCCAATCCATTCTCAGGCGTGAGGAATATCCCAAGCCCTATGAAGCATTGTTGGAGCTCACCCGGACCAACAAAGGAGTGACCGAGGAGACCATCCGGGAGTTTATTAAAAGCCTGAATGTCAGCCAGGAGGTGAAAGAGGAGCTGCTTAAAATTACACCCTGGAATTATACTGGTTTATAGTTATGACAAGATTTCTCAGGCTCCTGAATTATGTACGTCCCTACAAGTGGTATGTGGTACAGAATGTTGTGTACAATATCCTGGGGGCTTTCTTTGCTCTCTTCTCCTTTGCAATGGTGATCCCCTTCCTGAGGGTGATCTTTGAAAATCAACCCTTGGTGTTAGAGCCCATGGAGTTTCATCTCAGCACCAAATATATGATGCATACCCTGAACTATTATATGGGACAAATCATGGGAACGCACGATGTGGCAGGGGCCCTGATTCTTGTTAGTCTCTTGGTGGTCATTTTTAGCCTGCTGAAGAACGGATTTATTTTTGCAGCCAATCATGTGCTGGCGCCCATTCGTGCCTTTCTGGTGCGGGATATAAGAAATGATATTTACAGGAAGGTGCTGAAGCTCCCGCTCTCCTTTTATACTGAAGCGAGAAAGGGTGATGTGATCGCACGGATATCCAGTGATGTACAGGAGATCGAAGCATCGCTGCTTAGCTCTCTGCAGATGTTATTCAAGGATCCCATTACCATTATCGTTTACATGATCATCCTTTTCTCCATAAGTTTTAAACTGACCCTGACATCGCTCGTGGTACTTCCGGTGGCAGGCATCTTCATAGGGCATATCGGTAGAAGTCTAAGGAAAACCACCCTCATGGGGCAACAGCGTCTGGGTGATTTGCTGGCTTTGCTAGAGGAGACCCTGGGCGGTTTAAGGATCATCAAGGCCTTTAACGGAGAGGAGCAGATGAAGGAGAAATTTTTCAATACCAACCACCGTTTTTCACTACTTATACGTAAGGTAGTCAGTCGCAGATACCTGGCCAGTCCCATCAGCGAATTCCTGGCAACCATTGCGCTGATGTTTATTTTGGCATACGGGGGATCTCTTGTGCTTGGAGGATATGATAAAATGGATGGGGAAAGCCTGATTCTTTTCCTGATTATCTTCAGCCAGATCATTCCACCCGCTAAATCCATCTCTACGGCCTGGGTCAATATTCAAAAAGGAATGGCATCGGTGGACCGGGTTGATCAGCTCCTGCTGGCTGAAGATAGAATCGTAGAAAAACCGGATGCTGTCGTAGTAAATGGCTTTAATGAATCCATTGAGTTCAGGAATGTCTCCTTTAAATATGAGAAGGAGTATGTACTAAGGAATATTTCCTTTACAATCAAAAAGGGCCAGACCATTGCTCTTGTGGGTAAATCAGGATCTGGAAAATCGACTATGGTTGACCTGCTCCCCAGGTTTATGGATACCACCGAAGGTGAGATCTATATTGATGGGATTCCTGTAAGGGATTTTCGACTGAAATCATTGCGAGCTTTAATGGGTATGGTGAGTCAACAATCCATCCTTTTCAACGATACCTACCAGAATAATATCGCTTTTGGTAAAAGCGAAGGGGCTGATATGGAGCGAGTTATGAATGCAGCCAGGGTGGCCAATGCCCATGATTTCATTATGGAGAATGAGGATGAATATGAGGCTGGTGTTGGTGAAGGTGGAGCAAAATTGAGCGGTGGACAGAAGCAGCGGGTCAGTATTGCCCGAGCGGTCCTGGCCAATCCACCCATACTGATCCTGGATGAAGCCACTTCGGCCCTGGATACGGAGTCGGAACGCCTGGTGCAGGATGCTATTATCAAGCTGATGCAAAACCGAACCTCCATTGTGATAGCACACAGGCTCTCCACCATCAAGCATGCCGACCTGATCCTGGTGATTGATGAAGGAGAGATCGTTGAGCGAGGGACACATAAAGAGTTGATCAGCAAAGAAAAGGGCCTTTATCATAAGTTTCACTCCATGCAAATGTTTTAATTCCAATGAAGATCAGCGGTTTCACAATGGGCAAGAATGCCCTGAAGCTGTATTATCCCATGAAGCAATCGATTGAGTCGATTTTGCCTCTGGTTGATGAATTTGTGGTAGCCCTGGGCGATTCAGACCCAGATGATATAACCAGGGCTGAAATAGAGGCCATCGGCAGCGAGAAGATTCGCATTGTAGATACCGTCTGGGATATAGAGAAATATCCCCGTGGGATGGAACACGCACATCAGACCGATATTGCCATGAATCACTGTAAGGGCGACTGGCTGTTCTATTTGCAATCGGATGAGGTGGTTCATGAGCGGGATTTGGAGCCAATCCGGAAGCGATGTGAGGAATTGCTGGATGACCACAAGGTTGAGGGACTACTGTTCCGTTACAGGCATTTCTGGGGCGATTATGAACATGTACAGGATGGGCATTGCTGGTATCGCAAAGAGATCCGGATAGTCAGGAACCTGCCTGAGGTCCATTCCTGGGAATCGGCGCAGTCATTCCGGAAGATTCCTGACTTTGACGGAGTGAATTACAGGCAGCAGGCAGGGACCTATAAACTACATGTAGCAGATGTGGATGCAGAAATTTTTCACTATGGATGGGTTCGACCGCCCAGGGTAATGCAGAATAAAATTAAAGCATTCAGTACCAATCATCGTGGAAAAGAAAGCGTGGAAGCGCTGGAGGCGACTCACCATTTTGATCGTATTTATGATTATGGGAATCTCTCTAAAGATACAGTTTATACCGGGACACATCCGGCAGTCATGCAGCCGTGGAGGGCTAAGTTCGACTGGAAAGAGCAATTGCGTTTCTCTGGTCCGACCCAGAGCCAGAATCCACTCAAGGCAAATCAAGATAGGTCCAAATACCGTGTAATTTCCTGGATTGAGAAAAATCTGCTGGTAGGACGCAGACTGGGAGAATTCCGTAATTATATCCTGTTAAAAAGGTAGTAGAGTTTATTTCTAGTCGATCAGCTTACCATCTTTGGAATATTTCTTTTTTCCCGGTAGCTCCTCACCAGCTTCAAAATTTGTCTCTTCGTACAATTCACCCGTTTCGTAATAACGCTTGGTAAGCCCGTTCTTTTTATTCTCGAAGTAAGTGGTATGCTCGTATATCTTTCCGCTTTTGAAGAACCATATGGCAGGCCCGTGCTTGCGACCATGTTCATAGGTGATTTTGGAATGGACTGTAAGCCCATCCTCGTAGAAATTGATTTTAACCCCATGCATATAGTGTTCTTCATCCACAGGGTTCAAGCTGGACAGGGTTCCATCCTCACGCCTCTTCTTTACCATTTGAGGAGTATCTCCTTCGTCTGCCTGGTCCCCTGGTTCCTTCCCCTGATTGCAGGAAGCAATGAGGATGGAGAGGCTAAGGATCAGTATAAATTGGAGCTTATTTTTCATGGTGGCGCTAAGATTATGAAGGTAAATATACCTGATTTTCCGTGAACCACAACTGATGTATTTTAGGTGCAGATTTGCAAGTATTGGTCTCTTCATTTGGGCCTCCTATAAATATTTTGAGGCCAGGATATACATTCTCTATACAATTTTGATATTTTTACGACCGGAATATCAACTTTACTCTAAGATCTACCGGGAATGGAAGTTACAATTGATGATCAGGATGGTGTGATTATTCGCCGCTTTACAGGTGAACTTAAGTTCGAGGATATATTGGAATCCTGGAAAAAGCTTTTAGCCACATATTCCAACCTGGAAGATTTCAAAGGGATCCTTACCAACTTCCTGGATGCAGAAATAAAGCATGAAGATAAAAACCTGAATGTTCTGGTGGAATTTTTGAAAGGATACCTGGATCAATTGAAAGATCTGAAAATCGCCATTGTGATGGATACCCCCATGGTTACCAATACCATTATTGTGGGCCAGAGAGTGAAGTCTCTGCAAATCAAGCCCTTCTCTACAGTTGAAGCCGCTCTACAGTGGATTGAGAATTAGCCAGTCCAAAAAAGCAGTTTTTCATTGTTAATTTTATAATTTAGTAGCTAAATCCAGCCTGATGTATTATTTGTGGAAATGCCTCTATATGCCGGCAGCCTTTCTGCTGGCCTTCATGCTCACTGCATGTTCAGAGGATAAGGAGTCTGGGACGCCAGGAATTCTGGTTTCCACAGAGTGGCTACAGAATCATTTGAGTGACCCAAATATGGTGCTTCTTCACTCAGGGTCAGCTGAGCTCTATGACACTCTTCATATTCCCGGTGCCCGACTAATCATTCCTGCAAGGTTTACTGTGAACGCAGACTCGAATCGTAATGAAATGCCTCATAGCGATAGCATTGTGGAATTGCTAAGAAAGGTTGGTGTGGATAATGATTCAAAGATTGTTCTGTACCATGAAAACATAAGTCTTCTGAACCGGACTGCCAGGGTATTTGTGGCCCTGGATCATCTGGGACTAGGTGAGCAGACAATGGTATTGGACGGGGGACTGTCCGCATGGCTGGAGGAAGGGTATGAGACCACAGATGAGCTTGCTGATTTTTCCCGCGGTAAGCTGGAAGCACAAAATTCAAAGGAGCTTATTTTAACTGCTGATGAGCTTGATCCGCAACGTTGGAGCGATCATGTTGTGGTGATTGATGCAAGGTCGGCTGAAGAGTATTACGGAACCCTGGGAACCCTGGAGGAGCCATCAGAAGGAGGTCATATTGAAGGGGCCTATTCACTTTCCTACCTGAACATTACTACAGACGAAAGTCCTTATCTGTTCAGGTCAGACGCCGAACTTAAAGAGCTATTCCGGAAGGCGGGGATGGATCCGGAGAAAGTGACTTTAATTTACTGTAATTCAGGTATCAAGGGCTCGCTTGATTATCTGGTAGCAAGACATCTTGCTTACCCCGCTTTGCTTTACGATGGGTCGTTTGAGGAGTGGGAAGAACTGGACCTGCCAGCAACCAGGCCTGTTGCCATTCCGGACAAAAACGAATAAATCAGGGCTTATGAATAAAAGAAAAACTTATCCCTATTGGAATCCATACATCGTGGGAGTTGGTATCGGTCTGCTGATCATCCTCTCCTTTGTTGTTACAGGAAGGGGGCTGGGCGCTGTGGGCGCCTTTAATGGAATCATTGCTTCCCTGGTACATGCCATTGCCCCAGACTATGCCTTGTCAAAAGGGGCTTATTCAGCTTATCTCTCCGGTGTGGAACACCCCCTCAAAGATTGGGTGGTCATTGAAATAGCCGGTGTTTGTATTGGCGGACTCCTTTCGGGGATTGTATCCGGGCGCTTCAAGTTTGAGGTGATCAAAGGGCCTGGAATCTCCAATGTGACCAGACTCATCTTTGCATTTTCGGGTGGACTGCTTATGGCGTTTGCAGCCAAATTTACCCGTGGGTGCACAAGCGGACTGGCCCTAAGCGGGGGCTCTGTTTTGAGTCCGGGTGCCTGGCTATTTATGATTTCGGTTTTTATAGGTGGCTACTCAGTTGCCTGGATAATGAAAAAAGCATGGAACTAATGGCACCTTTACAATTCTCTTTAGAGCTTTCAGAAACATTCCTTCTGCTTTTTGCCTTGCTGACAGGTATTGCCTTTGGGATGTTCCTTGAGAAAGCCGGTTTCGGAAATGCCAGGAAGCTGGTGCAACAGTTTTACAATACCGATATGGCGATGTTCAAGGTTCTGTTTTCTGCCATCGTAACAGCCATGTTGGGTATATACTGGCTCTCTTACTTTGGGTTTCTGGACATTACGCAGATCTACATCAACGCTACCTTTATCTGGCCCCAGGTGATTGGTGGCATTGTTTTCGGATTTGGCTTTGTGCTATCAGGTCTCTGTCCGGGTACCTCCTGTGTGGCTGTCTTCACCGGGAAACTTGATGGGCTTGCCGTCTTTGCAGGTATGTTTACAGGCTTATTCCTTTATGCTGAGGTGGAACCTAAGTTAATAGGGGCTATTTCTTACTCTTCCATTGGCGATATCTCGCTCTATGAGCTCTTTCATATGGAATATGGAGTGCTTACCTTCCTGATTGCTGCTATTGCTCTTGTTGCATTCTGGCTTGCAGGAAAAGTGGAGGCACGATTCAATAACAAACCCCTGAAGCCTTCATCATGAAAACCAACCACATCCTTGCTATATTGGCTCTGGTGGTCGGATTGGCCGCAGCTTTTACCAAACACTCGGAGAATAATAAGCTCTATCCCGACTGGAAATTTCATAAGGAGCGGATCGACGGTAAGAAGTACAGCTTCATTTCGGCCAGCCATCTGGCCAACCTGATATACAGCAAGGATCAAAACATCGTCATTTTTGATGCCAGGTCGTGGAAAGCCTTTGAGGGCTACCATATTCCTCAGGCACTTGCATATGATGCCGGCTTGGGAAGCAAAGCTGCCAGCAGTTCCGGCAAAATTGTTCTTTATGGAGAACCGGATGACGAGGGCCTGTACGATCTGGCCAGAAAACTGCCCGGCAAGGTATATGTTTTAAAGGGAGGCATGGATGCATGGTACTCCCTTGTTTTGTTCCCTGACTTTCTGAGCTTCAGTGTTCGTAACAGCGATCAGCTTGATCATATCCTGCACAGGAGCGGATTCTTCGGTGGAAAGCCACAGAATACCCAGCTCCTGAACATCAATGTGCGGGAGGGTCGCTACAGGGAAGGATGTTGATTATCCAGCCAAATAACTAAATATGATGAAAAGGACCATTTACCAGGTAGATGCATTTTCCCGGGAAGTATTTAAAGGCAATCCGGCTGCTGTTTGCATCCTGGATCAATGGCCGGCGGATGATCTGATGCAACAGATTGCCAATGAAAACAATCTCTCCGAAACTGCTTTTGCGGTCCCTGCCGGGGATTGTTTTGAGATCAGGTGGTTTACCCCTGAGATGGAGGTGGAGTTGTGTGGACATGCCACGCTGGCCACTGCACATGTGCTTTTCACGCACCTTGAGTATCCGGGCGACCAGATCTGTTTTGATTCTCACCACAGCGGGAGATTGAATGTAAAACGTAGCGGGGATTGGCTTACCCTCGATTTCCCGACCGACAGGATGGAGGAGATGGTGGTTCCCGAATTGATCGTCACCGCCTTGCTAACACCTCCTTTAAAGGCATTCAGGGGAAAAACCGATTTCATGTTTGTGTTTGCAAGTGAGTCTGAGATTGAAAACATGGAACCAGATTTTGGCTTGCTGGCGCAGGTAGGAGGCAGGGGTGTTATTGTTACAGCTCCTGGGAACGAAGTGGATTTTGTATCTCGTTTTTTTGCTCCTCAGACCGGGATTAATGAGGATCCTGTGACCGGTTCGGCTCATACCTCACTGACTCCATACTGGGCAAGAGTCCTTCGAAAGAAGCGTCTGACAGCCAGGCAGCTCTCCTCCAGGGGAGGAGAACTGGTTTGTGAAGAGATGGGTGAGCGGGTGGAAATATCAGGGCATGCTGTTACTTATATGAAGGGGGAAATAATTTTCTAAGGCCTATAAAACATTAGCTATGAGATTTTCTGAGGACCGCATTGAAAAACTTACCTGCAGCGACGGGATTAGGCGTGATATCCATATCTGGGAGCACGAAGCACCTAAAGCCGTCTTTTTAACATTGCACGGATTGATGGATCATGGAGGGAACTATATGAATCCGGGAGTCTACATGAAAAAGCAGGGTTATGCACTGGTTGCACATGACCAGCAAGGTCACGACATGAAACGCTTAACGCATGTGCCCCGTTTCGATGTTTTTCTGGACGACCTTGAACTGATGCTGGCTTGGGTAAAAGAGCACTATCCGGGAGTTCCCATATTTATGATGGGCCATTCCATGGGCGGATTGATCCTTACCCACTTTGGGATCAGGGTATATAAAGAGGATCCTTTGGTTAAGGGATTTGTTCTTTCCGCACCAGGTTACGAAAACAGCCTTAAAACCTCAAAGTTCCTGATTGCAATGGCGAGACTTCTATCCAAAATTGCTCCGGAAAAGGCGGTTCCTGTTGAGGATCTCAGGCCGCATGTGACCCGTGATGAAGCTGAATATAAGCGAATGCGTGAGGATGAAAGAGACGGAATTCAGGCTACAAAAATGTCGGCCCGTATGGGTGCTGAGTTTTTAAAAGCGCAGGATTGGGTGCCGGAACATATTGGAGAATGGAAATACCCCCTGCTGGCCATTATACCGGGAGATGATAAACTGATTAATTCAGCTGTCACCCGGGAACTTCTGTCCAGGATAGATGAGAGACTGCTTACTGAGCTACTCTACCCCGAAAATTACCATGAGAGTTTCAATGAAGTGAACCGGGAAGAGGTTTTTGCAGGCATATTGAAGTGGTGTGAGCCCCGGATCAAATAGTCGAAGATTTGTAATTGAGTAAATTACATCTTAAATTGTGTTTATGTATTATCTGATTGTGCGTAATCTGGGTGCTCCGCGGTGCGTCGATCGAAACGAGGAGGATCTGTATGAGGATGGAATGTCGTTCGACTGTACCCCGAATCTTGAATGTGATCCGAAGGAGTTCGTCAAAGAGGTAGAAATTATCTGTATCGAACATCCCGATGACCCGATTGTAGCCATGGTATTCAGGGATTAATTATCCCACTAAGCTAAAACATATCAGGATGAGAAAATCTAACTTTCTTCTTGCAGGAGCGCTATTACTTTTCACCTTTTGCGGGTGTACCTCAGTAAAGCGATTTAAAACAGCGGATTATAAAGGAGTGGATAACAATCTGGTAAATGTGGAGCTGTTTAATACGCGACTGTCCGGTGAAACTATGGAGGCTCGTGAGAAGAATCTGTGGACACTTAGCGCCAATGCACAGACCCGTCTGGTACAGATCCTGGATGAGCGCTACCCTGATAATGAAGCGTTTATGAGTGTCATGGCCGGTAGTTTCGGGACCAGTGAAGCACCTTCTCAGGACCTGACCAAAAAGGATCTGCGAATGGTTTTTACAATAAGCAAAAGCCGCGACTATTCGAAACTGAATGATAGTTCGGGAAGATTCTCTCCGGCTGACCGCATTGAATATCTCAGGCTAAGTCTGAAAATTCCGGAAACATACAATCTCCAATTCCAGGAGTGGAACCGCTATGTCACCGAGTACGGCGAGATTGAAATTGCAGATGTGAGTTTCTCAAGGAACCTGGATCTGTCACTTGATGGAAGCCCGGGTGGAGTCGATATGGGATCGGAAGCAGCCCTGGGTCGAAACGAAAAGCAAGTGCTAAGTCAGCGCTACCTGAAGCTGAATGGAAGTATCAGCGATCACCAGGTGGTGATGGAAGCTGAGGGAACCAGGGAAGTGGACCTGACGGGCAATGTTACCGCTGATGTTTCTCTATCTTTTGATGGTTTTCCGGAAATTATAATGGTCCCGGTTTTTACAGCTGATGAAGATAATTCTTTTGCCTTATCGTCCCTGAATTTCGTTGATGTGCTGGTCCCGGCCATGAGCGATGCACCCGATACACTTTATGCAGAACTTACCCTCAATTATATCTATCGTCATGTGGCATCTGGATGGAATACATTTGCCGAGTGGGACGACAAGGTAGAGTACTTCCAGGGAGTCATTAGCTCTAAAGTGCCCCTTTTCTTAAAAAAAGATTATCTGCCGCACTTCTTTTGTATTGGCACGGATCAGGGCAATAAGGACGCATTGAAGTTCCGGCATTCACCAGAAAAGGAGTACCTGCTTCAATTCAGGGATCGTCATGATGCCAGGCGCTTCCTGGAGTGGTTGCGAAACCCATTGCGCAAGCAAAACGATCCTGTTTTTATCGGAAGCAACAAGCTTCTATACAAAGGTGATCCCATCACCCCTGAGGAAGTGTTAGAGCACGAGCTAAAGATAATGCCAGTCTATTAGTTTGGGTTTTGCTTATTTGCCCCCGTACCAGAATCCCCTGTTCCAGCTGTGTTCACGTATACGGATCAACATATCTTCCGATAGTTCTGGCAGCTCAGAAACAGAAGTGTTCATAGTGGCCTGTTGCTGGTTCCGGATTCCGGGAATCACAGTGGATACTGCCTCATGTGACAATGCAAATTTCAATGCCAGTTCAGGCATGGTGTAAGCACTCTCCTTAAATTCCTTTTTAATCTTCTCAGTACGTCTGACACCCCTTGCCAGGCGGTCGCCTGCAAAATAGTTGCTTCTGAAATCGTCTGGTCCGAATGTTTCCTTGCCAGTATACTTGCCGGTGAGCACTCCTTCATCGAATGCTACCCTGACGATGATGCCTGTTCCGGTCTCCTTTGCCACCGGGAAGAGTTGAGCGGCCGGTTCCTGTTCAAAAATATTATATATAACCTGTAATACGTCGACCATGCCATCACGCATCAACTGTACCACACAGTTCTGATCATGCTCCGGGGTGGAGATCCCGATTTGTTTTATCAGGCCCTCCGCTTTCATCTTTTGCAGAATCTTAAGGGCAACGGGATTATCGTTCCAGGCCCTGGTCCAGGTATGAAGAAGCAATACGTCCAGGCTTTCTACCTGAAGATTTTTCATTCGTTCTTCCACATTTTCCCGCAAATATTTTTCAGAATACCTCTCTTCAATTTTGCAGTAGGGCGAAGGGGGCCATTTCCCTGGAGCAGGAGGTGTTTTGGTACAGACATAGATTCGTTCACTTCTGGATTTCAGGAACTCCCCGATAATTCGTTCCGACTTCCCGTTTCCATAGCCCGCCGCAGTATCGATGAAATTTACACCTCTATCCAGTGCGGTTTCCAAACCAATGTGGGAATCTTTGTCCGATTGTTCTCCCCAGCTGCCACCGATGGCCCAGGCTCCGAAACCAATTTCTGAGACCTCAAGTTCAGTGTTTCCAAATTTGCGTTTTTTCATTTGATTCTAATTTTACTTAAAACTACTAACTTTAACTCTTCAATCAATCCTATTAATACTTGTAATATGAAAGATCCCAATAGTTTTTCCCGAAGAGGTTTTTTTAAAAGTGCCGGACTGGGCGCTGCTGCAGTAGCAAGCATGCCCTTGCTGGCCCAGGCCTGTACCCCGGCAGCGAATACCAGTATCATGCATGACTTTTTCACCGAGGGAGATGTGGTGCTCTTTCAGGGCGATTCCATTACCGATGCAGGTAGGAACAGGGAACAGGAGTTGCCCAACAATGCCTGGTCATTTGGGGTGGGATATGCCAATCATATAGGCTCCTGGTTGTTGGAGGCAATGCCGGAAAAAAAT
>RCNC010002084.1_pt1 | contig 13372 bp, 9 predicted proteins | sample 2041301 | NCBI WGS metagenome assembly RCNC01 (sample SAMN09708231, study PRJNA481090) | Marine sediment metagenome, whole genome shotgun sequencing project. | biome: marine sediment; feature: ocean; material: sediment; isolation source: Sewage treatment plant 13A marine sediment (STP13A) ... | reverse complement strand
ATGAATGCACAAAATGCGGAAGGGTCGCAGAAGCCCTTCAAAAATTTTCAGACAAACCGCTGAAAAAATGTCGTCACTGTTCCGGAAAACTGAACAAACTAGTCTCCCAGAGCAGCTTTCAACTCAAGGGAACCGGTTGGTATGTAACCGATTATGCCAACCGCTCGAAAGACTCTTCTCCCAACCCGGAAAAAAAGCACAGCGACCCCTCCTCGAAACCTGAAAAAAAGGCAGCGTCGGAAAAAACGGACAGCACCCCAAAAACCTCGAAAAAAGCTGCTGACTAGCCCGTTCACTTTTTAAATTTTTTATTCTAAAATCAAATATATAAACTATGTCAATTTTTTCTGGGAATTGCTCTTTACAAACAAAAATGTGTGATTATTTTTTTTTAAAAATAATAGATCTGCACCTTTAATTAACAATCGTTTTTTAGGATCAATTTAACTGTCAACCATAAAGAAACACAAAAAGGAGAGTTGAAAAAATGAAACTGAGACCATTACAGGATCGTATCCTCGTACAGCGTGTGGAAGAAGAAACAACAACCAAGGGCGGCATCATCATCCCTGACACTGCCAAGGAAAAACCTGCCGAGGGCAAGATTTCCGCAGTTGGCAACGGGAAAGTCGGCGATGACGGCAAACGCGTCCCCCTGGAAGTGAAAAAAGGCGACCGGGTTCTGTTCGGCAAATATGCCGGGACCGAAGTCAAAGTCGATGGTAATGAATACCTTATCATGCGTGAAGAAGATGTTCTTGGCGTAATCGAATAATCTAACTGTTACTTAGTGATGGAGGAATATAAAGATGGCTGGAAAAATAGTAAAGTACGACATGAAAGCCCGTGAAGCAATGCTTAACGGGGTAAGAACATTGGCAGACGCAGTTGTGGTAACCCTCGGTCCCAAAGGCAGGAACGTCGTCATCGACAAGTCTTGGGGATCCCCCACCGTGACCAAAGACGGTGTAACAGTTGCCAAAGAGATCGAAATAGAAGATAAATTCGAGAACATGGGCGCCCAGATGGTTAAAGAAGTCGCCAGCAAAACCAGCGACATGGCCGGTGACGGCACCACCACCGCTACCGTGCTTGCCCGTGGTATTTACGAGGAAGGTCAGAAGCTTGTGGCTGCCGGTAACAATCCCATGGCTATAAAAAGAGGCATCGACAAGGCTGTAGAAGTAGCTGTCGCAGAACTTCATAAATTGAGCAAACCGACCAAAGATCAGAGGGAAATTGCCCAGGTAGGCACTATCTCGGCCAACAACGACACGACCATCGGTAACATCATTGCCGAATCCATGAACAAGGTCGGCAAAGAAGGCGTCATCACCGTTGAAGAAGCCAAGAGCATGGAGACGACCCTCGAGGTTGTGGAAGGCATGCAGTTCGACCGCGGATACCTTTCGCCCTACTTTGTAACCGATCCGGAAAAAATGGTCGCCTCCCTCGAAGATCCTTATATTCTGATCAACGAGAAGAAAATCAGCAACATGAAAGATCTTCTGCCCGTGCTCGAGCAGGTAGCCAAGATGGGCAAACCGCTCATGATTATTGCCGAGGACGTAGATGGTGAAGCACTGGCCACCCTGGTTGTCAACAAACTGAGAGGAACCCTGCAGGTTGCAGCCGTCAAGGCTCCCGGGTTCGGCGACCGCAGAAAGGCCATGCTCGAAGACATCGCCATCCTGACCGGCGGAACAGTTGTATCGGAAGACCTGGGCATCAAACTCGAAAACCTCACGATTACCGACCTGGGTAAAGCCAAACGCATTTCCATTGACAAGGACAACACCACGGTGGTGGACGGTGCCGGCAAACGCGCCGCCCTGGAAGGCCGTGTCAAACAGATCCGCGCTCAGATCGACGAAACCTCTTCGGATTATGACCGTGAGAAGCTCCAGGAACGCCTGGCCAAGCTGATCGGCGGCGTTGCCGTCATTAATGTCGGCGCAGCCACCGAGACCGAGATGAAAGAGAAGAAAGCCCGGGTGGAAGATGCCCTGAATGCGACACGTGCCGCAGTTGAGGAAGGCATTGTTCCCGGCGGCGGCGTAGCGCTTGTCCGCGCCCTGCCTGCCCTTGAAAAAATTAAAATCAAGGCCGACCAAAAATTGGGCGTCAAGGTTGTCATGCGCGCTATCGAAGAACCCCTGCGCCAGATTGCCAACAATGCAGGCTTTGAAGGATCCGTGGTCATCGACAAGGTCAAGAAAGCCGAAGGCGCCATTGGATATAATGCCGAGACCAACACCTATGAAGACCTGATCAAGGCTGGTGTTATCGACCCGACCAAGGTTGTGCGCTTTGCCCTGCAAAACGCAGGCAGCGTTGCCGGCCTGATGCTGACCACCGAAGCCATGATCGCCGAAAAGCCTAGCGACACGCCAGAACCGGCCATGCCGGGCGGTGCACCAGGCATGGGCGGCATGGGCGGCATGGGCGGTATGATGTAATCGACCCATAAGGCCTTTACCAAACCAATAAAAAAACCCGTTCCTTTCGAGGAGCGGGTTTTTTATTGGATCTTATAAATGCTTGACAAAACACACCAAAACAGGGTATTAGAAGGCGTGCAACAGCCAACCACAACCTAAATATGGAGACCAGTGATGAATGGCAACAGAATCATGATGGCAATCACCTGCTTATTCGTATCCTGCACGATGGCGTTGGCCTTTGCACCCGGCTGCCTGGCGCAGGAAGTTGAGGAAACCGTCGAACACGAAGCAGGCTTCTACTATACCATCCATAAAGGCGATACACTCTGGGATCTGTCCGATCACTTTTTCGATTCGCCCTGGCTATGGCCGGAACTGTGGCAGGAAAATGATCAGATCCCCAACCCGCACTGGATCTATCCTGGAGAACGCATACGACTGTACCAGAAAGAAGGCAGCGACACGTTTACCCTGATACCGCCCGAAAGGGAAATCATTGTGGAGGAAACCGCTGTTGAAGCCGAAGTGCCCGAAGTCCAGGAAAAGGTCGAAGAAACAGTCTATTTTCTCTACCCTGCCATGCACCTTGTCGGCTTCATCACCAAGGAGGAAATCATCCCCCTGGCAACCATATTCGATATAAGTGAACAACAGCGACTGGTGGATACCGGGGACACCGTTTACATGTCCTACGATGCGGAAAATGCGGAAAAACTACAGCGCGGCAGCCAGTTCACCATTTACAGGCGCCTAAATCCCACTCCCGACAGAAAGACAAATAAAAAATTAGGACAACAATATTATATTGTCGGCAGGGTGGAAATTGTCAAAATGGAACCTGACTTTGTCATCGGTCATGTGGTAGGTGCCTACAGGGCGATCAACAAAGATGATTTTATTTTACCGTATGCCAGGCGTTCACCGAAAATTCCCGTTGTCGCCAGTACGCCGGGCATTGACGGCACACTACTGCTTGCGGAAGAACACGTGCAATTGATCGGCGACTACACCATTGCCTTCATCGACAAAGGCAGCGAAGACAACATTATGCCGGGACAGCGGTACAGTATTTACCATCAGCAGGAAGGCACCCAGAACGGTAAAAAGGTCCTCTACTCACCCATAGATTACGCCAAATTCATCGTGCTGCACACTGAAAAGTATGTGTCCACGGTGCTCATGACCCAGACCGACGGCGCGGTTGCCCCCGGATCCACCTTCAGAACACCGGTGGAATAAAAGAATGGGCGCCGGGCCCCCCGGTGCTCATTCTTTTATGTTTGCTCCCAGGTAACCCTCAATACTTCCTGGTACGTTGTTACACCGCTTAAAAACTTTTTGATGGCGTTTTCCCTCAGGGTGATCATTCCATCCTTGATAGCTTGCGATCTCAACAGTTCCAGGTCTGTTTTTTCCACCGTTATTTTTTTGATGGCCTCGGTATAGGGTAGCACCTCGTGGATGCCGGTTCTGCCTTTATAACCGGTTCCCCGGCAATGTTGGCACCCCTTCCCGCGGAAACCTTCAATTTTACCGGAACGCCCCACATGCAGCCCCATGTCGGCCAGTTCGCGCGACTCAATTTCATATTTTTCCTTGCAGTGCCCGCATATTTTTCTGACAAGACGCTGGGCTAGAATACCCCTTAACGTGGCCTGGAGCAAAAAGGGTGGGACCCCGAGATCTATCAGGCGCGTCACAGACGTCGGTGCATCATTCGTATGCAGCGTTGAAAGCACCAGGTGCCCGGTCAGTGCTGCCTGGACGGCATTTTCAGCCGTCTCAAGATCCCGCATCTCCCCGATCATGATCACATCCGGGTCCTGCCGCAAAATATTCCTTAAAATATTGCCAAAATTGATCCCCACAACAGGATTGACGGATATTTGATTGAAATCCTCATGAATCATTTCGATGGGGTCTTCCACCGTGGTGATATTGATTTCCGGGGAATGCAGATACCGCAAGGTGGAATAGAGGGTTGTCGATTTGCCGCTCCCCGTGGGCCCGCACACCAGCGCGATGCCATTGGAAACCTTGATGCACCCATTGAACCGGATCAGGTCGGTGGGCGTAAACCCCAGTTGCTCCAGGTCTTGAAAAAGGATATCCGGATCCATGATCCGCATAACAATTTTTTCGCCAAAGGCCGTTGGCAAGATGGAGACGCGAACTTCGACCTCTTCCCCTTCCTTGCCGGTTTTTATCCGCCCGTCCTGTGGTCTTCGCTTCTCTGCCATATCCATACGGGATAAGTTTTTAATGCGGCTGACGATGGCCGTATGCACATTCTTGGGAATGTTATAGACCGTATGCAGGATACCATCGATACGCATTCTAACCAGGCTTGAGTCTCGTTTGGGCTCGATGTGGATATCGCTTGATTTCTGATCGAGGGCATACGTAAACAGATGGTTGACCGCTTTGACGATATGCTGATCATTGGAGGGAAGTTCGTCGTCCGGTGCGATCCGAACGTACTGCTCCAGATTTCCCAGGTCCACGAGCGGTGAAGAGAACTGGTACTCGGCAGCCACTATGGAGCGTTTAAAACCGAAAAATTCATCGATCAGCTTAACAATTTCATTTTTAGAGCTGACCACAGCCAGTACTTCCAGATTGCTGGCCCTGGCAATATCCTCCAACAGCTCGGAATTGAATGGATTGGGTGTCGCCACTGTCAGCCGGCCATCATTAATGGCCAGCGGCAGAACAAGGTGTCTCCGGGCAAACGAGTGCGGGATTATGGAGGTTACGATGTTCAGGTCCAGCTTCAATGGATCTATTTTTTTGTAAGGCACCTTCCAGGCCTGGGCCAACATCTGATAGATATACTCTTCATCGAGGGTCAGGGAGGGGTTGTCGAGCCGTTTAATTTTGAGGGAAGCAATAACATCAATAATGGTTATTGTGCCTGCATCCTGGTCCGTACCCTGCCTTGCCAACTTTTTTCTTAAGGGTTCGCGCTTTTTAAGGATTTCCTTGGCATGAGCCTGGGAGATGAGCTTGCCTTGCACCAGTGTCTGGCAGACATGTTCATCGGACAGAGGATTATTTAATTCACTTTTCATTTCAATTGGCAGGGTTTGAGACAGCCCTGTCCATGGAAATATCCACCCATTGCAACACCTGCCTGACGAGGCCCTGGTATCCCGGGTCCTCCCCAAACTGCATGAAGGCAGCTTCACGCTGTTTAATTTTTCTGAGCAGCATGAGATCCTGTTTCCCGCCGACCCGGCCCAGCCCCCGGATCAGGATTTTGAGCTGCTGCAGCAACAGTGGCAGGTATTTGACGCTGTTTGGATATTGAAAAATACGGCTTTCAGGGTTACCGTATTCCTCTGCTGCATGCCGGATGATGCGGTAGGCTGCATCGCCCCCCACCAGAGAAAGAAATATGTACAATTCCCGGTCCAGTGAAAATAAAAAATCAATGGACAGCCTATCTGGTTTCGGGCTGCCGGCATCAATAGCAGAGGCAATATGCCTGTCTATGGACTGGATCTTCTGTTGAAATTGTTCCCACACACTCTCGATGCGCCACTGGGCATACTTGGTTACATCCTTGTCCAGGCCGTTTATTACCAAAAGTACTTCTTCGGGTGTGGATTCGATGTCTGTATGCAGTTCCTTGTTGTACTTACGGACCAACAGGTTGGACAGCATCAGGGCGTCTCTGTCCGAATCGGTGATCCTATCAGGATCACTGTTGAAATCGTTCAAAAGGGTTTTGAGAACTTTTTTGGGCTGCTTCAGCATGACGATCAGCAACTGCATTGAGTTTAAAAAAGCCATGCGGTCATTTTGATCCATGGTGTTTTTCAGGCAACTCCATAAAATTTCGAATATTTTTTTATGACGTGAAAATTCAGGAAGATAGTTTTCAAATGTTTCCCGTTGGAAACGGCCATTCTGATCAAAACAATCAAGCAACAGGAGGACTATCTGTTCCGTATCTTCGGCAGGTATATCAAAATATTCAGCAACCTCCTGAAAGTCTTCGGTATTCAATTCGCGTTCACCGGAAATGATGGCTTTTACGGTTTGAATGGCAACCCCTGATTCACTTGTTTCAGCCCCTGTTTTTGCGGAGCGCGTCTGACGGTTTGAAAATTCTTCATGAGTCGACATGTGGCATCATCCAACAGACTTCTTTGGTCAGGTACTTATTTGCAAAACCTTCTGGATCCCTATTACCGAACTGTATTTATATAGATGAATATCCTGAATGTGTCAATAATGGTGTAAGTATATGATAAATTGTCAACACTGTCCAGCATTGCCTGCTTACGCTTGAATTCACATCTTTGCAACAATGTCAGCCTGATTTTTTACAAAGTGGAATAAATGCCCTACTTAATATAAAACCGTATTATTCCGGTAATTATCCAGGATTGAATTTTCCGATTGCCTGATGCAACATGGATGTCAGTCATTGTTCAAAAACCTTGAACCGCCCTTGTTAAATCCGCTGCGCTCCTCATTAGCATAAATTTCACTGGGTAAACAAAGGCGCAAAGATCGCAAAGATTTTATTCACATTTAGGATGTATGTGGCACCCGCAGGGTCGAAGGTTTTGTCGAATCGTAAACTGCCAATTAGCTCTTTTTGACTGGCAGTTACCCGATTCGACAAATAGATCTTCTTGGCGTCCTTGGCGTCTTGAGCGAAGGGGGCGGTTAGGTTAGGGCCGGAGGGCGGAAGACGGAGAGCAGAGGACCGGGCAATCCCAGAACCACAGAGGACGGAACCACCGACCAGATGGTGAGAAGGTGAGAAAATCAGAGAGGTTGCGCGTGGTCAGTGGGCAGAAGTCGGTTGTCGGTAGCTGATAGCTTGAGCACTGACTACGGACCACAGACTACTGACAACAGGTTCAATTAAGTGACAACTATTAACCAGGACTTGACCTGGAGGTTGGTATGCAACAACCCAAAGGATTTACCCTATTGGAGTTGCTGGTCACCATGGCTATTTGCGGGATTTTGGCGGCCATTGCTGTTCCCCATGTGGGAAAATGGCTGGACAACACCCGTTTGCGCAATGCTGTCGTGAATCTGACCGTTGACCTTCAGCATGCCAGGATGGTGGCTGCCAAAACAAACCGCAGTGTTATCGTGACCTTTGATGCGGATGGCAACGGTGTTGTTGATGGCACCTATGTCATTTTTGTGGACAACGGTCACAGCAAATCCACGTTGTGGACGCGTGAAACCGATGAAACCGTCGTGAAATCGGGAAGGGTCAGGCCGGGCGTCCGCCTGTTCAACGTGTCATTTGCAGGGGGGGTCCCCAAAACCCGCTTCAATCCTATGGGATTCCCAACCGGATTCGGCGGGCACGTCTACATGAGCAACCAGCAAGGCAAATACATGGGGGTTCACGTGAACATCAACGGCAGGCCCCGGATCGTGAAAAGTAACAATGGAAAGCCAGGCACGTGGGAGTGACAGAAGGTAGATCAGTAGGGAGAAATCAGTAGGGAGTATGGAGAAATCTACAGGCAATAAGGATGATTAGCATGATTGATAAAGCTGATAAATTCTGCCCCTGACTACTTAACCACTTGAATTCTGACTCCCTACTCCGTACTCCTTACTCCCTACTGATAGCCACCGGCATCCTGCAGGACCTAACGCTCCAAGAGATAATCCACCGCATTTTTGAATATTTGGATACCCGGGGTCAGGCCCTGGGGCGGTTGTTCTCCGCCACGCCTGAGCACCTCTTTTCTACGCATCCAATCCGGATGGTTGGTCCAGTGGTTGTACCCCTCGGGATGCGGCATCAGACCGAAGATGCGGCCGGTGGCGTCACAGATACCGGCAATATCGCGCAGGGACCCGTTGGGATTGAAGGGGAATTCCCCTTCAGCTGTTTCACCGTCATCACGGGTGTACTGCAGGACGACCTGATGGTTCTCGAACAACCTGTCAACAATTTCATTGTCGGTAATGAATTTGCCCTCTCCATGCCGTATGGGAAGTTCGAGTTCATTCAACCCACGAGTGAAGATGCAGGGAGATTCAGGGCAGGTCTTCATCTTAATCCACACGTCCCTGAAATTACCGCAGTCGTTATACGTCAAAGCCACAGCTTGCCGCAGGCTTTCCGCGGTGAGCGCTGAATCGTTGAATCCCGGCAACAGCCCCATGTTGACCAGCGTCTGAAAACCATTGCAGATCCCTATGATCAGGTTACCCTTTTCCATAAAATCGTTAATCTGGCGGCCAATGCTGGTTCGCATGCGCAAGGCCTGGATAACGCCGGCCCCGTGATCGTCTCCCCAACTGAACCCGCCCCCGAACACCATGATCTGGAAATCATCCAGGGTCACAGACCCGTCAATCAGGGAATTAATGTGGATCCGGTGGGATTTAGCCCCTGCCAATTCGAAGCCGTAGGCGGTTTCATAATCGCAGTTCAAGCCATAGCCGGTGAGCACCACTACATTCACGTCGCTCATAGTAAATCTCCGAACGGTTTTTTCCATGCTTCTTTTAATTCCGCCACTGTCTTGTTAAAAATCACCTTTCCATCGCCGCCCTTGATGCTGACCACTTTTTCAGCGACAACCTTCCCGATGCAGGCGCTCGACTGCCCCTTGAACTGCTGTTCGAACAGGTCCTTTTGGGCTGGATCGACAGTCACCAGGAATCTGCCTGCTGATTCTGAAAAAAGAAGGATATCATCCCGCAGGGATTCATCAACCGGCACAGGCCCCAGATCTACCTCCATTCCCAGATTACCGGCCATGGCCACCAGGGCGATGTGCACCCCCAACCCGCCGCGGTAGATGCCGTGAACCGATGCTGTGACCTCTTCCCCGATAGCCCGGCTCAAAGCCTTGTAAAGGGGAATAAACTGGTCCGGGTGCACTTCAGGAACGTTCAGACCGGTATACCCGAGGTGTTCGTAGTATTCGCCGCCACCCAGTTCATTGCGCGTCATCCCAAGAACATAGACCAGGTCCCCAGGAACTTTGCTGTCCATGCTGACGCATTTTTCGATATCCTCGATCACCCCAATGGTTGAAAACTGGAGCGTCTCCAGGGCAGAAAGTTTGTGGGTCTCTCCATAACGGCCGGGCAGGTGCCCGTCCACATACATGCTGTCCTTGCCGGACAAAAGCGGGATTTCATAAGCCAGGCAGATGTCACGCAGGGCTAGGCACGACCGCACCAGCTGGGCTGCCTTGTACTTTCCGTTCGGGTTGTCCATTGGGTGATACTGGATACTGGGCCAACAGAAATTATCTACGCCACCGACATGCTCTAGGCTGCCGCCTACGGCAATGAGCCGCCTGACCGCCTCATCTATGGTGCATGTGGTCATGTGGTAGGCGTCGATCTCGGCATAGGTTGGATTGAGCGCCTGAGAAAAAGCCAGCCCTTTGTTGGAGGTCAGCACCGGCCGGATAACGGCGGCATCGCTGTTGACATCGCGTTCCTCACCAACCAAGGGCTTTATGACACTGCTGCCCTGTACTTCATGATCGTACTGCCGTGTTATCCATTCCCGGGAACAGATGTTCGGACCGGACAAAAGGTCCAGCAGCAGATTGCCGTAATCCCCGGGAGCAGTTAAAACAGGTTCGTGCAAACCCCTCAGTTCGGGAGGCTGCCATACCGCATCGAACTCCCATTGGGGAAACCCTGATTTCAGGAGATCGATATCGACGAAAGCGCATGTTTCCTTGTTGAATGTGAGGTGAAGCTTTCCTGAGTCGGTGTAGGTGCCGATAACCGTGCTTTCCACGGCATGCTTCCGGGACAATTCGAAAAACCGGTCTATGTGCTTGGGTTCCACGGCAATGGTCATCCGCTCTTGTGATTCAGAAATCCAGATTTCCCACTGATCCAGACCGTCGTATTTCAAGGGGACCTTCTCGAGCTGAATTTCGCACCCATTGGAAAACCGCGCCGTTTCCCCGACAGATGATGACAAGCCACCGCCGCCGTTGTCGGTGATAAAACGGATGAGCCCTTCGTCCCGTGCCTCTATCAGAAAGTCATGCATTTTCTTCTGGGTGTAGGGGTCTCCGATCTGAACGTGCCCGGCCGGTGTGTTTTCAGAAAAGGTTTCTGAGGCGGCCGTGACGCCGTGAATGCCGTCCTTGCCCACTCTGCCACCGCTCATCACCACCAGATCGCCTGGAAAAATATCCTTGATTTCCGATGGCTCGTTGTGGATCAGCGCAGGCATGATGCCCACGGCGGTGACAAATACGAGGCATTTTCCCATGTATCCATGGTGAAAAAGGACCTGGCCGAATGCGGTGGGGATGCCACTTTTGTTGCCGCCGTCCCTCACCCCCTCGATAACCCCGTCCAAAAGCCGCCGTGGGTGCAGGCGCGGGTTGAGGTCTCCGCTGTACTCCCGCTCGCCCACACAGAAGCCGTAGCTCCCCATGATGAGCCTGGCGCCTTTGCCGGTCCCCAAGGGGTCCCTGTATATGCCCACAATCCCGGTAATCGCCCCGCCATAGGCTTCCATATTGGAAGGTGAATTGTGGGTTTCACCGGTGATGACGTAGTGGTGATCCTCGTCGAAGCGCCCTGCCCCGGCATTGTCCCACAGAACCGATACCACCCACTCTTTTTTATTTTTCAATTCCAGGGTGGGATCCTGAATACATGTTTTGAAAAGGTTGTCGATGGTTTCCGTGCGACCGGTCTTGAGGTTCTTGTATCGAAAAAGGCCCTGGAAAGTGTTGTGATTGCAGTGATCGCTTCTGGCCTGGGATATGTACTCCAGTTCCACGTCGGTCGGGTTGGACAACCCCTTTGCCGTTCGTTGCCGCAGCACATCCCTTTCAAGAAAATAGGACCGTATGGTGGGAATGTCGCTGGGGTTCAGGGCCAGGTTCCGCTGGTCGCTGATATCCTGCAGCATGGCATCACTCTCAATTGATATGCTTGACACGGTAGGGGTGTGATCCAGAACCACCTTGGGGATAATGATACCGACGCCAATGGACGGGTCCCACTCAGCCTGACTGAATATTTTCCATTGCTGAATCAGATCGTTGGCCAGAAGTTCACCGGCGATTTTCTGAATGTCATCAAAGGTGAGATTAGGGGATTGTATGCAGTACCGTTTGGAAGTGTATACAGCACTTTCCTTCCCCAGATGCAGGCCGAGCCCGTCCTGAATGGCCTCTATGGCGGTGGCGCCGGGGTTGTCTTTGACCCCCGGTCGGTACCCCACCCAGATGATCCAGTCACAGTCGAGTGATAGCGGGTCATAGGACGATATCTGGGTTACCGGATTCGTAAACACTTCCTTTTGGACAGTATCGCATTGAGCCGGCGTCAGATCCACATCCAGGGTGTTAATCTGGATCACCCGCACATTGTCAAGCTCGATGCCAAAATAGTCTTTGGCTTTCTTTTGGATTCCCCGGCCTTCGGCATCGGGCAGGTCGGGCTGGATGGCAATTTCGAGTCGGTGTGGCATGGATTCGGTCCCCAAATAAAAGATTGTCCCTTTCGTGCCTCATGGGACAATCCTTTATGAAACGCGGCTAGGCCGCTGATATTATTGAAACGGGCTTACATACAAAACGTCCGTAAAGAATTTTTCCTAAGATGGTCTGCGGATATCGACCGCTATAGCACACCGGATTGTCGGACTCAACCCTATCAGTGCCTGAAGTTGAGGAATTCTATTTTTTTTATAAACAATGGAGCTAAGCGACTCTTCAACTGAAGATCACTTCAAACTTCACCCCGTAGTTGCAATGCTGGGGTTCATGTTATTTTTTTGCGGACTCAGCTGGAGAATATGCGGGAGATGTCATTGTAGAATACAAAGATCATCAACATGATCAGGATGAATATCCCGGCCTGTTGGGCAATTTCGCGCATGCGGATGCTCAAAGGACGGCCTATAATCGCCTCTATCAAGAAAAACAAAAGATGGCCGCCGTCCAGAACCGGGATGGGCAGAAAATTGATGATGGCCAGGTTGATGCTCAGAAGGGCAATGAAAAATATCAGGTTGATGGCGCCTTCTCTGGCCTGTTGCCCGGCCAGTTCGGCGATCATGATCGGTCCCCCCAGGGTCTTGGTGGATACGGTTCCCTGGATCAGTTTGACAATGCTGACGATGGTGAGTTTGGTGATATTGTAAGTCTCCTTGAAGCTTTCCACAAGGGACTCGATTGGATTCAAGCGTTGATTGACCACCTCCCCAGCCGAAGATATACCGATAATGTACCGCTGGATATCTTCACCAAAAAGGTTTTTGGTCGTTGTAACCCGAGGGCTGACCGTAGCCGTAAATACATCCCACTCGGGTCGTTGGATGGTGATTGCCATGGACCTGCCGCCGGAGGCGGTGATCATGGCGGCCATTTCCTCCCAGCTGGTCACGGGGGTGCCGTCTATGGCCGTGATCATGTCACCGGCCTGCAATCCGGCTGTCTCAGCCGGTGAATTCTCCTGTACGCCGCCGATGGAAGGTTTTAGGATGTACGTGCCCGATATCTGAAAAATGCCATAAAAGATGATCACGGCCAGCAGAAGGTTGAATGCCGGGCCGGCGGCAACAATCAGCATGCGCTTGAAAACGTGCTTGTGGGTAAAAGATATGGGTATGTCCTGGGGGTCCATTTCCGCCGTGGGGTCTTCCCCCACCATTTTAACGAACCCCCCCAGGGGAATGGCGGAAACCCGGTAGTCGGTCAGACCGATCTTTTTTCCGAACAGCCGCGGGCCGAACCCCAGGGAAAATTTTTCCACGCCGACGCCGAAAAGCCTGGCCACCAGGAAGTGCCCCAGTTCATGAAAAAATATAAGGACGCCCAGAACGACAGCAAATGCAAGAATATTGGTACTCATCATTTCACTATAAGGATGAACTCTGGTATCGTCAACGCTTGATCGGTCAAGTCCTGATTAAAAGTTGTCACCTTAACTGTTTT